>JAABUV010002918.1_pt1 | contig 22407 bp, 27 predicted proteins | sample 5559971 | NCBI WGS metagenome assembly JAABUV01 (sample SAMN10711881, study PRJNA513362) | rock metagenome | isolation source: Antarctica rocks | place: Antarctica: Victoria Land, Knobhead nord | collected 2015-12-19
TGGTTATTGAATTTGACATACTGTTCCAACGGAGTTATTTTCCACCTTGAGCTTGAGTCTCGCAGGATTCCAGTCTCTAAGGCATTGAAATGGCCCGATTTATTGGATCTTCCCAGCTTAGGCATCAGCTTTCAAGATCAGACATCTATCGACCTTGCCATGGCGGACATGCGAACACCGTTTCAAAGCGCCAGGGCGAACGAAATGATAGAGAGAAAGTACGAGGAGAAGTTGGTAGAGGGAAAACAACAGGTGGACTGGAAGGAGCTTGTGCCGCGGCTGGAAGAAATGGCAGCGCGGGGAGAGATGGGGTCGATTGAAAAGTTGGCAAAATTGGTGAAAATCAAAAGTGGTCAAAACTCCCCCCTGAGTGATTTTGAGGTAGTCGAGTGATGTCTCCGATTCTATCTGAAAGTCTATCGTTCTGTATGGCTTAAAGCATTGATGCTGAGGCTGCAGTGTGGCACAAAAGGGTTTATTCTGGTGTGGAGAGTTTGGACGATTCTCCTAGAAATTGAGTGAAAATCAAATCTTCTGCGGATACAAGCTTAGGCTTCACGTAGCAGGAAAGAGGAATGGAAACATCTCATCGAGCATGCAAGTCTCACACAAGGATCATAGATATCTACGTAGTTGCCAAAGTTCTCATTGTCATGTAGGGCGTTGACTTAAACCCTACCCGCCTTCTCCGGCGTCACGAGCAGATTCGAAAGCTTGTGTGAAGCTATTCAACGCATCTGCCGGCACTCGCGGAAAGCCACGACGGTGGCTAGAATCGCTCTTAGTTGCAGCACGTGCGTTGTCATGAAGTCCGTCCCATTTCTCGTTCCAGACGTTTCAAATTACGCCATTCCTATCGAGGTAAAAGCGGTCCCACTCCTCCCCTGTGGTAAAATCCCATTTCTCCTTCCAGCCGCTTTGAAGTAGGCCATTCTCGTCGACGTAAAAGCTGTCCTAGGAATCAGGTTCCAAAAACAAACCTGGATGATCCGAAGGCCGATTGCGATGAACAGCGGCGAAGGCACTGGGATCGGAAGCATTATCGTTTTCGAAAGTAGATGGGATTCGGCTCCCGCGAGCCCAAATGTCTGTATCGATGGCTTCCGGCCCCATCACCAGAGGAGGTGTCATCTTGTTCACAAAGCCTCGGCCATTCTCTGACGGCTCAGACACCGCTGCATCATCTGCTGATCTCATCGCGTTGATGTGCTGTAATGGCTGCGTACCCAAAACCCCAACCGCTGTACCCGTTTGACCTGAAGGAGGACACGGAACCCCATGACTGCTGGACTTTTGGTTTAATTTTAAGGTCGATCAGCTTCTGCGATGCATTGAACAAGTCTTGTACTCACCTGCTCGTTGCATCGTCAACGGCTACTGAAGTGCTCGAAGGTGACAAAGACAGCGATGTACCCAAGAATTTATCAAGCCTTGAGATATATAATTCACCATGGGCTTTTTTCTCATGCTTCACAAGATCTTGTGGTCTCTTGAGGTTCTTGGAACAAACCAAACAGCGTGTTTCGTTAATAAAGGCCTGCAAGTGGCTCATGTGCAGGGTCATTCTGTTCACGAATATGCCTATACAGATGCTCTAATCTCTTGAAAGATTTTCTGCAAGATATGGCTGGGCAAGTGTGTGGTATTGAAGCCATATGCAGCGGAGTATAAGCATAAGGAGCTGCTGCAGATATGATACCTGGTGCTTGAGGGTTTCTATCGTCGCTGACATCGAAGAGATAGTATCGATCTTGACATTCTCATCTCCCCTTCCATGCTCTAATGATCCAGAACGATGACGTTTATCTTGGTCAACGAATGCTTAGGAATTAGATTTTCGACCAGAGGAGCACAAGGAGTACAGGATTTTGATAATTCGGCATCCAGAAATCTCGCCGCTAGATTCCTTCAGCTTTTTCTCTCAATTCGGGTCAGTGTATTACACAATGTGGAAACAGGAGTCTGTGACTGTCATGTTTCTATCAAAGGAGCACACCGATCAGTGCTTTGACGAAGTTGTCGGAAAAGGGTACGATGCAATGATCACTGTGGTACGTGCTTTATTCAATAAGTAGGGGACTTCGGTAATTAATCCGAATACAGGAGCGACCTTTTCTAATACACGACTACCTGTCTCATGGGCCCCTGCACACTGTTCAGTGAAGGCAAAATGGAGATAGTGCTGGAACACACATAGATATCATCTGTCTCTTTAGAGGAGAGAGAGCTTGGCAAGCAGGTTTTTTGCCTGCGTCGACCCGTGCAAGTCGTTATTTCCCGTTTAAACTACCATCATTTCTTTTTATTTCGCTTAAACTACCATCCTGATTTTTACAGTTCATTGAAGTCGTTGTACGTACATCAGGTGACCGGAAATCACCCGACCGACTGGAAATTTTCATCCCGTACATGCCTGCATGCTTTCATTACTTATCTGCATCTACACTGTACGCGATTTATATCAATCTTTATCTCTTTTTACGATTCTTTTTCTTTTACCCGTACACACTGTATGCTCCATACATGCTTCATGGCACATGCTAATTAGCTCGATAGAAAGCACCCTTCATAGCTCGATACCAAACTCCCTACCAAACTTCCTACCAAACTCCCGACCAAACTCCCTACCAAATTCCCTACCATATTTCCTACCATATTTCCTACCATATTTCCTACCAAACTCCCTATCAAACTCTCTACCAAACGCCCTATCAAATGCCCTATCAAACTCCCTACCAAACGCTCTACCAAACTCCCTATCAAACTCTCTATCAAACGCTCTATCGAATTCCCTACCAAAATCCCTATCATATTCCTTACCAAACTCTCTATCAAACTCCCTATCAAACTCCCTACCATATTCCTACCGAATTCCCTACCAAACGCTCTACCATATTCCCTACCAAACTCCCTGCCATACTCCCTACCCTACTCCCTACCATACTCCCTATTCTACTCTCTATCATACTTCCTATCATACTTCCTACCATATTTCCTACCATATTTCCTACCATATTCCCTACCATATTCCCTACCATATTTCCTACCATACTCCCTACCATATTCCCTATCAAACTTCCTACCAAACGCCCTACCGAATTCCCTATCAAACTCCCTATCAAACTCTCTATCAAACGCTCTATCGAATTCCCTACCAAACTCCCTATCAATAGCTTCCCCATTGGCTTCCCCAATAGCTTCTTCATTGACTTCTCCATTGGCTTCCCCATTGGCTTCCCCATTGGCTTCCCCATTGTATCACATATGAAGCACTGAGTAGATCACATATTAAGCAATGAGTACGTCACATATGAAGCACTGGATAGATCACATATGAAGCACTGAATAGGTCACATATGAAGCACTGGATAGGTCACATACGAAGCACTGAATATATCGCATATGAAGCACTGAATAGATCACATATGAAGCACTGAGAGAACAGTGGAGTTGATTTTACTTTGCACTTATTGAAGATTCGTCATTAATTTTGGTGGAGCTCTCGGCAAATTCTAGAAAACGATACATGTTTTGCATACAACGGTAATAAAACGTAGTGCAGAGCAATTTCCATCGGAAATGGTGACCCACTCGTATGAAGAACCGGTCCTCGCCTCTTTGACGTCCCAAGACCCGTCGGCTTCGGGCGCGAGGTATACAGTGCTGCTCCACTCTGCTCCCAGTCGATCAAAACCAAGTCTTTCCGAGAATTCAGGACGAAATTGGCTGGTTTGATGTCCATGTGGAAGGTGTGAGCCTGCTTTGTGATCAGCGGTAGACGGGCTCCGGCAGCCTTGGTGTTCTGGATTTGATCGTCTATTGTACCATCATACCATGCTCCATGAAAGGGTACAGAACGCCACAGATAAAGGCTTGTTGGTCGTCGCCGATCTTTCTGACAGTGACGAAGGTGTTTGGTGGAGGGATTATGTTAGGGTGCTTTCTGGCTCTAGCCCTGTAGGCGAGCTCTCATCGTGGGACCGGCCGGTTCAGCAACCAGCCAGCGTAGCGGAATAGAGCTAACCCGGGCTCATAACCTATTGAGGTGATATGAGGGTAAGGTATCTAGTAGGTGTTTGCCGAGAGTACTTAATTATAGTAGGTTCGATTCCTAATGGCGCTGGTACAATGGTGTTGTGGTTTTGTTCTTTTCTGTAGGTGAACTATCGGAGAAGTGGGCGAAGGGTAAATACCCATCCACTAGCGCCGGATCAATGCGGAGATTACTAACCACAGGGGTAACAGTTCCCCTATTTCCAACACATTCCAGATATCTGGGCGGGAGCTCGCATTAGGCACGATTACTCACGCTGGGAAGGAAGACAACGTCAGAGGACCTAGTCGATATGTTCACACTCATGGGTTCCTGCATTCATGTGCGAGATAGTTTTTCGTGCAGGAGATAAATCCGAGTTCCGGAGAAGAGAATGGGTTGTGTTGAACTCTTGGAAGAGATATACATAAACGTCCTCCTAGGCTCTATTTCCAGTTCTCCTCATCAATCCAGAATTTCCCATTTGTCACGCTGCGGTCTAAATAGACAGGCAGAGCTAATCTTGTAAGCAGATAAAAACATCCCTCTTAAACAGCCCTATCGCTCGCCTCATAGATCTTTGTTCTTCGGGGTTGCTCCTTCACCAAGACAATGGCAACAACAGAAATTGGTCCAAAGCCATCTGTCTCTCCGCAGCCACCAGTTACACCTCCCGGCAGCCCTACGTCTTCGCCTTCTCCGCTGTTTGTTGCGGTCGACGACCTCAAGAGATTTGTGGTAGGATTATCAAGGAAAGAGGCCACAGATAAAGTCCAGACCACAACCCCCGAAGCCAAGAAGGACGTTCCAGCTGCCGGATCGAGAGCTCGCACTTCGAGACTGGAGTTTAAGACCGTTGACGAGCGGTGTTTCCCCCAACTTCAGGCTTGTGTGGTAATGCAGCTGGAACGATGAGACAAGTCGGTACGACTCACCGTACGAGACTGTGGAGCCCGCACCTGTAGAAGAAGTGGACGGGCTGGACGAGTATGTCTTTGTCGCTCGCGCACGGATCGGTGAGTAAATCGATATGGGTCCAGGGTAAGTGCCTTGATCGCTGAGAGACATTAGACTGTTGGAAATAGGGAACAGTACTGTTACCCCTGTGGTTAGTAATCTCCGCATTGATCCGGCCTCCGCATGGATCCGGCGCTAGTGGATGGGTATTTACCCTTCGCCCACTTCTTCCTTCCTCCGATAGTTCCTACCTACTAGATAGTCAATATATGCACATATTCGCTCTGACCCTCATATACCAATAGGTTATGAGCCCGGGTTAGCGCTATTACCGCTACCGCAAATAACAAAGGGCAGAAGCATCGAAATCGCTGTCACCAAAATCGACGAAGATTTTCCCTATCGACCTTCATCCCCTCCACACCTCAACAACGATGGAAGATTCGAATTCCTATCGTTTCCCTGAACTAAAAGGGAACGAGAATTACGAATCATGGGGGGTAGATGCAACCAGAGCCCTGAAAGCCAAAGGTCTCTGGTGGTTCAACTCGGGGAAGCTGGAGAAACCGGAAATCCCGGATCCCAACGTCACGGCAGCAGCCAAAAAGGAGTACGCCAGTGCTATTAACCACTGGGAAGATAAGAACGACAGGGCCTGCGGTATGATTAACTTCAGTATCGAGCAGAGACCTAGAATACACTCGGATCTTACTACTCTACACCTGGCAATAGGGAGCTCACCCAATCAAAGCAATCAGACGGTAACTCTCTATGAGGCGTGGCATGGCAAGAAGCCTGACCTTAGCTACCTACATACATTAGGATGCACAGCCTATCACCATATGGAGGACCATATGGAGGGAGCTCGCCGGAAACTCGATGACAAGAGCTTGAAATGTCAGTTCTTGGGCTACGAGAGGGCTGGCTGGTTGCTGAACCGGCCGGCCCCACAAGAGGGAGCTGGCTGATTGCTGGCCCCACAAGAGGAAGATCCTCACAAGAGGGGACTGGCTGATTGCCTACCCCACAAGAGGGAGCTGGCTGAGCCCCACAAGAGGTAGCTGGCTGGTTGCTGGCCCCACAAGAGGGAGCTGGCTGGTTGCCGGCCCCAGGGAGCTGGCTGATTGCTGGCCCCACAAGAGGGAGCTGGCTGGTTGGTGAACCGGCCGGTCCCACGAATGGAGCTCGCCTACAGGGCTAGAGCCAGTTCCGAAAGGGAACAATGAGAGCTCGCCTACAGGGCTAGAGCCAGTTCCGAAAGGGAACAACCAGAGCTCACCTACAGGGCTAGAGCCAGTTCCGAAAGGGAACAATCAGAGCTCGCCTACAGGGCTAGAGCCAGTTCCGAAAGGGAACAACCAGAGCTCACCTACAGGGCTAGAGCCAGTTCCGAAAGGGAACAACCAGAGCTCGCCTTCAGGGCTAGAGCCAGCCCCGATAGGGAACTCGTTTGTTACCCAGCCGATACTGCTGAGCTGGGGCTTCGATATGAACCTTCCAAAATGGAGGGAGTCGGGGGAGCTGATTTCAACCCCGTCAATCACCCCCTGGACTCAGGCAAATTCCTAAGGTCCAGATCAATCATGGGACTAGCTTCGAACGATGAAGCTACCCCCGCCGAGCATGGCGCCGGCGAGTAAAAGAGCATGGATATACAGTCAGTAGAGGGTCTGGATAGCTTCGTATAGAGCTCCAATTCCTAAGAGGGAGGTTGGCCGGATGCGAGTCCATGGCTGAAGAACTTCATGATATGGCACGGCTAGACTAGTGCGTGTAGATAGATTGATATACATCCTAAGAAACAGATGGCAAGACGCTCACACAAACGAAGAATAGTAATAGTGGTGGATGATGATATTAGTAATGGTAGTGGCTTCGCTCCTTGCCTGCAGCGACGCAGCCCGCCAGTCTCGTTTCCACCTGTCGTCGTCCATACCTCGTATGTGTCTATCGCGGCCGCAAAATGCGTTGGACAAATCAACGATCTCCTGATTCATCTGCAGCCTTGCAGCAAAGACTGACCCGGCCTCCAGGTATTGCAGTTTCATGCCTTTCAGCATGGCGCTTACGCTGCAGGAGAGGTTGGGTAGACGCACGATTATTCATGCATGAGTCAAGCAATACCAGGCAACAATGATAAATTAGCACTGATAGCTGTCTCGAATAGTTCCTTACGCAAGATGAGTTCCAAAGAAAAAGGGAAAATGTTCAAATTGGTACTACAGATAAATGTCAAACGCCGACTGGTATATCAACTAAGGGTAAAACAGGAGAACGAAGAGAAAAGGTTCGCAATAGCAGTCGAGATAAAGAAACCGACGAACCTCAAGCCAAGCGAAGCTCAAACGTCCAAAGCGAACACCAGATTGAAACAAAAAGCTCAATTAAGATCAGCGAAGCGCTGACGACATCGTTCTACGGGAGTGCTGAGCTGGAAAGCTTGCACAAAAGGTTCCCAACTAGGACGGCAGCGGATGTACGCTCGTAATACAGAACATTGCGCGCCTATTACATTTAGACACGACCTACTGGCTGCGCTTGGTGGTGGCGGCGTGGCATATGGGCAATTTAGGTAGATCTGTGCCACCATGCAATCTTCTCCTCCTCGCTCATGTTTGACTTTCTTTCGACTTTCCGCACTTTCCCTCATCGCCCCAGTGCTCCTCCGCTTGCGTGGTTCTTTCGCAGAGATTTTACTTTTTACGAAGGTGTTGGCGCAAGCGAGGGGTTTTCTCAGTAGCAAGAATCTAGTCTCCTATAGATGTAGCCTTTTAGCCTAATATACATACATTCGCTCGTCTCTGTTTGGTTACACTACCCATGGCGCCTCTCTTCTTCATGTACCCACTGTCTCACTGGTTTTCCAGGTGCATTGCTTCCTCCCTCACAGCCCCCTCACCGGACATGCATCGTCAGATCTCAGATCGTGCAAGACCGCCTCAGCCGAATTATATTCCCCGGCCCAGCACTTATGGGTCACGCAGTTCATCAGGAGATAATCCATCTCAGGGAACTGGTGGGATGCAAATCTCCTCTCAATTTGCTCTTCATCAATGAGAGGATCCATGTCCGGAAACGGTTCGTGGCCCTGCATATTTGGCTTCAGGTACTAGATCGTAGGTCAGAACATGGAGGATATCAGTCAAGCTCTCAACCAACTCACTGTCTCGAAATAGTCAAAGACAGCATCGCAATCGTCATTCCACTCCAGCTCAGTCTGTCGCTGATACCGCCGTCGCTTGGTAGTTGACGATTGAGCATATCTGCGCACGTTCTCAATAATCAATGTTACCCAGCACAGCGATGCCAGAATCTTTGAGGTTATTTGAGGCGTCCATCTGTTCGTTGCGACCACGTTCCATCGGCCCCTGAGTTGTCTTTGCTAGCGAAAGATATGTCTCTAATTAGGCGCTATGTGGCGGGGCACTTTTGCGTCTGCCAAGTTTGGCATGTGAGAGGCAATTCTTGTGAGGTTTAACATGGTAAAAATACCACTGCCAGAACTGTGTTGATTCGACCTTCGAGATTCAAAGCGCAACGTCAAGGGAATCCGCAGTCTATCATTGGGTTCCTGTAGACTTTACTGATTAATATTTGCAGGACCGCAAAGACCTCGCCAGGACCCGCCTTCGCTGGCTGACCGTTGCTGGAACACACCTTCCCGGCGGGAACCTAAAGAAGTGAACCTAAAGAGCCTCATCGTGCAAAAGATGAGGCTGTCAATGACCGCAACTACAACAGAGCTAAAGGGAGTATCGACAATTATCAGCTTCAGCGGACCTAGGTCGCTGAAATCTCCAGTTGGGTGTCTTACAGCTGGATCATCAAGGTCAAGAGGTCGGACGTTGGAGGCAATATCATACGGCGCACAGAAGTGCTATCACATGGGATGCATCCCGTATAGATGCCAGAGTATGCAGGGCCATCTTGACGCATCCCATATGGATTCCAGACTATCGAGGCTAAGCAGAAAACATCCTATATGCTGATAGCAAAGTTACTTCGGTGCTCAGTCATCTTCTTCGTTATCAGTGTAAACGCACCTCACGTAGTAAGTAACACGTCTCAGGTACTGAGGCAATCGCCTTCAAGGGAAGGGATGGCATCGGAAAGTTTGCCATCGAATGGCTTCACTAAGCTAGCTGAAAAGCAGGCATCAGACTGGACTCTCTAAGCCTCCTCCAGAACCAATCATCAGGATCGATTGAGGCGCCTGCGTAGTCCAGACCCATTCGATGACAACGTTAGCGTCAACGCTCAGGCATTCGGATTGAGAACAAAGGGCAGGGCCTCTCTCATAGAACCCCGAGGGCATCTAGTAGGAGTTCGGGGTCGGTGACGGATCGACGTGCCAAGGCGATCGACGCCGGGGGTTTTAAAGCACGTTTGGAAGCCGCCTTCACAGCAAGCCTTTTGGGTGTATTAGGCCGCTTTGGCGATAGGAAGATATCTGAATCTAAATGGAGCAGTGCTTTTACTTTCTTGTTGTATGCCCTCTCATCCTTAGTTTTTTGTTTCGCATCGGCCTTCGCAATAGCCCATTGTTGCCGTTCTTGTACGGTATCACCACTCATAACTCGGGCAACACCCAACTCAGCATTGCTCTGTTTGCCCTTTCGTTGTTTTCGTTGGTTAATCGTCATAAGTTGCTGGTTAGTAGCCTTGATAAGGCATAAATCAGCTAATGCCGATATTGCTGATTTGCTAATAGCACGCATATAAGGGCTAGAAGAATCACCTTGTTGCGCTTGACGTAGTAAACGTTGGATATCAGACGTGTTTTGAGGTGTTAGTATATCAATGAAAGATTCTTCAGGCCCCGAGTAGTTCACTTCTCCTTCAGGTGGTGTATTTGGCCGAATAGTAATACTGAGGGTCTGATTTTATGATGGGTCTTGTTGTTGTTCAGCAGATAGTGGAAGCTTCTCGAGAACAGTATCTGGATTGAATGGCAACAGGCCTCTTACGAGTATTGACGACGTCCTATCAACAGTTGAACGAATCGAAAATTGGCATGACGAGTGGACACGTAATTGCACGGTTACCAAGATCGCCAAAGGTAGCTTCGGAAGCATCTTGCGATTGCAAAACAAAACCGACCCAACCCAATTCACGATTGGGAAGCTGATGCCCTTACGACCTGGAAAAGGGCCCGGCTCCAGGACGACCAGTTCTACACGTATCCAAGAAGCAGCCAACGAGGCAGAAATGCTCATAACCATGAGCAATTACCCAAGGTTTGCCGAATTCCGTCGAGCAGAAGTCCTTCACGGCCAGCTGCCGCCCTCACTGGAGCTTGAATATATGATGTTTGAAGACGATCACGGGTCCGAGTCAGGGACGACTGCGAAATTTGTGGATCAGCAACTATGGCTGTTCCTGGAGATGAGCTATGCAGGTGTAGACTTGGAAGAGCTTTTCGAAAAAAGTGTCACTAAAGATCCGTTATGTATCAGAGACACTTGGGATATCTTCTGGGCTGTCACATTAGCACTTGCACGTGGAGAAGAACATTTCAAGTTTGAACACCGAGATCTGCAAGTTCAGAACATATGCATCAAGAAAAATGGCGAATACCTTGAAGCTCAAGACGGTGACGACCGCATGGGGATCAAACGATATACCAACACCGAAGTCACTATTATCGACTATTTGTCGCGAGCCACCCTGGAAGACTTGCGAACTATCTTTAACCCGATGCATGACGAACGAATATTCGACGGGCAAGGAAATGAACCCGATGAGACCTTACAGTACGATACATATCGTTTCATGCGGCAATTGGTCGAGAGGTTTTCATTAGCTCTTACGAAGAAGCATAGGAAGATCGTCAGATGGGATACCTTTGTACCGGCAACGAATGTCTTATGGCTTTACTATCTTCTAAAGATATTGTTAAGACATACAGTAAAGGATCTTGGTATACGAGGACACGAGGGTAGAAAGGCATGTAGATATATTTGACTGAACTATCTATTGGCTTTTCCTAGCTCATTGATCAAGGCGAACAGCATAACCATCGAGTAGGCTATGAAGAAAAGCTATCAGTACGAGCTATCAGCATGTACGCTTTGACCAACGATTGTATAGGAACGGGTGCCAGAGGGCGAATTTGCCTTACTGATTTTTACATAAACGGCCAATCAACTACCAGCTCCCAGTAACGCTATCCTGACTCCTCCTGACCCTCGACACCGTTCCCCCATCTATCAGCATATGACAGTAAGCTTCGACGAGTGCCAAAAAAAACCGTTGAAGTGTACATAGTGAGCGCCTCCACTCGTTGCCTGCGCTCCCGCCGAGATTGCAATATGTTGCTCCTTTGCTCTCTACTTTGTATCTAGCAATAGCAGAACCTACCATGGGTATTCTGAGCTTGGTCCAGCTGAGCCTGATCGAGGAGACCTTGACCGAGGACGCAACGAAGTGCTGATTTCGGGTGATTGCTGGGATGACCGTTGCCAAAGCAATCCTGGCAGCATTGAGTGAACTGCTCATTGGCTAGCATGCTGGAAGGGAAAGACAATGTCAATTGCTCCAACAACGTACGTCGTGCCTCTTGCCCACACTTTCAAGGACGGTGGAGATTTGCTACCGACTCTCCCAGACCGTCCGCTGATCATTCCAGTTCTCATGTCTTATACTACGATGGTGCCTTACCACATCAGGGATCGCCTTCTGGGTCTACTTTACAGAAAACTTACGAGGAGCGGATCGAGACTTTCTGGCTGCCTCGCTGCCTGGAGGTACGGTAGTGGTACTCTTCATGGGGCTCTCGTCATGGTTCACGGGCGCAGGAGAAGCAGATAATTTGTTGCCTTGAAATTGTGGTTTGCTGGCCGATGTAGAGGATGATGCCGCCATCAGATGCGATTTGAGTGACTTAGTAGAAGCCAACGAAGAGCGGGCTGTTTTTGAGGTCTTTTGGGTCCCTCGGTCGCATTTTTCAGGACTAGGACAGAGATTTCCATGGTTGCTACGGTAACCTTGAAACCTCGCGCATGGGGTCGCAGCACCCGCAAGTTAGCAACTCGTCCTTTATTGTTCAGGTAGCTTAGGTGGAGCAATGTCGGGTGATTCAGCCTCGAGTGCTGATGCTTCGGAATCAAATTATGGCAGTCAGCACTGGAGCAAAACCCCAAACCCTTTTCTCCAAAGTGCTTCTGTTGTGTCTGAGGAGAACTACGGTACTGGGCCCGAGGTTCCTGATCATGGAACAAAGTCACTTCGAAGCACGGCCGAAATAGGGTGTCTGAGGAATTTACAACGGATGCTGTACGGTGAGTGGCCAGCCGCAACATCCGTATGTAACGGAGAAGTCAAAGTGTCGCAACCTGTCACCGTTCGTTGGGAATTTGAGTCAGCTATGGGAGTCCTAAAGTTTCCATCTTCGGATGATGACCCTTTCAAACTTTTATATGAGAATTGTCAGCTTGTTACGCCTAAAGAGAATCGTCATTCAAATGTCGAGCTTCACAAGACAGATTTTACCACCGACTTTCATCCCTACGACTATGGTATTATTGATACTATAGAGCAGTTCCTTCTGCCTAGTATTCTCAACGCTCCAATGTACAGCAATCTTGCTCGCTCGAACTACTTCGGAGTCAAGGCAGAGCTCGAAGCAATGGATATTAGATCAAGTTTCGTCAACAATGAGTCTCGTCTCAAGGAAGAAGATTCAACCCTTAAAAAAGATCAATTCGGGTATCTCTATGTCCATCTAGGTATGTGAATTTAAATTCGGTGAAAGTATTTGTAAGGAATCACTAAGCTGAAATTTTTCTCTACTTCCAGGCAGTAATTCCTCTAGCATAAAGTGGACGGCTTCCTATAGCAATCATGACCATGGATATACGAGCGCACAAGATGATTATCTCACTACTTTGACTTACAGGCTTTATGTCACAAGTCGTGAGGGGTGGACATCACAGGCGGAGAGTCAGAACTGTCAGATCTTTATGCCCTTGCAGATGCCACTATCTAGATTACTTGAAGATCTTTTGCTGCTGCCTGTGTTTATGTCTAAAGGTTTGATAGAGAAGATTATCGGATAGAACATAGACTGACAAGTTTCTCAGGAATGGTTTTCGGAATGTTTTGTGTTCATGAATATGCTCACACAAATGCTTCTGCCGCGAAACAACTTCCCAAAGCCTTGAAAGGGATTGACTTAGCGCTTTACGTGGCTTGCCAAGCTTTGGGTTTAAAGGTCAAAGTTGCACCAATCCTGGAAATTGACAATGATTACGGTGGCATCTCGCTTGAAGAATTGCATGTCAACGGATCTGGTGGACATGAAGTGCACAGGTGCAAACAGCAGCAAGAGAGTACTTCAACTGGAAAAGAAGTCACTGTGTTGTTTGATATTGGAGCGACCGAATACAACAGCGACGGTTCGGAGTATAACGTTCTTGATGATGTGAGATCTTCCAAAAAGCTTACTCTAAGTGAAGAATAACCATGGTCCATAAGCAGATCTTGGACGAATCTTACCCGCATAAAAATCTGCCAACAGTGGTTTGGCTCAACGGGTCAAAAAGTATCAGGGAGGTTCAGCTGGTGGTTATTGGGGTAAGAGGGTTGCTTGCTTAATTATGGAAAGTCTACTAATGAAGGTCTCAGGCTGATAATAAATATTCATGGCTGGAATGTCAATACTCTCACCTCGCCGTGCTTTTCATTGTGCCCAAGTTTTTGGACCGAGGTTGCAGGAAGCGTAAGTTTCAAGAAGACGGCTCGCCGTCCGTATCGCCAGAACCACGAAAGAAACGATGATTCTTAGCATGCGATCTTTCTCCTGCTTACACCTCGGTCAGAGATATTCGAGGCTCTCAGATACCCAGTAACGTCATCATCACCAAGTCTCGATACTTGGGAAGACTGGGAATAAGCAACGGCGTGCCTCTGATTCAGATATATGCAGGAAGCGTTCTCGGCGACATGCAAGCAATCGCAAGTTTAATCACGTCTCCGGCACAGAATTTTGTGCTTTCACTAAGCAACAGTCTTATCCTTCCACTCCTTGAGTGATTGTTTGAAGTCGAGCCGGTGTTAGAGTTGACTCTGTTGGAATAATATTAGTGAATTAGCAAAGACCAAAGTGCGTTCGTATTTTGCTTCAACAGGATGACGCAGTGGTTACATATTACCTAGGGGTATGACAATCTCCGCCTTCATAGGGCTGTAGGGCTGGTGATTCGCTTGCAGAGTTTCACCTTTCACCTCCTACATAGACTCCTATTCAGCTTCAACCTCATATACTAAATGCCCCTATTTGATCTCGTCCTCCAACACCCTTAAGCACCGCCATAGCAGCCTTCTTTGTCCATCGGTGCAACGGAATGAGCCTCGATCTCAACAAGCTTCGCACATCAGTCAAGACGCGAATGTCGGAAACCGCGGAGCTGGCCCGAAAGCTTACGAGCTGCTTCTCCTCGGTGGGCAACTTTAATGAGATTTTGTCGCTCATCCCTCAATTCGAGACCTGGGCCAATCTGTGTGGCGATGCCGTAAGCTTCGGCTTGATGATGAGCTGGCTCGAGGTCCAGCTTGTCCTTGGTACCAGATATACTCTACACGAGAGGGCCGCACTTCAGCTTTTGCGAACGCGGACGGATCTGCGGGACAAAACCGCCCAACACGTTGGAAGCGCTATTCAACGACCCGAGGGCCGCTCCCTTCCTCTTCCTCGACGGGCGGCCGGGGACGCTGAATGCTTGCCGCCAGAGCATCGAGAGGTGCAACGACCCCAGTGTTGGAAACAGGGAACAGTACCGTTACCCCTGTGGTTAGTAATCTCCGCATTGATCCGGTCTCCGCATGGATCCGGCGCTAGTGGATGGGTATTTACCCTTCGCCCACCATATGCTCTACCATATCTACATGTTTCTACCTTCTAGATAGTCAATATATGCACATATTCGCTCTGATCCTCATATACCAATACCCAGCTCGGTCCGTCGAGTGACCGCACACATCTACAACGTGAGAAACAGGCTGTCCCTGGCTCAACAAATCATCAAGAGTGAGGGCGGCGTGACGCGCGATATGATCTAGCAGCTGAATGGGGTAACACCACTCGAGCAGTACCTGGAGTGGAAGCTTGGCTTTACCGACTCAATGCGCCTTGAAACCTCTCTGGCCAGTGCTGTCAAGTCTGTTGCGAAGAGAGATTTGATAGACTACTGGCTCTATTTGCGAAAAGATGAGACCGGACCAGGAGAAGAAGCTCCTGGAGAAGTTCATGAAGTACTGAACCCCGAAGATCCGGGACGAAGGATCAATAGGGAGCCTAGCAGAGAATTAGATGGCCAGTGACAGGAAAGCCTTTCTCAATCCCTCGTCTACAGAGATGGTAGAATGTTATCTCGTAGATTATCAACCACAAACTTCATGGCAGACATATCAAGGTGTGGATGTTCTGTTCCCAGTCATTTTCATATTAGATCGGAACAAAACGCGGCAAAGCGGCATCGAACGAGGTATCTAACGACTGCTGCAGATCACTCCAAGGGACATGACTAGGTGAGACTCCTTCGAGGAGCGCCCGCCTTTTTTAATTATATTCCTTCTTGAACTTCCACACCTTCCTTCTGTCTCTAGCCAGGGCTTGGGCTCATAAGAGCGGAATTTCAAACAACCTTGAATTGCAGACGCATCTTCAGCCATCCAGCCCCCGAACTGATAGTCTGTGGAGCTGGATGGTACTGTTCGTGTCCGTGATCTTCTTCTCAGGACCATTCCATACCAACTCACCGCTGCCCAGTTGCCTGCCAAAGCCCCGACCATGTTCTCCGATCCGTTTCTTTCCCTCACGCTCCCGACCAAGTCAAATCCCCATCGGGCTGCGGTCTCGATCGTTGTTGCAATTTCATGCACATACGAGGTGCCCCAGAGCTTCTCGCCCGTTTGGGGATCGGTATACTTGATCTGTACCAAGTTATTCAAGTCGGGATGCGAGTCGGTAATCAGGACATAGCCCCCGGGGAGCACCATTGCCTTGACGGAGTCGAAGAAAGCCTCGAGAGGCAAGTGCTGCATGACACAGGTACTAATGACGCCGTTGGCTTTCCGAGCACAGGCGGGCGCTTCCGCGGCTGCCAGTGCATCGTACACTTCTAGAACGACCTGTACATTCTTCTGCTCATCTGGTATCTGAGCATACCTTACTCCGTACACGAGCAATGTCCAGCATTCTAGGCGACGCGTCGAGGCCTACAATCGTTACATGTGAGACTCCAAGCAGCTTGAATGTATTGCGGCCGGTGCCACATCCGAAGTCCACAATGCGGAGCTGGTGATCTGATGTCGACGCGGAGGGTTGCTGAGCTCCAAGTAGTGATAGGAATTCGGGTAAAAAGGTAACAAGCTCATCATTATTGAGGGTTTGGATGGTGATGCCTTTGGGACTTGCCAATGCGTCATAGCTCTCAGCCCTACGATCATAGATCTCAACAGTAGAAACACTCTTGATGGACGGTGCAGTGACTATCAGTCAACGACACTAAAATCCTATCCATATTCTGGGCCAAGACGTCTTACGAGTAGTCCTCTTCGCGTTCCTCTCGGGTTAGTTTTTAGTGTGCCAACCGAGCATAAGCGGGACCCCGCCTCATCCTCATCAGAATTACTATTATCGCTATCGCGTTCTTTGAAGCTATTCAGATCACATGGCTCAGAGATTTCAGTTTGTTTGTAGGTTCATCAAAATTCTTTACTCCCTCCTCTCTTCTGACACTACTGTATATAGACTGCCTCCGCAACTTCTCTACCTCTCATCGACGCTCTGAAGTCAACGATATCATCTATCTTGAGCAACGCCGAAGCGATATGATCGATGAGAAGAATGTGACTTTGATCTATGACTCTGACCCCGAGACTCTGTTTTCTGAGCGGATCAGACGCTGAGACAGAGACAACGCTGTCGTTCTAATGCAAGATCTATCTGATCGCGAGACGTCTTCACAATTGCGTTGATCAAGAAGCTTTCGATTGTTATCTTCAGCTTTCTTCTCTGCATCTTTGACTATATAATGCACTGTATTCGGCGTTGTCTAAAGATTTTCCTATTGAAAGTAAAGAGTTTCCCGAGATCTCGCTCAGGATCGTAGCTGCATATCTAATTGCTGAAGGAATTTGCTGACGACTTGACTTGCTGACTAGCAAGGCTTTCATTTTAGCTGTTCCCTTTGTAGATCTCTTCTTATGAGGCATGATAGAGAGTGTGTAACGAGGTAGAATTAATAGTAGTCCTGTTGAGTAGAAATGTGGTTTGTTTATAAAATTAGGCCGCTTATGCTCGGTTGGCACACTAAAAACTAACCCGAAAGAACTAAGCGATTAATAGCATAGCGAGGCCAATAGGTGGAATCTCCTGTGAAAATTGCCCCTCCTTTACCCCTCATATTTTTGCATGCTGAAAAGACATTTGCACAAACAAGTAAAGTCCACAGGCAAACTTCGGGTGAGACGCATTAATACCTTTCCTTAGCAGTAGCGTGATCTTGGTGCAGCGACAGGGCTTCTGCATGTTCGTCTTTGGACTGCTTACATTTGTTTAGTCGTGTTGAAATACGAGGTCATATGGGGCATATATTATATGGGGTTGAAGCTATCTAGTAGGTAGGAACTTCGGAGGAAGGAAAAGGTGGGAGGAAGGTCAAATACCCTGAATCCCCTGAGTCCACTAGCGCCGGATGAATGCGGAGATTACCAACCAAATCACACCCGAACAGATTGCAGGAACAGGCTTTCCATCGAGATCTAATCGCTTATTAGTCTCTCGGTCAGTTTCTCATATCGAGTGGACTAACCTCTTAGAAAGTCATGGAATTCAGTTGATTCTGGTAGTGGTCCTTCTACTGCCAAGGCGCCTAGCATTTCTAGTATATCGGCTGGCCATTCTTGGGGGTAATATTTCTTCTGAATGTTGTTGGATTATTCAAGTGGCCGCTCGCGATGAGATCTTCCCTAGAAGACTGTATCTGAGACAAGGTTTCGCTTTCCTTCTCTGCATACGCCTACTTAGACGTTTGAATTGCTTCCGAAGCCTTCCTCACAGCTCCGAGAAGTCTCGCGCACAAGGCGTCGAAAGTACTTCAAGGGAAGACTTTTCGCCATAAGCCGTCCCGGATACATTGCGTAGGAAACTCTGTACTAAGCAATCTGATCAGTAGTGAAAAAATTTGATGATGTAGAGTACTGACCTCGCTCATCCACAACCAAGCGTAGACAACAAACATAGGCATGTCTCAACGCGAATGAGTTTGTCTTTACGATGAAGATTAGTTAATGAGCAAATAAAGCAGGCTTCTCCAAAACGATTGGTAGGCAATAATCCTCGTTGGTTGCACGCTGGAGCCTGATTTCGGGCGTCGAGAGAGCGGATGCATGATAGTACGGTCGTAAGATGAATCCAAGTTCGCCAGAACACCTTTCATCATTCTGCGGCGGCCTCCCAGATGGTTCTTCTAACGTTCTTCGTTCCCTAGAAAGCACTCCGGAAGGACCGACTCTCTTTGGCTCTCCAAAGAATTGCTTACAGTCGCCAGTAAACTTAGCAGCCACTGTCTCTTTACATCTCATTCATGTCTCAACGAGGTGACTACCAGCGCCCTATGCGATGCCTTGACAGCAATGACGCCGTATCGTCTAAAAAAACCATGTGCAATTGCGTGAACCAGCGTTGCAATTGCTCACCCTCTCACTTCCTCCCTCTAAATTTTCTCTCATCTCTGCCCACCGCCGTCGTACGGCTTCGTCTCTCTTTTCTATCGTCATCCTTCTAGCCATCTCTTCTTCCTCCGCCAACTGTTGAGCTAGTCGTTCTGTTGCCGCGTGTTGCTGCGCCTCTCTGGCCCTACTCGCCGCTCCTTGTGACCTTTTTTCTGCCATCGCCTCCTTCTCCATTACCGTTCTCAAGTGTTGGGCTAACCGCTCCGTTGCCGCCCTCTCTTGTGCCTCTCGTGCTCTTCTCGCTACTTCATGCGTTCTTTGCTCCGCTTTTCTCCTCTTTTCCTCGATCTCCCGAATCTGCACCTTGCATTAATGTGGCCTCAAAGGCTGCCTTGCAAGGCGCTGAGAACCTTGATCATTACTGAATAAACGACATTCACTTCCAAATTTGCGTCGCAGACCTTTCAACCTTGAAAATTATTATTACGAGGCAAATGTTCCGGCATTTTTTCAACAACAGAACATGAGCTCCGCCAGCAATAGCATAGAGGACAAATTAAGTAGCTGTCAAGCGATTGATGAATTTCAGGATCCCAACACGCCGCGGTGGTCATGGAGATTATCCGTCTCCTTGTCCGTGATTACACTTAAACACCCGGCTATACTCTGCCAGACTGCCCTGGTAAGCTTCTTTCCAATTGGTTCTGAATTGCCCCCCCTGGAAAAGATCCTCTCTCGGCTTTCGGACTACGGGGTGAGCTCGGCAAACTGTTCGTGCGCTGTTGAACCGATGAAGGTCCAGACACTGATCCTCCTTTTTCCACTGGCACTGTTTATCTTTCCGTTTCTGGAATTAACGCGCTCTTTGGGTTCGAGGTCTCCAGCAACGACAACGCTTTAATCCGACCACAAGGAAAACCCGGCGTGCAAGGGAGAAGGGTTTTCAAGGATGCACACCCGCGGGAACAGTGTCATCACGGGCTCCTCGGAGCTGGGGATGAGCGCTGTTTGCGCTGCGGTCAACGACACTGCATCATCATGCTCTTCATGAAAACCCCAATTCCAACCTTTACCCTCTGTGCCAGCTAGAATCCTTTCCGGGCTCTTCTGTGCCTGACTCCAGAGTTCCACAGCATCGCGAAGGAGAGCTTCAAGCCCTCTTTTAAATGCCTCGCTCTGGGTTTGGTTGAAAAGCAGTGGGGCGCCACTGTATTCACAATCCCAGTCTCGTGGATTTGCTCATCTGGGGCATGAGCGACGACCAAGAGAGACCGGAGGATAGCTTCCTGACGAGGGTTCTTATTGAACAACCGATTCAGTACGTCCGCAAGTTCATCTCCAGCAGGAGACTCGAGGGTATAGAGGGGCTGGAGTATTTCCTCAGAGACTTCCTTTACGACGATTGCTTCAGCAGCAGCCATGCGAAGATGCTTGGACGCTTGAGTATTCGATATCGGGATAGGTCTGGAAATTGTGGGAATGAACTGCGAACGCTGTAGTGTAATGAACAGATCATCCTAAAGTTCAGTTAGCCAGGTAAATTGATGACTCGGGGAGGAGATGTTTAGTTTACAGCATTGATCTCTTTTGGCACTATGGTAAAGAAATATTTCCTTACCAAGTCGCGGAATCTCATCGAGAGATTCAATAGGTTAGAGGAACTGAGCAATACGTTAATGACATGAACGGGCGTCGTTCCTTATAAATCTGCAGTAGCCAGGCGAAGGCGGTAGGTTCAATTACGTTGGCGTCCAACATCTCTTCTATCATCAACGAATACCGTGGATCATAGACGTAAAGATGGGGGGAGCAGTGTTGAGGAAGATAGTGAGATGGAAGACATTGTGCGGGTGTGCAAGTAAAAGGGGGCCGAAGGCCGGACGTTATAGAATTAAGCAGGGTGACGAGTTGACGAGGTGACTAGATGGCCCGGGGCGCGAGACCGAGGGAACGGGGCAGGTCTGAAGATGGCGATGGGCTAGGGGGGGAGAGATGAGGTGAAGATGGGTTGGGTGGGGTCGAGAAGGCGAAGGGAAGAAGAAGACGTATTCTTGATAGCTTCTTACCTTTCTTCACGTCGAAGAGAGCACAACACTTAAACTTCTGCAAGCACCACTGAATTTTGTAAAGGCTTGCTCGGAATTCACGCTAACCCCGAACACGAAGAGAAGTATAACTGAACTATCACACCACGACTAATCTCCGTTCCCCGAGAATCATCTTTTTGTTTTCCGCTTGGCATCGCCTGTGACAACCTTGCGGTATGATTTCTAAACCATCCTTGGTGCCTTGCCATTCGTCGTGCTTGCAGCTGTCGGCAATGTTGAATCGTTGAAGATCGAGCGTTCCCCACTATCTCAACTCGTCAGCAAACACACATGCACTACTACATAGACGTTAATACTTCTGTATTTTGGCTTTAAGATCCCGAATCTCTTTATGCTTTACACAAGTGTTAGCTCTTGTTCAATGATCGAAGTAAGAGCTACTTACCATGAGAACTTCTTCCTTCCTAAGAAATTTGATTTGCTTACGAAACTTGATTACCGTGCGGGCCATTACCTTCACTACGCGTTTTGGGAACTTGTTCGTGCGACCGGGGAAAACACGTCGAACGGCGCGAGCCATTTGATGATATGCTTCAATTTTGTCTGAGGTAAGAGAACGAATAGTCTTCTGAATGCGACCCTCGTAAGTAGCAGCCATGTGGTTGAAATTTGGTGGATTTTTGAAGGTGGTGGGACATTGTACGAGTACGGGGTACGGATAAGGTCGGCCCACCCCTATGAGGGACCAACCAATGACTAAGCATATGAACATTTATTCGTTTGGGTTGCCTCAGACGTGTTTCCGTAGCTAAGCCCCTTCGGGTTAGGGACCCTTTGGATGACTACGCAGCCTGTACTACGGTATCTGGGGTAATTATTGTTAACGCAAAAGCCACAGTCAGGGATAATTTTCGCAGTGCTGACCAATCCATTCCCCTGTATTTGAAGATCGCGCTAACAATAATTTCCCCGGCAAGAGTGTAGTACTAGTAGACGGAGCTTGTGTAAGCAAGGGTAGTACTACGGTATCCGGGGTTTTAATTGTTGGCGCGCCACTAATTTTTAGCTGCATTAGGCTCATGTCTAACCCAATGTGATATAGCTTATGGACATAATATCTACAGTCTAATATTTGGTATGCTTCCCCTCCGCAGTAATAACGGCCTCGCAACGGTCATGCATCGAATCAATAAGCTCCTCCAATTGCTCGGGTGTGACTGCATCCCAGGCTTCCCTCACTGCTTTTCTTAGAGTATTGTAGGAGAGCTTGTCCTGATCGCCATAACGCTCCTGTATCCAGTCCTTCATAATGTTTCATACGGCTTCGATGGGATTCAAATCGGGTGAGTATGGAGGCCAGTCTATAACGCGTATACCTCTTTCTTCTAGCTCTTCTCGAGTGTATCCTGCTGCGTGCCCGGGAGCATTATCCTGCATGAAGGAGAGACCTTGATTCATTCTCATCCAGCCGTGTATAATGGGTACAATATGCTCACAATAGGACTCCTTGTTGATTTTGCCCCAGTCTTTCTCCCAGAAAACACCCGGTCCCTTTGTTTTCCCGAAAAAACATCCCCAAAACATCCATCCACCCTTCCCCGGAAGACGAGGCACAATACAGGTGGGATCGTACTCTTCGTGAGGTCGTCTAGTGACCCATATTCTGCGATGACGGCTGCCGTTGACCCACGT
>JAABUV010002924.1_pt1 | contig 22390 bp, 19 predicted proteins | sample 5559971 | NCBI WGS metagenome assembly JAABUV01 (sample SAMN10711881, study PRJNA513362) | rock metagenome | isolation source: Antarctica rocks | place: Antarctica: Victoria Land, Knobhead nord | collected 2015-12-19
GATCAGGTTATCGCCGCGCTGCACGCCTGGGGTGTAGCTGATCCAGCCATCCGCACACTCATCCTGACCAGTTCACGGGCGATCCCCGACGCACCAACCGATCGCCTCTCCGATTACGATCTGATCGTCGCCCTCGCGAATGTCGATCGTTTCCTGCATGACGAACGTTGGTTGCACGTCTATGGCACGCCGCTCATCCGGTTCGACGACCACCGCGTGCTCGACGGCCACGACATCTATGCGCGCCTCGTACTCTACGAGGATGACACGAAGATCGACTACACCCTCTGGCCGGTGATGTTGTTAAGAAGCATCGCCGCCAATCCTCGACTCCCGGACGAACTCGACATCGGCTACCGTGTACTCCTCGACAAGGATGGACTGACAAGCGGCATGGCAGCGCCCACCCGCAGCGCATACCTATCCACTCGCCCCACCGAAGCAGCATACCTGGCACTGGTGGAGGAGTTCTGGTGGGAAAGCACCTATGTCGCCAAAAACCTCTGGCGCGACGAGCTATTCCCCGCCCGCTATAGCTTCGATACGGTCATCAAGTTCGACCTTCTGCGGCGCATGTTGGGATGGTTGATCGCGGGGGAGCAGGGCTGGCAACACCTACCGGGAAATCTTGGCAAGGGGTTGAAAGAGGCGCTATCGCCCGTAATCTGGTCGGAGATCGAGAGCACCTTCATTGGCACGAACATCGAGGAGAACTGGCAAGCCCTCTTCGCAACTACGGCGCTCTTCCGTCGCGTCGCCTCGGCGGTCGCCCGCGATCTCGGCTATACCTACCCGCTGGAACTCGATCGGCGAATGCTGCGCCACTTGCAACGGATCAGAACGCTACCGCATTGAGTGAGCAGCGCGGGGCCACCAATACGTTTGGCCCCGCGCCGTCGTGGTCTAATCGCCCGCGCTCACGACACCGCCCGTCGCCCCGCCGCGCCCACGCCGCCGCAGCAGGCGGAAGCCGATGAGGGCCAGTGCGCCGAGCGGCAAGAGCCACCAGCAGAAGACCGCGATGCTGATCACGATCGTGCCGAGCCCTTGCAGGAGTTGGAGCGAGGCCGCCCAGGCGTTGGCGACGACCGTGGTGAAGCGCCAACCTGCGATCTCGGGCGGCGTGGGCGGCACGGTCACGGCGACCGGTGTCTCCAGATGCAAGGAGATCGTGGAGAGCGCGGCCCGCCGATCGAGATAGTTCGCGCGGCCCTGCAAGCGCTCGATCTGGCTCCGCACGCTGGTGATCTCGCGCTGGATGTTCAGGATATCCTCGGTGCGCGTCGCCTTCGCCATGATGTCGCGCAACTGGCGCTCGGTCGCCTCCAGATTCGTGATCTGCGCCTGCACATCGACGAACTCCTCGGTCACGTCGGTCGCCTCGGCCTTGTCGACGCGCCGCTCGACCACATCCGGCAACTCGCGCAGCGCGGCCATCGCCGCCTCGAACTGGCCGCTATCGACTTGCAGCGTCACGTCGGCCACGCGCCGGTCGCCGTTCTTACTATTCGTGTATTGCAGGACGTCGCCGCCATATTGCCGCGCGATCGCGCCCGCCCGCCCGAATGCGGCGTCCACATCCTGCACGGTCAGTCCCAGCGTGCCAGTCTTGATCAGCAAACGCGGCTGCGCATTGATCGGCGCGGGCGCGGTGCTCGCCGGGGCCGTCTGCCCGGTCGTGCCACTCTGCGGGGCGGACGAGGCGGCGCTGCTCGCCGAGGCCGCCTGCCCGGTCGTGCCGCCACTCACCGCAGGCGCGGACGAGGCCGCCGCCCGGTCACCAGCCGCTGCTGTGGGCGCGGCAGCGGCTCCGCTGGAGTACGAGGACGTGCCACCACGATCGGGCATGGTGCTTTGCGTCGGGCCAGGCGAACCGCCGCAGGCGTTCAGCATGCCCATCAGGAGGCACAACGCCAATACCACCGTCAGGGTTCGACCGCGCGCGAATCGTGAACGAGCCAACATCGCCCTATCCTCCCGGCACCAGCGCCGCCCGCACCATGCGGACCCGCGCGAGGCACGCAACTCCCTACCCCATCCCCGACCTGGGGACCGGCACAAGGCAAACTTCACCTACACCTGGTGGCCTCTGCCCACCGGATCGTCGCTCGCCGACTCGTTTGTACTCCAGGGTCTTGCGGTGCCACCGTCGCGTAAAGCCGTGTCCTGCTATGACAGACGTGCCGCAGGGAGAAAAGTTCCACGGCGCGAGAGTATTGCTCGGGGCGCTCGTCGCACGCGGGTGCATTAGGATAATGCGATGCGGCGGAACTTCGTGAGGAGGGATGAGGATGACAGGCTCACCACCCGTCGGCTGGCCGACCCGTGCCACCAACGGGATCGTCGTCCACCCGATCCCGCTGCCCGGCCTGCTCGGCCTCACGCTGGCGGGGGGGCGGCTGCCACCGGGTGACTTCGCGGTCCACACCCATCGCTCGCTGGAACAGCTTACCTACGTCCTCGCGGGGCGGCTCCTCGTCACGATGGGCGACCCGGCGAGCGGCGAGACGGTCGAACGCGATTGCGGGCCGGGGGACACGGTCGGCACCGAGCCACTGGTCACCCTCTCCTTCCGCAATCCGGGGCCGGAAGTGGCGCGCGTCCTCTACATCTGCGCGCCACCCTACCCCGCCGACGATGCCGACACCGTTACCCTCGACGACCATCGCGCCCTGACCGCGCCCGAACTCGACGCGGCGCTGGCGCGCGTAGGAGCGGTCCGCGCCGCCACCGACGCATACTGCGCCATCCTCGCCGACCGGATCGCAGCCTTGCGAGACACGCGCTGAGCCCCGCATAGCGCTGTGCCATGCGGGGCTCATCACACGTCTCGTAGTATCCTCGGGATATGTATCTCAGCGGCGCTCCGCGAAGAGTTGGTAGATCGTGGCGGCGTAGCGGATGCCATTGAGATAGTGTCCGATCGTGATGAACTCGTTGGCGGCGTGGCCGCGCCAGGAGGGCGGCCCGATGCCGGACCCTGCGGAGGGGATGCCGCCGAGTTGCCCGCCGAGCCAGACGCCCTGCCGCCCGGACGCATCGCCGGTCGGGCGGATCGCCAGCTCGACGCCGTACACCCGGCAGGCGGCGTCGGCGATGAGCGCGGCGAACGGGGTGTCGAGCGTCGTGCGCGACGGCTCGATCGAGCCCATATCCTCGACGGAGAAATCGGCGCAGTCGTGCTCGTCCAGGAAGCGGCGGAGCAGCGCCAGGACCGTGTCGGGATCCTGATCGGCGACGAGGCGGAAATCGAGGCGGCAGGCGGCGCGACCCGGCAGCACCGTCTTATACCCTTCGCCCATCCAGCCGGTCGCGAACCCGGCGATGTTGCAGGTGGGGGTGAAGAGCAGCTGCTCAAACGCCGCCAGCCCGCTGACCCCGCCGATGAACGCTTCCGTCCCGAGCGCGCGTTGCTGCACCGCGTCGTCCCAGCCGGTCTGCGCCAACGCCTCGCGGTCGCGCGCGGTCACCGGGCGGATCGGGTCGTAGAAACCGGGGAGATTGATCCGCCCGTCCGGCCCCTTGAGTTGACCGAGCGCCCAGACGAGTCGCCAGGCCGGGTTCTGCACCAGCCGCGCCCGCGCCGAGTGGAGGTCTTCCCGCGCTCCCTGCACCTTGATCTCCACGAAGAGCAACCCGCTCTCCCCGTAGCCGATTTGCGGGCGGTTATCGCCGCCGAAGCCGCCATCGAACGACAGCGCGGCATCGGCGGCGAGCAGTTCTTTGTGCGCGGCGACGAAGGCGGGCAGGCTCGGACTACCGCTCTCTTCCTCGCCATCGAAGAGGATCTTGATGTGACAGGGGAGCGGCACAGCCGCCGTGCGAAAGGCGTCGATCGCCTTCAGGTGGGCGAACAGATTGCCCTTGGCGTCGGTCGTCCCGCGCCCGTACATGACGCCGTCGCTTACCTCAGCGCCGAATGGCGACCACGACCATTCAGCGAGCGGCTCGGCGGGCTGAACATCGTAGTGGTTATAGATCACGAGGGTCGGCGCGTTGGGATCCGGCGCGCGGATCTCGCCGTAGACGACCGGCAGGCCGACGGTTTCCATCACGCGCGCCGCGATACCGAGATCGCCCATCATCTCGACCAGCAGCGCCGCGCACTCCCGCACGCCGATCCCTTGCGAGGAGATGCTCGGCTGCCGCACCACCCGCTGTAAATCGCCGATGAAACGCCCCTGCTCCCGGTCGATCGCCGCGTACACCGCATCCAGTTCGGCCATCGTCCCTCCTTCGCGCGCTCTCGAATGCCAGCGCCCGGATTCTCGCAACCGGAGGCCGGGCCAGTCAAGCGCACGCAGCGATCGGACGGGGGAAACGATAGGCGAAGAAGGTGTTTAGGATCAGAAACGCGATCAGGCGGGGCGCTCCAAAAGGGCGAAGCGGTTGCCTTCGGGGTCGCGGAAGAAGGCGAGCGCACCGAACGCCGCGCTTGATCGCCCCCTCGCTCGGCACGCCGCGCGCCGCCAGTTCCGCCACGCTCGCCGCGATATCGGACACCGCGAACTGCCAGAGGGTCGGCTTCTGCTCCTTGCCCCGTGCGCCGTTGCGTTCCGGGCTACCCGCCTCCAACGCCAGTGGTGTCGCCGCGCCACCAAACGCCACGATACGCTCGATACGCGAGGCGATCAGCAAGCCCACGTTCGCCGTAGAACCGGGTCATCAGCGGCAGATCGGCCACGTGGAGGATCGCATAGGCCACCGTCAGTTCGGGCATGGTCCCCTCCGTGGTAGGCGAGTAAGCGAGGTAGTCCAGTAGCGTAGGCGCGGGATGCCGGTGGACTGCGGTCCCGGCTGAAGGCTGCGGCCACGGAGTACCCCGGAGGGCAGCCACTACCCATGAAGGGCATACTCTACCCGTGAAGGGCACAATGTCCGCCTGCGCGGACTGGGATGGCTGCGCGGGGTGTGGCTGCCCGACGGCGAGTCGGGATTCCGGGATTGAAATACCCCTGAAGGGCACACTGTACCCCTGAAGGGCAGCCTCTCCCGGCCAGGGGCGGCTGCGCCGCCACGAAGTCCCCGCAGGGGACTGGAACGCCACCAGCGCATCGCTTATCCGCCTTCGCGGCAATTTCTATACACCGATAGCAGCAATGTTCCCCCTCTCCTCGGAGGGGGGAGAGGGGGCAGGGGGTGAGGGTCCCCGCCATACCCCGCCCACCCCACAACGCGGCCTCTCTCCCAGCGTGGGAGAGGGGTGCCGCCCGCAGGCGGCGGGGTGCGGGCCGTCCCGCCCACCCCACCCACTCACTTCGGCTTCCCCGTCACCAGCAAACGCCCTTCGAGGGTCTGCACATCATCCACGACGATCGGGAGCGCTTCGTTCAGCTGATCGGTATTCGTGGCGAGGTCGGTGATCTGCTGCTGGAGCGGGCCGGGCAGGGGGAAACGCCCCGTGTCGATCCGCTCGACGGTCGTCACGAGCTTGCCGTCGCGCGCGGCCACCGTGCCGATCACCACCACCGCGATCGGTAGCGGCGCATCGTGCGAGACGCCGCTGACGATCACCTTACCGCCACGGAACGCGATCTGCGGGTTCTCGATCTTCGGTGCGGATGGTTCCGCCGCGAGCGTCTCGACCAGCTTCGAGGTCGCTTCTTGCTCAGAGATCTCGATCTGTGTCGATGTCGATGTGGGGGCCGCCTGCAACGTCGCGATCTTGTTGTCGAAGCTCCGCGCCGCCGCTGTGCTCGCCGGCACCGTCGCCAGACTCTGCGACAGCTCCGATGGCCTGGTGAGGAGGAAATATGCCGCACCGGCCAGCACGACGAGCAGGATCACCAGGAGCAGGAGGCTACGTAGACAACCGCGCATCGCCCCCCTCGCACATTCGCCGCGCGGCGCGCATCGCCGCCGTAGGGGAGTGATACCACCGACTGTGGGACGGTCGCAACTGCGATCGGCGGGCGCTCAGCTCGCGCGCGCCCCGCCACGCGCCGCCGGATACCCCGCTGGCTCGGCCTCGTGTCCGGTGATGATCGCTGTGCCGCGCACGCGGAGCGAGCGCTGCCGTGGCAGGACGCTGAGGCAGAGATAGGCGAGCGCCCCGAAGTAGAGGGCGACGACCGCGCTGTGACTGAGCGAACTGAACAGGCTGAGGCGACTGAAGACGACCGAGGCGCCGGTGGCAGATTGACCGAGCAACATCACCGCCGCGACACCGCCCGCCCAGCAGAGATCGGGGCGTGCCGCGCGTATCCGCCAGCACCACGCGAAGAGCGCGAGCGTCCCGAGGGTCAGGAAGACCGCCGACAGCCGATGCGAGAAGACCGCCCCGACCGGGCCGACGAAACCGGGGAAGGCCGACCCCTGACAGAGCGGCCAATCGAGGCAGGCGAGGCTGGCATTGGTGTGCCGGACATAAGCGCCCAGGTAGACAACGCCATAGGTGTAGAGCGCCAGTAGCCAGACACCGCAGCGGATCGCCACCGGCACGACGCGATCCCGCAGCGCATCGATGCCCCGGTCGGTCTCGATGAGGGTCGTGGCGACGAGCAGCGTCGAGGCGAAGGCGACCAGCGAGATCCCGAAGTGCAGCGCGAGGATGCCCTCCTTCCCCCACCAGTCGGGGTACAGTACCGAGAGCGCGCCGAGCGCCGCCTGCAAGACGAGGAAGAGCAGCATCAGCGGCACCAACACGCGGATCTCGAACCGCCGTCGCCAGAAGGCGATCGCGCCGACTGCGGTCCCCACGATCAAGATGCCTTCGACGCCGGTCACCGCACGGTGGCTGAACTCGATCGCCGTGGTAACCGCGAATTCTGGGATGAAACGCCCATTGCACAGCGGCCACGACTGACCACAGCCCGCCCCAGAGCCGGTGCTGGTGACGGTCGACCCCATCACCAGGACGATGAACATCCCAAACGCTGCCACCGCAGCCAGCCAACGCGCCGCACGGCGCAATCGTTCTCGCATCCGCTATCCCCACCTCTGGCGCACGGCGGCACGCCGGTTACCGATCCTATCACGGGTATTATCCTCGTTCTCGCGTTTCCGCGACAGGGGTACAGCAGGAGCATCGCCCGACCAAGCGTAGCGCCTCCGCCGGTACAACCAACGACAGCGACAACCAACGCCGGTGTGGTTCAGGGCTGCGCCGGGCTCCCGCACGGTGCCAGACACAGCAAGCGACGCTCGACGACCCCGCACGCTGGAATATCGCCAGCGCGGTGGAAGCCGGAACGGCTCGTCGATAACGGCAGGTGCCTCACGCCGGGGCAGTTAGGCCAGTTGCCCTAAAACTCACCCTCCCAACAGCGATGCTCGTCGTGTTACATAGTGGGCAGCGGTCGCTCTTGTGCCATACAAACAACGTCTCGGCTTTCCCCCGGGTTTAGTGCTTGACTTGCCCCCCGCTTCCGCCATATACTGCGTCCATTCCAACGCCTGTGTGCGCGCGCATGGGAACAATCACGCGCGGTCTTACGTCATTTCAGTACCCACCGTGAAGAGGCGTAGCCGCGTGGTACAGGCCATCCGGTTCGCCCATCCGCATACCGTCGCCGGAGACGGGACGGCGGGCGGTTTTTTCCGTTGTCTCCGGTTTGGGGCATTGTGGCCCGGTGCTACCGAGCATCGGGACCGTACTGAGGAGGATCCACGATCATGGCTGTGTTCGATCCCATGCAATCGCTCGCTCGTGACCTGACCACCGGGCGCATCGCGCGCCGCGACTTCATCAAGCGCGCCGCCGCGCTCGGCTTCTCGGCCACCGCTATCGCGGGTGCGCTGGCGGCCTGCGGTGCCGCCGATGTTCCGGCGGTCGCGACCACGGTCGCCTCCGTCGCCCCCACTGCGGCGGCGGTCGCGACCGCTGTCGCGTCTACCGCCCCGACCGCCGCAGCGACCCGCGCGGCGGGTGGCGCATCCACGGCGACCACCGCCGGTGCCGCCACGGCGACCCGCGCGTCGGGCACCCCGGCGAGTGGCGCGGGCGGTGTCCCGCTGGCCGCGATCCCCGCGAGCCCCAGCAAGCGCGGCGGCGGCGGCACGCTGAAGCTCCTCTACTGGCAGGCGCCGACCGTCCTCAACACGCACCTCGCGCAGGGGACCAAGGATCAGGATGCCTCCCGCCTCGTCTACGAGCCGCTCGCGACGATCGACGGCGACGGCAAATTCATCCCGGTCCTCGCCAGCGAGATCCCCTCGCCGACGAATGGCGGCCTCTCGGCGGACCAGTCGGTGGTCACCTGGAAGCTGAAGCAGGGCGTGAAGTGGAGCGACGGCCAGCCCTTCACCGCCAAGGACGTGGTCTTCACCTATAACTACGTGATGGACGACAAGACCGGTGCCGTCACCACCGGCGACTACCTGACGATCGCGAAGATCGAGGCACCCGACGATTACACGGTGAAGATTACCTTCAAGGATCCGCAGTCGGGGTGGTACATCCCCTTTGTCGGCGGCTATCGCGGCGTGATCCTGCCGGAGCACGTTTTCAGCGCCGGCAAGGGTGAGGCGGCCAAGAACTTCCCCGCCAACCTCCAGCCGATCGGCACCGGTCCCTACAAGGTCACCCCGGGCGGCTTCAAGCCGGGCGACTCGGTCACCTACGAGATCAACACCAATTACCGCGACGCCAATGCGCCCTCGTTCGATGCGGTGCAGTGGAAGGGCGGCGGCGATGCGGTCTCGGCGGCGCGCGGTCCTCCAGACCGGCGACTACGACTACGCCTGGAATCTCCAGGTCGAAGACACCGTTCTCAAGCAACTCGAAACGGGCGGCAAGGGCGTCGCGGAGTTCCAGCCGGGTGGCGGCATCGAGCGGCTGCTGGTCAACTTCACCGACCCGAATAAGGAAGTGGACGGCGAGCGTTCCAGCCTGAAGGCACCGCACCCGTTCCTGACCGATCCGAAGGTCCGCCAGGCGCTGGCGCTGGCCTGCGACCGCAAGACGGTCACCGACAGCCTCTACGGGCGCGCGGGCGAGCCAGGGATCAACCTGCTCTACGATCCGCCGCAGTACAACTCCAAGAATAACAAGGCAGAGTTCAACCTCGACGCGGCGGCGGCGATGCTCGACGCGGCGGGCTACGTTACGGGCTCAGACGGCTACCGCGCGAAGAATGGCGTGGTCCTAAGCGTCCTTTATCAGACGACCGTCAACGCGATCCGCCAGAAGACGCAGCAGATCATCAAGGATGGGTGGGAGAAGCTCGGCGTCAAGACCGAACTGAAGAGCATCGATGCCGGGGTCTACTTCTCGTCCGACGCCGGCAACCCGGACACGGCGGCGCACTTCTACGCCGACATCGAGATGTACACCTCCAGCAACACCTCCCCCGACCCACAGTCCTATATGTCGAACTGGTACGGACCCTATGCCGAAACGAAGGCGAACAGCTGGTCGAAGGGGAATCGCAGCCGCTGGCAGAATGCCGACTACGACAAGCTCTGGGTCGCGGCCCAAACCGAACTGGACGACGCGAAGCGCGCGCAGCAGTTCGTCCAGATGAACGATCTGATCGTGCAGAACTACGTCCACATCTCGGTCGTCAACCGCAAGAGCGTCTACGGACGCGCCAAGACCCTGACGAACATCAACTACACCAACTGGGATGTCGATTACTGGAACATCGCCAACTGGGTCAAGCAGGGCTAGTCGCCAGACACGACCGCAACGCACGGGGGGCGGGTCATACGACCCGTCCCCCGTCTCTTTGGGACAAATCATCTTTCATAATGGATAATGGCACAAGACTGGTGAATTGCCAGACAGCGCGCCTATGGGAGGCCGTGGCGGCCCACGAAGGACATGCTCATGGCAGTCGGATGCGAGTATGATCGTCCTGGGGTGCAGGCGCAGGCCGAGCAAACGGTACAACTCCTCGCGGTCAGCGACCATGTCGAGAAGCTGATCTACAGCAGCAATATCGGCAAGCGCTTCGAGCGGAGCGAGCTGGTCATCAGCTGCGGCGATCTCCCGCCCTCGTACCTGGAATATATCGTGAGCGCGCTCAACGTCCCCCTCTTCGGGGTGCGCGGCAACCACGATCACACCCAGGACTTCAACGAAGTCCCGAGCGGTTCGCTCGGTCCCGGCACGATCGATCTCCACGCCCGCTCGGTCTACACACACGGGCTCCTGATCGCCGGGCTCGAAGGCTCGATGGAGTACAACGGCAAGCCGCTGCAATATACCGAGGCGGGGATGCGCTTCCAGATCGCGCGCCTGGTGCCGCACCTGCTCCGCAACAAGCTCCGCTATGGGCGCTACCTCGATATCCTCGTCACCCACGCGCCGCCGCGCGGGATTCACGACCAGGCGGATCGGTGCCACACCGGCTTCGCGTGCTTCCGCACCTTCTTGCACCATTTTCGCCCGCGCTACCACCTGCACGGGCATATCCATCTCTACGATCGCCTCACCCCGACCCGCACCCGTTTCGAGGAGACGCTCGTGATCAACGCCTATGGTTTCCGCGAATTGCAGATCCCGCTCGCGCCGGAAGGGGAGCCCTAAAATCGTCGGACGCCGACAACGAACGCGGGGCGCGAGGTTTGTCCTCGCGCCCCTATTATGTCGTCCTAATGATCGCGGTTCGGGTTATTTATCGTCGGCAGCCTGCGCGGCGGCGGCGAGCGGGCGCAGCGCCGGACTCTCGGCGGCGCGCGGCGCGGCGAAGTGCGCGTTCATCTCCTCGTGCCCCGCCATGCCGAGCAGATCATCCAGCACCGCAACCGCCTGCTCGTAGCTGTGCGTCTGCGGGCTGTTCAGCGCATTGTAGAGGAGCATCGAGCGGTCGCCGGTCTTGAAGGCTTCGAGTTCGCGCTCCATCTCCAGCAGGCGCGGCAGGATCTGCTCCAGCATGATCTTCTGCGGCAGCGGGGTCGGGCGCAGGGTCTGGATACCGGTGGCGTCGATCCACGCCGGGAGTTCGGTCACCACATCGTCGGCGATCCCGGCGATCATCCCGCGATTCGGCACGTTGACCTGGAAGAAAGCGCCGTGGTTATTGGTCAGCGCGTCGATGATCGGCACCTGCTGCTCGCGCGTCCGGTCGGTGCCGATGAACGCCGCCACGCTCGCCTGCGGGTCTTCGGCGATCCGTTGCACCTCAGCCAGACGCTTGACGAGATTCTCGACGTAGAAGGGGCGCGCGACCTCGGTGTCCGGCCCGCCGAACGGCTCGCCGAACCAGCGCTTCTTGGCGGCGAGGTCGCCGTGCATCCACCAGCTATTGCCGCGCGGCGTGTCGCCGATCGGCATCAGCCCGTAGAGGTGATACTGCGCGATCGTCCCGCGCGACATCTGGATATCGTGCGTCTTCTCCGCACGGTGCGTCCGCCAATACTCCTCGCCCTGCGTCGCGATCCACTCGTCGAGGATCGGATAGGCGGGCTCGCCGTCGTACAGGAAGTGATTGAGCCAGATCTGATGATTGAGGCCGGGAGCCTGCCAGGTCACGCGCGCCGGGTCGAGCCCCAGCACTTCGCAGATGCCGTGGACGCCGTAGTGGCCGTGGCAGAGGCCGATCACCTTCGCGCCGGTCTCGCGCGTCATCAGCGTGCTGCCCTCGAAGACCGGGTTGCCGGACTGGATCAGCCAGGCGTCGGGACAGATCCGCTCCATGTCGCGCGCGATGTCGAGCATCAGTCGGAAGTTGTAGAACGAGCCGAGATCGACGCCGCCGTAGTAATAGCCGTGGCGCGCGGCCACCTCGCGCATCCGCCGCGCATGGTGATGGCCCAGCACATCGGCGGTGCTGATCACGAAGTCGCTGTCGCGCAGCGCCTCTTCGCGGTCGAGCGTCTTGGCGAAGCGCAGATCGGCCCCCATCTCGTTGGCGTAGCGCCGCGCCAACCGGTCGATCCCGTCGAGCCGCCCCTGATCGATGTCCATCCAGACGATCTCACTCCCGGCCAGGCCCGTCGTGAGGATGATGTCCTTGACCAGACCGAGCGAGAAGGTGGCGCTCCCCGCCCCGATCACCCCGATCCGTACCGCCTTACCCATCGTCGTTCCTCCTCATCGAGTATCGTCCCCAGCATCTCCCCTCCGCATCGAGGGTCGATCGCTAGCGCCACGAGTCATCAACCCGGCACCACTGCCGACGCCGACGCCCCGATCGATCTGTGCAGCTGCCGCCGTCAGGACGCCGCGACGCCCTGGAGTTGCAATTCCTCCGAGAAATGACACGCCGCGAAGTGATTCGGTTTGATCTCGCGCAAAGGCGGCTCCTCCGCTTTGCAGCGGTCCTGCGCGTACGGGCAGCGCGGGTGGAAGTAGCAGCCACTCGGTGGATTCGCCGCGTCGGCGACCTCGCCGCGCAGCAGGATGCGCCGTTTGCGGATCGTTGGATCCGGCTTCGGCACCGCCGAGAGGAGCGCCTCGGTATACGGGTGCATCGGCTCGGAGTAGAGTTCATCGGTCGGGGCTAGCTCCACCATCTTCCCGACGTACATCACCGCGACTCGGTCGCTGATGTGCTCGACCACGCTGAGATCATGCGCCACGAAGAGGTACGTCAGCTTGAACTCCTCCTGCAAGTCCTGGAGGAGATTGAGGGTCTGCGCCTGGATGGAGACATCGAGCGCGGAGACCGGCTCGTCGCAGACGACGAGTTGCGGACGCAACGCCAGCGCCCGCGCGATGCCGATCCGCTGGCGCTGCCCGCCGCTGAAGGCGTGCGGATAGCGGACCATGTACTCCGGGCGCAGGCCAACCACGCGGAGGAGATCGGCCACCCGGTCCTTGAGCTCCTGCCCCTTCGCCACGCCGTTGACCAGCAGCGGCTCGCCGACGAGTTGCAGCAACGTCATGCGCGGGTTGAGCGAGGAGTACGGATCCTGGAAAATCATCTGGATGTGCCGTCGCAACGGCTTCATGCCGCGCTGATCGAGGGACGGGATATCGACCCAGCCGAGCCGCCGATCCTTGAAGAGGATCTGCCCGCCCGACGGATCGTAGCCGCGCATAATCAGGCGGCTCGTCGTCGTCTTGCCGCAGCCGCTCTCCCCCACCAGGCCGAGCGTCTCTCCCTCTTTAAGGGTGAAGTTCACGCCGTCCACCGCCTTCACCGCGCCGATCTGGCGCTTGAAGAAGCCGGATGTGATCGGGAAGAACTTGCGGAGATCGCGCACTTCGAGCAAATTCGCATCGTCCGGCGCGGCACCCTGCACCTTCGTCGCCGGGGCTGTAGTCGCCGCCGTCATGCATCCAACTCCTGCGTGCGATTACAGCGCGCCCAGTGCTTCTCACCAACCTGCACGTACTGCGGCTCATCGCAGACCCCCGGCTTGTAGAAGGGGCAGCGGGTGTGGAAGGCGCAACCTTTCGGGATCGAGAAGGGGTCGGGGACCATGCCCTTGATCGATTCCAGCCGCTGGCGTCCCTTGGTCTTCTGCCCGAGGCGCGGGATGGAGCGGAGCAACGCGCGCGTGTAGGGGTGCTTCGGATTGTTGAAGAGCTCCTCGACCGGAGCCTGCTCGACTTCCTTGCCGAGGTACATCACCACCACGTCGTCGGCCATCTCGGCCACCACGCCGAGATTGTGGGTGATGATCTGGATCGCCATGCCGAAGTCGCGCTGCAATTCCTTCATCAATTCCAAGATCTGCGCCTCGGTTGTCACGTCGAGCGCGGTCGTCGGCTCGTCGGCGATCAGCAGGCTTGGCTTGCAGGAGAGGGCCAGCGCGATCACCGCGCGCTGGCGCTGACCGCCGCTGAGTTGGTGCGAATAGCGATCGATCAGCTCGTTCGGGCGGGGTAAGCCCACGCGCCGCAACATCCCGATCGCCTGCTCGCGCGCCGCGTCTTTGCTCACCTGCTGGTGGAGGATAATCGTCTGCGTCATCTGATGCCCGATCGTGTGGACCGGGCTGAGCGACGACATCGGCTCCTGGAAGATCAGGGCGATCTCGCCGCCACGGATGGCGCGGATCTCCCGGCCACTCGGATCGAGCTTCGTCAGATCGACCTGCTCCGTGGCCTCGGCGTCGCTCACCACGTCGCCACCGCCGCGCCGCCGGAACATGCCGTTCATGCCCCCGGCGTTCGCATGGCGCTGGCGGTGGTAGATGATCTCGCCGCTCACGATCTTGCCCGGTCGCGGCACGATCCGCATGATCGATTGTGCCGTGACGCTCTTGCCGCAGCCGGACTCGCCGACGATGCCCAGCGTGCGCCCGCGGTAGAGGTTGTAGCTGACCCCATCGACCGCGTGTACCGTCCCTTCATCGAGGGGGAATTCCGTGCGGAGGTTCTTCACCTCCAGCAGCAGTTCGCCGGTCTTCGCCGTCGTCTGCGCCTCCATCGTCGTCGCCGTCATCGCCCCTCATCCTTCGTATTTAGCAATTCGGCCTCAACCGCGCTTCTTAGCGGCTGTAGGGATCGGCGGCGTCGCGCATACCATCGCCCAGGAAGTTGAAGGCCAGCACTGCGATCACCACGACCAGGCCGGGGAGGAGCAGCCAGGGCGAGATCGCCACCGTCTGCACGTTCTGCGCCTCTTGCAGCAGCACGCCCCAACTGATTTCCGGCGGGCGCAGCCCCAGGCCGAGGAAGCTCAGCGACGTCTCGAAGATGATGATCTGCGGGATCGCCAGCGTCAGCGAGGCGATGATGTGGCTGAGGAAAGATGGGACCATGTGCCGGAAGATGATGCGCGGCTCGCTCGCGCCGCAGAAGCGCGCCGCCATCACGAAATCTTCCTCGCGCAGGGAGAGGAAGCGCCCGCGCACCACGCGCGCCAGGCCGGTCCAGCTGAGCAGCGAGAGGATGATCGTGATGATGAAGAAAATCTGGATCGAGGTCCAACTATTCGGCAACGATGCCCCGATCGCCAGCCAGATCGGGATGCGCGGCAGCGACCGGATGAACTCGATCACCCGCTGGATCACGTTGTCGATCCAGCCACCGTAATAGCCGGAGACGCCGCCGAGCACGATCCCGAGCACCAGGCTGACGATCACGCTGAGGAGGCCGATCGAGAGCGAGATCCGCGTGCCGTAGATGATCCGGGAGAGCATATCGCGACCGAGACGATCGGACCCGAAGAGATACAAGGGTGCCTGGGCTCCTTGCGCCTCAGGCCCCAACCCGAAGAGATGGCGGTCCAAGGTGATAACGCCCCACAGCTTGTATTCGGCACTCTGCGGGAAGAGCCTCAGCGGATACCACTTCGTCTTATCGGCGGTGTAGGTGACGCGCAACGTCTCCTGATTCTTCACGCCGGTCAGGCCATAGACCCCCGGACGCAGGCTGAAGTTCCCGTTCTGATCGAAGAAGCTGATGCCCTGCGGACTAAGGTACTTATATTTATCCGCAACATCCTCGGGATTGGCAGGGGCCAGCACCTCCGCGAAGAGCGCGATGAAATAGAGGAAGGCCAGAATCCACATGCTGAAGACCGCCAGCTTGTGCTTCTTGAACTTCCAGCGCATCAGTTGCCACTGCGAGGCGACGGCGGCCTTCGACTCGTTGGCGGCTGGACCGAGGGGATCCTCCGGCGAATCGAGGGCATCCGCCTTCGGCGGGAATGGTCCGACGTCGATCGGGCGGTGCGGCTGCTCGACCTGGCCGGGGACCGCGCTGGCGTTCAACTCTCGACCTTGACCACTCATGGCATTACCTCTCCGTGTGCGGCGAGCGGATGACAGGAAACGATCGGCGCGGGGTCGAGCCGCCCCGTCGACCGGCTCAGTTATAGCGGATGCGCGGATCGATCCAGGCGAGCACCAGGTCGGAGATCAGCACGCCGATGATCGTCAGGACGGCGATGATCAGGATGAATGCCCCCGCCAGATACATGTCCTGCGATTGCAGCGCCTTAAGGAGGAGCGGGGCGTAGATCGGCAGGCTGAGGACGATGCCGACGATCGTCGCGCCATCGATCAGGCCCGGCAGCGCGAAGCCGGCGGTGCTGACAAAGGGGTTCAGCGCCACGCGCACCGGATACTCGCAGATCAGCCGACCCTCTTCGAGGCCGCGCGCCCGCCCGGCGATCACGTAGGGCTTACTCAGCTCATCCAGCAGGTTGGCGCGCATGGTGCGGATCAGCCCCGCTGTTCCTTCGAGCCCGATGATGAGCAGCGGAATCCAGGCGTGGCGTAAGAGATCGAGCGCCTTGCCAAGACTCCACGGCGCGTTGCGGTACTCCGGCGAGAAGAGGCCACCGACGTCCAATCCGAGGTAGCGGAAGGCGACCCACATCAGCACCAGGGCGATCATGAAGCTGGGGATGCCCAGCCCGATGAAGCCGATGAAGGTGATGAAATAGTCCCCTTTGGAATACTGATGGGTCGCCGAATAGATGCCGATCGGGATCGCGAGCACCCAGGTGAGGAGCAGCGTTGAAACGGTGATGCCGAGCGTCGCGCCCATCCGTTGCCAGAGGAGATCGGCCACCGGCATCTTCCACTCCAGCGATTGCCCGAAATCGCCGTGGAGGATGATCCGCGAGATCCATTTCCAGTACTGGACGTAGATCGGCTGATCGAGGCCGTATGCCTCGCGCAACGCATTGAGTTGCTCGGTCGAGGCCGAGCTATCCCCTTGCGCCGCCAGCGTCGCCGCATAGGTGGTGAGGTAGTCGCCGGGTGGCAGTTGGATGAGGATGAAGGAGACGATCGAGATGGCGATCAGGGTGGGGATCATCACGAGCAACCGGCGAATCAGGTATTGCAGCATACCGACCTCTCTCTCTGGGATCGCTCCTGGTACGGAGAAACATGAACGGCCCCGCGCTCACGTTGTGAGTGCGGGGCCGTCATGGTGCTACTTCTTGATGAACATCTGGGCCGGATTGACGAGGCCGATATCGCGCAGGGTGTCATCCGCGATAAAGCCATTGGGCATGTTGATGAAATTGTTGGCGACGATCACCGGCTGCACCTTCGCACCGTTGACCCCGATCATGTACGGCGCTTTCTTGTGGATACCGAGGATCTGCTGGAAGAGCGCGTTCCGCTTCGCCTCGTCCGGCTCCACCTGGCACTGATCCCAGAGCTTCCACATGTCGCGAATCGGGTGTTCCTGCGGCGGCTCGATCTGCTTATCGGCAGATTGCATGTACCAGGCACCATAAGCAGGAGCCCACGGACCGTCGGAGATCGTCGCCAGCCAGCGACCGGGATCGGCCTTGACGACCGAGCAGCGGTCGCAACCCCACGCCCCGACCTCGACGTCGCTGTTGTGCCACCGCGCCTCGTAGAGCGAGCGCTCGAGGAACTTCATGTTCGTCTTGAGGCCGACCGCCTCCCAATACTTCTTCACGCGCTGGTGCTGGTCGTCGTTCGCCGAGCCGGCGACATCGGTCTGATCGACATTCAGTTCCAGCAACTTGCCGTCCGGGCGCAGGCGGAAACCGTCGCCCCCCTTCTTCAGGCCGATCTTGTCCAGCAGGTCGTTCGCCGCCTTCGGATCGTACTGCGTCCACACCTGCTCCAACTCGGCGTCGTACTCTGGCGAGCCCTTGACGGGAGAAGCCTGCCGGGCCTCGCCAAGGCCGTTCCAGACGAGGTCGTTCAACTCCTGGCGGTTGATCGCGATCGAGACCGCCTGCCGGAACTCGGGCATGTCGTAGAGCTTCGCCAGCACCGGGTCGGGATTGGTGATGTTGAAGTAGTAGGCATCGGTCGAGGCCGACGTCCACTTCAGCGTCTTGTACTTGCCCTTCGCCTCGTTCTCCTTATAGAAGGTGTACGAGCCGACGGTGACGTAGCGCAGCTGCATATCGATCTGCCCGGAAGCGATTCGCAGGTTGAGGACATCGTTGTTATCGAAGAGGCTGTACTCGATCTTGTCGATGTACGGCAACTGATTCCCGGCGGTATCGACCTGCCAGAAGAACGGATTGCGCTCCTCCACCACCGGCTCGGCGGGCGTGGGGGTGAGAATCTTCCAGGCGGTGATCACCGGCAGGTCGGGATTGGCGAACCAGAACGGGACCGGGCCTTCGAGATCGCCCGCCTTCCCCCAGAGGTCGGCGGGGGTGGCGACCTTCTTCGCCGCCGCTGCCTTCGCGAGTTCGTCCGCGCTGGCATACTTCGCGTGGAACTTCTTCAGATAGGCTGCGGGCATAATGAAGCCTGGCTGGCCGGTTGAATCACCACCCCGCTTTGCCATCTGGATCGGCAGCAGCGGATACGGCGCGGCGTACTTCACCTTGAAGGTGAACTTATCGACGATCGTCACCGTGGCATTCTTATACTCGGTGCCGATACGCTGTCGCAAATAGTAGGCCGGTACCGGGCGAATATCTTTGTAGTACTGCACATCCTCGACGCAGAACTTCACGTCGTCGGTCGTCACGTCGCTGCCATCGGACCACTTCATCCCCTGGCGGAGATAAAAGGTGTACTCCGAGGCATCGGCATTGGTCTCCCATTTCTCTGGCACGTTGGCGACGAGCTTGATCGTGGTCGCATCCGGGGCGGACAAGCGGATGAAGTTCTCCTCGACCTGCTTGGTCGGCCCGACGCGGTCGGAGAGGCCGCGATACGCGCCGCGCCAGGTGCCGCCGAATTGCCCGACCTCTTGCAGCGGCGTCAGGACGCGCGGGTTGCTCGGGAGGCGCTGCGCCACCGCCGGGATCTTGCCGCTGCTCACTTGCGTGGCGAGATACGGCGAGTCTTTGTAGTTTTTATTCGCCGCCGCCGAGGGGGTCGCCGCCCCGCCCGATGGGGTCGCGTTGCCACCATTCACCGAGATGGCGGCGGCGGATGGTGCGGCGGAACCAGCCGGACGTGTCGCCGGCGCGACGGATGGCGCGGCGCTCGGCGCGGCGGAACCGCCCGCCCCGACGGTCGCCGCCGGGGCGGTCGTGGTGGTCGCCGGTGTACCACCACAGGCGACGACGGCGACCCCTGCGGCCATAGCAGCGGTCAGACTCAGAAACTGACGACGATTGAAGCGTTGCGAAGTCACCCTCATACCCCTTTCCCAACCAAACCCACAAAGCGAGAACCGGTGGCCTACCCATCCCCGCGAATCGGACAATGTGGTAGCCAGAAAAGATGGGTACACCCGATCGACGAAGCGGCGAGCAAACCTTCTTGACCAAACGGGGTGTCAGACGTGTGTGATGACTACACTATACAGCGCTTTGCAGGGATATCTGGTGGGCTCATCACGGTAGCAGAGAAGCGCGGTAACGGCATCTGCTCATTCCTCCCCACCACATTACTCTGCAAAACGCTGTAAATGGCGAATCGCCGCAAGTCAACTGTCTGGATCACCGGGCGTTTTGCAATTATCCTTGCAACAGCACCGCGCGATAAAGAACCGAATCGAACCTGGGCAACACCAGGCACGCACGCATTCGGCGGGCCTGAAACGAGGAGAGAAAGGACCAGCATGTCGGACACCACGGGCGGACCGGTCTTCACCGGCTTAGTTGTCCACCGCGATCTGCGCTACCGCTATTCCTTCTTGCTGCCCGAAGGGTGGCACGATCTGGAACTCGACACGCAGGAGGGGCGCGGGCGCATCTTCACCCCCGATGCCGACGATGTGAGCACCAGCCTCTCGGTCGAGGCGCGCGATCTCGGCACGACAATCACGGGCGAGGATCTGCCCACGCTGCGCGAGGGTTTGGAGGAAGGGCTGCACCAGTTGCACGACCTGACGATCGAGAAGCAGGAAGACTACGCCATCGGCGCGCTCGTCGGATTCGAGTACTGGTTCACCTTCCGCGAAGCAGCGGACGGCCCGCTCCGCAAGCGGTGGCTCCGCCTCGCCTATCAGGGGCAGATCCAGGTGCGGATGATCGCGCAGGGGGCGACGCCGGAAGCGTTCGAGTACTGGCTCCCCCTCTTCAATCAGGCGATCCGCACCTTCCAGTTCGCCGATTGGTGGGCCGAGATGACCGGACACTCCTGGCAGCAATCGTTGGTGGGCGATGTCCCCGACGACGAGGTTGCAGGCGACGACGCGCCGCGATGATCGGCTTCGTGGACCTCGCCCATCCCGACTTCCTGGCCGACCCCGCGCGGCGACAGGCGCACCTGGGGCACCGCCTCAACGTCGCCCTGCGCCTCCAGGAGATCGCGGGGGTGCCGTGCCTCTACCAGCACTACAGCGCGATCGATCGCGCGTTCGTGCGGCGCTGGGGGCTGCGCGCGCTCGTCCTCAGCGGCATCCCCTCGCACTGGCGCGCGTACGATTGGGATACATTCGCGCCGCTGGCCGCGCTGATCCGCGAGCCGGAGGTGCCGATCCTCGGCGTCTGCGGCGGGAGCCAGGTGATCGGGCGACTCCTCGGTGCGCCCGTCACGCTGATGGGGCGGCTCCAGCCGGGCGAGGCCGATGCGGGAACCTACATGGCCGGTTGGCGCAAGGAGGTCGGCTTCCTGCCGCTCGATATCGAGGCGGCGGACCCGCTCTTCGCCGGACTCGGCCCGCATCCGAGCCTCTACCTCTTCCACGGGCGCGCGACCAAAGCTGTCCCGGACGGCTGCACCCTCCTCGCCTCGCGCCCGACCTGTCGCGTGCAAGCCTTCCGCCGCGACGCCGCACCGATCTACGCGATCCAGGCCCACCCCGAACTCTACGACGACGAGCACCCGGACGGGCGGCGATTGTTGGCAAACTTCTTCGCGCTGGCCGGGCTAACGCCATAGCTCCTACCGATACGGCACCTCGCCACATCGTCGGTGACACCGGCGTACATGCGCCAGGGCAGGAAGCTGAGAGCGATCTACGGTGCTGTGTCGCCGTCGGATAGGGGCTGCGCCGCGAGCGCTAACCCATGATGGTGGGGCCGATTCTTACCGATCCTCGCCGTAATCGAGCGCCACCACATGCGCCAGAGGGGTGAGAGCGATCGTAGGATAGCGCCGGGCGGTTTCGGTCGGGTCGAAGGTCATGTCGCGGGTGTCCATGACGGCACCCGCCCGGATCTGGCGCGCGATGGTGGGGTTCATCGGCCGTAGCAGCACCGCCAGCGCGCGCATCGCCGGCAGGGGGACGTGGCTGATCGCGCCCATCTTCCCTGTCACGGTCTGGAAGGTCCGCGCGAACTGCCGGAAGGTGAGATTCTCCGGTCCACCGACCTCCACCACCGCACCTCGCAGGGCGGGATCGACGACGGCGAGTTCCACGAACTGGGCCACGTCGTCCGCCGCGACGAAGTTGATCGGGTTGTCGCCGCGCCCGAAGATGCGGGTCTTGCCGGCCTCGACGAGCGGTTTCCCGATGAGTTGCGCCCATGTCTCCATCGAGGCGGTCGGACGGAGGATCGTCCAGGCCAGCCCGCTCGCCCGCAGCTCCTGCTCGGCCCGATATTTCGCGCGGAAGAGATCCAGCGGGTGATCGGGAGCCGCGCCCTGGACCGACACCAGGACGAAATGCCCGACCCCCGCCTCGCGCGCGGCACGCATGAGGACGCCGTTGCCCGCGCGATCCACCGTCTCCGGGCTGTCGCCGCCGGTTCCATTGAACCCCTAGATCGCCGAGATCACCGCCTGTACACCGACCATCGCCCGAGCGGCCGACCCGGGATCCCGCACGTCGCCTGTCACGATCTCGATCCCTTCGCCCACCAGGTGCGCGGCGCGCGCCGGGTCGCGCGTCAGGATACGCACGTCAAGTCCCCGCGCCGTTAGCAGCCGCACGACGCGCCGCCCGAGTGTGCCGGTCCCCCCCGCGATCAGGATCATCGCGCCCCCCCTTCCGACGCCGCAGGGGTGTCCCCGACCACGTCCCGTCGCACTGCCGCGTCCGAGCCAACGCCGACGGCCTCGACCGGCTCCATGTACAGCCGCACCCAGGCGATGCGACCCCCAGCTATCCCCTGGATGGTCACGCCGCGCATGGCGAACGGTGCGCCGTCGCGGGCGGGTGCCCCGCCAGTCCCACTCGGCCCACGCCGTCTCACCCGCCACCGTACAGGCCAGGAGGGTCGCCGCGAGGTCGGGCACGCCGCCGAAGATTTGCGCCCAATTCCGGCGCATCTGCTCGTGTCCGCGGAAGGTGCGGTCGGGGTGCGCGGGGAACTCGCTCCGGTAGTCGGATGCGAAGCACGCCGCGAGGGCGTCGAGATCGTGCCCGTTGATCGCCTGCTGCAATAGCTCGATCACCGCCGCAGGATCGGGTTCGGCTTGCACTCCCATCCTCGTCGCCTCGCTTTCTTATACGTAGCATCCTCGGCATCCAGGATAGCATCCTTTTGAGGAAACGGGATGCGGCAGTTTTCTTGCCACGGCGCATGCACGCCGGTGTCATCGATGATATGAAGCTGACCACATCGCGTCACGTCATGAGCGCCAGGACGTGCGCGAACTCCTCGATGGCCTGCACGCTGATGCCGGGGCGGAAGTCCACGATGAGGTGCCGCACGCCAGCATCGGCGAATGCCTGCAATGTCGTCGCGATCGCTGCGTAGGTGCCACAGATCGCCCGGTCATCAGCGACGGGTCGGCCATTTTCCGGGAGCCGAAC
>JAABUV010002926.1_pt1 | contig 22387 bp, 33 predicted proteins | sample 5559971 | NCBI WGS metagenome assembly JAABUV01 (sample SAMN10711881, study PRJNA513362) | rock metagenome | isolation source: Antarctica rocks | place: Antarctica: Victoria Land, Knobhead nord | collected 2015-12-19
CTTCCGCGCTGCTGGCATGCTGCCAGCTACAAGTAGCTACCCTGACCGCGGCACATCAGCAGTGAGTGTTGCCGCCAAGCGTCAGTGCTGGGAGCGGGGCGTCCTGCCCGGCACCTGTGCATTGCAGCTCATGCCTGCATGCTTATACCTTCAGGCATGACGCCCGCATGCCTTCAGAGACAGTGCCTGCATGCCATGCCTTCAGATGTAGGCTCATACTTGCAAGCGGCTACCTTTGCCCTGCGCAGAACTGAGCGAAACATAGTCGGGGGCAGTCGAGGTCACTGCTGTGATAGTAGCCCCAACATTGTGCGCTGACATGGCCTGCTGTGGCTGCGCAGCACGACTTCGATGTGGCCGTTGGGCTGGCGGAGGCAGAGGAGCCCGCGGAACCCGAGGCGGCGGCAGCATGTCCGGCCAGCGGCAGGAAAAGCGGCGGCAGGGGTTCGGGGGCTGCTGCGCATGTGCAGAAAGGCAAGGGGGGCCTCGGGCAGCGTGCGCATGGCAAGGGTGTAGGCAAGGCTGGCCTGCAGGCCGGTGGCAAGGCGCGGGCCGTGAAGAAAGATATGAACTGGAGGAAGGGCGGCGGAGTGTTCAGGTAATGAGCACCTGTGTCGGGCCGCTTCCGCAGTTTTTTTAGAGCTGCGCAGAATTGTGCAGACGCGCGTCGCTTGTGTGTGCTCCTACTTCCAGTGTGTTTTAGTTATCCCAGCCCCATAGCTATGTCTGCTTGTCTCAAACTCTGCTGTGCAGACTGGTGTGCTCATAATGATAGCTGCATGTGGAACAATTGAGCCGGAACTGTTTTGACACTTGACAGGCAGGTCCTCTGCAATGTGCTTGTGGTACAATATGGTTGGACTTTTGTTACAACTCAGCTTGCTGGCTCTCGGACGCTTGCCTCTGTTGTGCCGCCTCTGGGTATCGCTGCACAAGTTTGCGCGTCATTGCCCTGCACAGCAGAGCTTTACTACAGGGCACCGCAACAAGTACTTGCTGGCCTCAAAGCTAGGCGTACCTGACACGTGTGAACACGTGAGTCAGGTCCTCGTGCATCACAAGCAGCAGCTTGCTGTTTGCCTCGATCTCCGCACAGGCTCCATCAACCTTTGCACGCTCACGCTTGTCTAGTCTGCTGAGCTGCTCCTTGGCGCTTTCCAAGCGCCTCAGCCTGAGGCGCACCCTGCTCTCAGTATGGCGCACACTGAGTGTGGCGCAACTGCCAAAAGGGTGGATGTGGGGTCGGCGTACACGCTGCTTTGTACGGCAAGCAGCTTTTGCAACTCGAGCGCATCCGGGGGCAGAGGAGGCGCCTGCAGCGTGGCATCTGGCTGTTCGGCCATGCAGTTACGTGCACCTTTTGCACACCAGGTTGCCCACTCGCTTGCTACATCAGCGGCCTAGTATGCGTGTGCATTATTTGTTCGTGCTGGTCCCCCTGTTGCATGCAGGCTTCCACCTTGGAACATAACAGCCATTTGAAGTCCCAATAAGATAAACCTGAAATTACTGTGCTTTGCATAGCACGTCGCCTCAAGGTCCATCCCACTCCGCTTGAGTACAGATCATGGGCAATGCACTGCATGTAGATGCTGGTTCCGGTGTTATGCAAAACAAATGGACTTGTTGGTGAAACCAGCAACCCATGTACAGCTTACACAAATAAAGGAGCTCATATAGCAAAGGAGTTTTCCTCCGTGTGGCCATGCTAACATGGGAGTCGGAGCCCCACAAGCCCGAGCCATGCATGCAACACTGCTGGTTGTAGATGGTGAGCAAGGCCTCAATAACGCACCAGGATTCGTTCCTTTTGATAGCAGGCCAGTGACTCGCGTGCCAGCGGCAACTCTGCCGGCCGTGAAACACGCAGCGCGCTCCGCACAGCCGCGCCTGCGCCCCTGTCACTGCCAGCCCAGGTACGTGTCCAGCCACCAGACGGCGCCGAGCGACAGGGGGTACAGCGCCAGCGCCGGCAGCGCCCATGCGGCGCGGAACGTGTCGCGCGTCAGGCCCAGGCCGCCCACCAGCAGCGTCACGCCTGCCGCGCCACATCGGCCCCATGCTCCGCCAGCCGCCAAGAGCAGTAGGATAATGATGTGCTCGAATGTGAACGACACTCTAGGCAAATACCCAAAACCGGGGACGGCCTGGAGCACTGGTTGGCGCCCAAATTTCAGGCGCGCTGCTTGGTGCAGTTGCTGGCTGGAGCTCATGCCGCTCTCTCTGGTCGCGTTGAGCCCGTGTAAGGCTGTGCGGCACGGTCCATACACGCAGCACAGACAGGAGCTGCCTCATCGCCGATCAGACGCCAGAGCGGGGTATGGCGCGCTGCAGGCTGGCAGCCGCCTGGGGCGCCGCCTGCCGGGCCCGCGGCGCGCCGCCGCGCACCCACGATGCACGCCACCTCCGAGCTCCACACCCAGGGCAGGCGCTGGCGGTAGATGACGAGCAGGAACACGCCGAGGCACAGCGTGTTGTTCATGGTCACCTGCGCGGGGCTCACTGGCTGATAGACGGCTGCAGATACCATGCAACTTTCGTTCGTTGGAGAGTCACCGCGCAGGCCTGAGCGCCGCGCGCCATGCACGCCCGCGCCAGCGCGAGACTCTTCGCGCGGGCGAGCGGCGGGCCGCGCGCACCGCGCCGTAGATCTGGCTGAGCGTGAGCGAGATGGCGCGCGGCCGCTTGCGAGCCGCAAAGCGCAGCGATGACACCAGCTCGGACGCGTTGGAGGCAAGCGGCGTCAGCACAAATCTGGCGCGCGGCGGCACACCGGCGCCCTGGTGTCATGCCCGGGTGTTGTAGTGATGGAGAGCGTGTAATGCAGAGAGTATGGCTGCAGCACTCCGCCCAGACAGTGGCATATGCCCTGCCGGGCTCTGAAGCAGAGCTGGCCGGCCGTCGGTAGCACGTGCAACCACGCTCGGGCAGCAGGCACACCAGTCTGCCGCGACCACCAACACGCCGCTAGTGAGAGGGCCTGGCGCTTGTTCACGCCCAGCGCTCTGGGCCGTGCACCCGACGAAGACGGGCGGCGCGCCGGTGGCGTCCGACAGCCGCCCCAGCGCGCTACCATACCCTACCCCCTACCCTACCCTGTCTGGGCTGCGCACCCGACGAAGAACGGCGGCACGCCGGTGGCGTCCGACAGCCGCCCCAGCGCGCCGACGAGCGGGTTGCTGAAGACCGCGCACAGCGCCACGCCGCCCGCCAGCTTGGCCGCCGCGCGCAGCACGAGCGTGCCGTCGCTCGCGTCTGCGCCGTCCTCCTCGTCCTCGTCCGCATCCTCGCCCTCGCCTGCCGCGGCGCCCCTGCGCGCGCGCGTCAGGCAGGGTCGGTCACCTTGCGCTGCATCCGCGCCGAGCGTCGCGCCTGACAGTGGGCACTTTCTGAGGGCCCCTGTTGTGCTTATCAGCATTCTCAGCGCCGAGCACAATACAGCCCGCGCGCAGCAGAGCGCCAAGCAAGGCAGCAGGGCGATCAGCGCTTGCGCAGGCGGCCAGCGAGCAGACCGCACAAGCGCTGCATGGCCTCCTGCGACGCGGTGGTGTGCATTGCATGCCGCCCTGGACCTGTGCCACCCAGCGAAGACCCTACCTAGGGCGCATGCAGGCGGCGCACCCGCCCGCGGCCAGGCCCGCGGCCGGCGCGGGGTCCAGCAGGAAAGCGTGCGGGTCCGCGCGCGCGCCGGCCGCGCCCACGGCGGGCGTCCTCAGCGCGGACCGCCGACGGCCCATTGCGCCGCCGCCGCCGCGCGCGGCGCTGCGCTTCTCCCGCACCCACCTGGCGGGCAGCCCGGCGGGGGTCACAGGCCGACCCCAAAGCCCGACCTGGCACGTCAAAGCGGCCACACGAGCGCCGCCGCATCAGCCTGCCAGCATCCGCGCCTAGCACCCCGGCTCAATGCGGCGCGCGCCAAGCGCCGCCGCCCGTCTGCGCTCTAGGCACAGTGGCTCGCGCCTCCGGCCCGACCCGTACGACCATGTCGGACAGAGACAGTTAGCAAAGGTGCAGGGTGGGGCCGCGCGCCGGGAGAGCGCCACATAGAATTCGCGCTCGTCCACGCCGCGGCTGCCGTCTGCATCCATCTCACGCAGCCAAAAGCCCAGGCTGGCCGCGTCGCCGCCCGGCGCGCCCGGCGCGCCCTCGACCGGCAGCGCCAGGCCCACCAGCAGCGCGCGCAGCTCGCCTGCGCGGCCGAGCACCAACTCTGAAGCCTACCCTACTCTATCCTACCCTACCATACCCTGCCTTACCCTACCCTCCTTCCGCGCCCTGCAGATCACGGCCCCGCCACAGAGCAAAGGGGGACAGAGCACCCACCATGCACACGGCGACTGCCCCGCATCCTGCAGAGCATGTGTGCTGCAGAGCGAAGGCCGCCGCGCGGCAGCAGCGCGGGCAGGGCACCGGCGTCGATGCAGCCGTCGCCGTCGCGGTCAAAGCTGGCGAAGATACCGGCCGCGGCGGCGCGGTCCACGCTGCCGTCGGGCGCGAGCAGCGCGCCGAAGGGCTGCGCGCGCAGCGCCATCTCCCGCACCGCGTGCATCCGCCACCTGCGCGCCGCCGCCCCCGCCCACCTCAGCATGCACGGTGGCCGGAGAGCGCTGGCCGAGCGTGCACCGGCTGCCCTGCAAGGACGCGCCCAGAGCGTGCATGGCAGCTGGGGGAGGAGTTACGGCACCAGGAGGGCCTTGGTGAGGGCCTGACGGCGCGTGCTGTCGCCCGGGCAAGGCAAGCACCTGGGCATCTCAGGCGCCTGACCTGCGCTTCGACACAGGCTGGACGCACTTGTGCAGGCATGCACCGTCGCACACACCTGCCACCCGCCTCAGCCTGGCGTGCTCAGACATGAGAGCTGTGCGCTCCAGCTCGCAAGCCCGGCGCGTCAGGGCGTGCTGCTTCACACGCGCATGCACAGGAGCAGCCCAGCCTGGCTGCGCAGCAGGGTGCCAGGGAGGCCTTCTGGCGCCACGACAGGGCACGGCACAGTGGACATAGTGTTAGGGTAGGGTAGGGCGATGGAGCGCGCCGCTTCCGGTGCGCGGCGGCAATCTTGCGGCGCTGCAGCTCCGGGACGGCCACCTGGTAGCCGCAGTAGCCCAGGCAAGCCGCCAGGCACGCCGCGCCGCCCGCCAGCGCCGCGGTCGGTTCCGACGCGTCGCCCAGCGCCGCGGGCACCTGCGCAGGCCGGGCGGGGGAAGCTCGCTGCCCCGGCGCTGCTACGACACATGCTGAGCAAAGGGTTGTCAGGTCTCATCGTTGGCGCGCAGCAAGCTGGGCACTCCGTCAATGCCTGTACCGCGCCGACGGCCCTGGCAGGCCCCACCGCGCATGTGTGGTGGCACGCCACGTGATTGGGAATACGTGTGGCCTCTCAGTCTATGTGTGCGGTCAGACCTTCAAGCCGGGCAGGCGGCTGCGCCTGCACGCTGGCGAACAGCGCGAGCGACGCGAGCATGGCCGCGGCGCCGCCGCGCACGTCCGCGTCAGCGGTGACGCCGGTGGTCAGCAGGTCGGCGCCGCGCGTGAGCGTGCGCGGCACGGCGCGTCCGCCAGGCCCCAGGTCGCAGCGGCCCAGCAGCAGCGCGCCGCCCCACGCCAGCGTCAGCAGCGCCACCTGCGCATGCCCGGCCGCGAAACGCGTCAGGGCCATAAACCCTATGGTTCAAAGCACTCCCTCTCCCAAGGCGCACGCCGGCGTCAGCAGCGCCGCCTGCGCATGCCCGGCCGCGCAGCGCGTCAGGGGCGCGTCGCCTGGGGCTGTGGTGGCCCTGTACCAGGCGCGCAAGTGCGCCAGCGTCTATGGCGCCGCCTGGTTGGAAGCCACGAACCGGAGTTGCTCCTAGCTTCTGAGGCTCACGCTGGCAGTGGGCCTGTGCGCGGGCCGCAGCGGCCCAACAGCAGCGCGCCCCGCCCCACGCCAGCATGAGCGACGCGGCTCGCACGAGCAGCCCGAGCCTCGCCGTCGCGAGGCGGGGGCTGATGCTGCGCCTGCCGCACGCCGCGTCTGTTGCTGCAGGCCCCTTGCCTGTCGGCGGGGAGGCATCCCGCCGCGGCCGAGCGCGGGCGGGGCCGCGTGGGCCGGGCGCGCGCCGTGCTGCCGGCGAGCGTGCCGATGCCGACGGCGAGGTCATGCTGCACCTCCTCGGCCGAGCCGCCGCCCAGGCCGGCCACGCCCACGATCAGCGCGTCCGGCAGCGCGCCCAGCACCGGCAGCACAACCCCTGCACGCGCGCGGCGCGACACCCTCGACACTCTTGTAGGGCCGGCATGAGCACACCTAATAGGACTGATGCGGCTTAGGGTTAGGATGCGACCCGGATGCAACTCACCCCATGCCACCTGGTCGGCTGCTTGCTGCGGCTTGCCGCGGGCACATGGCGTGTGCCCCCCCGCAGGATGTTGACACTGCCGCCATCGTAATGCAAATGCGTATATGCAGCCGTCCCGCTCCCACAGCATAACAGGGGCCGCCGATGATGCCCGGCTCCACCCCCTCCAGCAGTCTCGCTCTTCCATGCACATGACAGGCCCGGGCAAGGGGACGGGGGTCGGGGGCCGCGCCGCCGATGATGCCCGGCTCCACCACCTCCAGCAGCAGCTCGCTGCCATCCGCCAGCAGCCCCGCGCCCTGCAGCAGCACGTAGCCGTACACCGCCGTCTCCACCGCCGCGCCCGCCAGCGAGCCGTCGCTGCGCGCGCCGCCGCGCTTGATGCCGACCATCTACGCCGTCGCCTTTCCAACGGCGCTCAGAGTGTGGCCAGACTCGACGACTTGAAAGGCGTGTGCAGCCCCCTGCATGCACCCGCACGGCCACCCGCTCGCAGGCAAGGCGAGCGCCGGCCCCTGCACTCGCCCCATGCGACTGGCCTGAGAGCGCTCAGGCGTGGAGGCGCGGCGGCGTGCCTGGCGTGAAACAGCGTGCCCAGCGTCGCCGCCGGCGCCGCCAGCAGCCCCAGGCTGAGCAGCAGCGCGGCGGCGGCGCCCGCGCGCGCCGCGGCCGCGCCCAGCGCCCCGCGCGCGCCGCCTGCCCCGGGAGCCGCGGCGGGCGCCGCGGCGGCGGCCTCCACGCGTACGGCGCCGCTCGCCGCGTCCAGACGGGCGCGTGCCGGCCCGGCCGGGGCCGCGCCCGCCGCCGGCTGGTACGCTGCGCGGTGCACGGGCAGGCCGGTCGGGTCGCGGGGGCGCGCAGGCAGCCCCTCATCGACACCTGCGACTCTCTGGCGCCATGCAGGCAATGCAGCATATTGTGAAAGGGGGCTGCAGTCATGGGCTTGGAGTCTGCATGCAGGGGCTGCTCCCGCCACAGCGCGCACCCGTGGCTGGGAACTGGCAGGGCCTGCCGGGCGCAGGGCAGCCAGCGCTGGGTCAGCGCTCGGGGGGCGGGCCGCGCGCACCGACGCCGGCGATGCTGAGCCGCCGCGGCGCCAGCACGAGTGCGGCGACCTGCGCGCCGCGCTCGCCGCGCTCGCCGGCACGCGCCTCCCCCAGCAGCCTGCGCGCCCGCACCCAGGCCCTGCTCACGCGCTGCGTCACAACACCTGGTTTCCCCGGCAGCGTCTGGGGAGGGCAGCGTCAAGGGCAGGCAGAGCCCAGCACAGAGCTCTGTGGCCGTGTCTGGGCAGCGTGGGGTGGGTGGGGGGGGGCGCTGGCGCACCCGCCGAAGACAACAATGTCTCCGTCTGAGCGCAGCACCGCTCCGTCAGGGACGTCGCCGAGCACCACCAGGCTCTGCGCGGCCTCCACCACCGTGGAGCCTGTCAGCGGCTCCCGAACGTACAGCGCCTCCCCCCGCGACTCACCGCCCAACAGCGCTTGCTGCGCTCGCGGCGGTGAGACCTCTGACCGTTGTGCGGTCGCCGATGCCCCCTGTGAAGGCTCCCGGGTGCCAGCCTGCACAGGCATTGCCATCAGCTTGACTATGCACGAGGACAAGATGACAAGATGGCAGCCGTGGTGACAGCAGAGCGAGCGCCCTTCCTCGCCTGTGACCGCAGCCGCCTCCTGAGCAGCATGCATTGTGCGTGAGCCGCAGAATGCCAGCACCTCTGACACGCGGGTGTGCTTGCGTGTGTCCCTTGTGTGGCCAGGCGGCAGCGCAGGCCTCTGACCATGGTCAGGCGCAGCAGGCGTGCAGACAGCTGCAGAGCCAGATCATGATGAACAACATTGCTGCTCTATCGACACTTGTGTCCGTTTGGTTGATAATAGGTAGCCTCATGCTTATCTATCATCATGCCCATCATAGGGCGTGCACAATGCCCATTGGAATGCTCCATGCCCCCACAGGTGCGTGCACGGCACACCTCCATGATGAGCTCTCAGGCAGCGTTCTCCACTTAGCCAGGTGAGGCCAGTTTACTGGCCGAGCACCGCAGTTGTTACACGCCTCTGTTGTCAGCGCCCGCCTTCCTTGCCTGGCCCTACCAAGTCAGCACAGCGGCCGCAGGATGCTGAAGCATGCGTGTGTGCCACACTCAGTACAGGTGTTACCCACAACAGCGCAGCTACGTCCATCCCTTGACAGCAGAGGAGGTGCTCTGCAGGGGCTAGTGGCATCACAACATGGCTCAGCCCAAGCCAGGGTGAGCACGACTCTGCACGAGCACCGCGGGTGTATGTCTCTACCACCCACAGCACGGCGCACACACTGGAGACGCGTACATCCTGTCTCCCGCATGCCGTACCCAGCGCACGCGCTCGCAGCAGAACAACTTCGAGCCCGCCCCTGTCCGGCTCCTCCGCCGCCGCTCCGCCAAGCCGCGCCGCCGAGCGGCGACAGCAGCGCGCCCAGTTGCCTCACTCGGCGACCACAGCCACGGCCGCGGCCTCGGCGGCCCGCATGAGATCGCGCGCCGTGGGCGCGTACTTGTGGCCGCAGAGCCTCCAGCCGCATCACTCAACGGCCACAGCGGCGGCCTCGGCTGCCTCCATGGAGTCGCGCGCCACGGGCACATACTTGTGGCCGCAGAGCGTCCGGCCGCCTCACTCGGCGGCCACGGCCGCGGCCTCGGCGGCCTCCATGGGGTCGCGCGCCGTGGGCGCGTACTTGGCGCTCTCCGCGGCCAGCGCCTTCTGCCGCTCGGCCTCCTCCAGCTTCTCCAGCTCGCCCTCGGCCTCCGCCTTCTCGTACCAGTCGTCCGCGTCCGCCCACACCTGACGCGCCCGGGGGCGGGGGCCTGTTATGCGAGCCCCAGTCATTGCGTCCGCCCACACCAGGCGCGCCGGGGGGCGGGGACCTCTCATGCAAGCCCCAATTGTCCGCATCTACCCACACCTGGCGCACAGGGGGGCGGGCGCCTGTTATGCAAGCCCCAGTCGTCCGCATCTGCCCACACCTGGCGCGCGGGGGGGCCGGCGGCTGTCGTGCAGGCCCCCTCGCGAGCACCCCGTCGCCCAACAGCAGCGGAGACACGACCTCGGGCAGGAGTCACCGGCGGTGCGGTCTGCACTGACAGCGGCTTGCAGCAACCTGACTGCTGTGTTACCTGGTCCTCCGCAAGTACATACCGTCTTGTCTCCCAGGCAGCGCTAAGAGTAAGGAGCGCGCACCGCTTGGTGGGAGAAGCCCCTGTCGCCGCCCTTGATCTTCATCGGCTGCGCATAGTTTGTCCGCAGCACGCGCCCGTACAGCTCCGAGTTGTGCATGTTGTCTATCGCGTCGGCCGCGTCCTGCGCAGGCAGGTTCCCTCCTCAGCTGGCGGCCGTGGCGCTGGAGGACGCGCAAGGCTGGCATCCGCTGAACCAGCCAGCCTGCAGACACCGGCGCCGCACCTCCTTGCTGTCAAACTCCACAAAGCCGAAGCCGCGGTGCTTGCCGGTGGCATGGTCCATTGGGATGTTGACGTCCTTGATATCCCCGAACGGGATGAACGCAGAGTGCAGGATGGCCTCATTGACGCTCTCCTCGAGCCCGCCTACATACAGCGTGGTCTTCGGGTTGGCGCCCTTGCCACCCACTGCCACCGTGGTGCTCTGCATGCCCCGCCGCGGCGGCGCACGGCCGCGCCACCGGCACCAGGCACGGCGCGCGCGTAACCTCGCGCCGCGCTAGCTTTCACAACGTCGCTTGTCAGTGTTGCGCTTACCAGGTCCCAGGAGGCACTATAGGGCGACCAGGCAGCGGGTGAAATTGCAGAGCACCACAAACAGGATTCCAAACGCAAGCACAAAGAAGGCCTACACAAGCAGTCTACACCGCCGCCTCTTGTCTTAGTGCACCTCGATTGTAACATAGAACGGTGACACTGCTGCTTGCCTTTCAGCTGGCTCTGCGGGCCTCAACCCTGATGAGTAACAGAACGGGGTTACACGAGCGTTACACCCATTTGATTGATCACGCAGCACGTAGCGAGTGCCAGGATCACTGCAACAAACTTAGCATGGATACCGAGGAGGATCCAGCGCGTCCGCCGCTGGTGCGCACATTGACGCGGCACGCACGCATCAACTTTCACAGTGGCAGCGCCGTGACGCTCGGATTGTCAGGGCACTCACGCCCTCCGCCTGACTGCCGAGCGTGAATTGCAGGCCTGGTCTGGCGCCTACGACACTGAGGGCAAGCCGCACGGCCAGGTATTCCACCGTTCTCAGTGGGATACCCCCAGGACTGCCCCAAGCGCCTTGCGCTGCACAAGTAGGTCTCTAAGTCTAGAGGGTGCTGACGGGGGAGGGGGGGCGCTCTCACGCGACCGCAAGCACTTGCTCCGCTTCCTACTTACAAACAGTTGAGATAGTGCTGAGCGCTGGCAGCCCGGCAGCCCGGTATGTGCCTGGTTGTGCGAAGCTTTTGAGCCGAGCGGGCCCGGCGGGGCCAGGGCACCCTCACATACCCGCCGCCGCCGCATGCGCTCGCCGACGACGAGGAGGCCGAGGACGCGGCCGCCGGCCAGGGCGCGTGCTACGCAGGGGAGCTCGTGCACGGCGTGCGGCAGGGCCGCGGCAGGTACACCTGGCCGCCGGGCGCCCCACCGGCGCCCGGCGCGAGGCCGGCAGCGCCTGGGGGCGCCGCCGCGACCTGCGCCTGCTACGAGGGCGGCTATGCGGCCGGCCTGCGCGAGGGTCAGGGCACCATGACCTACCCGGACGGCGGCCGCTACGAAGGCGCGCGGCGCCCCTGCTCACTGGCCTCGGCAAGAATATACAGGATTGCGCGGCTGCGGGATGGCTGGCTATACTTTGGCAATACCGTTGCCGCTTGCAGGCCTTCATACATGTTGCAAGGACTGGCAGCATGCAGATCCCTGCGCCCTGGTGCTACATGCACCCTGGGCGCAAAAGCACGGCCATGCAGCCTGATTGTGAAGGCACCTGTCAAGTCCGTCTGCTATCCGCGGCCGATGAGCATGCGGGCAGCCGCGCGCCGAGCGCGCCGCGAGCGCGCAGGCGAGTGGGCCGCCGGCGCGCGGGCGGGCTTCGGCACGTACTGGTACCCGGGGCGGGGCGACATGTACCAGGGCGCCTGGCGCGCCGGCCGGCGGCACGGCCAGGGCTCGCAGCACTGCGCGGCGCTGGAGGCGCAGTACATCGGCGACTGGTGCGCGGGCGGGCACGCGCTCTCAGCCCATGCGGGGTTTGTGCGCCCACCAGGAAGTGCAGGGCGAGCACTGCCACGCTGCGCACGCAGTTCTATGGACCAGCGCTGCTTCTATGACAGGCGCAGGCAGGCACGCAGCGGCTGTGTTCAGCTGACAGGCAGCGCTGCCGGAGCAGACTCCGTCGTATGGGCGTGCTTGCTCAACAGACCGCTAAGATCAGGGATTGCATGCAAGACCATGCACACGCTGCATGGGATGTCAAGGCACTGCACACTTGCCTGCTGCATCCTGGCGTTGCCATAGGGCCAGGCCGATGACGGAAGCAGCCCCCATGTGCTGCTGAAGAGTCTGAGCAGTTCCAGGTGGGTGACGAGGGTAGTATTATGCGCACTCCAAAACAGTGTGCTGGCAAGGCTCCAACATAGCCTGCTTTTGTGGGAAGACAAGGCCCCAGATAATGATCTGGGGCGTGCTGGACGTTCAGGGCTGACGGGCGATTTGTGAGCGGGCGCCTAGTGATGAAGGACGGCGGGTGGCTGTGCTTGGACGCTGGCCAGGCGCGCAGTCAGGCATTTTATTGTGGATGTAGGGACCAGGGAATTGAACATGGGGAGCGCTGCTCAGGGCCACGTGCAAGCGTGCTCTCTGCACGCCTCTCTTGAGCATGCACGCTGACTGCTGCGACGTTCACCGCATTGTGACAGTAGCAGCAGACGCAGCGCACAGAACACAGAAGCGCTTGCTGGAGCGCAGTCACCTGTCCTGACTTGCAACGCGGTCTGCAGGACGTGGCATGCTGCCTGTACCAGAGCGCGGAGGGCATGGCGCAGACGGGCAGCCTCACCGCGGACGGCTGGCTGCCGCTGACCAGTGTGTCTGCCCTGTGAGCATATATGCATAACATGCATGCACAAGCCAGCCCCTCACACCTTCAAGCTGCACGCATGTCCCAGTGCTCTGGCTTCCAACGACGCAGGAGAGCGCCCCAAGCTTGCTACTGGCCTCGGGTGTAAGGTTACAGTTCCTGCTGCCTCAGCGTACAACGAGAGTGTTCATACCTCGCATAAGTTGCACCGTGCACGTGCCTCCTAGCTAGGCACAGTCTGAGAGCAGGCCGGCAAGGGCAGCGTACGGCGAGTGCGCTTCGGCCTCACCCAGCCATCTTCTTCTGCTGCCAGTACACTGCAAAGAAGGGGATGCCGAACGGGATGCTCACAAAGAGCGTGATGGCCACGCCCCACTTCAGGTGCTTGTGCTTGATGTTCCAGGCCTCATACATGTGCTCGGCGTGGATGTAGTGCGGCACATCCTGCGCGCGCGAGGTGCAGTTTGGGATACATGCGTGAGCTCGGGGTCTAGCATGCAGCGGTTGGTGGTATAGAAGCGCCAGGCGCTGACCGGCGCGCAAGGCCCCACACCCCTCCCTCTCACGCGAGATGCGCTACATAACAAGGCCCCCAGCCTCTCCGAGCGATGCGGACTGAGGAAGAGCGCACGTGGCCACCCGCAAAGGCAGGCTTGCCGGTGTGGATGCCCCGCGCGAGCCTGGGCGCGTCAAGTGCCAGCCTCCGCAGAGCGCCCGCCGCCACAGACATCGTCCTGCCTCCCTGACTGCGCGCTGCCAGGTCTCTGCACGACTCCTTGGCTTCCTGTGCCCTTGGCGAACTGGGTCAGCTTGCCTTTGCAGGGTACACATACCCTAGGCGCAGAGCCCCGGAAAGCGCCGGCGGAGCCTGCTATGTGGGCCTGCACAGGTAGTCAGTAGCCTCGTCGTAAACACCTTTCTTCCTGAGCACCAGCGTGCGGCGCTCGCTGCGCACAATGCCTGCCGCAGCAGCGAGGTTGGAGTGACGGCATGGATTATGAAGCCGGGGAGTACCACAAGCTTGCCATCAGACAGTTCCCAGCCCGCGCTCTCCGTGAGACCGCCGAGGGCCGCTTCTGGAAGCGCTTCAAGGCGCCCGTGGTAGCGCAGCAGGTGGGCGCTCGTTATGCTATGCTCTGCTATGGAGTTGGCACCAGCCCACAGTGAACTGGTGCTTTGTGAGCTGCTCCAAGCGTATCACGCGTGCAGTTTGTGAAGCGTGCACAGCCGTTTGACGACTCGGGTGTGTCGGCAAGGTGGGCGCGGTCTCGCACGTGGACTTCAGCCCGGTGTACCCCTTCCACTATGCCGTCACTAGCTCCACGCGCGTCATTATATACGACGCGTTCACGCGCCAGGCATGCGCGGCGGCCCCCTGCTGGCTCCTGCTCGCCTTGTCAGGCCCCGCTCTTGGCGGTTGCTTTTTGCAGCGGTGCACCCCCGCTCGGACTGGTGCCTGTTCGCCCAGGCCTGCACCATAGGCCCAGCGCGTGCGCGCGCCAGGTGCGGCGCACCATCTCGCGGTTCAAGGACCGCGCGTACTCGGGGAGCTTCAGGGCGGACGGCAAGCTGCTCGTGGCGGGCAGCGAGGACGCGGTCGTCCAGGCGCGCGCCTTTCCTACCCTAAACCCCTGTTCCAGCCCTTGCGCCGCCGCGGCGCACGCCCCTGGTCGTCGGCCTCCCTGCTGCGTCGGAGGCTGGCAAGGGGGCGATGTGACCTGCGCTCCGGAATATTGGCACAAATGCGCTGACGCGCGGTTAGCCGCGCTGCAGGTGTTTGATACGAACAGCCGCACGCTGCTGCGGCAGCTCAAGGGCCACAAGCGCGCGGTGCGCGTGGCGCGCTACGCGCCGGACCGCCTACACGTCCTGTCCGCCTCCGACGACACCACCGTGCGGTGCCCTGCTGCAGATGCTAGCAACCTCAGTAATATGCTGCAGTAACCTGCTACATCGAGGAAGAAACAGTCTTGTGTAAAGCGAGCGTTGACTCCAGGCGGCCGGCCCTGCATCGACCCGGCGCGCTGCGGCCTCATGAGCTGCGCCGCGGCCCCTCACCCGGCCACGCGGCTCGGGCTGGTGACGTGCTGCGCTAGCCGCGAGGGCACAGCAAGGAGGCAGGCCCCAGCAGGCGATCAGGTCCGTGTATATGGCATTGAGCTTTGAGATGATCCAGGGCGGGCGCAGGTGCGGCTGTGGGACGTGAGCGCGGGCGAGCAGGTGGCGCGGCTGACTGGGCACACCGACTACGTGCGCGCGGCGGCCGCTAGCCCCACCTCCTCCGACACATGGGCCACCGGTGCTCCCCCGCACCACACATATACCACCGCAGCCCCTCCTTTTACCAGGTGGGTGGATGGCACCAGTGGTTGTCTGGCACCAGTGAAGGTAGCAGGGCGGGTGCATGATGGTAGGTGTGTCTTCAACATATTACTAATTTTGTGACGGGTCTATGCGTTTGCTATGCCTGCTGCCCATCGCATGGAGACATACCGTAACGTGGTGTGGAACACGGGCGACAGTGCCTGCGCTCGCCGGGCAAGTGCGCGTGCTGGCTGCGCGCAGGCGGGTATGATCATGCGGTCAGGCTCTGGGACACGCGCGCCAGGCAGGTGCGGGCGAACGCGTGTCAAGGCGGCCATGTTGGCATCGCATGAAGAGCTCCCCCAATGCTTTGTCTGAGGATGGGGATCGTGCGCACCTGCTCAATGCGGCCCCCGACATCCCATGAGCAGGGACCCATGCACGTCTGTGGCAGACCTGTGCTGCCGAGCATGCCGTGGTTCATAGCAAGGGCACATGCCTTCCGCCGCGCGAGTTCCGTTCTGAGCACTGGCGTATAACATTTGTATGTGCGTCTCGCCATCTATCAGCGGCCCACCTGCGCCGTGGTTGTCCCCCAGGAGCGGCAGGTCGAGTGTGGAGGGTGGGTGCGTAGGTCGCGGCGGCTGCTTCCCACCTTGGTCTAATGAGCTCCAGCACCCGGCCCCTTTCGAAGGCGCGCGAGCGGCCGCGCAGGCGGTGATGACGCTCGAGCACGGCGCGCCGGTGGAGGACGCGGCCTTCTTCCCGGCGGGCGGCCTGCTCGCGTCCGTGGGCGGCACCGCGGCGCTGGTCTGGGACCTGGTGGCCGGCGGGCGGCCGCTCGCGCGCCTGGCCAACCACCAGAAGACGGTGACGTGCTGCGCGGTGTCGCCGCTGGCCGGGCCGGCGTCGGCCGCCGCGCCGCGCCTGCTGACCGGCTCGCTGGACGGCCATGTGAAGGCGCGCGGCCCGCGCGGTTGTGGGGTTTGTTTTGGATGCGCGTTGAGGGTGATATGAAAGCGTCGGCACGACACCGCCCGATGATGTTGTCGGCTGCACAGGGCTGTCGCTGACGCTGTGTCAGCATCGGCCGCCGCAACCGCTGGCCAAGTCGCCATCATATTCAGCGGGCTTCAGGTCCTGGTTCTGCGGCATTTTGACCAAGGCTTTGGGAGTGACCAGGGCGCCCAAGGCAGACGGGCGTGAATGCGTCCTGAACACGCCCCGGCCTGCGACCTCGCCCCAGCTGGCCTGTGAGAGCGCCCCCGGCCCCGCCGACCCGCGCGCGCGCGCAGGTGTACGAGCTGGACGGCTTCCGCGTCACGCACGCCAGCCGCTACCCGGCGCCCGTGCTCTCGCTCGGCCTCTCGCCCGACTGCGGCCTGCTCGCTGTGGGCACCGCCGACGGCGCGCTGTGCGTGCGCCGGCACAGAAATCCCAAGCCCGCGGCCGCGGGCGCGCGCGGCGCCGCGCCGGCCAGGCGCGCGCGCTACGGCCCGCGCCTCAGCGCGGCCAACTACCGCTACATCGTGCGCGGGCGCTCCGAGAAGGCGGCCGCGGACGACGTGCGCGTGGCGGCGCGCCGGCGCGCGCGCCTGGCGCCCTACGACCGCGATCTGCGCCAGTTCAGGCGCGGCTCGCCCTTGGCATAGAGATTCGTCCACGAGGGAACCTGGGCACCCGCACTGCCCTTGGGCCCCTGCACTGCCCGGTCCCGCACAACCAACCCATCCGAGGCAGGGCAATGCGCAGCCCAGGCATCATATGCAACCCACGCTCCACGACCTGCACCAACTAGCCCTCGGCCGCCCGCTGACCCTGGTTACGGGGATAATTACTGTGACTCCCGTGGCGCCTGCCCCGCAGGTACCGCGCGGCGCTGGACGCGGCGCTGGCGAGCGGGCGGCCGGAGGTGGTGGCCAGCGTGCTGGGCGAGCTGGCCGCGCGCGCGGGCCTGGCGCCCGCGCTGGGCGGGCGCGACGCGGGCGGCCTGGCGCCGCTGCTGGGCCACCTGGCGCGCCACATCGCCGACCCGCGCCACACGCGCCTGCTGGCCGGCGTCGCGCACCGCCTGCTGGACGCGTACGGCGGCGTGGTGCGCCGCCGCGGCACTGGATGCCCAGCAGCGCGCCCAGGTTGAGCGAGGCCCGGTCGGGGTCGGGCGCACCGCAGTCCGCGCACGCGTAGTTGCCGGGCACGCCGCGCAGCGCCTCCAGCGGCGCCTGCGGGGCGGCCGCGTGTGCGGGTCGGCGCTCTGTTGGGCGCGGTGCCGCTGGCAGCAGGCCGGCCCGGCGGAGCGCACGAGCGCCGGCTCCGCGCTGTGTGCGCGCACGGCGGGCGCGCTGCTGCGTGCAGCTCTTGACACCCGCTACATGCATGCGCGTGCCCTGGGAAGGGTGGCGACCTGCTGCCGAGCCGGCACGGGCGCGCCGCGCAGGTGGGCGCGTCGCCGGTGGTGGACCAGCGGCTGCGCGTGCTCCGCGAGCGCGTGGCGGGCGAGGTGCGCCTGCAGGCCGAGCTGCTGCAGATCCAGGGCGCGCTGGAGCCCATCCTGGCCGCCTCGCTCGGCGGCGGCCGCGGCGGTGCTGGCGCGCCCGTGGGCGCCGCTGCGGAGCCTGCGCCTGCAGAGATGCAGCCTCTGGAGGCTGTTGCACGGACAGAGGAGTAGCGCTGTGGCGCGAGGAGACTTGGGAGTGTTTTAGGACGTTCAGGGTGCTCAGATTTTGTATGCTGTTTGATTTATTCTGGTGTGTTAGCTGCAGAGTCGGTTGGTCCAACGCATGCAGAGATGTTATTGTGTTGTCCAGCATCTGTCTGGCTGTGAAGCAGTGCCACCCGGTCACCTGCTGAGATGGTGCCATGCATGATGAACCCATGGAATAAACCTGGTTTTGCTTTAAACTGCTGTGGTGGCTGTCACTGTGAGACTCATGTATGGATGCTCTGGCTTGCGCTTTGTTACTTTACTTGCAGCGTGCGACACACACAGCTCGCTGTACACCACGCGTAGAATGTCATCCTTTGCTTGCAAGTAGCAGATCAGCGTCTTAGCTAGACCAGCGCCTTTGCTGCTGAACCCCCAGTGCCTGTCAGCTGGAGAGGACTCCAGCCTTGCGCACATGCAAGCCGGAACCGGTGACGCACGTTCAGCATTCTGATGCACAGCCTTTGCATGCGCACAGTCTGGTGCTTCAATGTGCTACGTTTTGCGCGCTTTGAGCCGAGTGCTTGCGCACGGGTTTGCACAGAAAGGCGGCGCAAGGCGCAAGAGGGCCTGGTGGAGGGCATAGCGCTGGCGGCGGCCTGCATTGCCGCTGGGCTGTTCCAGCGCTTTGTCGGACAGAGGCACCAGCTGCTCCAGAAGGAAGGTAGCCGGCCCGCAATTTTAGACATCACCATGCTGTGCGTTAGCATCCTGTCACCCATACACTGCCTTTGAGACTCAGACGACGCTCACGTTTAGCGGCCGCGCGGCAGATGAGCTCGTGCTGGCCAAGGAGGCCCTGGTCAGCGCGGCACAAGTTGGCAAGCGTTTGTCAGGACCGCAGCACTATCTTGTAAAGGGGTTAAATAGGCAGGGGCGCCTGCCCTGTTCTGAGGCAAGCTGCAAAGGCTGTGTCCGAGTACTGTTGCTGGGTTGAATTGGTCCTGGGGCTTGTCTGCTGGCTGTGCCCTGTGAGGCCGCTCGCTTGCTTCTTTGGCAGTGTGCATTCAGCCGAGCTTCATCTCCCTTGTGGATTTGGGGGGTTGCGCAGCAAAGCCATGTGCCAGTAAGCGGACAGTAGGACGCAGGCGCTTGGTGTCATGCTGAGATCACACATCCTGGAATGCATACGGCTCTCGGCGCATGCACAGCACCCAGCGGGGGCAATGCATGAGCATGTTGCATGCATGAAGGCGGGCATGCTGACACCTAAAACAAGTGGCAGTGTTCTGCCAATGAGCGAAAAGCGTGGATGGCATGAATGCAAGCTATGCACAAACAAACAAGCAAAACAGTTCATGTACATAGGCAAACTGCTACACTGTGTTGCACCTCTCTGCCTAGAATGCATGCATTGGTTGGCCTTTGCTTTCATGTGCAGGTTCAGCGCCCATTCCTGGGTGGCAAGCTCGAGATGACGCAGACCGTGCCTGGCGGCCGGTGGTTCCTTGTGCCCACGCCGGCGTTCAAGGTGCGGCCGTGTGACCCTCGGCTGTGCTACACTCTCCCCCGGCCGCGCGCGCGCCGCTGACGCTGCGCTGCGGCGCATCGCAGTTGTCCCGCAGCTTTGCAACCGAGCGCGCGCTGGCCCGGCTCTCCTGCAGATGGGACACGCTGCTGCCCAGAGGTGGGCACCTGCCTGGCCGCTTCGTGCGGTCATGCAGCCCTCTCTGCCCATGTTTCACGCCTGGGCTGCCACAAGCTCTGTTACAGCCAGCTGGGGCTGCTCAGGCATGCGCAGCCCCCTTGCGCTGGGCCAGTTCGGTCTCAGGCTGTGGCCTGTATGCGTGCTGTGAAGACAATATGCCGATGTGCGCGCACCAGTGCCACGCTTGCTTACGAGGGCGATCAGGCACGGGCCAGGCCAACGCGCCCAGCGAGGCACCCAGCAGGAGCCGCTGAGCGCTCTGGCACGCCGGCGAGCAACATCGGGACGCTCAGGCCGATACGTATGCTGGCAGTGCATGCGCAGCCATGCGCGCCGCCCGCCGGATGCAACGGGCCGCGAGCAGTGCCATGCCCACACCAGGGACTCATACGCTGTTGCTGCAGGTCAAGTGAAAGTCAAGGGGTGGGATGGGCCGGCAGGGCAGCTGGCGCAGACGGTGTACTGCGGCCCCGACTGCGCGTACAAGGCCAGCTTGCAGCTGGACACCTGGCTGGTGCGTGCTGCTGCACAGTAATTTCCTGACGTTCAAGGCACACTCACTCAAGTGCTCGTCAGAAGCGTCGCATGTGTGACGCAAGGCCGTTGCGGACCATCACCATGCTAGCCTTCTAGCCTCTGGTTGTCATGGCGCCTGGACAGCAAACATCTACCAGCCGGAGCAGCAAGTCTGGGCACAGAGTGTTAGCTCAGAGCAAGGCACGGTGCACGCCGCCTGCTGCCATGCGCAGGGCGCCGGCCACAGGGCGGGTGTACTTTCGCCTTGTAGGGCATGACCAGGTTGACTGAGCGCCTGAAGGCACGCCCTATGCAGGGCGCGGCGGTGAGCGCGCGGGCCAAGCTGCGCACGGGCGCGGTGCAGTCCGTGGCCGCCGCGTTCAGCGGCGCGATGGGGCCTGTGCTCTGCGTGAAGAGCAGGCGCGCCCCCGCCGGCGCCCCGAGGCCGCCGGCTCCAGCGACCCGCCCGCATCCCTGCCGGCGCGCCGTTCTGCTGCCTCCTGTGATGCCGTGCTTGCAGCACGCATGCCATGCACTGACCTTGATGACTGATAGGAACAGTGTGTGGAAGTGGCACGGCATGCTGCGCCCTGGCTTCTCACCGTCTGCAGTTGAGGTACACTGCGTGGCGCTGCATTGGTTCGTGGATCTTGGCGTGATGCCCTGCAAGGCGTAACGGGAGGCTAAGGGATCGCACAGTGTCGACGAGCGCCGAAGGCCATGCTGTCCTGCAAGGCTCTCCTGAGGCCCGCGCTGGTGTTCGAGCGCGAGAGCCCGTGCGCCTGACAGTGCAAGCGCACGCTGCACGGCCCCGAGCGGCAGCGCGCGCGGCGCGCCGCAGGCCGCTGGCGGGGCTGAAGCTGCGCGCGGACGCGCGGCTGCGCGCGCGCGTGCTGGCCGCGCGCGCGCAGGCGGTGCCCTGCTTCCTGGGCGCGGCGCCGCCGCTGGCGCTCACGCTGGATGTGACCGCGCCCTGGGGCGCGGGCGCGGACGATGCCAAGCGCCGCACGACGGCCATGCTCGGCATCAAGCTGCGCGTGTGATGGCAAGCCGTGCCTGGCAAGCCGTGGCTGGCAAGCCGTGCGGTCGCTGCGCCGTGCGGCCGCCGCCGCGCGGCGCGAGGCGCGCGGCGAGGTGCGGGCGTGCCGTCTGCCGCGCAGCGTGCCGTCGGCCGGGGCAGCGCCGCGCGACCCGCGCGCCGCGCTGCCGCTCGTGCTCGCGCTGGATGTCGTCACGCGCAATGCGCCCTGCGGCGCTGACGTGTGCAATGCCACGAGTGTGCACAGCTGTCGTGCTTGGCACAATACATGTGACACGCATGCGAGGGTAGCGCCCCCGAGCAGGAAATGTGGTTTTAGCCGCGGGTGGCGCCCTTTGTTCCATACGCAGGTTCTAAGGGTGGTGAAGGGGAGCTGCAATGCGAGGATGAGAGCAGAGTGATGCACTTGAGCGAAAGCATGTTCGGAGGAAGGTGTCAGGACACCAGCAAGGGCGAGCGGTATTTGCAGTGAACTGGCGCGGGGGTGTTTGCCCAGCATCACTGCAGCGTAACACTGCAGAGCGTGCATCCTGACAACGAACAGGACCATGCAAGTGCCTGTCATCACGTGGGTAGTGAGAGCTGAGTGTGACGTTCCGGGCAGAGCAGACATTAAGGGTCTGACCGTCGTGCGTGGCTGCAAGCAGGCACTTTGGTAGCATCGTGTCCTGCCGCAGCGCGTGTGCACGAGGCTGGAGCTGCAGCGTGAGGTACGCGTGCACATATAGCCTACTCATCACAGCACTTGGCGGCGCCGGCAGCCAACATGAGGTTGACTGTTCGCGCCTTTGTTGGGCTGTCATGCCGCAGCGACCAGCCCTTGCCGCTGAGCTTCGCACTCAGCACCGCGGATGGGTTGGTGTGCGACAAGCTCAGCTGCAGGCCAACACCCGAACACTGGTTGGTTGGCCAGTGTAAGTCACCAGTTTGCATGTTCGGCACTGAAACGTGCACAGGAGGAGGCCGCTGCCCAGCATTGGACCTGCTGTCATGAGCACGACCACGCGCCTGTAAGCCCTTTGCCAAGGTGAAGTTTAAGGTGTTTCTGTTGATGACCTTGGTCTGACCGTTGAGTTGTATTTGTTCCTCAACAGACACCAAACGCATGCTTGCCGCAAGCTGTCACAACGCTCAGCGGTGGCCTGACGAGGCGCAACTTGCTCGATTGCAATTGAGCAAACTCCAACCACCAAGGAAAAAAAAACGAGGGCTTACGCCCCATGCCTAATTTGCCTCAGCCGGGTGCTGAGCGGCCATTGCCAAGAAAGTAGCTCACACCGCTGCGCCAGTGCGGCAGTGCTCCGAGCACCCGTTTGTTCCATAAGCTGCCCACACAGCAGCCACCTGCAATTTGTGCCAGGGGAGCGGTGCCAAAGTGGTCCGCTTGTCTCGCAGTAGCGCGCACGCTAACGCCATATGCGCTGTCGCTCGCGCGTCAATAGTGAGTCTGGTGAAGGCGGGCTGCTGCAAACCTGCCCCCCCTTAGACACTTGCACCTTCATAGCGCAGCACAGTCGAGAGCGCACGCCGCCCGCGCCTGACGGCGAGTGCGGCTACCTGCCGGAGTGCATCTTGTTGTGGAAGCACTGGCAGGCGTGGGCGCAGCTGTGACACCTCCCATGATACCCCAGACAGCACACTCCAAGCGCGCAGTAGTGCACATGCAACCCACGCTGCTCCAGCGCCTTTCGCTCTGTATGACGGGCCCCCGGACGCGCCCTAGAGCTGGGGTGCCGCACAACAGCTCTGCAGGATCTCGCTGCAGCGCGA
>JAABUV010002927.1_pt1 | contig 22384 bp, 26 predicted proteins | sample 5559971 | NCBI WGS metagenome assembly JAABUV01 (sample SAMN10711881, study PRJNA513362) | rock metagenome | isolation source: Antarctica rocks | place: Antarctica: Victoria Land, Knobhead nord | collected 2015-12-19
GCGCTGCATGGACGCGGCTCCCGCCCTCGTAGGCATGTCAGTGGCGGCCCTCGCTGAACGACAGAACCAAAGTCAGAACAGAATGTTTAAGGCAGCACAAGGCTGCTTGTAAGACAAGGAGCGCCACGAGTACATGCTGGACAAGCTAGCTCATCACGGCCATGGCTCTCTGGAGCTACTAGCCAACACACGCGAGCGCGCCCGAGAGGCTCGAGCAACGGTCGCGCGCCTTGCTCCACAGCGTGGCCGGCAGCATGGCGCGCATCTGCGGCGACGGCGGGCGGCGTGCGCCCGGCCCGCATTCGCTGCGGGCCTCCGCCACACGGCTTGGCTCCGGCGCGGATGCGCACGGCTTACCGACCGGCCCGGCCGGCTCCTCCCGCCATGCGGGGCATGCTTGGCGGCGCTGCCCCACTCCCCGAGCGCACCTGCGCCCGCGCACGCGGGCGTCGCCTGTTGCGCGCGCACGTCCGGGGCGCGCACGGCGCGCATCGCCCCGCCGCGGACCTGTCACGCCCGACCACGCCGCCGCCCGCCTCGCCGCCGCCGCCGCGCCGCTCCAGAGCGCGCACGCGGCGCGGGTTTGGGTGAGGGCTGCCTGTGCGCGCGCCGCAGCGGGCCGCGGCGCGCGCGGCGGCCGCGGCTCCCGCCAGCAGCGCGTCCACCTCCGCCACGATGCCGCGCTCAGGGTCCAGGCCGGCCGCAAGGGCGCCCAGCGCCTGCCGCAGCCCCGCGTCGGCCGCGGCACGTGCGCGCGCCTGCGCGGCAACATGCAGTATCAGCGGCGCCGCGACCGACAGGCTGGGCCACCCAGCTACTGCAGCGCGCTCGACAGGACGTGGCACACTTAGGCGGTCGCCGCAGTGCCGACAAGAGCAGGCCTCTGTGAGCTGAGCCAGCAGGCTCGCACCAGGGACTGTGCCGGGCCAGCAACACCCGCGCCTAGAAGCCGGTCACAGTGCGTGGCGGCTCACACAGCCGGGAGCAGCCTGGTGCCGCTGCGCAAGCGGGCTGACAGCGCACCGCAGGTTGCGCTGCGGCCTGACCCGCAGGCCACGGCAGCTCGGGGGCCCTGCGCAAGGCGCCGCTGTCCGTGCTGGCCTGCGCCGGTTCAGGCAGCTCCGCGTGCGGCTCCGCGCCTGTCACCGGGCTGGCGGCAGCCTGCGGCTGGACCGGCGCTGGTGCTTCAGCGAGCGCCTTAGCCGGCGCAGGCAGCCGCCCCGTCTCTGCAGGGAGCTCCGGAGGTGCGCCGGCGCGCGCGTCTGCCCTGCTGTGCACCCCTTCGGCAGCCGGCAGCCCAGGCAGGCTTGGGCGGGCGGGCAACTGGGCAGCAGCCTGCTGCACAGGCTCGGTGGCGGCCGCGGCCAGGTGCTCTGTCAGGAGCCGCGCCGCCTCCACAAGCTGCTGCAGGAGGGCGCGGCTGTGCACGAGCACGGCGTCTCTGCCGCCGTGCGGCCGCTGCGCGGTGCAGGCCATCTCACTTGATAATTTCAGGGGCGATGCTCGGGCCTGGAAGTGCTGAGCTGAGCTATATGCGCAAACGCGTCCATATGCAACCCTCCGAGGGCGCTTGCAAACTCCAACTGCCAGTGCACAGCGGCAGGCACGAGCAGCGGCGTCTGTGATGCTTCGGAGACGCGGCGCTTGCAGGCGTAAGCGAAGGCTAGCCTGCCCTTTCGAGTTTGTGCTGGGCTAGGTCGCTGGCAGGTTATCTGCCCAAGCTGAGTTTTTCGGTTGAGATCAAGCATTTGAGTAGCAGCCACTGCCGTGCTCTGTGTGGGGGTGCTCGAACTGGTGATTGCGCTGCAGCTTGTCGCGCTCTGCTGGCTGCACCGCATGCTGGTCTGATTGCGCCGGGCTCTGCTCGGCAGGCTTTGTAAGGCGGCAGAGCACAGCGGCAGGCCATGCTTGCGCACCATGTGGGCCCGCGCGGCACATGGGCCCCATTGGCACATCAGCGCGCCCTGAGGCTGCCGGAGCGTACTCCGCGTCCTCGTGCACAGCGTGCAGCGGCGGCCTGGCCTCTCAGCAATCACACTGCCGCAGCATGGCCAGCCCCCGCAGAGCGTGCGAGCCGCGGCGTATGCGCTGTGCCGCGGAGCAGGCGCCGCGTGGCAGTGCGGAGGCAGCGCGGGCGCCCTGTGCTGGCCACGGCCTCGCCTAGCCAGCAGGGCGCGCCGCTGGGGCCCAGCGCGGAGCCCAAGAAGGAGAACTTTGCGACGCGGCTGCTCAAGCCGCTGCGCGACTTTGGCTTCGGCCGCGTGTCCTTCTGGGAGGGCGGCGTCGGGCTATTTGTGTTTGCGGGCATCGGTGCGCCCTGGCAGCCGCTCCCCGCGCGCGCAGTGCCCTGCTGGGCTGGCACCGCTGTCATGAAGCGGGAACCGTTGCTGGCCTCCTGGCACTGTGCCAAGCTTTGTTCCCTCGGCGCGGCCCTTTGCTTGCGAGTGCCCAGCCTCTGCCTCCTCCGCCTTGCAGCTTATTGGCTGGGGGCGCTCACGCGAGCCGCAGGCTTTGCGCTGGTGCTGGTGAGCTGGGCGCGCGGGGGCCAGCTGGGCGGGCGGGGCAAGGGCTACCAGGTGCGCGCGCGCGCGCCCAAGGGCATGCCGAGCAAAAGGGGTTCCTCTCGGCGTGACACGCAGCACGCCTGCCCATTCATATCGAGCCCGTATGCTGCGAGCCCTGGTGCGTGCATGGTCAGGGTCACGCGGGCACCCTGCTTGGTGCACAAGGGGCGGGGCGTTTTGCTCGCATGCCCGCGCTCGCGCCTCACGGCGACCCCCCACGCCTCCTCCCCCCCCCTCCAGAGCACACCCGCGCGCGCGCGCGGCAGTGCGTGCTGGAGTTCCCGCTGGCGTGCGGGATCACGGTGGGCACGCCCGTTCGCATCCGCGGCGTGCCCGTCGGCAGCGTGCTCGCCGTGCACCCCAGCCTGGAGCGCGTGGAGGTGCTGGCTGAGGCGCGCCCCGCCTGCCCGCCGTGCTTAGGGCTAGGGTTGATTGGACCCCTGCGGACGCGCGCTGGCCCCGGTGTCGTCGACCCCGCCTCAGCGTCCGGCACGGCGCGGGCGGCTCCCCGTCGCGCGGCAGCAGCGCACCGCCTCCGCCGTGCTGGTGCATGGGAGGCGCCGCCGAGTGTCAGAGCGCAGGCGTTGACGTGCGGGGCGCGAGCGGCGCAGATCAAGGACGCGGCAACCGCCATCCCGCGCAACTCGCTGATCGAGGCCAACCAGAGCGGCCTGATCGCGGAGCCGCTGGTGGATATCACGCCGCAGCTGCCCATCCCGCAGTACCGGGTGCGCCTCTTCTGTTCAACACCATGGACTGCTGCGCGGTGCACTTTCATTGACATTGCCTCAACCACAAGCATACGCATGTGCAGGGTGCTGGTGGCATATGTGCACATGGTGCATGTCCTGCTCGAGTTGCATGCCTAGAGCGTATGAACAGACAGGCGCACAATGCTCTCGGCCCTTCCTGAGGGCATTGCATGCGTACTCGGCTCCAGGAGTGGCGCATCGCCCCTGCCTGGCTGGGGTCGCACCGCGGCGCAGAGCCTGCAGTGCCATTCAGCAGCGCGGAGCCGATGTGCGTAGTCAGCGCACATGCGGCCTCTGGCCGCCTGTCACTAGCGGGCCTGGGACGCGCACCCGCTTGTAGCATGCTGCAAGATCTGCGGTGGCAAGCGGCGGCCGGCGCGTTGCGCGCGCAGGCGAGCCCGCTGGACGCCGAGTGCGAGTCTGAGGGCAAGGTGGTCTGCCACCAGGGGCACATCAAGGGCCAGCCAGGCGCGCCCCGGGCTAGGGCCCGCCCAGCGCCCGTGCGCGTACACCGCTTGGGGCGCCCACCCAGGGACCTGGAGGGCAGGCGCCTGCAGCCGCGGCTGTCTGGAGAGCGCAACACCCGCCGGTCACGGCTGTCACGCAGCGTTGGCTTTCACCCCGAGCAGGGGTCGGCGCCGCGCCGCGCGGCAACCGCTGCCTGCGTCCTCAGGTCCAGCCCGGCGCAGCGCGCTGCGCCACTGCGCGCCTGCATGCGGCGGCGCGCGCACGGCCGACGTACCCGCGGGCGCAGCGGTAGGACACCCTTATTCCAACCGTACCCTGACCTGCGGGCGCGGCGGCAGGCGTGGCGATGGACGACCTGGTGTACATCTGCACCAAGATCGCGCGCCAGATGGACGTCTCGGGCCTGGACCGCGTGTTCGACGCGGCCGAGGCGGCCACGGCGGCCGTGGAGGAGGCGCGGCCGCTGCTCGCGCGCGTCGTGGAGCTCGTGGATGAGGCGCGCCGCCGCCGCGCACCCCAGGGCCTGCTCGGGCGCCTGGCCGTGCCCGGCGGGGCCCATGCGGGTGGGCGCTCGCGCCGGGCAAGCTCGGGCGTCCGACAGAGGCTGCAACGGCTCCACCGGCATCACGGCTACTGCCCTTCCAGCTCTGGGGGAGCGCGCACGGTACCGCGGGCAGAATACGGCCAGGGCGCGAGGCGGGGCGTGCGGTTCGTCCAGCGGGTACATTAGCGCAAAATACGGCGGCGTGCAGCCATGCAGGGTGAACGGGCTGAGCGGCTGTCCATCCGCAGGCATGCATGCGCGCAGCCAGGGGGACCATGGTTGCATCTGAAGCCTCCTGGAACACGCCCTGTGCGGGCGCGCCGCCCCACTCGATGCGCCCGCACCGGCGAAACACCCATGTGCTCGCGCACCACACCGCTGACCGAGCATAGAGGAAGGCTGGGGTTGGGTCCGGGGCTCAGCAGCCCGGCGCGCGCGGCGCCAGGTGACGCCGCTGCTGGCGGAGCTGCGCAGCGGGCACATGGTGACCAACCTGGAGTCGCTCACCGCGTCCGCGGCCGACGCCGCGCGCGACCTGCACAAGCTGCAGCATGAGGCGCGCCCGCCCGCGCTCTGCTATGGGGAAGCTCAACTTTGGCGCGCGCGGCTGCCCTTGGCAGTGTGGGTTGCGCGCACGGGGCCCGAGCACGCGCGCCGCACCTGCACCCGCCCCAATTCGCTGTGCCGGCCGTCGGCCCGCATGCGCCGCAATGCCCCGCCGTGGGAGCGCCTGCACACTGGCTGCTTTCGCGATCCCAGGCGCAGCCGGGCCTGAGCAGCGCCGCTCGCGCTCCGGCTGCGCAAGGGGCCCGCGCCGCGCCGCATGCGCGCATGCGCCAGAGTGGTCGCCAGACAGCACGCAAGCGCCGGCCGCCGCGCTGCCCCCGGAAAAAGGTCCGCTGGCCCATGCGCGCGGCCCGCCGCGCAGGTGCTGACCGAGGAGAACGTGCGCGCGCTGCGCGAGAGCGTGCGCACGCTGACGCGCACGCTGGAGCATGTGGAGAGCATCAGCGGCGACGTGGGCGGCCTCACCGGCGACGGCCGCGTCAAGGCCAACGTGCGCCAGCTGATCGAGGCGCTCTCGCGCATCACCTCCGATTAGCTCCGATCGCTAAAGCTACCCTGACCCTATCACGGCCAGCACGCGCCAGCTGATCGAGCGATCTTGCGGGTCGCCTCTGACTAGCTCCGCTCGCGATGCGGCGGCTCGCTGGCCGCGGGTGGCGCGGCCGAGCTGCTGGGCGCGGCTGCGGTGTCGCGGGCAGCCGCAGCTGCGGAGCAAGGCCTGAGGACGCTGTGGCACAAAACGCCACCGCGCCTGCCTGCATCTGCAGCACGGAGCTGGCGGCGCCGCCTGTGTCCGGCTGTGTGGGGCGGCGGCTATGCTCTGCATCAGCTGAGCCAATGGGGGCAGTTGGGAGCACGCCCTGGGCCGCTTGCTGCCACCCACGGGTTGGCTAGCGTCCCTTTATGACCTGGGGAGAGTCATGCAACCGCCCAGAGCCGTCACGCGCATGCCAGGTTGAGAGTCATGCAACTGCTTTCCTATAAGCTTGCAGCACGGTAACAACAGTCGATGGCTGGCAACAGAGCAACAGTTCTGCAAAGCAAGTCGATGTGCAAGGCAGGCCTATCAGGCAGAGTTCGCGTTGTTCAGAACGTGCATCGCGCCAAGCCCCTGCGGTGCAGGCGGTTCACAGTGCAGGCAGCGCGCAACAAGGCATGCGGCAAGCTGTCCGCTCAGGTCTCTGCCTGCTCGGGGACCTCTCCCTTCTGCCAGGCACTTGCACCTCGTATCAGCGAGCTGCGACCCGCCTCCACACACTAACGCCTTATTCTGGTTCCGATGAATTTGCATTCAGGTCCCAACATTCCAGTGCCCATGAAACGTACACCCATGAAACGTACACCACACCTCCTGTGTGCCGCTTGAATACATGCTTTGCAGCCTCGCTCATGGGTGCTGCCGCAACTCAGCCGCCATACCCCTGTATGGTCCCTATAACACTGACAAACTTACCAACGCCGCAGTACTCAGTCCCAAGAACACATTCCCTGCTGCAGATAGTGCCCGAGCACACGTGGACATTAAGCCCACCGACGTAATGACCCTGGATCGCGCGCTCCCTGCGCCAGCGCCCGTCCGCGCGCTCAGGGGTACTCGCTCGCGCCGCCGGCGCCCGCCGCGACCGGCTGCTCGCGCGGGTTGGCCTCGCGCCGCTGCCGCAGCACGCCGTCCGGCAGCGGCTCCGCCGGCGGCGCCGAGGCCTTGGGCGCCTGCGTGCGCCGCCCGCAGGTCATCAGCACATGTCATACAGCACAGGTCATGGAAGGGTGCTCGACGTTACAGAGTCTCACGACGGCAGCGCATGCCCACCCAGCAAGGCAGACTTGCGCACCCGCCGCTTCGAGGGACACAGCCAGCATGCCGTGCAGCCAGTGGCCCTGCGCTCTTCCCCCGCTGTGCGTCCCTACCAGCAGCAGCGCTGCTGGGATGCCTGCACAGGCGAGCCGCGGCGCGCGCGCGCCTTGGGCTTGGCCCTCCGCGTGCGCTTTGCGCCCGCGTCGGCCGGCCCCGCGCCGCCGCCCTCGGCGCCCCGGCCGCGCCCGCGCCCGCCGCCGCCGCCGCCGCCTGCGCCGCCCGCCGGCTCGTCGGCCGCCCGCAGCCGCGCGTCCGCCTGCTGCCGCAGCGCCGCCGCGCGCGCGACCGCCGCGCCCGCGCGCGCGTCCGCCTCGTGCACGATGACGATCACCTGGCGCGCCGCGCGGAGGCGGGCATCAAGGCGCGTCGCGGCGCGCGCGCGCTGCGGCAACGGCCCGCCTGCCGGGCATGGCCTGGCGGCCCGGGGCGGAGGCGGGTCAGGAGCGTGGGTGCGCGAGGCAGCAGGCGGCACTGGTGCCCTGCTTGAGCTGAGGCAACGCCCAGGAACAGGAGACCAGGCACTGCGCTGCTTGTGCCCCCAGGCGCTGTCTCGACAAGGCAGCTGTGAACAAGCGCGGCGGCGGCCCCCTCGTTGGCGGCGCCCGCGGTCCGCGCGCCGGCCTCAGGGGCGCGCCTCGGGCTTGCGGCCGTTGTAGGCCGCGCACGAGCGCGCCAGCGCCTGCTTCACCGAGCGCTCCACGGCCAGCGGCGGCGAGTCCCAGGGCAGCCGCTGCACCGCCGAGTCGGCGGCCTGCCGCCGCGCAGGGACGCCAGGCCCCCGTCACGGACGGACGGCGCGTCTCAAGGGTCACGTAGGATCAGCCTTGGCGCACAGACGGGCGGCGCTTCGAAGGCCACGAAAGTGTCGCCCGGCCTCAGAGCGGACCACGCAGCGGAGGCAGTCACATGAGAACGCATGCACGCAGATGCGAACACAAGGGAGCCATCTCGAGACTGCCGGCGCGCGCCGGGCCGCGCGGCGCCCGCACCTTGTGCAGGTCCTCCAGCAGGCTGCCGCTGTTGGTCCACAGCGCGCGCGTGGTCAGCCGGATGCGCGCCTTGAGCCGCGGCGCCAGCCGCACCAGCGCCTCTGCGTCCGGCTCCTCCTGCATACGTTAGGATTGGGTTACGTGGCACAGCCTGTCAATGGTAAAAAAAGCACCGGCGTCCGAGCTGCTGCACATCACGCCTTGCTAGCGAGGTATTTGCAGCCCGCTGTCATCGCCTCATGGGCTCGGTCACGCTCACACGCCCTGCATGCCGCTGCGGGCGGCCACCCCCAGGCACCGCACTGACCATCAGAGGGGTGCGCCCCGCGCTTCTGAGGGCTCAGGCAGCTGCTCCGCACGCCGCAGCGGCCAGACCCGATCCGCCACCGATCGGCGACCAGAGGAGTCCTGGCCCTGCTTCCGGGCGAAGCGCGGCCCCGCGACGCCACGCACGCGCCTCCCCTACTCCGCACCGCGGCGCTCCGAAAGCGGCCGGCGCCGGCGCGCACCTCGCTCGTGCCGCCGTCCTCCGGCAGTGGCCGCGGCGGTGGCGGCCGCGCGACCTCCACCGCCGCCACCACAATGCCCTCCGTGGCCAGCTGCGTGCGCTCCTCCAGCGCCATCTCATCCGCGGTGCCCGTTCCCTGCGCCCGCGGCGCGGTGTGTTGCGCGCACTGGCAGGGCCAGCGCAGCCGTGCGCGGCTCGCAGCTGTGCGCGACTTGCCAGCAGCGAAGCTAGACTAGGCAGCTGTAACCACCCCGCACCGCTGCGCGGCCCAGCGGCCCTGCTTAGCGCTGAGCGCCGGCAAGCCCGGCCATGGCCCACATGGCACGCACCATGCATTTCGCTGAACGACACTGCAATCCCACTTGACGAACACACAGTAAGCGGGCCCTGCCAGAGCCATGTGCAGCCGAGCGCGGGCGCGCGCGTTGTTGCCATCGTTGTAGAACAGCTGCAGCTTGGCCTCGCCCAGCAGCTGCATGCTGCCGGACGACACCGCGCCGCGGCTGCGCTGCTCGGCCACGCCCAGCATCTGCCCGTTCCGGATCACGCTCGTGCGGTGCACGCCCGCCTGCGCGCCCACAGTAAAACTTAAATGAGACATAGACTGCGTTTGCGGCTGCCGGCCGACAGGGCGCGCGGCATGCAGGTGTGTGCAGCTGCGCAGCTCAGCCGCGGCCGCGACTGTCCCAACGCTGCGTGTGTGACCCAGGTGCCGCGTCCGCATGCGTGCCGCAGCCCCGTGCAAATCGTGGCTGACACCATGCTTTATGCATCATATCACACGCTTAGACCTTCAAGTTTCTGAGACCATGCGCGCAGCAACACAGGGCGCTGCAGCTCATGCCGCATCGGGCCACGGGGCTGATAGCAAGGCGCGGGCACGCACCTCGCGCGCCAGCTGCGCGTGCGCGCACAGGAACGCGTACTCGCCGTGCACCGGCAGGAAGTGCTGCGGCTTGGCCAGGCGCAGCACCTCCTCCAGCTCGTCCCTGCGGCGCGCGACTGAAATGCTAACGATGCGATGCGATTAAACGCACACGCTAGAGTCACACCTCCATGCCAAGTGTGTGTCCACCTACACACGCCCTGCCGCGCGGTAACAACAGGCAGCACCAGCGTGGCCCCATCTGCCCTGCTGCGCAGTCATGACAAGCAGCACCACTGTGGCCCCATTCAAGCACTCCCACCTGTGTGTTAGCACAAGCTGCATGTTTGCAGCTGAGGTGCTGGGGGGATGACCACACAACAGCGAACATGCGACATGAGGTGACCGGGGGCGCTGGCGGCGCGCCTGTACGCGTGCCCGGACGTGTGCAGGTTCTCGCCGCGGCCCATCGCGATCTCGGGCCCGAGCGCGCTCAGGTCGTTCATCATCGCCATCACGCGCGTCTCGTTGCCCGGGATGACCTGCGCGCGCCAGCTTGAGGTGAATGAGGGCGCCTAACCCTAAGCCTATACCTCGCGCCATGACCGACGACCATGGATGACTGCATGCCAGGTACTCCCAGCAGGCATTAAAGCAGTGACGCCGCGGACCCGACAGGCGTGTCGGCCACAGGCTGCCTGCGCGGCGCAGGGCGGCGCGCAGGCCGCCGGGCGGCGCGGAGGGGCGCGCCGCAGCGGCGCATGGGCGCGCGCGTGCCAGGGAAGGGCGGGCCTTGGCGGAGCGGAGCGTGGTGCCGCCGGGACTCGGCACCAGGATGGGCAGGGCGCAGGGCATGGGCCGGGGGCGGTGCAGGCGGGCCGAGGAGCGCGCCTTGGCGGAGTAGAGGACCAGGTCGCTGGGGCTCAGCTTCAGGATGGGCGACTCCCCGCGCGCCGCCAGGCTCAGCGCGGCGCGCGGCTCGGCCTGCGCGCGCGTCAAGCCCGACAAGCCTGATTGGTGACAAATGTCAGTGGGCGCTGTGCAGCGCGGAGTCAAAACATCAGCCGTTGAACCTGTTGAACCTGTCCATTGCCTTTGCAGCACTGTTTGAATGTCCTGCCACTGTCCTGCTACTTGATCACCGCCCGCACGGAAAGAGCACACAACCAAATGCCTGCACTTTCTTGCTTGGCGGTCCGCCAAAGCTTTGTGACCCTGATCCCCGCAGCTCCATGGCAGAGCTGCGTCTCCTCTCCCCGGCGCGCCTGCGAGCCGGTGGTCACGATGAGCAGCTCGCTGGGGTCCATGCCGCCGATGTCGGACACGGGCACGAGCTCGCGCGGGTCGAACGGCGCGCGGCCCTCGCGGTGCGCGGCCTCCAGGTACGTCGTCAGGCTCATGCCGATGAAGCACAGCTTGCGCCCGGACGCGTCCGCCGCGGCCTTCACGCCCGCCAGCCTGCGCGCGCGGTCGCGGGGTGCTGTCGCGGAGCGCATCGTGTTTGGGCCTGCACCGTTCGGGCGGAGCTTCTTGCGCGCGACATCATTCCGCCAACCTGCAGCCTCCGGCGCGCGCAGCACGCACTTGCATGCCGCGCTTCGTACCCGAGGCCGTGCCAGCACGCAGCTTCATAAGGCTTGCATGTGTACGGCCGGGGCGCGTCGGCGGTCCGCTGCGCGCTGCGCCGGCAGGGGCCGCGGCAGGGCAGGGTGGGGGCCGCGCCTGTGCACGTTGGACGCAAACTGCGTGGTCACGACGCGCCCCTTGCCCTGGTGGCGCATGACGCGCTCCATGATGGACTTCCGCACGACCGCCTCGCTGGTGGTGCGGCCGGGCGAGAGCACGTTGGTGGAGTCGCTCATCAGCAGCGCCACGCCCTCCTTGCCTGGCGGGGGCGCGTGGTCAGGGTTAGGGTTAGGCCCATGGAGTCGCTCATCAGCGGCGCCTTGCACTCCTTGCCTAGCAGGGGCGCGCGGCAACGTCACGGGCAGGGCCCTGGCGGGGGCTGCATCAGAGCAGCGGGGTAATAGGGCTCCTGCTGTAGCTGTCGGACAGCTGTGCCGGCGCTTTGTAGCAGCAGCGCAACGCTGCGCCTGCGCGCTGGGCAGCCGCGGCCGCCGCGGAAAGGCTGCAGCACACACAACGACCGCACTCGCCGGCGCTGGAGACGGTGCACTGTCGGAGCCGCGTGCGCTGCACAACAGGGAGCTGCGCACCGACGTCCTCGAACAGGGTGCGGTCAAAGGTCTCGCCGTCCACGGGGTTCTCGTCAATCTTCCAGTCGCCGGTGTGCACGATGTTGCCGGCCGCGCTCCGCAGGATCATGCCGCAACAGTCTGGGATGGAGTGCGTCACACGCATCGGCTCGCACCTGCGCCGCGGCCGCACGGGGTCAGCCAGCGCGCCGTCCCCGAGTGCCTTGGCGTCCTGACCCGGAGGGACATGCCAGCCTCACAGAGAGGAAGACAATTTTGCATGCTGCTGAAAAGCAGCATGCATGCCAGGCATATTTACCACAGAGTCCCGCGCACCCGCCTTGCTGGCCCACGAAACTCTCGCAGCAGCTCAAGGGCGGTCTTTGCCGCGACGCACGGCGGTGCACACAACAACCAGGGCGGCCTCGCGGGGGAGGGCGGGGCCGCACTCGAATGGCCCCAGCTGGAAGCGCTGCCGCATCTGGAACACCTTGAAGCGGTCGGGGTTCCACAGGTTGAACTCCAGCATGCGCCGCTTGATGAGCTGCATGGAGAAGCCGCCCGCGTAGATGGGCGTGTTGGGGTCCAGCGCCGGCACCACCTGCGCGCGCACGGCGGGCCCGTCGGCGACCGCTGTCCTCAAACGTGTGCTGTGCATGCAGGGCAGACAGGCGCGATTGCATGCGCGCACGCGCTGGGCTCCAGCGCCGGCACAACCTGCGCGCGCGCGGCGCACCCGTCAAGGCCGCTGCCGGCACAACGTGCGTTGGGCCAGACATTTCTTCCTGCTCAAGCCCGTTCTTGACATCAGGGCCCTGCATGCACGGCGTGCACGGCCGGCTGCACGCACGCCGCCACGGCCACGACAACAGCCGGCGTGCGCCCCATCCCTCCACACGCTGTGGCGCGGCGGCAGCGCCAGCTGGTGTCAGGGCACCCTCGACCCCCGGGCACCGAGCAGCGCCGCACCCAGGGCATGGCGCCGATGTGGTCCTCATGCCCGTGCGTGATGACCACGGCCTCGATCTTGTCGCGCCACTTGGCCAGGAAGCTCGTGTCCGGCAGGATCTTCTGCATGCCCAGGTCCGTGAAGCTGCGCGCGGCCCAACGCTTAGCGCGGGCGCCGGGTCACTGCAGGCAAAGGTGCAGCATTAGTTTGCAGGTCGCGAGCTGCGCGCACTCTGGGAACATGAGACCGGCGTCGATGAGGATGTAGCGGTCCCCCACGCCGACCAGCATGCAGTTCATGCCAATCTCGCCCAGGCCCCCGATCGGCAGCACGCGCAGCGGCGGCCCGTCCACGCCCGGCGGCCCCGGGAACGGCCGGTTCTGCGTGTGCGCCAGCGCCGAGCCCAGGTGCTCGGTGCCGTTGCTCTTTATCATGGGCTTCCTCCCTGGAGCGACACAGCGCCTGTTGGGGCCGGTTGCACATTGGCGCTACATTGCAGGGCAGAAGCGTCACTGAAACACTGCCTGGGAAACCGAGCATTAAGCACGACACTGTCGACTGCCAGGCGCGCACCCCTCGCCATGCATACGGTGAGAATGCGCGCCGCCCTGCGCTGCCGGCGGGGCAGCTCAGCCGCGCTCGCTGCCTGCCAGCGGCCCAGCGTGCGCTGCAAGTGACTAGCGCCGGAGCACGAGCACTCGTAGCCGCCGCGCTGCCACAGCCCTGTGGCGCCGCGCTCGGCCGCCATCTCAACTGCCCCCACTCGCCCGACAGCTGTGCTGACAGTGCTTTCGCAATCCACAGTCAGAGCTAGCGGCGCAGAGGGTGGAGTGGAAAAGAAAGTTTGTACAGTTGCGTCCTTGGCTTCAAAGCTCTGCTCAAGCTTGCTGATCAGTGCTGATCAGTGCAAGCGTTCAGGCAATTGGCAAATCAACAAGGCCAGGCTCGGTTGTTCATCTGTTCGTTCATTCATTCATTCATTCATTCATTCATCTATCTACAGACTCTAGAGTGGGAGATCACTCGCAGTGTGGCAGCAGACGGGTCAGCGATGGCAGTTGAGCGTGGCGCGGGCCAGGAGCTGTGGGGCATGCTGCAGGCCAGGCTGGACTGCGCGCCGCTGCTGCGCAGGGGCCGGCGGCACTCTGCGCGGCTGCAGCGCAGCCTCACGCAGCTGGAGCGCCGGAACTGGGACCTTGATGCTCTGGTCGGGCGGTCGTGCCAGTCGCTGGCGCAGCGCGCGGCTCAGGCAGACGCTCACACGAGCTTGACGGGCAAGTGGCGGTACAATCCCGTGCCACGGGCCTTCCCTCAGTGGCTTCGAGTGGCACGCCAGGGAAGTGAACAATTCTGCGCTGATGTGGAAAAGCGCCTGTGCTTTCGTCTTCCGGTTGCTGGATGCAAGTGGGCTCCTCCTTTCTTTGTTGCCACTGCTGAGTCAGAGCTTGGCGTCCCAGCCTGTAGCAGTGCCTGCCGGCCAGGAAGGACAAGGAGCGCAGCGACCCGATGGACGATGCGTGCGAGGCGGTCGCGCTGCCCTGGCTGCTGAAGAAGGCAGTGCTCGTGCTCAACAAGCTGGAGGTGAGCCGCATGAGCCCTGGTCCGCCTGCTGCTGCGTGCGGTGGCGGTGGCGCACAGCCGCCCGACCTCAGCCTGTCGGTCCACCAGCAGCGTCAAGCTCACTCATTTCATGCACGCATTCTGCCGGCTGCATGGTCACCAGGCCTGCCTGACGGCGTCGGCCTGCTGCGCCAGCTGGAAGACGCGCCGGAGCACTTCGCAACAACTCTGAAGGCCGGCGGCATCCTTGACGTGGTCGAGCGGTATCCATGTGAGCTCCTCTCTCCGTCGTGATTCCAAGTGTGCAGGGAGCCTTCCCGGCATGCCACCTGCTCCTCACTCATCAAGCATGTCTGCATGCCGTGGTCGTCGATGGCTCCATTGTGAGGCAGATATATGCGGCTGCGGGTGCGGGCCTTGCTGACATGCGTGCCGGGCAGGGAGCGGCGAGGCGGTCCTGCACAAGCGGCGAGACAAGCGGCCGGGGCAGCACCGCGGCCACGTGGAGCGCTCCGCAGACGGCCACCCCTGCATCTGGTGCGGCACTGCAGACATGCACCGTGCAGGTGCCTGCACGACCTGCATGCATGCGCATGCAAACAGGGGCGCGCCAGAGGGCGCCCCAGCATCAAGATGCGCACATGCTGGGCTGCTTGCAGCAAGGGGCCGTCTGGCTCAAGCGGTTGCCTTTGCAGGGTCCGGCGAAGCTGCTTCAGGTGCTCCTGCATGGCTTCAGTGTATACGGTGGTGCTGGCAACGTTCCTGGCAGGCTTGTGGCAGGTCCTTGGCGGGCACCCGGCCGCCACAGAACCCGCATGAGGTGCAGCGCGGCCGGCGTGCGGGTCTATATGCATGTATGCGCCGGGCAATGACCGCCTGTAGGTTCCCTGACATTGACAAACTGAAAGCTCTGCGGTGCGCCCGCAGCGTGGAGTGGGACGATCCCTACGGCGGCGTGTGCCGCGACGAATTCGTGCTGGGCGAGGGCGGGCACAGCCTGACGCAGGTCAGCGACATGACCATCCGCGGCAGCGGCCGGCGCTGCCAGTACAGGCGCCGCCGGAACCCTGCTTTTGCGCGTCTCCTGCGTCGCGGGGCGGCGCAGGCAGCAGCGGCCCGCTGCAGGAGGCTGCATGAGCCAGTGCATGCGAGACTGTGCGCTGTGAGCCACAGAGTGCTGGGCGATCCTTCCTTGCCTGATCATTGAAGGTGTCAGTTGACCGCCGCCTGCTTGCACCTCGTAGCATGCGCTTGCACCCCGCCTTTCAGCAAGTGTCTGTGTCCGGGCGTGTAGGACGGTGTTCACGAGGGCACCTGGCTGAGCGGCTTGGTATCAGGCCTGGCAGGGGCACCGCAAACGCTTGGTGTAGCAGCCACAGCCGGAGGGCGCCTGGTGCTGTATGTGCAGCATGCCAGTGTATCATGTAGGTCGGATGCCTTCTTGTACAGCCCTGTTGTAGAGTAGGACATAGCGAAAGTGTAGTTGGCTGCCAGGCTCTACAACTCAGGCCTAAGCAGTGCGTGATGTAGACGCCCTGCATACAGTCGCCGCCTACTGGCAAGGCAATGGCACTGCCAGCGTCTGGCTGGATGCAAGGAGCACAAAATCGGGCGCGCGTAGCATCCTCCATGCACGACCAACAATGCCACCAGGGCGCGCAAGAGTGCGCCGCCCTGTCACAGCCCAGACCATGCTGACCACAGAGTCATGCTCTGCCAGCCCCGCCTTCGGCAAAGTCCCTGTGTGCGCCATCTGAGGCGCATGTTGTATGTAGGGCCATCCATGACAGGTGTTGCGGCCTCTGCTGTGATAGCTATCCGTAATGATAGGATGGCACATGGCGCACATGCTGGCCAGCAGGTCTGCAATCGTACCCCATTGCACCGCACGACGCGCCACCAAGTGCAGCTACCATAGCAAGCGCATAGCTCAGACGCGCAGCAATTCAGACAAAGGTCCGTAGCTCTTCCACGTCATCTTCCCGGTTCGCATCGTCGTCCTGGTCCCCGCCATCTGCGGACACGGCCGGCCAGGGCAGCGCGGCCGCCTCGATCGACGCGCCGCCGAACACGAGCGGCAGGCGGCTCTCGAGCAGGCCGCGGAACTGCGCGAGGTCGACCACCACGTCCACGTTGGTGTGCGCCTCCACGCACTCCTCCGTCTGGCGGCCGCGAACAGCGCGGAGCGCGCATCATGTGCTGCGTGCACATGCAGGCGAGGGCACGGCAGCTTTCCACAGCGAGCTGCAGGCGCTTGCGTGCTTGGAGGCAGCAGTACAGGCGTAAGTGTGGATCTCCAGAGCGTCTGGCGCCATAAGCATGTTGTGTTCAGTGCATGCACAAAAGGTACTCTATTATTGATGACACAAGCAGGGCTGCAGTGCGCCAACACGCGGCATCCCGGGTGCTGTGCAACCTCATTCAACTACTGCCCTGGTAGCACACGCAGGTGCGCCCAACCGCACACGGCGCGGGAGCGCACGTCGCAGTCCTCAGATCGCCAGTCGCCAAAGCGCTGCGCGTCGCGCTTGTCCAGGTACACGGTCTGGTTGCGGTGCAGCGCGCGCCAGGCGAAGTGGTGCAGGTCGCCCATCATGTCTGTCTGCACCTGCGCGCGCGCGGCATGGGGTGCGACATGGGGCGCGGACGTCCGTGTGCCCACAGCAGGACGCTCCAGGGCCCGGGCGGGACGGCGCCCGGCGCGCCGCTGGCCATGGGCCGCGCGCAGGGCATCCAGCGGTGCTGGCGGTGCCCGAGCCGCGCTGAATGGTCGTAGGGCGCCCCGGTCGCAGGCAGCGGCTGGACGCTGTTTGCGCTTGGGCTTCCCGAGGCGCTGCAGCCTCTTCCGCTTTCAGGGGTCGTATACGCCAGTGCGCTTCTAACAGGCAAAGCGCTGCAGGCGCGCGCCTGGAACGAGCGGTCCAGGTTGTGCCAGACCCAGTTGCGCTGGATGAGCTCGATGACGGCGCGCCCGGGCGGCAGGAACTGCGCGTTGGCCAGGTTGGATGTGTGCACGCTGACCAGCACGCCCGTGGCCGCCATCGCGCGCAGCTGCTCCGTGAACGGCGTGCCCTCGTCGAACTCCACCACGCGCACCTGCCGGCGCCGCGGCTGCTTGCGCGCCCCGCGCCGAAAGCGCCGCCCCAGCTTTCTTACGGCCTGACTATGGTGCTGCAAACCTGCGGCAGGCGCACTCATAACGACATTCAAACTTTGCAGACGCATGGAGCGCCGTGAGCACTGCATGCATACCCACCTATGAGGAGTGCGTCCTCCGCCACTGGTCCCAGCTTCAAGCACAGACAGAACAGATTCAGGGTGCCAGACCGCGCGGGCGCGCCGCGCCTCGCCAAACTCGCGCAGCAGCCGGATGAAGCCCGCCTCGTTGACGATGCGGCGGTTGGCGCGCTTGCGCTGGTACGTGATGATGCGCGGCACCGGCCCGGGCGCCGGCTCGGGCAGGCCTGCGCGCCAAACCAGGGCCTCTGTGTCGTGATGTCTGGTGGGGCGACGGCGCTGCCCGGCACGCCCGCGGACGCACGCAGGTGCGAGCGGGACAGAGCAGAGGATGTACAGGCAGATGAGCAGAACATGCACAGGCTCAGGGCGCTCTCATACAGAACGGCCGTGCACCAGCACTGTTGCCAGCTGTGCTGAAAGTCAGCGCATGCTTGGTCGCGTGCGAGGCCTACATGCATGCTGTCAGGTTGGCCGGGCGGCGCGCTGGCATGCACGAGGCAGGCGCGGCGGGCACCGTGCTGCGCGTAGAGCTGCGCGCGGAAGGCCTGCGCATCGCCGCGCGACAGGAACGTGCGCACGCCGCCGGTGAAGATGTCGCGCACCACCAGCGCGCGCTCGAAGCACGCCCACTCGCCCGGCGCCAGGCCCTCCAGCGGCGCCGCTGCGCGCGCGCCCAGTCAGCGCCGCGGCCCGCATGCGTGAGCACGCGCGGACGCGCTCGGGGGGCCTGGTGATGCGGCCGGCCCCCAAACGCTGGCCGCTGCAGGCACTGCCTGTGCACATTGTGCAATAAGTCCACGATCCAGGCGCGCGTTGCACTTGCCACACCGTGCCGACTGCCGGCATGATGAGCGCCTCATGGCGCGCCAACCAGCAGGCAAAGAGCTAGGGTGCCTACTGATATGTGCTCGTCACCCTCGGTCCTTGGCTGCGGACTTGCAACAGGCCCTCCCAATGCGTCCAGCGCTGCTCGTGGCGGCGTAGCAGGCAGCGCGGTGCGCACAGGAGCGGCTTAAGGGCGTCCCCGGCCTTGTGACGGGCATCTGGCAGCGGGGGCCACAGAGGCAAGGTGTGGCGCAGGGGGCGGCTTCGCCCACGGGGCGGCAGGCAGCGGGGGCGCACAGGTCTGGTCCGCCGCGGAGGGCGTCTCGGCCTGCATGAGCAGGCGCGGCAGCGCGCCGCCGCGGGGCACGGCCAGCGCGGCGGCCATCACCGCGCGCACCCACTCCATCAGGTGCGCGCGCTTGAGGTGCAGCAGCACGAACTGCGCAGGCGGCTGCGCGAACGCAGACTCCTCGCGCAGGATGCTGAACAGCGGGAACATCATCTCGCCCCAGTGCCCAATCGCCGTCTGCGCCCGCGCGCGCGCGCTCAACCCCGAGCACCGCCTCGGCTCTCCGTCGAGCGGTGTAGACACAGCCAAGACGCCTCTGACGCCACAGTGCATGCCAGAAGCTGTGAGGATATACATTCTTCTTTTCCGGAGTGCGCACCGGGTGCATGAAGTATATGTAGTCAAACACGAGCGCGTCGCCGGCGACGGGCCGCCAGGCGGTGTTGGCGGCCCAGGCGGCGGCGTCGCGCACGTCCAGCACGTTCAGGTCCAGGTTCCGGCTCATCTTCCAGCCGGCCTGCGCGCGCGCCCGATGCGTCTCTGTGCTCCTGAGCTCCCGGAAATGCTCTTGTGCTCCTAAGCTCCTGTGCTGTTGAGCTCTCATGCTCCTGAGCTCCCGGAAACGCTCCTGGAAGCCGCTTCGCCGGACCTGGGCAGAACAAAACAGCATGCGAACAGACCAGATGTGTCGGGAACGGGCTTGTGCGCTTTCAAACGGCGCGCGCGTTTGCGTGCCTGGCTGGCAGCACATGTGCAGGGCACGCGGAGCAGTGCAGGTGAGGAGCAGGGTGCTATGGCCAGCGCCACCGCGCTGGCACGGCCACAGGGACGCGGGACGGGGCGCGCAGGCTACGGCAGCGTGCACGGCCCGCTGCACACGCCAACGCGGTCACTACGCCTCCGCAGGGCGGCTGGCGGCGGACCACGGGCTCGTCGCCGTCGACGAGCAAATACCAGTGGCCGTTGTTGTACCACAGGCGCTCATAGATGCAGTGCGTCTCGGTGCACGCGACCTCGGTCCGTGGCGAGGAGCCGGCCCACGCCCTGCCGGCCGTCCGCACGCACCGCACGCCGTGAGCCAGGGCGCAACTCCAATGGCTGGACGCACGTTATGAAGTGTCCTGGCGCGCACCCGGCGCTCGCAGTGTGCCCGGCCCCTGCAGGGCGGGACATCCTGAGCGGTCAGCCCCGCATCTAGACGCGCGCTGCACCGCTCGCCCCAGCCCTGGCACCTCTCGGGTTGCCGCCGCGCACAAACAGCGCCCTGCTGTGGCACGCACCGGGAGCGCTGCGGCGCGCCGGGCAGCAGGCAGGCGGCGGGCTGCTGCGCGGTCCAGGCCCGCCGCTCGGCGTCCCACCACTCGTACTCCTCCACGGCCCAGAAGGGCCGCTTGGCGCCCCCGGCGTACTTCACGGTCCGCCAGCGGCACCCCGCGGGGAACACGCCGCGCGAGGGGCCGGGCTTGCGCGTGCCGTTGCGGGCCGCTGGGGCCGCAGCTGGGGCAGGGGTGTGTGCCGAGGCGGGGCGCTCTGCAGGCGCAGCGGCCGCCGCAGGTCGCCTCGCTGTGCGCAGGCCTGCGGCAAGCGGGAGCCGGCTGTGAGCCCCTGTGCTGCGCACCTGCCAGCACTGCCAGGTGGAGCGTGTGCTGGCAGGTCGAAAGCCGACAGCGGCGCCGAGGAAAACAGAGGCTCTGCACAGCACGTGCAGCGCAAAGTTATGCATATGCAGTCTGGCTGGGGCAGTCACTGGCTGCATGTACATACAGGCCACCACTCTGGCGTCAGGAACAAAGTGCAACGGCAGAAGCAGTGCGCACCAGTGTGTGCGGAGGCGCCCGGCCGCAGATCTAGCAGGATGGCCAGCTGCAGGACTATTGCGAGGGTGAGCAGCGTGCCCAGCGCCGCAGCCGCCCACAGCAGCGGCCCCCCGCGGCCCCAGCAGGGGCGCGCGCCGGCCGCGTGCGGCTTGCCGGCTGCGCCACCCCCGGCGAGGCTCGGTAGCGCGCCAGACGCTGGCTGCTTTGCTGCGCCGCCGCAGGCGACCTGCCCCGGCTTGCCGGACCCTGTCCTCCGGAGCCTGACATGCGCTTCGGTGACCATGCCCTGCTAAAGGCCTGGTAACATACACACTGCAGCTACATTTGGTCCCTGAGACAGTAGGCTCAATGCTTGAGGCCTCAATCCAGCTCTGTTGAAGGTACAGCCACTATATATAACACGATGAGGCACGTCGTGCTGTGTATAGGAGCTCGCAGACTCGACTGTGCACGTGTGAGGAACGTGGTGTGCTTGCTGGTGGAAGTTTTCTTCACATATGCTGCAAAACGCTGTGAGGCAGAGGGCTGGGAGGCAGGGATGTGTCTGAGTCCCAAAAGGGCCCACAAATGTTTAATGTTTCATCCTCGCAAACTCGACTTTGTTCAACAAGGATCATCCGAGGCAACCACAAAAGCTCACCGCCGACTGGGACTGCATGCAAGCTGGGCGTGATATCCTGTCAAGTGACGCGATGCGCATGCAAGAAAGATCAAACAGCTACTCGTACAACCCTTCACACGCTCACGCCCTACAAAAGGCAAGTGCACTCAGCTGTCACATGGCCTGCCACACACATCCTGTCTTGCCAAGTAAAGTACAATACACTATACACCAGCACTTGAGGTTGGGTGACTCAATCAAATAGGTAACACCCAGTGGCACTGACAACCAGGCACGTTGGTAAAATTTCAGAATACACAGCAGCAAGACAGCTGCCAGCACCGTAACAATAGACATGCAAAACAAGTTTCCTCTCTCCACTAAGCAGGCCCGCACAGCCCACGCATGCTAAGCGGGTTCAGAGAAGGCCAGCCGCACGCCGCTCATGCGCCGCCGCTTCAGCGCCAGTGCTGCCCTCGCTACCAGGCCCTTCGGCTTGCACGCCGCATCAGGCTTGGCAACTCCTGGGGAGGGCCCCAGCGGAGGCCGCCCCGCGCCTCTGGCAGGCACGGACGCGCGCCCGCCGCTCGCAGGCTTTGTACGCCCTGCTTCCGCCCCAGGTGCCCCGGGCGCCCCGCCTGCCCGCACCCCAGGGGCAGCATCCGCGGCGCGGGTCGCTGCAGGCGCCGCCGCCGCGCCGCCGTTCAGGGCGCCGCGCAGCTGCGCGCCTGCGGCCAATGTGGCGCCCCCGGGCGCTGCACTGCACGCTGGCGCCTGCGCGCGGTCGGACAAAGCAGCGCGGGGCCGTGCGGCGAAGATGCTGCCGCTCATGATCTCGCGCCGGCGGTGGCCCAGCGCGCGCTCGAAGCCGCGGCCGTCGCCGAACGCGACGGCCGCGGCCGCCTCCGCATCGGCTGCGGCGGCCGGCAGCAGCTGCACGTGCTCCGGCAGCCCGAGCGCGGCGCGGCGCTCGTCGCGCGCCTGCGCGTCCTTGCGCACCGCCCTGCGCCCGCCCGCACCAGACTGCTGCTTAGCTGCGACAGCGTGTGTCTCTTGCTGACTCGCGCGTGATGGCCTTGGCCGACAAGAAGGCTGATCAGTGGAATCAAATGACGCTCTGCGACGCCCTGCGACACGCCGAATCCAAACGCACAGAACAAGGCTTGTATGGGACCACATCGCATGCGGGCACCAGGCCCGTGCCGCCGGGTCACGGCGCGTCCCCACCTGCTTGCCACCTGAGGCCCCAACCGCTCAGCTGACAAGAGCGACAGCAGCGCGGCACTCTGTAGGCGAGGCTGCGAAAAGACCACGACAGCTGCAGGCCAGCCCCTGCCACGCAATTCTATATACTGCTACACGCGTGCGCGCACCGCAGGCGCCGCCGCAGCGCCTTGTTCATGGCGTAGTCGTCGCCAAAGCGGGCCTGCGCGTCCTTGGCCAGCTCTGCAAGGCGCTCGGCGCCCTCCAGGCCGCGCCGGCGGTCCTCGGTTGCCGCCTCCAGGCGCGCCAGCGCGTCGCCCGGCCGCCCGGCCGCCTCGCGGTCCGGCAGCTCGTGCGTGCCCGCATCCTCCGCGGTGTAGCCCTCCTCCTGCCGGCGGTGCAAACGGTGTTGAGTTAGGACTGGGCCGAAGCATGTTGCGAGCCTGTCTCGGGTCCTCAACACCCATAAGTCCAACCTTGTGTGTATACACGGCTGTCCTCCTGCGCGGCAGGGCCCGCCCGCTGCCTGTGTGGCGCTGCAGCACGTCAGTCAGGTGTGCGCCGTAGTCTGGCAGCTCATATGCACTTAACAC
>JAABUV010002929.1_pt1 | contig 22381 bp, 27 predicted proteins | sample 5559971 | NCBI WGS metagenome assembly JAABUV01 (sample SAMN10711881, study PRJNA513362) | rock metagenome | isolation source: Antarctica rocks | place: Antarctica: Victoria Land, Knobhead nord | collected 2015-12-19
TCAGACAGCGGCCTTGACGCGCTTGCGGCGCCGCTTGCCCGCCGGCCGCGCGCGCTTCACTTTGTCCTCCTCGTCGTCCTGCATGCGCATGGTCGCAGCTCACACGGGGCACGCGCACGCACACAAGATACACGCAGTGAGTGAGGCCCCAGCGCCAGGCAGGCAGGGCTGCAAGCTCTCATCAACTGCGCCGCCCCACGGCAGGGACACCGCGGCGCACCGAGTCCAGGTCGCGGCACGTGATCTCCGGGCGCTGAGGGCGCATGCTGTTGCCGTCGGGGCCGCCGCCGCCGCCGCCGCCGCCGCCCCCGCCGCCACCTCCTCCGCCTCCGCCGCCCCCGCCGCCGCCGCCAAAGAAGCCGCCGTCGCCGCCGCCGCTGTCAACGAAGAAGTACAGCCCGAGCAGCGCTGCGTTGACGGCCACGTTGCGTACAATCTTGTCCCATCCGCCGCCGCCGCCGCCGCCGCCCTCCTGCGCTCAGCAAAAGTGTGCTCTTGCCGCTCCTCTTGCAGCACAACAACAGTCAGGTTGCGCTTTGCACGAGCGCAGCAGTGACGCTGAGCCGCACACGGCTGCAGGAGTCTCCAGGTTGGAGGCAGCCATAATCCTCGACGACGACCGAGGCCATCCCAGCAACACTTCACGGGAGAGTAAGGGACTCGTCTGAAGACACGTGAGCTTCCAAAAACACTACCAGGCAGGAGCTGCTCGACACCCCAGAGCCTTCGACACACCATAAATTGCTCGCTCGCACAGGGGCTGCCATGCAAGGGGCGCTGCAAGAGCAGCCCTTGGGCCCCGCTCAAGAAGCGGAGCGGTGCGCAAAATGCGTCTTGGCAAGGGGCAGCGCACGTTTGGTGTGATCGGCGGCAGGAACGGAGGACCGGTTGTGCGCTTCTTGGTGATGCTGGGGCTGCCCTGTGACTCGCCACAGCGCACCGGCTGCACCGCGCGGCGCGCCTGCCAGACATCCAACGTCGCTTTGATACGCGCGTGTGGCCAACCATGGCTCTTGTTTGTTAACACAACAAAACTAGCAGAGAGGCAGCTGCGCCCAGGTGCAAGAAGAGCGCAGTCCAGAGGCGGACGCGAGCGGACCTGCGGATAGCACAGCGGCGAAGCTGCGACCGGCCTGCGGCACGTCTCCTGCGCAGCTCTGGCGCCAGCATATGTGTGACTGGGGCCGACCTGATAAGCGCAGCGCCGTGCGTTGGATACAGAGCGCTGTCCGCTTGTGCTTCGGAACTCGCCAAAGGGTGCACGAATGGTGGAAGGAACACAGCAAAGCGGCAGACGCTGGACGGACGCGGCACCTGGGCTTGGTGCTGTAGCCCCGCAGGTGCGCCAGCGCGGCTGGCGGTTGGCGCGTGCAGCGGCAGCGTCCTCATTACCTGCTGGGTAGCGTTGTGGTCCACACAGGAGTGAGCAGGCTGTACAGTCGCCGCTCTGTCACTCTCTGCTGAGTCGTCCTCGCCTGCCTGCCATCTGCTCTGTGGGTAGGTCATTTAACCCTATCTGTTCTCGCGAGTGTCCCATCAGGCATCGCACACAGTCCGGAAGTGGAGTGCGAGGCACCTGTTCAAGTCAGGGAGTACGAAACATTCCTCTGCCTCTGTGTCTGTTCAAGGAAAACAGCCTGCTAATTGCACCTGCAGCAGCATATGCTGCATCAAAGGCGTGCTGCGCAAGTTTCTTGTCTCCCTGTTGATCCGGTCATAGGTCTGGAGGAGACAGGCGTAAGAATAGAAAACTGAGTGTCGGCTGCGGCATTGTATGTCTGTGCCGTCCCAGAATGTCCGCGTCCTGATCTTCCCCATCTACAGAAACTATTGGCTGTACCATGCCTGGAGGGAGGAGGCGCACGGCGCCGCGGCGGCTGTGCAGCCTGCGCTGGAGTGGAGCAAGGGCCGCAACTTGGAGGAGCGGGTGTCTGCTTTCACATCGTCCCTGTCTAAGAAGGCGCGCCGCCGCCCCTTGTTTTCTGTGAGCGTGTGTGCAGAGCAAAGACAGTGCAGCAGTGTTGAAGCTTGGCGTGTGCTGTCAGGCTGTGTGTTTTGGTGGCCCGCAGGTCACCTGCGATGTGAACGTTGACACACACAGCTTGATGAGGTTTGTCAGGTGGCCTTGTTCCCAGTGCGGCTCTTCCGCTGGTCGTGTGGTCGCTTCTTCAGAAGTCAGGAGCCAGTGCAGGAGGTGTGAGCAGGGCCCAGCGTCAGCGGCGTCCCTGCTCGCCCAGGTGCACACCAAGCTGCTGGCGCAGTGGCGCAACCTGCAGGACGCCAAGCAGGGCACCTTCAAGCATTGGTTGTACAGGTGCCCTGCGCCCCCGCCCCGCCCGCCGCTGCCTGCGGGCGCCTGCCTGCCGGCCGCTTGCGCCGAGGCTCGGGTATCCAGGCGTCCTAGTTTGCCGTGCAAGGCTCGCGGAGGCTGAGCATGACCGCCGTGAGCAGCGCGGCACCTGGCCGTAGTCCACTTCCAGCCCCATAGACTGTGCAAACATAGCATCGTGAATCGTCAGGGCGCTTGTCGACTCCTCGCTGATAACCATCTCCACCTTGTGCGTCATGTTGTTGCGCACCGGGTAGCCCGTCGCCAGCTGGGTGCTGGTGGTGTACGAGTACTCGTTGCTGTGCGGGTGGAACAGCCACGTAACTCCGTCAGACATGTTGTTGATATTCCTTGACGCCGCCGTCAGAATGTCAGGCTTCTCCTTAGTGGTGCCGCCTTTGAAACCTTCGCCAACAAGCTGTCTGACGGAATTACGTGGCTGTTCCACCCGCACAGCAACTAATACTCGTACACCACCAGCATCCAGCTGGCGACGGGCTACCCGGTGCGCAACAACATGACGCACAAGGTGGAGATGGTTATCAGCGTGCCACCATGGTCAGCCTGCAGGCGTGCGCCCGCGCGCGCGCAGGCTGGCGCAGGGCGTGCTGTCGCGGGAGGACCCGGAGGAGTCCTTCCTGAAGGGCGTGCCGACCGAGCCGGACAGCCTGGAGCTCGTCTTCCCGGTACCCGCCCCCGCCCGCCGGGCCCCGGGAACCTCAGCCCTGCCCTGTCCTGGGGATTCGGCAGGCGCTGCCAAGCTTGGCGCCCGCATGGCAGGAAAGGCGGCCAGCTCAGGCGGCAGTGCCGCGCAGTCTCCGCGGCTGGGCGCACACTCCCGACTCCTGCTGTGACACTGCCAGGGCGCTCGATGGCTCGTGCTCAGGCTCGTGCAGCGTAGAGGCCATTCAACACGGCAGGTGCAAAATTGACTGGCAGCTCCATGCGCCTAACTGTGACGTGAGACGAGACAGGCTTGCAGTGACTGTGAGCAGCACCATGCTGCTGTGTCAACATGCAGAGATGATACGCTGTCATGCGGCCCGACGCAGAGCTCCTTCCAGGCGCGGCTGGTGCGGCGGCGGCTGCGTCTGCTCCTGAAGGACCAGCAGGGCCGCATACGCAGGCGCCTGGTGCGCCCCCGGGTACCCAGAGCCTTGCGGCTGGCTCGGCAGGGTGCCTGCGCAGCTGGTTGTTGTTCTCAACACGCGCAGGGAGAGCTGCATGCATGGACAGGGTCTTGCATGCGTCGCTGCGCGTGTGTCGCAGCCAGTTTGCTGGGTCCCAAGCCAGCACAGGAGCGGGCGGCATGGGCTCGCTCCCGGGGCGCGCACGGGCTGCCTGACCGGCGCGCGGGGCATATCGGTCCGCGCGCGGCGCGAGCGGCGCAAGGGGCATCAGAGCCTGACACGGGGCGCGCCGGCCGTGCGCAGTGGACCTACGGCCTGGCGTGCATCCCGCTGCTGCCGCTGCTGGCGACGCCCGTGCCCAACCTGCCGCTGTACTACTGCGGGTACAAGGCGCGCCGCCCGGCCAGCGCCCCGTCCATGCATGTTCTAGGCCCTGGTCCATGCATGTCTCAGACCCGGCCCGGCGCACGGCGCCTTGGGCGTGGCAGGCGCTCAGCGGCTAACACTGGTAGCCAGGGGTGTGCTATGGCGTCCTCGCCTTGACACCCGGGCTCCTGGCGCGCCAAGGCCTGGCCGGCACGCCGGTGCTCAGCGCCTGATAACACCAGGCAGTGGTGTGCCGAGGCATCCATTCCGGGCGCCCGCGCCCGGCGCCCCATGGCCCGGCCGGCGCGCAGGCGTTCAGCGCGTCCTCGGCGCTGTCCGGCTGCGCGGCGCTGCGCAACATGCTGTCGCATGCGGAGACGCAGCAGCTGGCCGCGCTGCGGCGCGACCTGCTCGGTCTGCAGGCCACCGGCGTCGTCTTTCCGGCCGACTCCTGGCCCGCCAAGCTGCTGCGCCCAGAGCCGCGGTGCGCGCGCCCGCCCGCCGCGGGGCAGGCTGCTGCGCCCGGGGCGCCTGGGGGTAGCTCCTGGCCGGCCAAGCTGCTGCGCCCGGGGCGGCCCTGCCGGCAGGCGGCCGGCGCCTCCCGGCCGGCTCCAGGCCCGCCGCGCGGCCGCGCGCAGAGCCGCAGGGCGTGCCCGGCGCGCGGCAGCTCCTCTGGGCAGCCCCTGTGGCATTCACTTTCTAGGGACTAACACGCAGCGCTGACTGGGGTGACGCTGCCAGGGTAGCAAAAGCGCGGAGCGCCGCGCTGCTCTGCCAGCGCGGGCGCACCAGGCATGCGCCGCGCCGACGGGGAACATGCCCGGCAGGTACCGCGAGGTGCTGGACAACATAGAGGCGCGCGTCCAGCGCGCATACCGCGGCCGCGAGCCCGGCGCGCTCGTGCCGCGCCTGACGCCTTCGGCGGACCTCGAGGCGCTCGTGTCGCCGGCCGCCCGGCGCGCCCCTGCCCGGCTGCGTCCGCGCAGGCGTGCTGGAGGCACGTGGCGCGCAGCCGTGAAAGAGGCCGTGGCGCGCACGCCTAGCGCGGGGCGCTCGCGCTCGTGCTGCCGCAGTGGGGCGCCTACACGTTGGGCTTGCTGTGGCTTGGCTTCAGCCTCGCCCAAGGCCGAGGTCAGATGGTGAAAGGGGAGCGGGCCACGCAGCACAGCACGCTGCTCACCATGCCGCCCACCGTGGCGACCAGAGCGCCGGCCGCGGCGGGCGGCCCCGTGAGCAGCGCCTTGTGCTGCATACCTCGCTCCTCTTTGACCATGCTGACGTCTGCCTTGGACAGGCTGAGCTCCCGATGCCGCAAGTCCAACGTGTAAGTGCCCCACTGCGGCAGCACGAGCGCGTGCGCCTCCGCGCTAGGCGTGCGCGCCACGGCCTCTGCCGAGGCTGCGCGCCGCGCTGTGCAGAAGCCGCGCGCCACCAAGCGCGGCTTATAGATTTGTGGGCTGGGCGTGGCGACCAGCGCGCCGGCAGCGGCGGGCGGCCCGGCACCTGCCGCTGCCTCCATCACAGGCGCCTGTGCTGCAGCCTGCAGGGCTCCTCGCGCCGCGTAAGCACTATCAGCGTAGAGCGCTGTGACTGCGCCGCCAGGTCGGCGGCGCCGTGCATGCCTGGTGTCCATGCGCCCGCCCTGCGCTGGCGGCAGCTACCGAGCAGCCTGCGAGCGGAGGGGGGGCCTGCGCGTGCGCCAGGCTGACGGAGCCGATCACGGACCGCGAGACGCTGGCCGTCGCGGAGCGCTTCGGCACGCACGGGCTGCTGGAGCACGTGGCGCGCGCGCGCAAGCGCGCGCTCGGCAGCCACTTCCCGCGCACCGAGCTGGGCTAGGGTTTGGGTTGCGGACGCTGCAGCATGCTGCGCGCTTGAGAGCGCGTGCGGCTCGCACCCCTCGCGAACTGAGCCGGGCTTGCGCGCTTCGGCGCCAGCCTGCCGCGATCGGCAGGCCGGCGGACGCTGCGTGTGCGCTGGTGAGGAGCGGCGCATGTGCAAAGGCGCTGACTGGCCTGGGTTGCACGCTCGGAAGGGGCGTGCGCGCGCTCACAGCGAGCAAGCGCTCAGGGTGCAGCAGTGCGTCCCTCGCTCCTGCTTACAGGCTCGAGACAAGCCACCATGCATGGTCTGCCACCAGTGCAGCTAGCAGTAGAAATGCATGCGTGCACCTGATGGGCCTAATGCATGCGTGCACCTGATGGGCCTAATGCGCGGAATGCTAGCAGCTGTGACAGCGCACACAAGGGCTGACCAGCCCTTGCACATCCCCGAGGCGCTTCGACACCACGTGCGCCGCACGCAGCACACTGCTATCAGGCATGCACTCTGCACAGGCCATGTGCAAGACAAGCAGCAGCAGTGCTGCCATGGGTGGGCACAGGTGCTGGCTTAATACTCATGGTCAGCAGCCCACTGCGCATTTGTTGCCACACGTGCGCCTGATGTGCCTTCTACTGTCAAACAACAGGCCGCAAGATGCAATTGAAATTCAAGAAGTGACAAGCACTCTGAAAGTATGCGCGTCAGAAACATTCCTGCCGCCTCCGTCTCGACGCACAAACGCGAGCTGGCAGGTATATTCACACCCAATGAAGCTTGAGACCGGCTGGGTGCTAGCCAGTGAGCAGAGCATGCCCATAACGCGCAGCAGAGCAGTGCCACAAGGTGGGAAAAGCCCAACCCTCTCAGTTGAGGCGCTCTAGGCAGGGCGCGGCCACGGCGTCCTGGGCAAGCGGCGCGCCAGGATCGCCCGCGCGGCCACCGCCCGGGCGCCATGGCCGGCTAGCCGGGGAGCGCCAGGCAGGGCAGCGTCATTACGTGCTCCGCGGCGGGCAGGCCGTCCAGCAGCAGCACGCCCGGGCAGGCGGCGGCCAGACCGCCCGCGTGGCCGAACCAGTACACCACCGCGCCCGGGCCGAAGCGGTTGACGTACTTGTCGTACTGCTCGGCCGCCTGCTGCCTGCGCCGCGCGGGCGGCCGCGGTGACATCGTGAGGAGCATGGCATGGCGGCTGCGTTTTGGCGACGGCGCGGACGTATGGACGCTGCAGTGTGGGCTGCGCTGCTGTGATGGGACCAAGGGCGGCGCTGCACAGTGGACGCCTCTCCCGGTTTGGCAGCTGGCGCCGTGAGGGCCATGGGTGAGCTGACCGCTGTGCAACACTTCATGCTCGCGCATGCTGGCAGGCAAAAGACTTAATCAGACTCGACAAGGCTCGACTAGGCGGGAGGGGGGTGAGGGAGGGGGGCGCACAGGTGCATGCGCGCGCTGCTGAACGTGGCCTTGCTGTCAATCCAGTTGACGACGTGCCCGTGCACCATGATCGGCACCTGCGCAAGCGCGCGCGTGCAGGTGAGGCGCGCAGCCAGGTGCCAGCGGGTCGTCCGAGCTCGATATGCAGCAGACCCGCATTGTTGGGCTCACCAGTACTAGCAGGCCGCTCAGGAGGCACAACGCCTCCGTCAGCAGGCCGGCATGCAACGTGTTCCCACTCATGCCGAGGCATGCGTGCGGTGTCATCTTGTGGCGGGGGCGCGGCGGCGCCCGCGCCGCGTCGGGCGTTTGCAGGCGCGGCCGGCGTGCCTGGAGCTTCACGTCGGGCGTCTTGAAGAAGCCCTCCGCGCGCAGCTGCTGCTCCGGCCAGAAGGCGATGCCGCGCCCGCGCAGGCCCTCGCACAGCAGCGCCTCGCCCTCCAGGCCTGCGCGCGCGCGGGCGCTCACGAGCGGGTCACCACGTTGCCCCTCACCAGCCTTTACGAAGCACGCGCCTCCAGCCTCGTGATCAATTATGAGGATTTCCAACGGCCTACAGTGGGTCTGTTTTCAAGAGGAGGCGCGGGAGCTCTAATGGCACGCTCACATGGGCAGGTGACTCCGGCGGCGGAGGGGCACGCGGCGAGCACCCGAGACGTGGCGCACGGCGTCCGCGTGCGGCGAGAAGATGGGGTCCTCCTGGCACGCACGCACGACGTCCCCGCGCGCGCGTTCCAGCAGCAGCGCGCCCGCCGCCGCCGCGCCAACGCGCGCCGCGCTGGGCGCGCCGGCTGCCCGCGCGGCGGGCAGCGCGGCGGGGTCGGGACGCGCCGCGCGCGCGAGCGCCGGCAGCAGCGCAGGCCGCCGCAGCGCCTCCGTCACCTTCTGCGCTGCGGAGCGGGCGCCCGCTCAGCTGAGGGCGGCGCTCGCCTGGCGCGGGGCAGCCGAGGGCCAAGACAGCTCTCACCGAGGAGGAGATTGCGGCGCTCTGACTGTTTGCAGATGTTCGGGGGTTGGTCTGCTTCGGCGCCTGTGTGCCAGCACGTGGGACGGGCCCCGGGTGCGCGGGCGAGGCGCACCGCGCGGGGCACGCCGAGCGGCGCGGCCTCCAGCAGGCGCCGCAGCAGCAGCACGGGCGGGCAGTCGGCGGCCGCCGCCAGCTCCAGCAGGTCGCCGCCGCCCGCATACCTGCTTGCGTACAGCAAAAGGCTCCGTTGAGTGCAGGCTCTGGCCGGTCCATATTATATTGCTTAGATGACTTTGCTAGGTATGCACCATTGCAGGTGTAGGGGTACTGCTGGCGAGGACTGTGAGGGTGCCTGTACAGACGAGAGGCGAGAGCAAGTGCGCTTGCCTGGAGGCAATTGAAGGCAAGCTAGCCCGGACGCGCTGGTGGGGCTCGATCGCCGCAACCTGGCTCTCCTGGGAGTGGATGCAGGCCAGGCTGTCAAAGGGCAACCTGCAGACCACCTCACCTCAGAACCTGAGTGTGGCCAGTAGTGAAAATGGGCTAGGCAGGTCAACAAGCTTAAGAAGTGCATGTGCTTGGCAGCACAGCTGCATCGCACCCGGTGCGCTCAGAGATAATTTCAATGTGTGGCACGGCGCCATGGTGCACCACAAGCTGCTGCACAAGCTCAGTGTACAGGGCAGCCGGGACGCCACTGGCGCCCGGGGTCTGCATTGGTCATCGCGTGTGCATTCGTGAAAGATGTTAACTCTGGGGCCGTCGGGACCTGCTTCTGCTTCTTGCACGCTTGACAGCCTCTCGGAGAGGAGCCTAGCCAGTCAGGAGTAGGGATTACGGGTGCAAGGGGGAGACCGTTGGAATCCATCACCTCCATCAAGCTCCTTGGGGAGGGCCCCCTGTTCATGCTTCAGCGCTCACTCCCGCCATGAACAGCCCAATACGCGGCACGTGCTGACCTGCCGCGCCTGCCGCACCAGGCGCACTGCAGAAACCATCACGGTATGGAGCAGCTGAGCGAGTATGAGCAGGAGCGCGCCCGGCGCATCTTAGCAAACCAGACGCGGCTGGGTGCGCCCGTGCTGCTGAACAAGCTGATGGGCAAGGCAAAGTAGTGTACAAGATGGAGGACCCCTGGGCCACTGGCCCCAGTAACAAATCGGCGGGAAACAAACTGACAGTCCGCGGCAGCATGCAGAGGAGCTGGGCATCAGGCAGGACGCCGCGCTGCTGCAGGCCAAGCTGTGCTTCAAGGCCCAGAAGGGCCGCACGCTCAGGAAGGTGCGGCACTGCTGCTGATGGTGCATGCCCTTGCAAGCATGGCTGAGGGTGCAGGGGGATGCTGACAGTGCTCACAGGCGATGGTGCATGCACTGGCAAGATAAAGGGGGCACCGCGCTGCCTGCGTTGGTCTGCTGGGGGCCCAGGCATCCGTGCTTGGCGGATGGGCCACCAAAGGTGCCCCCATGTCGGTCACATGCAGTTGTTGTATCTGCGTCAAAATACCGCTGCGCGGCAGGCAACGTCGTGCCCGGTCACGCCCGCGCGCACGTCGGCGCGCCTGGCCAAGGCCGCGCCCGAGTTCAAGGACGGGCTGGCGGACGACTATGTGGACGGCGCGGAGAGCGGAGACGGCGTGGGACCCGCAGCTTGCAGCCTGGCTGTGGTTGTGATGCGATGGTTCCTTGATACAAGCTTGCTGCTGTCACAGAATACCCGCACAAATTTTCTTTTAGGTAAAACAGCCCAGCTGCGTGCAGGGCGCATCGCGCTGCCCAAGGGCGTGGTAGCCTCTGAGCAGGACCGGCGCTGGACGGCGTTTGTGAGCGCGCGCCGCTGCAACAGCCAGAGCCGCGGCAGCATCTACGACTCCGTGGCGGGTGCGGTGCCCAGCGCGTGTGCTTTTGCTCGGCCTCTTCGATGCCCGACACTTGACAGCACACCGAGTGCCAGGCAGACAGCGCTTGCACACCTGGAACCTGTGCAGCACAAGATCTCCACTGATCATCTTCATCACATGCTGCGCCGCTGCCGCAGTCACCTGGGACAGAACTTGACCAAACAATTGGTGGAAACAGTTGTGTGTGGCCGCGGCAGGCGTTTGCTGCCACTTCTGCCGGCAGAAGAAGCTCTGCGGCGAGCCCGACTGCAAGCGGTGCAGCACGCGCGACCCCTCCTTGCCCTGCCAGGGTGCGGGACCCTCCTCTGTCCCAATCGCACAGGCAATGTGGGCACTGCTGTGCGCACAACGGCATCGCATTAAAGAGGTAAGCCGTTTCGCCTCCGAGCTTGATGCCGCAGCAGTTCCCTGGTGCAGTGAAACAGCGACGCATGCCCAGCCAGCGGGAGGCAGAACAAGCAAAATGTTGCCGCCACGGGCGCTGCAAAGCTGAGGCGGCGCGGCCGCGCAGGCAAGTCCGAGTGCAGCCGCTGCGGCAGCGCGACGGGCCGCTTCTGCCGCGCGTGCCTGAGCGTGCGCTACGGGCAGCGGCTCGAGGACGTGCGCGCCGCCATGGCCGCCGGCGCCTGGCTGTGCCCGCACTGCTATGAGGCGGACTTCCCGGTGCGGGCACCGCGCTGTTGCCCAGGGCAGGCAGGTCGGCAGGGGTGATCACTTTTGCAGCCGTGCTGCATGCTGGCAGGCTGACTCTCATGGGCTAGGGATAGCCCCTAGCACATACTCCCTACCCAGGTGCATTGATCAAGTCGTGGCCGGACACAAGTGCGCATGCATCAGCATGCAGCAAACGCCTGCGCTCTGCCCGCAACATGGGTCTCCCGAGCGCATGATGCCCAATTGCTTAACCGAGTGTGCGTGCCTCTGCAGCGCCCGTTTTGAGCGCGCTCGCAGGACGAGGCCTGGATCTGCAACTCCAGCATATGTATGACCCGGCGCGGTCTCAAGCCGACTGGCATCGCCATTTTCGAGGCGCAGGGCAAGGGCTTCGCGTCGGTGGGGCACTATGTGCAGGCGCGCGCTCAAACGCACGCCGGCCCTGTTCTGCTGCCCTGGGTCTGGCGCAAAGCAACGCTTTGATGATGATCCGCTCAAACAAGTGCTTGGTGACATGGCGCAATCAGTGGCGAGCGTGGCTGTTGCTGCCAGACACGGCTGTGTCCAGGTACAAGGATGATGCTTGGGCTCTTGCGCGGGTCCTGGCATGCTGCCTCGATGGCCGACTGTGCGGCAGCACCATCTCTCTCTATAGCTAGAGCAAGGAATCTCCACAGCCGTGGTGCTGACGCGTAGAGTCAGCCCGCATGCTCCAACCACACAGTGATGTGTTCGCGCAGGCGCAGCTGCTGCAGCGGCGGCAGGCGTGCGGGGGCGGCGCGGCCGCCGCGGCGCCCGCGCCGGCCGACGCCGCTGTGACCGTGACAGCGACCGCGCGCGCGCCCGCTGCGCCAGGCACGCCCGCCGATGCAGCGGTGGATGTTGTGCTGTCCGCGAGCGCCGCCCGCGCAGCGCACGCCCCGGCCGCCAAGGCCGAGGCCGACGCTGCGGAGGAGGCGACCCCGCCCGCGCCTGATTCGGCGGAGGCTGGGGAGACGTTTGGCGAGCAGAGCGCAACGCCCGCGTGCCGGGGGTCGCCGACGGACCCTGCCGGCCGGCCAGACCCTAGCCTGAAGCCTTGCGCGGAGGGGCCGTCGACGCCGCGGCCGTTGCCGGGCGCGGCTCCGGACCGCTGCGGCTCGTCCGACACTGAGGCCGCCGCCCCGGGCAACGTGGCTGCACACGGCGCGGCGGGCGCAGCCGAGCAACTGGCTTGCGGCGACGGCGCCGCTGCCGCGCCGCCGGCTGCCGTGCAGATCACCCCTACCAAGCGCGCCGAGGCGAGCGGCGGCGGTGCGCATGCAAGCTCGATGCGCGTTTGACTATAACTCACACCGTCTACAGCGTTGCCTCTGGCAGTGCCAGCGACACCGGCATGGCTGGCTCATGTTCTGCGCCGTGCTTGCATGCACGTCGCTGCCGTGCATGCGTGAGGGCATGCGGCCTCCGTCTGGACCCTGGAACAACAATGCCCTGCAAGCACAGGGCGCGGCTGCTGTGCGCAGGGGTGCAGACCCGCGCGACGCGCCGGCGCGCTGCGACGCCGGCCGCCAAGCCGCCGGGCGACAGCCCGTGCGCGCCGTGCACGGTGCCGCGCGCGACGCGCTCGTCGCGCCGCCTGCAGGCGAGGGAGGGTTGTTCATGACCGTGAAGTTAGCGCTCCTGTCGGCCGTGAGGCTAGTCCTAGGTCAAGCGCATTCTGTTGAGCCCTGCAGGCGGTCCCCTCCTGCAGGGTTGTCCGCATGGCGCATAACTTGAGACTGCCAGGCTTGTCCCGGGCAGCAAACAGGCATGTGCGCTGATTGTGTTCGCAGTGCATCGCTTCAGGCCCCACGAGTCCATTGCAATGCAGCCTGCGCCACGTCCTTGATGCTGAACCCTGCTGCGCGCCAGCTCACTTCACACCTGGCATATTCGCGGTAGCGCTGGCACGTCTGTGCTCGATTCAATCTGATCTGCAGTCGGACTGAGGCGGGCCCAATTACCTGGCGAGAGGGCTATCAGTGCCCTGTGCAGAATCAACATTGCGTGGTGTAAAGGCAGCTGTCAGCTGACTCATGCTGCGGGACAGCATGTGCAAGCAGCATGGCATGTGTTGGGGCGAAACTGTATGGGGCTGACTGTGAAGAGCTGCCCTCCAGGTGTATGACGCGGGTTGCGGAGCTACGGCTGCGCTAGGCAGCGTGGCCACAGCCCCTATGCAAATCACTGAAATTTGCCTGGAGCTGCAAGTCAACACGCCCTTCTTTGACTGGAGCTGCAGACCGAACACGCCGAAAGGCAGAAGACCTGATGCTACACGACCCTCACCCAACGCGCCCCGCCCCCACTTTGCAGACACAGTCATGCGCGAACGCGCTTCAGCCCTTCTGCTTCAGGATGAGCTTGTCGCCCAGTGACAGCGCGATGCCCTGCGTCTTCGACCTGCCGCGCGCGCGCCCACCGCTCAGAGCGCTGCCAGGCCGTGCCCTGTCTGGCATGGGTGCATGCGCGCGCATGCAGGGCCGCCCGGCGTGCCACGCACTGCTCGAGGACCGTTCGCGCCAGGGCTGACTGGACGGCCCAAGCTGCGCATGCCCCGGCCAGGGGCGCCCGGTGCACGTCGAAGCGTACGCATGACAACCCGCGCGCAGCGCGCCCCACACGACAGCACTGCTGCGGCCGCCCCACGGAGGCCGTGGGGGGTGAGAAGGCGGGTGCAGGGGCGGGGCCGCGCCGGATGCGGATGAAGCCGGCCAGGCGGCCGTCGGCGCCCTGCTCGATGCTGACGTTGACGAGCGCGTCCTCGCCGAACACGGACTTCGCATACAGGTTGGCCGCCAGGAAGCCGCACGCGCCCGTCAGCGCGCTCGGCGGCGTCAGGCAGCGCATGTTGGTCGCCGCCACGATGTGATCCAGGAACGCGTTGACGTCCGTGATCACCGTGTTCACCGCGACCTGGCCGCGCGCGCGCAGGGTATATCGTCAGGTTACCCTCAGAAGGTAAAAAAACCTGCCAGCTGGGCACACGGGGCAGCGCAGGCAATGTGATGTGCTCGCAGCCACAAAGGCTCCGTTCCGATTGTTACGCATATCTGCCAGCCGGCACTGCCAGAGGCGGACCGTCAGCACGAGGGGGCTGGCCGCGGCTCGCATGGAAGACAATCAGAGGCGCCAAGCATTGAGAATGACGGCTGTGCCGGCAACCGATGCCGACGGGCAAGCGCCCTCGCTGCCGGAGGCACTCCCTCTTGACCCTGTTGCAGCGGAGCCCTGCTTGCTCGCAGCCAGTGACAGCGGCGCCGCCCCACCAACCAGGCGCGGCAGCTCCGCAGGTTCGCGCGAGCTAGGGTTAGGGCGCGCGCGCGCCTTGTTCTCCCACTCGAACTCGGCCCACATGGAGCGGAACTGCACGTCCGCGCACGTGGCCGGCGCGATGTAGTCCATGATGTCGATGTGGATGTCGTTGAGCACCACCTGCGGCCGCGCGCGCTCGCCGCGTCAGTGCGGGGTTCCGCACGGCGGGCGCGCGACGCCGGGCACCCCGCAGTCGCCGCGCCTGCGCGTGCACTGCAAGGGGGGCGGGTCGAGCCAGGCCTGCGAGGTGTGCCGATCAAAGCCAGGTGCCAAATTCAGTGGCTCTCGCGCTTGCCAGCACGGCTGCCGGGCTGCCCGACCGCGCCCCGGCATGCCCCTGGAAGCGGCCACCCGTTGCAGGCTCGGGGACGAAACCGATGGGACGCTGCAAATCTTGCACAGCGCGCTGCACAGCCGGGGGCATCCCCAGCACAGCAATGCACCGAGCCCGACGAGCGTCTCTCTGCCGGCAAGCCCGGCAAGCATTTCTCGGCCATCGAGCGGGCGCGGGGGCGGGGGCGCGCCACGCTGCGCTCGGACGCGCCGGTGGCCTCGTACACGACGTTGCCGAAGATGGCGCCCGTCTCCGTGGACGACACCTTGATGTTGGCCCTGCGCGCGCGAAGCCCGCCCCCTGCTTGCGCCCGAGCGCAGCGTTATGTAGGGTAGGCGCAGCATAATGTAGCTAAACCTATATCAAGTTACGATAACCTTATGCTCACGCCCGGGCGCAGCGCGTGCTGCCGGCGGCGCCCACGGCTTGCGCCCTGGCGCGGCGGCCTGCTGGCCTGCGCTCGCCTCCGCCGGTACCGGGCCCGCAGGAGGCGCCGCGCACCGTACGGTCCGCGTGGCGCCCGGGCCCAGCGTGTAGTTCTGCGGCCGCTCCACGAGCTTGAGGTCGCCCATGGTGGCCAGCTCCAGGCACAGGTTCTGCAGCGTGTCGCCGGTGCGGTTGATGACGGTGACGTCCAGCACGATGTCGTACTGGTGCACCGTCACGTACGCCTCCGCGTACACCGGGTCCGCCAGGCCTGCGCGCGCGCCGCCGCGCGCGCGATGTGGCCTTCTGCGAGCAGCCTAACATGGTGAGCAGGCCACCTGAGCACTCTGCGAAAACATGACGTGACAAGGCTGCTCTGCTGCACACCAGGGCGCTCGGCGAGCAGGGCCCGCGGCGCGAGTGCCGGGCAGCCCATGACCGCCCGACGCCGGGACGTGCGCGCGGCTGCGGCCCGGGGGCCAGCGCCTGCCGCTTTGAGGCGGCTCGCGTCCTGCGCGTCGGCATCGGCCAGCCCGGTCGCGCGCTGCAGGTCGTTGGCCACCTCGTCCTCCAGCTCCAGCCGGCTCAGGCCGCGCCGCGACTGCGGGAGGTCGCACCCGCGTCAGCCAACCGGCGGCGTTTTAAAAAAGTGTCCAGGCACCCGTGTTTGAGCACCGGGCTTGCACTTCCCCACACGGCGCCAAACGCTGCAACCATTTATAGGGTTAGGGTAAGGGTGCCCGCATGCGTGCTCGCGTTCCTGTGCTGCTCCATGGCGCCGTGACCGCTCCAAAACCAGAGCCCTGTATGCGCGCGCTGCGGCACAGGGTGCGCGGCAGACGCCGCGCCGCAGCCACGCGCTGCGCTGCGCCGAGCGCCCGCGGGTCCGACCTGGGGCGCGCGCGCTCGCCGGGCGCCGCGCCTTCAGGTGAACAAAGTCGATGAGCTCGTCGGGCTGCGCGACCGCGCGCGCGGCCTGGCTCTGCGCCTCGGCGGCCTCGCGGCGCTGCTTGTCCGCGATCATGGCCGCAAAGCTGCCGCGGCACTCCTCCAGCCACACCGCCTCCATGCCCAGGTCGCTCGCCGCCAGCACCTGCGCGGCCGCGGGCGCGCCCGTGAGGCGGCCGGCGCATGTTTGCGCGGGCGCTGCGGGCGCCGCGCCCGCGCCCCGTGGCGCGCCTGCGCGACTCCCGGGGCTGGGCGAACGAGAGCCGGACGTTGGCGAAGGGTCTCGGGGGACCCTGCAAACCCGCAGCGGGTGACCGCCGTGCAGACCACCACGCCTTCCCCACCACATCACCAGTGTCGTCCAAAAGGAAGGTGCACCCCCCGTGCCCTGGGCGGCGCGCGCGCCTGCAGGCAGGTGACCATGCGGTCCACCGAGTCCGCGTCGGCCGGGTGCGGCAGCGCGGCGCTCTCGCCCAGCAGCAGCATGGCCGCGATGGCCAGCATGCTCTCCGCGCTCGCGCGGTTGGCCGCGCCCGCGCCCGCGCCCGGCAGCTCGCGCATGCGCAGCAGCAGCTTCGTGAGCGCGCCTGCGCGCGCGGCCGCCGCCTCGGCCCCCGACCCAGCAGAGTGCAAGGCTCGACTCGCGCGCACGTGCACAGCATGCTGGACGCAACGCTCAGTGCTCTTGCGCCGCACAGTGGCAGGTTCCGGCGGACGGCGCAGCTGCGCCGCATCCAGGCAGGTCTGGGAGCGCAGGACTGAGTCGCGGCCGCCGAGCAACAACCGTCCGGACCCAGGGATGCTAGCGGTTTAGGGTGGGCACCCTAAACCCCAGCGCCGCACCCGCCACCACGGCGCCCAGGAAGAAGTCGCCGGCCAGCAGCAGCGTGCGCAGGTTGGGCGCCGCGTTCGCGCCCAACGCCGCCGCGCCCGCAAAGTTGTCCGCCAGCGCCGTCTGCGACGCGTACGAACCGTCCGGCAGCACCGCCGGCCGATTGCTCGTCGGCATCTGCCGCGTCGCCGGGCGAAGGCGTCAGGCTCGACGGCGGACGCGCGCGCGCCGGCCGTGCCCTAGGATGCCCCGGCTGCTCCTGGCCAGGCAGCTGCTCCCCCACTGCTGCATGCAGAGCTCGCTGGGAGCGGGCGATGCAACACTCGCGCGACAGGGTGGCGTGGGATGGCTTGCGCGCATGCAAGCTCTGCCTGCACCCCTGCCAGAAATCCGGCGAGGTAATCTGCTGGCAACTCTTCGCAGTCAGCAGAGAGCGGGGCCCCGCACCGGCGGCGGCGCCGGCGTGGCCGCGGGCTGCGCCCCGTTCGCGCCGGGCTCCTCGCCCTCGGCGTCCTCGCGCACGAACGGCAGCGGCCCCAGCGACGCCTTGATCACCTGCGCCGCCGGGCGCCGCGCCGCCTGAGCGCGGGGAGCCCGCCCGATGGCAGCGCGCGTGCCTGGAGACGCGGGGCCGCTACCAGCCGTGACATGCGTGTGGCCTCGGCTCCGCGGCAGCAGAGCGAGCGCGACAGAGCGCCCACATGCAGCGGCCCGCGCCTGTGGCCCAAGCGTCCTTCGCCCTGCACAATCACCGGCCGGGCTGCTGCAGCAGCTACCTTTTTAGTGTATTAGGGCATGCTATCAGGGCCAGGTTAGGGTATCCTGTGACAGGCTCCCTTCGGCGCGCGCCTCGAGCGCGGACGCGATGTCGGCGGCGCTCGCGCAGTACTCGCCGACGATCCACAGCGCGCACGTGCACACGCGGCTGGAGCGGATGGTGCCGAAGCTGTCCAGCAGGCGCGCCAGGATGGTCGGGCGCAGCTTCGGGTTGGTCTCCATGATCTCGCGCACGAAGAAGACCACGTCCAGCGCGGGCGCGGTGTTCAGGTCGCCCAGGAAGTCCATGAGCAGGTGCACCACGCTGGCCGCCACGTCCGGGAAGCGCACCGCGCACGAGTGGATGGCCTGCGCGCGCAAGTGCAGAGGTACGAATTTAGGCCTATACTCGGTGTGCGGCGCGTTGCAGGGCTCGTGAATGAGGGCCAGGCGCGCGCTCCCATAATAAGATCACGAGCTGTAAGAAAACATGGACTTGCTGAGGTCGCACGCGCGACGCTTCAGGGCCGCTGGGGCTCCGCACGCGCTTTGTGCCCCGCAGGCATGCAGTGGGGCTCCGGGGCTCGGGGCTGCCAAGCTGCGGCGCGCACGCCCAGGCCTTGCTCGTGGAGCGCACGGCTGCGCCGTGCACCAGATGTGCAGAGTCTGGACACTGCGCTCGACACTCCCTGGGTCTCCCGCGCAGCCGCCCGCCCAGGCAGCCACGGCCCAGCTTCGAGCGGACGCGCTCGTGGTGCTGCCGCTTAGAGGGGCCGTCCAGCCACGCGCGCGGGGAGCCCCCAGGCACCGCCATGAGCCGCTTGCAGTCCCGGCGCCGCCCTAAGGCTGCCGCGGGCCGCTTTGGGGGGGGCGCGCGGGCGGCGCGCCTGGACCAGCATCTGCCGGTACTCGGCGCCCTTCTCCAGCTCCTTGCTCTGCGTCTTCATGATCTCCTTCTTCAGCACCATGACGACCTGCGCACGCACGCAGCCTCAGCGGCATCGCAATGCCCCATTTCCCTAAACCTGCCGAGCGCCGCAGCACCGCCCCTCCCCGCGCCTGATCTGGGGTCTACAGAGACACTCGGATAGAGACACAGAGCGGCGCTCCGGCTCGCGCCCCGGAGACGACGCCGCGCCAAGGACGGTGAGCGACGCGCGGCACTGGCACGGGGGCGCGCAGGGCGGGCCGGGACGCCGCCGGGGCCGCGCCTCGTCGATGTTGCGCGAGGTGATGAGGTCCAGCGCGATGTCCAGCGTCTTCTTGCGGATGTCCATGTTGGGCGTCGCCAGCGCGCGCAGCATGTCCATCAGCGACTCGCCCATCACCTCGCGGTGCCGCGCCTTCAGGTCCTGCGCCGCGCATGCGCGCATGATTCGTGCCCGCGCGGCGGTCACGGCGCAGTAGCGCACTGTAACAGGCGTGCGCGACCACAGCGCCGTGCGTCAAACGCCGTGCCTGCTCCTACAGGCGCACGCGCATGCAGAGCGGGGCGCCTGTGCTGCAAGGTGCCAGCACGGCTGGGCAGGCCCCTTGGCTCTCCTACGGCGTCTCCGCAATGGCGGCGCGAGGCACCCCCGGTGCGGCTCACCAGGGACGCCGGTGCAACATAGACGCTCAGCCCCCTCCATCCGTGGCGGCATGGGGAGGGGGCGCGCGCCTGCAGGCGGTCGAGCACGATGAGCTTGACGTTGTTGTCGCTCTGGCTGACCAGCAGCTGGCAGAAGCAGTTGGCCGCCGCCCGGATCGCCGTCGGCGCCTGCGCGCCCCAGACACTGGCGTCACCTGCGGGGCTTCGCCTGCTGCCCGCGCTGCAGCCGCCTCCACCAGGGGCCACATGAGCTGGTAGCTGACGGCGGCTTGAGGTGGCCCATTTGCACGAGCCTGTACTTGACTTGGCTGGCGCGCAGGCTAGTATGCCATCGCCCAGCGTCCCAGCTCCAGGCCTCCAACGCAAAAGCTAGGCCCACCGCGCGGGATGGCCACGAGGCAATAAAAGAGAACGGGGCGCGGCGCGGGGCCCGCGAGCGGCGCGCCTGCGAGAGCGAGACCAGCGTGACCGCGCACTCGTACACGACCGCGGTGCTCGTGCTCTGCAGCAGCGCCAGGATGGTCTTCATGTGCCGCCCCTTCTCCGCCGGCGCGCCGCGGCAGACCTTGCGGATCAGCTCCAGCACCGCCAGCTGCAGTATGTCGCCCCAGTGCGCCACGTTGTCCACCTGCGCCGCGGCGGACTCCCCCGGTGGGCGCCGCGCCCGGCCAGGCCAGCGGCGGTCCTGCACGGCGGGGGCGCCGCGACGCAGGCGGAGCGGCCTCCGCCCGGCTGCACGGGCGTTTGGCAGCACGGGTGCGGCTGCCCTGGCCGTGCCGCGACCTCCTTCCCTGCCGCTGCGCGGCCAGAACGCGCGCACACGAGCCACATAGCTCACGGCTCGATTGCGGGTGGGGAGACGCCTGCAGTCGCGCGCCAGCGCCGGCGCCCTTGCGTGAGGTGCCGCAGGACGTGTGTGTCGCTCCTCACGTGGGCGCTTGAAAGCGGTCACGCACCGCCGCCTCCGCTGGGTGCGTTTGACACTGCAGTCAAAGGTAGCTGCAACGGCGCGCCTGGGACAGCAGGTAGTTGGTCGCCAGGTCCTGCGCGTGGTTGCACAGCATCTGGAACGCGTTGCGCTTGGTCGACAGGTCCTGCTCCGACTGCAGCACCTGCGCGCGGGGCCGGCACCGCGCCGCTGCAGCGCCCGTCACCCTGCGGGTACCGGGGGCCGCAGGCGCGCGCCGCGCAGGCCCCCCCGCGCGGCGCCAGGGGGTCCCACCTTTTCGATCAGCTCCGGCGCGTCCTGCAGCAGGTGCTCGCCCTTGGGCAGCTTATACAGCGCGTTGATGGCCAGCACCGCGTTGCGCCGCACGTACGAGTGCCTGTGCTCCAGGCAGGCCAGGATCGAGGGGATGAGGGGCTCCAAAATCTCCTCCTCCCGAATTCGGCACAGGAACCGCAGCGTCACGCCCCGGATGTACTCGTTCGGGTGCTGCAAGTTGTTCCGCAGGTTCTGGCAGATGAGGATCTGCACGCCCACCGGAGAGGTGAGCCCCGCCTGTAGCTGCTTGGGGGGCATGCATTGTGCAGAGCATGCTCAGTCAGCAGCCAGCCTCACGGGCTCACCATCTCCGGCAGCAGCTTGCCAGACGAGTCCGTCTTCTCGATTGTCTCCTGCGCAGCGCCGTGCACGCGTCGGGCGCGCCGCTTGCGCGCGGCGAGCCTCGCGCTTGGGGAAAGGAGCAGGAGCAGATGCGCACCAGGTACAGAAGCAGGAGCTTCTGTATTGTGTGGTCCTCCGACGGCAGCACGTAGCGCACGATGGTGATGAACAGCGCGGGCAGCGACTCGCCGTTCAGCAGCATCATGATCGCCTTCTGCATCGCCTGCACCTTGGCAGCAGAGTCGCTGCCCTCCAGCGCCTCCTTAATCTCGGACTGGCTGGCCGCCTTGTCAAAGTGCACGAGGAAGGTGCACGAGCGCTCCACGGACACCATCGCCATCCTGCCCCCGCCCGGCGCGCCGCGCCCCCAATGTGCACACACGGGCGCTGACCCCTTCTGGTGTCACTTCAGCTTACTGCTCTACACCCGAGCAAGGCCCGGTTCATGCTCCTAAAGGGTTCAAACTAGCCCTAAGCACTTGCCTTGCTCCTGCCTGAGCAGCAGGCTGCACTCTGAGGACAACGCCGAGCGCGGTACACGCTTAGCGTATGCGCTTGCTGCACAGCACCAAGCGCTCTGCGGACTGTATGCCTTGACACTGCAGGTGGATGCGACGCACCCAACATGATGCCGCACACCCACGACACCCATCTGCTGGCTGAGCGGCTGGGCTGTGAGGCGTAGCGCCGCGGTCGACCGCGCGCGGCAAGCGAGCGGCGTTGTCGGCACCTGGCATTTCTAGACAGCAAGATCAGACGGCGCGATGAGCACAATGAGCGCAGCAGCGTCGCGCCAGACGGCGGAACTGCTGCAGCGCCTCATCAACAGCGGCCTGGCGGGGGCCAGCGATGATAGTGCGGCTGTGGACGCTGCAGCGCGACGCGTGCTGACGCGCGTCCCAGCGCCGCCAGTGGCTTTTTCTCAGCGCTGCCCTCTGTCTGCAGGACACTGCAGGGGCAGTGTCTGGTTCACAGGCTTGGCCACAGTAGAGAGCCAAGCACCGACCGGCCACGCTGTCTTACACGGCGCGCGTTTGAGTCGAAGCTGTGAGCGTGCAGGCTCGCGCTGAACACCTTTGGCCAGGGCTCTGTGCTGCCGCAGCTGCGGGATGAGAACACAGCCATGGTCTGCCTGCAGCGCCGCCTGGCGCAGCTCGGCTGCGGTGACAGCGTGGCGAGGTGCGGCCGTCTGCCACGGCAGTGCTGACATCGCAGAGCCTCTGAAGGTCCACCAACTTCGGTTATCAAGCATAAGCCTGCTCCAGGGACAGTGGATTTGTCAAGTCACCTTGCTCGCAAGAAAGGGGTGTGTGCGCGCTTCCACCCGGCGCAGGAGCGTCAAAGCTCCGCCGCTGCAAGACAGGCAGGGCATGCAATGCGAAGCCGCACCAAGGCTCCGCCTGCATGCACAGCGCCCCGCTGCCATCCAGTCACGCTCGCAGCGCGGCGGCGGCAGGGCGGACGAGCTGCAGCTGCGCCTGCTCACGAGCGACGTCGCGCCCGGAGCGCGGCTCGGCTTGCTGCTGCTGCTCGCGCAGCTGCCGAGCGGCGGGCGCGGGGAGGGCGATGGGCCCCGCGCGCCGCCGGGCGCGCCCGCGGGCGCGCCGGCGCGGGACGCGCCGAGCGCGCCTGCGCGGCACGGCGGGCTGGGGCTGGGGTCGTTCCTGAGCTCCATGACCGGCGCGCGGAGCCAGGCCGGGCAGGCAGCGCCGGCCGCGGCGCCGCCGCCTGCCGGGCCTGCGGCGGCTGCGCCCGCGGCCAACGGCCGGGCGCGCTCGCGCCTGGCCGACGCCGGCCCGCGCACCGACTGCGAGGCGCGCGACGCCTCCCCGTCACCTGGCAGCATCTGGGCCAGCGTCTGGGCCAGGAAGCCTCTGGTAGGCAAACGTTGCAGAGTTGCCAATCGATGGTCGCCTATCACAGAGCGCAGACAGCGAGCCTGGCGTGGTCA
>JAABUV010002930.1_pt1 | contig 22380 bp, 31 predicted proteins | sample 5559971 | NCBI WGS metagenome assembly JAABUV01 (sample SAMN10711881, study PRJNA513362) | rock metagenome | isolation source: Antarctica rocks | place: Antarctica: Victoria Land, Knobhead nord | collected 2015-12-19
CGCGCTGGTGCCGGGGCCGGGCTCACTCGCCGAAACATCCACGCGGCGGCGCTTGCAGGGGTCGTCGTCCGCGAGCCAGTGCGGGTCGCCGGTCGAGCGGTCGCCGCGACTGTCGTAGTTGCTCTCATCCTGCACGCGCACGCACGCACGGTTCCCACCAAGACAAGCTTGCCGTTGGGGTCACGGCCGTGCGCCATGGTCCTCCGGCCGGGGCTGCGGCGTCGTGCAACGTGTCCGCGCCCATGCTGCCGCCGCGCGCGTTCCCCCTGCCGGGCGCGGGGGCGCCGCGCGACGTGCCGGCGCCGCCGCCGCCGCCGCCGCGCGCACTTCCGCTGCCCAGCGCCGGCCGCCCGGCGCCCGACAGCGTGTCCGCGCCGGTGCTGCCGCCTGTCGTGTATGCGCTGCCTGGTGCGGGCAGGCGGCGCTCCGGGCGGCGGCGAAGCCGCGCGGCTGCGCCCAGAGCGCCGCCGAGGCCTTGAGGGCGGGCGGGCCGTCCCCGCGCCTGCCGCAAGCGCAGGCCGCCGCGGCGCGCCCGCCGCAAGCGCAGCCGGGAGCGACGCCGCTCATGCGTCAGGGAGCCCAGGTGAAAGTGCTTCGTAAGCGACCTACTGAAATAGGGCTACGCGCTCGGGGCGCCGGCGTCAGGCGCCGCGCGGCGGCGGCCGCAGCCGAGCTCGCGAGAGCGCTGCAGGCAGACGTGTACACCAGTGTGACTTACGTAGACAGCAAGTGTGTACGCTACTTTTATACCACTGTATTGCAGATACGGCGGCGTGGCGACTTAGGGGCAATTCCTGAGAGGTGTTGGACATAGGGGTGTAAGCTGTGGTGATGCTGCTCGCAGGAGCCAGAGTGTATTGTGACGTCTGTCAGAGTGTTATGTACCTGGCGAGTATCTGGGTTTGCGCTGTGTCCCTGCAGGCCTTGAACACCATCTGAAGCGTTGTAAACATGGCAATTGTTTGCCAGGGGCTGGCAGTTTTACACAGAAGAGCCATGGTGAGGCATGCACTGGCTGTGCCATCGAGTTTGGCAGCTGTGCAGCGAATGGGGTTGTGACATAGTCGGCTGTATGCCTGGTGCTCTGAGGATGGAGTGCGCAAGGAAAACCTTCTTTGCCTGTACACAAGCTGTCCAGTATGCGTATGTTGATAACCCCGGTAATGGCACAGAAGGGGCAGTGTGTGAGCACCAAGCAATGGCCGTCAATTGTAAAGTATGCATCTGCTGTATAATGTTCCGCTTCGCGCGTTGCTTTACAGTTCACAGTCATCTGCCGCACAGGTGTACACGCAACCCGCAGAGACAATGCGCAGCAACAACGGCAGACTGCCAGCATGACACGAGAGCCTAGTCGTGGAGCAAGCGCAGAAGACAAGCCAAACAGCATCCAGCAGCGCTGAGCTGCAGGCTGGTGTCGCAGCGGGCACACAGTGAGGCATGGCACCCCGCAAAGCGGCACGTCCGCATGCAATCGCCGGTTGTCGTGCACTCCCCAGCCGCTCGGCTACGTGTCATCATCGATAGTCGTCCACTCAGCGTCGATGACCGGCCCGTCCTGCTGCTTGGACGCCGGCGCGCCCCGTTGGGCACCCCGGCCCTGCTCGGCTGCAAAGCCCTGCCGCCGGCCAAAGCCGGAGAAGGGGTTGCGCGCCGCGGCGGCAGCCTCCTCGCGCCGCTGCGCCTCTGCCACAGCCTGCAAGCGCCCCAGCCAAGCAAGTCAGTGAGTAGGCAGCCCACACCCTTCAAGAAAGGTCGCAAGGCCGCACAGCCGCCTGCCTCAGCTGGGACTAGGCTGTACACTGCGCAGGCCTCCTCTGGCCGCTGCGCTGCCATACCCGCCTGCAGGCGATGCAGACCCGCATAGAGCGGATTATGTGCGGTGCCACCCATCTTACAAGGTCAGCTATGCTGCCCCGGCTAGTCGGCAAACCAGGTGACGCACTGCGGCAAGAGCTTGCTTACGACGCTGCGAGCCGGCCGCGGCTTGCACCCACGCCGACACTTGCAACTGACACTTGCATCCCCCCGGATGCTCCCCATGCACCAGGGCGACCTGCAGTGAGTGGTGACATGCAACGTCTGACGGACACATAGGCAGCCTAATATGCGGACAGCACCCAAAATGGCATGCCCTCCTCGCGCAAAACACCCAGCTCAGCATGCGGCGCCAGGCGCTGCAGCACAGGCACAGCCGACGCAAAGCCGCGCCCTCACACAGACTTGTGACGCAGCGGCGGCCGACGAAGAGGCGCGCCGGCGCGTGCGCGGGGCGCGGGGCCGGGCGCGCGCCTTGCGGCTGGCGGCCTGCAGCAGCGGCAGCGCGATCAGCGGCCCGACCCACCACAGCAGGACGAGCAGGTTGAGCAGCCGGAAGGCGATGCCGGTGTAGAACAGCGCGAACACGCCCGCCAGGAACGCGCCGCGGCCCAGCGGCGTCGCCGCGAACTCCCGGTACTGCCGCCGCCACTGCGCGCGCGGGGGGGGGGGGGGGCGGGCCTCGGCGGCGGCGGCGGCGGGGCCCAGGGGGCGGGCGCGAGCCGCTCTGGCGCGCCCGGCGGGTGCACCGGAACTGACCAGGCACGACGGCACCATCCTCGCAGCCTGGGCCGGTTCTGGTCGCCTCCAACTTGAGGTCTAACAAAGTTAGCAAGAGCCATGCACCTCAGCTGGACACTGGACAACACCGCCAGGACACATGGCCACAAGCACACCCGCGGCCAGCTGCGCCGTGCGTCCTCGCCGATGATGCGCGCGCGCCGCCGCAGGCCTAGCCTGCTATCCAGCGTCGCGGCCTGCGTCTGCGCCCTGCGCACGCGGCCAGCTCTTCAGCCATGAAGCAAGCCTGCAGGCGAGCCCACGCCCGCGCAGGCCTCGACACAGCACCGGCTGCAGAGGAGGATACTGTGTGAGGACAGCCACAGCCATTGGCCAGCCGCAAGACTGGATACGGCTGTGCGAAAGCCGCGCGTAGGCCGCAGGGACGCACGAGCTGACCGCGCGCTTTGCTTTGCCGCTCACGTCCACCTTGGCGTCCAGGCGCGTCCAGGCTCGCTTCGCGTTGAACTCTGCTACTTCATATCCTTCCTTCAGCCTGCCGTTGGACGCAGCCGGTGATGGAGCCCAAGGAACACGGTCACAGGATACATGTCTGCAAGCAGCAGAGCACACAGCAGTGCCGAGGGCACGCTAGCACCGCTCAGCGCGCGCACTTCTTTGCCGCAGACCGGCCGAAGCGCAGCGCGGCATCCTGAAAGTCGCTGTCGTTGCGGCCGCTGCTCTGCGCAAGCAGGTGGCTGTTCCTCCTCTCCGCTCGGCTCCAGCTGCAAGGTGTGTGCCGGCACAGGGGCACGGCGCTGCAGCGACGCAGCTGCACGGCGGTCGGCAGCCTGGGTGCTGTCCATGCGTGCGCTGGGAGCGACGTGCGCATGCTGCTGTTGCGGCGCGGAACAGTCAACCTTCAGGAGCTACAAGTACACCACTTCCCTCTCTAGTGCCAGCACGGCTTCAGGAAGCCCACCTTCAAAGACCCTAGTAAATTGGGGCCAGCGGTGGTCTCTGAAAGGTCCGTACCAAGCTCAAGATCTTTGCTTACCTCTCACTAGTCACACCTGGCTGGTGTGCGTGCCTTGCCACTCGCGGCTGTGTGCGCCCCAGGCAGGGCGCCCACTCCACACCTTGCACGGCCATGTATGCGTCGCAGCTAGGGTTGCGCTGCAGCCGCGGCAGCCCCCCGGGCGCTGCCGCGGGCCGCGGCCCCGCGGCGCGGGGGCCTGAAGCGGAGCCACTTCCCAGGTGGTTTGCTGCGCCCCTGTGGCCCTGCGCCTCAGCGTGCCAAACAGGTGCCTCCCAAGCCACGCGCGCCGCAGCATCCAGTGCACAAACGGCATGCACCAGGGGAGCCTGTGTCGGCTGGTGCCTGCGCCGTGCGTGTGGTTGTTTGGGGCGCCACAGCGGTGCTCGCATGGCGGTGCTCCCTGCGTGCGCTTCGTGCAGGCGGGGGAACTATGCCGTAATCGGGCTGTTTTGAAGTGTGCTGGCTTGCTCTGGGCCTGTTTGGGCGTGCGAGCCTGGGCAAGCAACCATGCGCTCGCAGGCGCTCACCGGCACACTGCAGCTGTGAGCCGGCGTGGCGCACGAGCTGTGACGACCCGAGCAAAGGGGTCTCCCGGCGGCGGCGTGATGGACCGGCCAACCATCTCTGTGCCTGGCATAGACATTGGGTGCGCATGGCCCATGCGCGAGCTTGTGCTCATGTGTTGGTGTCTGCGCAAGTGGGTCAGTGTTTCAGGCCACCCCGTGCACTGCCAGTGGTCCCGAGGCGAGTGCGCCCTTATCCGGCGCCGCTTTTCACGCAGGAAGGACACCCAGAAGAAGCGGCCGCGCTTCTACCGCGTGATGCTGCACAACGACAGCTACAACCGGCGCGAGTATGTAGTGCAGGTGCTGATGAAGACAATACCGGGCATGACCGTCGACGACGCTGTCAACATCATGCAGGCGAGGGCCTGCTCTCCGGCAGTGTACAGCCTTGCAACCCTGCCTGCGCCCTTCTTCTGGAGGAGAAGTCTGGGGCCTCCGCTTCTGTGTGACCTTGTTGCCCGCTCCATGGCGCACTCTTGCCCAAGGTGCCTACCGCGGTGCTCAAGCATACCATACCCTGATCCCGCTGTACGTAGCAGGTTCGCACGTCCCGTACAGCGTCAGCTACCGCAGGCGTGCCACTACTGGGCTCCACGCTCACTGGTTTCGGCGCGCTGCGCAGGAGGCGCACGTGAATGGCCTGGCGTGCGTGATCGCCTGCGCGCAGCAGGAGGCTGAGGATTACTGCGAGCGGCTGCGCCTCAACGGCCTGATGGTGACCTTAGAGCCGTCGGGCAGCGGCGGCGGCGGCTCGCCCGACGCGTGCTAGAGGCATGGCCGGCTGAGTATCTAGCTCTAGAGCGAGTGCTGCTGAGCAACTAAATGGCGCTCTCACAGCGACGGGAGCAGGGGCATCTTCAGCTGCGGGAGGCTTTGAGGCTGCCCAAGCTTCCCACAGCGCCGTGTGAATGCGCGGCAGGGCATTGCTGTGCTTGACTTGATCGGAAAAGTTGTAGTAGTTATATGCAGGATGCCCTCCTTATCGCTGCCACGCGGCTCCTCGGCTTGCTGCGGCGTGTGTACGTTGTACGGCGGCCGTGCAGCAGGTGGCGGGCGGCTTGCCAGTAGGAATGTGTTGTGCGGCAGCGCGCTGCATGCGGCGGCCATGCGCTGAGCCGAGCGGCGGCCGCATGCCTGCATGGGCGGGCCGGCCCCTGCTTGTCGGGAGGCCAATCTGCTGTGGCCTTGGGTGCAGGAGTAGCCTGTCTGCTGTTTCTTGTCGCTTTGTACACTAGCTGCAAGTGTGGACATCATGATGAAGGGTATGGGTTGCTTCGGATACTGTAGGTCACCCCCACTGCCCGGCACTGCGGCCTTGCTCAAGCAGACATGCCAGGACGCGGGTGATCTGTGGAGGGTGGCTGGTCTGGCTGGTGCGCCAGGTTGGAGATAGTAGTCTGATATAGCGCCCCACAAGCTTCATATTGTTTAACACACAACAGTCAATGGTCATGGCACATAGCGCAAGATTGAGCAGCAGATCACAGGAGCGTGTGTGCGCGCAACCTGGTGCTTCCCCGCTCAATACACAAAGGGTATCAAACGGTACTTGACAAGCGCGCAGTAGCGGTCCCAGTCTCGGCCGTACTTGATACTGCAGGCGTGCTCGTCTCGCAAGTCGCGGTGCACTGCCGCGCGAGTAGGCTTGCCCTTCTTCATCACAGCTATGAGCCGTTCTTCATCACAGCCGTGAGCCACATGAACGTGTTTCTAAGCCATGCGACTATAATAGTGCTCGCTGCGCCATGCACTTCAGTCGGTCAGGTGTGCCCCCTACAGATACCTGTCAGTATTCAGGTGCAGTCTGGCGCCTTGGCACCATTGCATGTGCTGTACTGCTCGCGCCATGCACATTGCCTACTCGTCATGCTGACAACTCTGCTTGGCAGCATGGCGAGACCTGATGTCCGCTTCACAACCACAAAATCATTGCCACAAAATTGCCACAAAATCATATGCGCACGTTTGCTTTTGCAGCCCTCTTCTGTGCACTTGGTCGGGGCACGCACCCAGCAGTGCGCCAAAGTAGACCGCATAGAAGTAGGGCACTACATGCCTGAAGCCACAGGGCAGGCACCATGCAAGCCTGCCGGCACAAGGCGTCAGTTTTCCTGGCTGCTGGGGTCTCAATGATCCTTCCTGTCAGGAGGGAGTCCAGTACATGCAGACTGAGCATGCAGGACGCAGGACGACTGACGTGCCAACGTTGCAGCAGGGGCGCTGCTGGGCATTGAGCAGGGCCCGCCGTATCCCTGCCATTGCTTCAGTGCCTTGCACTTGTTATCAGGATGTGGCTATGGAACCACACTAGGAGGCACCAGTGCTGTGCAGCCCCAGCAGCACGGCCCTCGCTGCAGCATGCTGGAGATGATGCAAACACAAGAGCCAGTCCCCGAGGAGGTCACGTTCAGCGACGCCTCTGCCGCCCGCACCCCATGAGCCAGTCGCCGAGGTAGTTGACGTGCCGTGCGACGCCCCACCAGCCGGACACCAGCAGCCGGCGGCCGCTCGCGGTGGCCAGGCTGCGTAGGTGGCGCACGCCGGGCGCGCCCGGGTCGCGCCGGAACGCGTCCTTCTGCGAGTTGGCGCCGCGGAACACCGCGTAGCCGAGCGCCTTGAGCGACAGGATGCCCGCCACGGCCGCCGCCGACAGCTCCTGCGCGGGGCCCGCGCGCCGCGCCTCTCCAATGCCTGCATGCGCTGCAGACAGTCCGGGCGCGAGGCTGACTCCAGGCTGTGCCCGAGCGCATGCCCGGGCACGGCCTGCGCTGCATGAGCACACCCCTACCAGCCCGTGCCATGGGTAAAACAAGCAGGGGCTCTGCTGCGGAGCGACCGTGCTGACCCGCCTGCGGCGCCCGCTCTGAGGCGCCGGAGCAACCCCGGAGGGGCGCAGAGGCCGGCCGCAGGGGCGCGCCTGCGGGTGGTCCACCAGGTAGCGCGTCTGCAGCGAGTACGTGAAGGGCACCCAGGCCAGGTCGCCGAAGGCCAGCATGAAGCCCAGGCCGTCGGTGGTGATGTCCATAGTGGTCAGGATGGCCGGCTCGTGCCACAGCGCGTCGGCCACGTACAGGCCATGGAAGCCGCACACCAGCGCCATGGCCGCGCTCACGCGCCCCGTCACCTGCCCCGCGCACAGGGTGCTGCTGCTTGGGTGAGCGGGTGCACATTGGCACGGCTGTCGTCCGGATGACAAACAATGGCGCACGGTAGATATGCATATCATAAAAAGTGACGACAACCCACGTATGTGCCATGCTCAGTAGGATGATGCCGGGCTGCAGGGCGCGGCTGCTGCCGTCTGTGCGAAGTGTCCAGGCTGCCGTTGTGCCAAGCCAAACGGGGGGTCCAAGCAAAGCCAGCAGCTGCTGGAAAACCACAGGTGTTGCAAGGCCCCAAGTGCAGGCGCGTCCCGCGAGCAGGCTGTCAGCCTCCCCCCGCGTCTGCCGCCCGCGCGGGCGCGCGCCTGCAGCTGCTTGTGCGCCATGCCCAGGTCGATGAGCAGCCAGCCCAGCAGGCCCGGGTACAGCTCGCAGAACTCCTTGAGGTCCAGGCCGCCCAGGCGCGGGTTCAGCTCGCGGCCCATGAAGAAGTCGTACAGCGGCGCGCCCGTGCTGCCGCCGCGCGCCAGCGCCGCGCCGCGCCGGAACGACGCCGCGTACAGGCCTGCGCCGCTGCGCGGGCCTGGTGATCCGGGCCAGCGCCCCGCAGCAGGCTGGGCGGCAGGTGGCCTCCGCATGTCGCCAGCCCCGGCGCCGTCGGCTTGCTGAGCGACACCGCTGGAGCAGGCGTTGTCTCTTTACAGCGGTCCCTCCTCTGCAGGTGCCTGAGAAAGATATACATGCAACCAGCAAATATGACAGAACTACTAGGGCGCTCACCCGCAGACAGCGCAAAGCTCAGCGCGATTGCGGCGCTCATCAGCGGCACATAGCTATCGTAGATCCAGCCCAGGTTGAGCTGGCGCGTCACAAAGCCAAAGTAGACGGCGGCGTCCACCGTCACCACCAGATTGGTTGTGCCTGCAGCAGCAGGCAGCTGACTCATTGGGCCTTATTTACTGACAGCATTCACGCAGCATTCCTCCTGGCAGTGCGCTTCGATATTGCAGGTAACTCCCTTCGCATGCATGGCCCCGGTCCCGTCTGCGTCCCCGGGCGACCTCTGCAGGCAGAGCGCCGGCCGCCTGCGCACGGTACCCGCGGCGCCCGCTTCCCAGCATGTGCAGCGCGGCTGCCACGCCGTGCGCTCACCAGTGAGCTTGTACTGCAGGCGCTGGCCGTTCGGCAGGGGCACGCCCTGCCGGCGCGCGCCGGGCACCAGCAGGTGCAGGCCCACCTGGGCGCGCAGCAGCGCACGTCAGGAGGTCGCAGACTGCCGCGTTTGCAGGCCACTGTTCACACCGCGGTTCCCGCAAGACCTCCAGGTATGCAGTGCACGCGCAGGCACCGCACAGGTCAACGGCCTTCGGCGGCTCCCGCCTGGGGCCCGCCGCCAGGCCGGGGCACGCCTGCAGGGCCAGCCAGGCAGCCACGGCGGCCGCGGTCTCGGCGGTGAGCAGCGCCGTGCCTGGCGGCAGGCCGGGCATCTGGAGCGGGCGCGCCAGCTCCCAGCAGCCCGCGGAGTTGCAGGCGCACACGAGCCAGTAGCAGACGGCCGGCAGGCCCAGCATTATGCCCAGCGGCCCCAGCCAGGGCCCATAGAACTCGTACTCTACCTGCTTGGCCATGCGAACGGCCTGGGCGGGCGCTAGGACCTCGCCGGTTGCGGCAGCACGCAGTCAGCGTATGTGCTGATCGCACGGGGGCGGCAGATCACGCATGCGCCCCCAGATCAACGCGCAGATCGCTGCATGACACTCCGCGCTCAGTCCTTGCACACAGTCAGGCCGGAGCTCAGCTCCACCAGAGTCCTGCGTCCTCTCGTCCTTGCACTAAGCCGTGTGCGTCAGGTTGCCCAGCCTGTGCGCTCCTACAAGCCTCTCTGAGTCTCAGCCCTGGCAGGGTTATCACGGAGCAAGTCACAGCCTTGCATCTTGGCTCCCTCTTTCCACGCCTGCTGCTGCCATGGCCAACACGATGAGCCAGACGCTGGCGATGCACGGCGCGGGGGTGCGGCCCTGCGGCCGCCCGGCGCCGCTCATCAGCGGCCGCGCCGCGGGCCGGCCCGTCGCGCTGCGCGCGCAGCGCGGCACCGCGCTGCGGGTCAGCGCCACGGCCACGGTGGAGACGCCGACCAAGGCGGGGTCCACGTCGACCGAGCCGGAGGTGCTGCAGGCCATCAACGCTATCCGTTTCCTCAGCATTGACGGCGTGAACAAGGCCAACTCGGGTGCGCGCCGGCGTTGCATGTGCTGAAGCTGCTGCTGTCACGCTTGGAAGGCTGCAGTGCGCTAATGCATGGAAACATTGTTTGGTGCCCCAGGTCATCCTGGCCTGCCAATGGGCTGCGCGCCCATGGGCTACCTGCTGTACAACGAGTACATGTCGCACAACCCGGAGGACCCCTTCTGGTTCAACCGCGACCGCTTTGTGCTGTCTGCTGGGCACGGCTCAATGCTGCAGTACTCGCTGCTGCACCTCTGTGGCTACGACAGCGTGCAGATCGACGACCTGAAGCAGTTCCGCCAGTTCGGCTCCAAGACGCCGGGCCATCCGGAGAACTTTGAGACGGCCGGTGTCGAGGTCACCACAGGCGAGGCCCGAGCCACTGGAACAGCGCAGTCTGACCGGGTGTCTTGGACGCCGTGCCTGCGTCCCGGTCAGCGGTACACAGCCTTTGACGACCGGCCCTGGGCGTGCAGGGCCACTGGGCCAAGGCATTGGCAATGCCGTCGGCCTGGCCGCCTCCGAGGCGCACCTGGCTGCCCGCTTCAATAAGCCGGACGCCAAGATCGTCGACCACTACACGTGCGCCGGCTTTCCAGGCGGGGGGTGTCCGCTGAGGAGTATAAAGGCGCATGGCTAGGTCCTGCGCACCTGCACCGGCAGGCATGCCGGCTGCACTCGGGCCGCAAGCGCCGCGCGGCTGGCCTCCGCCTGAAAAGCCCGCTGTCGTCTGTCTGGGGCGCGCCGCGCTGCGACCTTGAGACTATGCCCGCGGTGCAGGCCGCGGCGCGCGGGGGCCTGCTGCTGCGCTCTTGTGCCGCAGAGCCGGCCCCTTACTGGACACGGCGCTGCGCAGGTACTGCATCTTGGGCGACGGGTGCAACATGGAGGGCATCTCCAACGAGGTGTGCTCGCTGGCGGGCCACTGGGGCCTGGGCAAGCTCATCGCGCTGTACGATGACAACCGCATCTCCATCGACGGCCACACCGAGATCTCCTTCACCGAGGACGTCGCGGCGCGGTTCGAGGCGCTGGGCTGGCACGTGCAGCACGTCAAGGACGGCAACACCGACCTGAAGAGCCTGCGCGAGGCGATCGAGACCGCCAAGTCCGTGACCGACAAGCCGTCCTTCATCAAGGCGCGCGCGCGCCGGAGCGCGGGCGCAGTGGGGCTGTTTGGTGGTTGGGAGGGCGGCGGGCCCTTCTCCCTGCCTGCACGGTTTGAGGAGTCCCCAGCCTGTTGTCCTGCAGGTGGCCGCCAAGCAGGGCGGCATGCGCTGCGCACCAGCGCCGCATTTAATTGTGCACAGCGGGCGCGCTCACCGCGCAGCGGCACACAGTCAGCATCTTGGCATCATGCATGCTTCGGTCGGCACCTCGGCGTGCGTGCCGGCGGCGCTTACGTGCAGAGCAGCCGCACCGCGGGCGTCCACGCGGCCCCGCGAGAGCTGGCCCCAGGCGCAGAGCGAGTGCTGCACCTGCCGGCACCGTCTGGGCAGCCGCAGCGCAGGCAGCTCGCGCTGCTCGGCGGCGCCCGGGCGCGACGGCGCAGGGTCGAGCGGGCGCTCGCACACACCCGAACCCAACCTCTACCCAACCCCGTGGCGCGCAGGTGTCCACGCTGATCGGCTACGGCTCGCCTAACCTGGCTGACACGCACGACGTGCACGGCGCGGCGCTGGGCGCCAAGGAGACCGAGGCCACGCGCAAGAACCTGAAGTGGGAGTTTGGCGAGTTCGAGGTGCCCGCGCCGGTGTACGACCTGTTCGGCGCGGCGAAGCAGCGCGGCAAGGAGGCGCAGAGCTCGTGGAACGAGGCCATGGAGTCTTACGGCAAGCAGTACCCGGAGGTAGGGTCGCGGCCCTGTACCCTGCTGGCCCGCGCAGTGGCTCGCAGGGCGCCTGCGCAAAGCAGGCCTGCATGTCCCGGGAGGCGCTGCGGGGCGCCCGGGACGGGGAGTGCGCCCTGCTGGCAGCCCGCGCCGGGTCTTAGGCCTGCGTGTGTGGCAGCCGGCTCGCGCTGCGCTGGTGTGCTCCGGCTGTGGGCTCGCTGCGTGGGGTGTGCGGGCCTGTGTACAGCGCTACGACCTTGCGCACACGCAGTCTGGTGCTGGTCCGACTGCTTCGGCTCAGCAGCCGCCGTGGGCGTGCGGGCCCTCGCCGGCCAGGAGCGAGCGCCCGTCTGTGCACTGCGAGAGCAGCAGCTTCTGCGCATGTTGTGTACCAGCCGCAAAGCTGTTCCGGAAGTCGGAGGGGACGCGGCGGCGCGCGGCGCGCGCTGCAGGAGCACAAGTCGTTCACCGACCTCATCGCCGGCAAGCTGCCGGACAACTGGGAGAAGGTGCTGCCGACGCCCACGCCTGAGGACAAGGGCAAGGCCACGCGGCTGCACTCGCAGGACAACCTCAACGCGCTCTGCGCCGTGCTGGACGGTGCGCGGGGGGCTGCGCCCGGCCCCGCTGCCGCGCCGCGCGCGCCGCAGCGGCGTGGACGCTGGGCAGAGCTTTGTCTGCCCTGGGGCTGCTGCGGGGCGCGGTGGCGGCTGCGCTCGGCGAGTGCCTGCACAGGCTCTGCCAGGGTGGCAGTTACTGCGGGTCGTGCCTGGGGCCCATAGGTCGTGCCTCGGGCCTGGCGCGAACGCAGACAGTGCGCCGGTCAGGGCGTGTGACATGCAAGCTGCGCCTGTTGTGACCGAAGCGTAAGCTAGCACGAGCGTGTGGCACACCGTCGTGTACTTGAGCGCAGCCAGGGCTGACGTCAGTGCCGGCATGAAAGCACTGATGCACATGTCGGCGGCTGCTCGGAGGGAGGTGGGCGGTGGGGCCTCCCCAGGTGCTCGGCGCTGCCTGTGCTGCTGCGCGCCGCGACGCGGCCGGGCCGCGCGCAGGCTTCTGGGGCGGCTCGGCCGACCTGGCGCCGTCCAACATGACGCTGATGAAGGCGTTTGGCGACTTCCAGAAGAACCAGTACCAGGAGCGCAACCTGCGCTTTGGCGTGCGCGAGCACGGCATGGGCGCCATCTGCAACGGCATCGCGCTGCACAACCCGGGCCTCATCCCGTACTGCGCCACCTTCTTCATCTTCACCGGTGCGCGGCGCAGCCCGTCTCCTGGCGGTCAAAGTGCGTGCGAGCGCGCGCGCGCGCCCTGCCTTGGGCACCGGGCGCTGAGCGGTTCTCGGAAGCTGGCCGCGCTCGCGTGCTCAAGCGTACAAGCACGCATGCATGCGGCCTCTGCACGGGCGTCGTCATCTCGAGGCGCTGCCCTCATGCGAAGCTGAGCGCACGCGCGCGGCTGCGACACATGCTCGTGCGGCAGGCGAGTACCCTGAGGGCCCGCGCCTGTGCGCGCGCAGACTACATGCGGTCAGCAATCCGCATGTCGGCGCTGAGCGAGGCGGGCGTGATTTACGTGATGACGCACGACTCGATTGGCCTGGGCGAGGACGGGCCCACGCACCAGCCGATCGAGCAGCTGGCATCCTTCCGCGCGATGCCCAACATCATCATGGCGCGCCCGGGCGACGGCGTCGAGACGGCGGCCGCCTATGAGGCGCGCGCCTGCCGCCGCGCCTGCTGAGAGTTTGGTCAGGGATGCGCGCTGAAAGACGGCAGCTTGACAGGGCAGGCCAGCGCTGGAGGTGTTCCAGAACGCTTAACCCGGGAGCATGACGCATCGGCACATGCTCTATGCAGTCATCCGCTGCGCGCTGATGGGAGAGACTCCTTGCTAGAAGTGGTCGCTGGTGCTGGGGTGGCATATGATCGCAGTAATAGTCGCCTTGACGGCAGCTGGAGGCGTGACCTCACCCTGTAGACGCAGCAGCAGAGAGTGCTGCTGTGCACGCACTGACTCGTGGGCCCCCAGCAGAGGCCGCTCTGCCGCGCGCGCACTGACGCGTGGGCTTGCGCGCGCGTGCAGCTCGCGATCAAGAACTGCAAGGCGATGAACCCGGCCGGCAAGGTGCGGCCGACCGTGCTGGCGCTGTCCCGCCAGGCGATGCCCAACCTGCCGGGCACGTCGCGCGAGGGCGCGGCCAAGGGCGGCTACATCGTGCACGGCGGCGACGAGAAGCCCGACGTCATCATCATGGGCACCGGTGCGGCGCGCAGGCGGCTCCGCGGCCCGTCTGCCTCCTGCTGCTTGTCAAGGAAGTGGGGCAGGCTGGGCCGGATGTGTGTCAAGCTCGCGGACGTCACCATACTGAGCAGACCTGCGGCCGCTGGCGGGGGTGATGAGCACTCGTCACAGTTGCTGGTTACATTGCTGTTGCAGGCATGCTGCGTGTGGTGGCAGTGAGGGACATGCAGCGACACACCAGCCCTGGGGAAGCGCTGCCTTCTGTCCGAGTCACAAACCGCCGCAGTGCGCAACGATGCGAGAGCCCGCCGTCAGCCGGCGGCGGCTGGCCCTCATGTTTGCACACATCTGAGCGCGAGCGCGATGCCTCTTTCAGGCTGCGCTGCGATGGGACTTCTGCCAGCAGCAGGTTACAGATCACGCACCAAATAGGACCGTAACATTGCAGGCAGTAGGTGAGGCGGCCTGCGGTTGTCGGAGTGAGCTCAGCTATTATGCTGAGGGCGGTGGCCGCGATTGCAGCTGAACGCGCTGCGCCGCGCCGCGCGCGGCAGGCTCGGAGCTGAACCTGGCGGTCGAGGCGGCGAAGGAGCTGGAGGGCGCGGGCAAGAAGGCGCGCGTGGTCTCCATGATGGCGTGGGAGGTCTTCGACGAGCAGGCGCGTGGCCCCCCGGCGCCTGTGCGGGTTGGCCTGGGAGCGCTGCTTGCCTGTGCATGCTGCGCCGGTCACAACCGGCTGGACTCCCTGCACTTTTGGACCGCGATGCAGTACAATTGTGCAGCCTGGGTATGCATGCAAACTTCAGAAGGGCCAAAATCAATAAAATTTGCCATACTTGCAGATCAGGCTTTTCACCGCTTGTGTGCTTTTGCTGCACCATGGTCCTTATTGCAGGGTTAGAGTAGGTCCGCAGAGCGCCTCATCCCGACGCTGGCCCTGACCCCGCCGCCGCGCGCGCGCAGGACGAGGCGTACAGGAACAGCGTGCTGCCGCCGGACGTGACCGCGCGCGTGTCGATCGAGGCCGGCACCACATTCGGCTGGTCCAAGTTTCTGGGCACGCACGGCAAGGCGATCGGCGTGGACCACTTTGGCGCGAGCGCGCCCGCGCCCATCCTCTACAAGAAGTACGGCATCACCAAGGATGCCGTGGTGGAGGCGGCGCAGTCGCTGATGAAGTGAGCGCGCGCGCGCGCGCCGCGCCGCGCGCAACGGCCTTCGGGGGGTCGCGGGCGTGGCGCATCCTGACGCGCGCCCCGCGGCGGGGCGCATGTGTCGGGCATCCGGCTGTGCTCGTGCCTGGCCGCGTGCCGCGTGCGAGCGGCGCAGGGCCGGCTCCAACGGCACGTGAGCGGATGTGAACGGGAGGGGTGCCAGCAGCCAGTCCAGGGGGGCGCCCAGTGGCGGGTTTGCATCTGCTGCAGGAGCGTGTGCAGCGGCGCCCCCGCTGAGGCGCGCGGCAAATTTTTTTGACCCGTGACGGCGGTGTGGGCGCCTTGTGCATTCTTGGCGCCGGGGGCGCGGGTGTTGTCGGGCGCGGCAGCCACGCCATTGTCCGTTCGTTGAGCAGAAACAACTGGTGTCATAGCTCAGCCTGTTTTGTTTGAGCTGGGCTCCGGGACGGGGGCGGCGGCCGCTGCGCTAGCGCGCGCGAGAGAAGGGCTGGTTTGCGCCCTGGCCTGATGTGCCTGGTTTGGCGCTGGGGTTGTGCGGTATTGGGGCCTCCGCTTGCTCGCCTGCTGAGGCACAATGCATCCGGTATTGCAACGCGTGTCTGTTGGTCTAAGTATACTTTAAGATGTTGCGGTGCTGTTCCGCACTCAGACGTCTTTCCAAGCATTCTTTCCCTGCCCTTGCACAGCTGAGCACCACGGCACCATGGCACAGCTTACCTTGCATACCAGTGCAGACAAAGTTCACAATGGATGAGAAAGCTGTTCGTGAAGTGGCCCATGCCAGCTGCACTGCAGCTGCTAGAGCATGGGCGTGGTGCAACCCCGGCAGCATGCAATCCTATGAGACGCGCTATGGCAGGGTGCCCGCCGGACGTGCGCCAGATGCAAGCACTGCCAGCAGTGCGCGCCGGGCGCGGCGCAGGCAGAGGCGGGCGTCATGCGCGGCCCAGATGCGCGCGCAGCAGGCGCTTGCCGCCCGCGCGCACCACCTCGCCGTGGCAGGGCACGATGGCGTCCCAGTCCCAGCCGTCCAGGGTGCGCATTGCCGCTTCATACGCACCTGCATGCGCAGGCGAGCACACCAGATTCGGCATCAAGCGCTTGGTGCTTCACTGTAAAGCAATCCCGTGCAGTCGCGCACAGAGTGCTGGCATGCAAAAGTCAATGTGACCCCATGTGAGCTTGTGCCCGGGCCGGAGCCCATCATGCAGAGCTCGGGTGCACGCCATGTCGCCTTGTGCTCGCGCGGTCACGGGCAGCGCACCGCCGTCTTTTATCATGAAGCGCTTGTAGAAGCGCCGGTACACCTGCGCGCGCTCCCCAGCATTAGCCGCCCTGGCGGCCCGCAGCTCTGCCGGCGCACGCCGGCGCGGCCTCGGCCCGCCGCAGCCCAGGCGGCGGCGCGGCAGAAGCGGATGCTGAGGCTGCCGGCCGAGCGCAGGCAGCAGGGCGCGGTCGCGCCAGCACCTGCCCTGCCCTGCCCGCGCCCACAGAGCCAGCCGCGCGGCGCAGGGCGGGCGGGCGGGCGCGGCGGGCGCGGGCGGGCGGCGTCAGCGCGCGCGCCTGGTCCATGCCGAACTTCCAGAGCTGCGTGCCGCCGGGCGCGGCGCGCGGGTAGTTCCAGAACAGGTCGCTCGTCACCAGCGCGCGCGCCGGGCGGAAGAGGAGCACGACCTGCGCGCGCGGTTGACTGAAGAACGATTACACATGTTTGGTGGGGGGGGGTGATGTGAAGGTCGTCAGAGACAAATGAGTAATGGCAAGTTGCCCGCCGCCTGTCCCCGCAAGGGTGGATGCCTAGGTGTGCCACTACCCGGTATGCAAAGCACGACTGCGGCCACGGACCGCGCTGAGAGCGCGGCATGCCTCTGGGCTGGCAAGCATCGCACAGACAATCACTGTTGGTACGGGCGCAGGGCAGGCCGGAGCGCGCGCGCCTCGTTGAAGAAGGGCTGGCCCGTGAAGGGGTTGGCCTCGTAGGAGAGCCACAGCGGCTCCACGTCGCTCTGCCACTGCGGCGGCGCCGCGCCGCCCAGCTCGGCCGCGCCGCCAAACACGCGCGGCTCCTTGGCCTTGAGGCCGGGGCACGCGTACGCGGTCGCGGCGGGGAAGCGCTCCTGCCACTGGCCTCCGGCGCGGCGCCAGGGCTCAGCGGCGGGCGCTCGGTGGCGAGGCGAGCGCGCGGAAGGTGACACCCAGGGCCAGCTAGCTGCGGGTTGGTTACGGGGGCCTGGCTGCGCGGCCGCCAGGTGCCTCGCGAAGAGGATCGGCGGAGCGCGTCGTGTCCAGACTCGCAGGGGCTTGACTGGTACCACGTCTGGCTCTGTGGCAGTCTGACCCGTGTGTTTGTGCTGTTGTTACACAAGGGCACCCCGCCCCTCCACATCCTCGCTGGGGTGACGTGGGGAGGCGCAGGTGCGCACACCTGCGCTGCATAAGCGATGTGCTCATAGTTTGGCGAGACGATGTGCCGCACGGGGCCCAGGCATGCCAGCGCCGCCTCCAGCGCGCCGTCCAGCGCCACCGGGCTGTGGACCAGCAGGCTGCCGTCCCGCAGGCGCAGCACCGCCATGCGGCCGCCTGCGTGGGCCCCGTCGTCTCGCGTTCGCCGCCCTCCTCCGCAGAGCCTGCTCTGCCAACTGTGGCAGGGGCGCAGCGCACCAACCTACGTCTATCTTGTTCCAGGTGAAGGGCCGGTCGGCCGCCCACACGCCGTCAGCGACGGGCAGCAGCACGCGGCCTGCGCGCGTGCCCACGGTGCTACGTCGCCTCTCAGGCCAACGTGCCAAGAGCTGGCAAGTTAATGTGATGCGGCAAGTTCTTGTATGATGCAGCGACAGCAACCACAGGAACAAACCTGCGGTGTTGGTAAAAGTTTTGTACTTGTCATCTGTGAACTCCAGCGCCTGGGCATCTTTTGCCAAGGCGCAACGTGGAGCAGGTGTCCTACGCTCTGGCCTGCGGCCCGCTGCAGCAAACGGGCGTTGCCTCAGGACGTGGCAGCTTACACTTGTGGAGGCCTGCCTCATGCTCCCTACTCCTGCGCATGGGCTCCTGGCGATCAGCATACTTCTCTGTGGGGTCCACAGAGGCAGTTGTTGAGGACGGCTCTGAGCAGTGGTGCGCCAAGCCTTGAAGGAATGTTTGCAACACGAGCATACCGTAGGCACCGTTTAGGCGGGAACAAGTCGCTACGGGAAGGTAGGCAAAAGCATCTTGCTTTTTGCCACAGGCGCTGCATATGGTCGTTGCAGTGCAGCACACGTGCGTTAAATATAAGTGATTGTCGCCCTCATTGCAGTACAGGCGATAGCAGGATCTGCGTCGTGCTTCAAGGAGGTCTGTGCACTACGGTCAGCAATGCAGGTGACTCAATGTGACGTCTAACCACTCCAATTCCACTGAGGCGCCCCTGGGCTGCCGCACGCGGCGTGCTCGCAATGGACGTCTCTAAGCTCAAGGAGGCATCAGCACGCTTTCCAAAGCCCCCCGACTTTGTACCCACGTATGGCACCGCTGGCTTCCGCGCCACCGCGGCCCTGCTGCCGTCCACGGTGTTCCGGCGCGCCACCGCACTGCCTGGCTTGTTACAGGGACACTGAGTGTATGATATAGCATGCTTGTCTTCCTCACCACCCAGTCCTGCTGTTGTCACTGGGCCAGGCCAGCCCCCCGTCTGTTGGCGGGGGTGTGCTCCCGCCCCGCCGCCAACGGTCAGCACGGCGCCTGCTGCGCTGCCTGGTGTGGCCGTACGTCGCACAGCCACGCTTTCCTGGTCAGCCCGGGGCAAAGGGCGCCTTGCGCCTGCCAGCCTGCTATAAGCCAGCCGCACTTTGCTTGCCAGGCTTTGCCAGGGAACTTTCAGTGCACACGCTTATGCATTGCTCCCTGGATCAGCCTAGGCTTCACGTGAACGTGGGGCGTCCCGAATGTGGCGGCGCTAGGCTGGCCGTTGCTGCAGGTGCGGCGTGCTCATGGCGGCGCGCGCGCTGAAGGCCGACGGCGCCACCGGGCTGGTCGTCACTGCGTCTCACAACCCGGTGGCGGACAACGGCGTCAAGCTCGTGGACCCCAGCGGCTACATGCTGGAGCAGGCCTGGGAGGTCCGCGGGGCCCCCCTGACGCCTGTTCTAGGTGTGGCAATGTGGCTGCGCTTGCAGTGGAGCAAACATGCGGCTGGGCTTCCACATGCAGGGCTTGAGCCCGCCTGCTGTGCTGGAGCACATGCCGCAGGCGGTCACTCTTTGGCTGGGGTTAGGGTAGTGATTGAGCGGGCAGTCACAGGCGGCCGTGGGCTGCACAAGCATGCGCGCTGCGCTCAGGTGGGGCGGCATGCACTTGTGCGAAGCAGTGCTGCGCTGCAGCAAGTGGGGGACAGGGCAGGGATATCATCCATGGAGCGGGCCTGGGTGTGCTGTGCCTGCAGCCGCACCGCATGTTCCGCGTCCAGAGCTGCAGACAGCTTGCTTGTCGAGGCTTCCAGATGGCGGCGGTGCGATGTGCTGGTCGGGCTGTGGGGAGGTCAACGCACACGTCTGTGTCACGCGCCCGCTGCCTGGTAGCGTGAGGTTGAGGTGTGCTTTTGTTGTGGCTCATGGATTGCAACACTCGCCTTCAGCCTCCGCCCCAAACATATCGCTCTAGGCAGCGCCTGCCTGCTCAGGGCGCTCGGGTGCTGATGTTGCGCATGAAGGGGCACAAGAGGGTCTGGGAGGCAGGGCGTCTCACACCGCGTGAGGCGCGCGGCAGGCGCACGCGGACCGCTTGGCGGCTGCTGGCACGGACGACGACGTATGCGCGGCCGTGCAGGAGCTGCTCCAGAGGGAAGAGATCACCCACGGCGCGCCGCGCCTGCGAGCACCGGCGCGCGCAGGCCCTGCGCACAGTGTTGGCGTGCAGGGCTCGAGCGCGCATGCCGCTGCGCATGCGGCAGCTGCGGAGCGTGGCCGCGCTGTGCAACCAGGAGTCCTGGCATGGGTGCATTGCTAGGGTTGGGCCTAGGCTGGACCGTCTGCGACCGCGCAAATGCGTTGCGGCACGTCCGTTGGACCGCCGCCGCCCCTCGCCTCTATGTGAGCCGGTCCGCATGCACCCTTGCGCCCCTCATGTGGCAGTGACTGCGCGCGGCGCGCTGCCGAGCGTGGGCGCGCCGGCGGCCGCGCTGGCCGCCTGCCGGCGCAGCGTCTCCTCGTGGGCCACGCTGCAGGCTCAGCTCCTGCGCCCGCTCATCTGTGCTACCGGGCGCAGGGGCGGGCGTGGTGATGATTGCGCACGACACGCGGCCCAGCGCGTGCGCGCTGGTGGCCGCGGCGGCGGCCGGCGTCGCCGCGCTGGGCGGCGCAGCGGAACACTGCGGCCTGCTGACCACGCCGCAGCTGCACTGGATGGTGCGCCAGCGCAACGCGGGCGCCGAGGACAGCGAGGCCGCCTACTTTGGCGCGCTGGCCGCTGGCTTTGCCGCGCTGGCCGGCCGCGCTGCTGCGGCGCCGCAGGTGCGCGGCCCCCGCGCGGCGCTCGGCTGGCTGCAGGGCCCGAGGGCGTCAGCGTCCAGGGTGGGCCCCTGCGACTGCCTTGTCGCAGCCCGCGGCCAGGCGAGGCCTGCGTCGCGCGTGCGGGGGCCGTGCAGGCGCCAGCAGCGCTGAGCGGACGTGCTGGCTTGCGCACGGCGCGCGTCGGTGCGCGTGCTGAGCGGTGCAGGTCGGCTTGCAGTGGCTCCGAGCAGGCACTACCGTGGTGCAACAGGGTAGCGTGGCGACCGCCGTAGCGGACGCTGTGCATGCACGCGCCGGTGGGGGTACAACAGCAGTGTGGCGGCCACCATAGCGGGCGCTGCGCGAACAGGCGCTGGTGGTGGACTGCGCGGGCGGCGTGGGCGGCCTCAAGCTGGGCGCGCTGGCGGAGCGGCTGGGGCCGCTGCTGCCGCTCGACCTGCGTAATGCCGGCGGCGGCGGCGGCGGCGGTGGCGCGGGGCTGAACGACGGGTGCGGGGCCGACTTTGTGCAGAAGGAGCGCGCCGTGCCCGCCGGCTGCCAGGACGTGCCCTCCGGTGCCAGGTCCGCTCTCCACTCTCTTGGTGCAAGCCGTGAGCACGCGCGTGTGCTGTGATGGCAGGAACTGCGCCTGTGCTCCGTCCATGTCACTTCGTGCAGGGCGGCTGGTGCCTGAAACATCAAAGCATCTTAGCGTACTAGCCAGTGCCTCTGGCCATGCCAGAAAGCCATCAGCCCAATCCTTCGACTCTGAACAGTGCCCTGTGCCTAAAGCATCGCTGACTCAATTGGGGCTCCCCGCATGCAAGCCCATGATAGCACCCGGCCTTGCACCGCCCGCAACCCGGGCCCTGTCCCATGCACCGCCACCCGTGGCCTGGCCGTGCTCCACCACTCACAGGCGGCCATGCCCAGATCTCTCACCTGGCAGCGCGTCCCGTGCAGGTGCGCCAGCCTGGACGGCGACGCCGATCGCATCGTGTTCTGGGCGCCGGGGCCAGGCGGCGCCGTGCGTCTGCTGGACGGCGACAAGATCGCCGCGCTCGCCGCACTGCTTGTGCGCGACCTGCTGGCTGCGCTGCCCGCCGACGCGCGCGCGCCCACGGTGCGCCCGCTGGCTCAGGACCCTCCCCGGTCATCTTTCGCATCCCTATGAGTATCCGGCAGTGCTCGAGCGCGCTGACCATCCTCCGCGCCAGCGGTGCGGCGCGCGCGGGCATGCGCTGGGGGTGCATGCTCGTCCACTGCCGGGACCCCTGCCTCGGGCCGCGGCTGCTCCGCGTCTGCTGGCAGCGGCCCTCCTCAGGCACGCGCCCTGATAAAGGGAAAAGACAAAGGGCGAGCGCCCCATGGGCCCCGCGCGGCCGCAGGTGGGCGTGGTGCAGACCGCATACGCGAACGGCGCGTCCACGCGCTACCTGGCAGGCCTGGGCCTGACCGTGGCGCGCACGCGCACCGGCGTGAAGCATCTGCACGCCGCCGCAGAGGCCTTCGATATTGGCATCTACTTTGAGGCTAACGGCCACGGCACCGTCCTATTCGGGCACCGCCTCCTGCAGCGCCTGGGCAAGGCGCGCAACCCCTGCCGCCCGCCTTGTAGGTGCCGCCTGTCCAGCGGTAGAAGCTGAGAGCGCGCGTGCTGTGTGCCGACCTGCAACTAGGCTGTAACGCAGGCGTGCAGCATTTTGCATGCCTTGGGGAGGCGCGCCTGTTGTCAGCCCCATGCTAGACTGCTCGATCCCCCTCCCTGCTCAGCCTGCGCCGCAGGAGCCGCCCTGGCCGTCCCGCTCACGCAGCCGGCGCGCCGCGCAGCTCCGAAATGGGTGCGCGGCGGCGCGAGACCTGCTCGCCTTGGCCGCCATGGTCAACCAGGCGGTCGGCGACGCGCTGTCGGGGCTGCTGCTGGCGGAGGCGGCGCTGCGGCGGTGCGGCTGGGGCCTGGCGGAGTGGGACGCGCTGTACGCCGACCTGCCCTCGCGCCAGCTCAAGGCGCGCGCGCGTGCCCCGCCGCGTGCCCCCCGCGCGCTGCCAGACGAGCGGCGGACACGAGCGGCGGACATGCAGAGCGGCGGCGTCCGCGGCCCGCTCCATGGAGCGGCGCCGGCGCGCGCCTGGTCAAGTCGCCGCTTGCGACGGCCCCAGCACGGAGTGTCTGAGCAGTGCCTGGG
>JAABUV010002931.1_pt1 | contig 22380 bp, 21 predicted proteins | sample 5559971 | NCBI WGS metagenome assembly JAABUV01 (sample SAMN10711881, study PRJNA513362) | rock metagenome | isolation source: Antarctica rocks | place: Antarctica: Victoria Land, Knobhead nord | collected 2015-12-19
TAGGGTAGGGGGGCAGGGGCGGGCGCGCACTCAGCTTGCGCTCGCGGAAGTTGTTCAGGAAGCTGAGGCCCTCGGAGTTGCCCGCGTCGCCGATCGTGAGGTGCACGGCGCCGCACGCGTCCGCCGTGTAGTTGCTCACGGGCGTGCTGCGCTCGTACGCGTGCACGTGGCCGTAGAGGAAGACGTCGACGCCGGCCGCGTGCGTCAGCGGCTCTAGGCTCAGCCGCATCTGGCGCATTGCATGCAGTTGCAATAAGCCTGCAACTGCGAATTTCGCTAAAGCTCATGCATGGCGCCGCCCTGTGCCACAAGGACATGCAGGCGGGCGCGGGCACAGCAGCCCTCCACTACAAAGCCTACCCAGGGCCTGCACTCCCTCATGCTGGCGTGCACGCTCCCTGGCGAGCAGACTGCGCCAGCAGCAACGGCGCAGCTCCGGCACGACATGGCATGTGTGGTACAGGGTGCATCCAGCACGAGTGCCCCATGCACGACCGGCCACCCACACAGCGGCTGGTCATGCATCCTCGGCCATATCCGCGTCGCGGGGCAATGGTGACCGGCGGGAGAGCCCGCATGCCGGCGCACCTGCTCGAACTCCTTGTAGCTGGAGTCGGTTGTGTACCTGCCGCGCGCGCGCGCGCCCCGTCAGCCTCCTGGGCCTCTGCCGCAGCCGCTGACCTGCTGTTTGACCTAAATCCCAACCCTAATTATGCATCGCTTCCATGAAGATGCATGCAATCCGGATGCTGACAATCACATGTCAGTCACTTATCAGCGCGCCGGACTGCAGCGGCCCACAGGGCGTAGGGCCCCTGGTGGCAGGGCAAGGCCGCTTAACTCACGGCTGGGCCGCACACGCGCATGGCACCATGGGGCTCCAGGCTGGCAGCACAGCGCATCGTGCAGGCGGCGGACGCTGCGCCGCACGCCGTACTGGCCCGCTTCCCGCTCATGGCGCACTGCCCCCCGAGGCCCGTCCCATGGGCAGGCAGGCTGCACCATCTGCACCCCCCATAGGCTGCCCTTACTTATGCGCCAGACCCCGCATGCACAATTGTCAATGCAGGGTAGGGTGCGGCGCGCGCGCCAGGGGTTGTGGAAGGTGATAAGCACCCAGGGCGTGCGCGCGCGGTCCACTGCGGCCAGGTCACGCGCCAGCCAGCGCGCCTGCGCCGCCGCTCGCAGCAGCATGCGCCCCTCAGCGTGTGGACCGTCGCCGGGGGCCGGGCAGCGCGACGGGCCCCCGAGCAGAGCCGCCGGCCGCTGCTTGCGGTGCCCGAGCGGCCCACCAGCCTTGGGCATCGAGGACATGTCCGGGACGTGAGGGATTGACCACGCCGCCATGCATGCCGCTACATGCCCATGACACTGCCGGCGGTCGCCGCTCACAGACGCGTCCTTGGTGCGGGCGCCTGTTTCCCGCCCAGCGCGGGCTGCCCATGCGCACGTTCCGACAGCGCATGGGTGGTCACACGCAGGAGGTCGGTCAGGGAAATTTAAAGCTTAGCGTGGATAGGGTTAGGGTCTGGGCCGCGCCTGGTCGCTGCCAGGAGTGTAATCGTGGTAGTTGGACAGGAAGATGCTGTGCACGGGCCCCGTCTGGATGGAGTAGAAGAAGGGGCTGGGCGACCCGCTGGCCGTGTGCGGCGTCTGCGCGCCGTGTCGAGCCTCACGGGTGCCCTTGGTACCCTCACCCTAACCTGTCATCATCCTGCAGCATGCACAGCGCGCTCTGTGCTCTGCGCTCTGCGCTCTGCCTGCACGAGGCGCATTACCTCCTGCGACCCCCTGGCAGCGCGTAGAGCCTGCTGCACACTGCGCAGAGCCCTGGTCCGCGCCCGCCGCACGCCCTGCCGCATATTTAGCGAGGGCGGGGCGCACTGGCCAGCGCGCGCGCAGCGAGCGGAAGGCGCTGCCGTCGGCCTGCTGCTCCTCCTCGTGGTTGCCCGTCCCGCCGTTCATGGGCCACTGCGCAGCGCCGCAGCAGGTCGAAGGCCGGCCTGGCCGGGGTCTGGGGACGCTGCGAGGGCACCTGGGCGGGCCTGCTGGGCCTCGCTCCTGCTGCTGTGGGCGGCCGCAGCAGCCGGCCGAGTCCAGCTCAAACCCCTGAGACCCTGATTCTATCCTCACAACGCATGCGTTGTCGCGGCGGCATGACCTGGATGCGTGGGTCTTGCGCCTGGGACACCAGCGGCTCGATGAAGCGCTGCCAGGCGTCCCAGACCGGCTGCCAAGTGCCCGAGTTGGGGTTGCCCTCCGACGCGGTGTTGGGGTCCCGGGACTCGGTGCCATTCGCGTACCATGTATCTGCGCCGCGCGCGCGCGCACGGAGCCAGCTCACACGTCCGCCGTCCCCAGGCGGTGCGGGTCTTGCAGAAAAGCGCCTGGGCCTGACAGCGTATGCAAGGTCTGCACCACAACAGTGCCGTCCCTGGACCCTTTCCAAACCCTACACACTAACCTTCCCTGGACCCTTCCTGTCGGGCCCTGCGCCCAGCGCATGCAGCCGCATTGCCACATCGCGCTTCGCATGTCCGCCTCCCCGGCCCATGAGCGAGGGCCCCAAGACGGTGACGCAGCCGCGCCCACGTGCGCGCGGCGCGGCGCTGGCAAACGGCGCGGCGCGCCTGCGTAGCTGTAGTCGCCAATGAAGAGGACGCTGGTGGGCGTGGTCACGTTACGCGCGGACGCCAGCACGTGGTCGAGTGTGGTGGAGCTGTTGGCGCTGAGGCCCCAGTCCGCCAGCGCCAGCAGGCGCTGCGGGTAGTGCGGCCCTGCGCGCGCGCGCGCGACCCTCACAAGGGGCTTTTCGTCGCACGGGCCCGCCAGGCGGTCCCCGCACTTCCTGCTGCGGCGCGCATGCGCCGGCGGCGGAAGGCCCCGGCCGCAAGAGCAGGGTCGCTGCGGAGCGTCCGGCGCACGCGGGACGGGGCGGGAGCTGCAGCCTTGCCGGGGCGCCGCATGGTGCACGCGCGGCGCGCGCATGTCAGGGTTGGGTTGGGGCACGGTCGCGCTACCCTATACCCGCACACCTGCCGCCTGCGGGCTCAGGAAGCTGAACTCGGCGCTGAACGTCTCGCCGTCGCCCGCCACCCTGTACCAGTATCGCGTGGCCGGCTCCAGGTCGGGCAGCGCGGCCGCGTGCAGCAGCGGCGAGGTGTAATTGAGCGCCGTGGTGCCGCCCCAGAAGCGGTAGCTGCTGGTGTAGATCTGGTCGTACGTCTGCGCGCGTCGCGGCGGCGCTCAGGCGGCTGCCTGTGTGCGGCGGTGAATCCGCCCGTGCGCAGCGCCCCTGCGGCACTGCGGAGCTGCGCTTGCGCCTGCGGGCGGGCGCCCGCGCGCCAGCGGGCCCCGTGCGCACAAGCATTGGCTGGAGGGGCGCGCGCAGTGCTTCTGCTTGCATCTGGCAGGTGGCTGAGCGCACGCCAGCACAGCGCAGCTGGTGAGGCATGCTCGCCCTGACTCCTGAACGCAGCCTCGCGACGCAGCCAGCAGCCCGCTCTTCAGTGCAGTCGAGCCCCCGTGCGCACCCATGCTCCCCTGCGTCGCCCGGGACGCCCTGCCGGGCAGGCCGGAGCGCGGCTGGGCCGCCGTGGGCGCGTGCAGGGGCGGGACCAGGGCGGCTCGCCTGGGCGGAGCCGCGCGCCTCCTGGTCGAGCCGCCCGGGCCGCTGCCCGAAACGTACCACGCTGGACGCGTTGGAAGCGTCCAGCGGCGACAGCTCCCCGCGCCCCGTCTGCACATGCAAGTGCAGGTTTAGGGTAGGTCTATGTCATCACGCGCAGAGCACCTGATGCAGAGCAGCTCCCTGCAACCGCATGCTGACTCGCTCCACACCCTCATCACGCACCGTTGCCGGGTGTCGGAGACTGTGTCCAGCAAGCAGCGGGTGCTGAGCGAGCACACACACTGACAAGCGCCAGGCAGACACTGGCAAGGGGCCCTGGCCGCGTGCATGCGGGTCCGCTGCAGAGCCCAGGTCGGCGCTTTTGCGCAACTGCAGGCGGCAGCGAGGTGGCAGAGCGCGGGCGCCCTTGCCTGGGCCTTGCCGGTGGCCCACATGACCAGCACCTCGCCGGCGCCTCCGACGGACAGGTGCACCTGCGGCGCACGCACCGCAGCGGGCTCTGCACGGCTCGCGCCGGCGGCAGCAGCTCAAGTGGCACACGCTGACAAAGAGGGGCACTGCATTTACAGTGGCACTGCATGTGCACTCGGCGGCACAGGGGACGGCTACGCCACAAAACTCGCTCCTGGCTTGAGGCCGAGGCAGACAGCAGGTCAAGCACGAGCCACCAGGCGCCCAGTCCCGTGCAGCCCGGCGCGCGCGGGCACGCCTGGCTGGGCGCGTTGCCGGTCGTGTTGTCTGCGGTTGCGCCCTCGTTCAGGGGCAGGAAGTGCGTGCTCGGGCGGAGGGCGGGGTCGAAGGGCGCCGTGTACGGTGCCTGCGCGCCGCACCAAGCATTGCACGCTGCCCCGGCGCTGAAGCCAGAGCCTGCGAGGGGCTGGCCGTACCTTGAAGTCGATGCTGAGCGGGATGTTGGCGGCCTGGCAGACACTGCCTGCCAGCAGGACTGCCACCACTGCGGCATGCAGATGTTCCATGTTGCACCCGAGCTGGCACACCGCGGCCCGCCGCACGTACAAACTGCACGCTGAGCCAAGGTGTGAACACCTGTGTTAGTTTGCCAGCATGCCACAAGACAACACAGTGCAAGAGCAGGTTTGCACTTAGTGCACTCAACGGTACATACCACCTCAGCCTCGCACGACAGAGGACGGCGTTGTTCACGTACCTGAGTACAGCAGCGGTGAAGGTCTGAGGAGCTGGTTGATAGACTAACAGAGCTGCTCTTGGTCAGCAGGAAATTGTGCTGAACTGTAACACAGTCTGTCAGTTTGCTGCAAGCTCAGCCGCACGCTGGGGCTCCTGGCCCTGCGCCATTGCTGCGCACCGCTAGACACCAGGCTGGGGACGCTCTGAGGAGCACCTAGCGCGCCTAGAAGGAGCCTGCCACCCACGGCCTTACTCTATATACACCAGGCACGCGTTGGGTGTTTCGTTCCATCGCATCAGCTGATAAAGGCATGCTCAGCAAGCCTGCTCTGTCTCCACGGACACTGCATCGCGCGCTCGAGCAGTCACCTCTGCAGGCCGCACGCGCATGGCAATGCCGCACAGATGCAGCCCACAAAGCCGCCTGCAAGCAGGGCGGAGCGCCGCCAACGGCAGGAGGCGCAGGTTGCCGCCAAGCGCGCTGCAGCGCTGAGCGACCGCGCGTGCACGCTTTTGTTGGCGAGGCACGGAGAAACCAGTTGGAACTTTGAGCACAGGTGCCCTGGCGCAACCCCCTGCTCACAGTGGCTCTGGCTTATTGCAGTGCTGCATCGTTTTGACTGGTGAGCTCACCGCTAGCAGCATGTGCCTGGCGTGTACATATCTAGATGCTCAGCCCTGCGCTTTATGTGGCACACTGCCTGTCCCTGTGCGCTGTCGCAGGACACACACTAGTTTGGGAAACACACTAGGCAGTGCTTAGTTCCAGCACATATACCTTCAAACTGTCTAGCTTTGCAGCGTACTGCACACGCCCGTCCAGCCGCCGAGCCCTGGCAGCAGGCTGCAGGGCCAGGCGGACCCGCCGCTCAACGCCACCGGGCGGCGCCAGGCGGCCGAGCTCGCCGGCGCGCTCCGCGACCAGCATGTGCAGCACATCGTCTCGTCGGACCTGCGCCGCGCGCTGCAGACCGCGGAGCTGGTCGCCGCCGCGCTAGGCACCGGCTCTGATGCCATAATTGCGCTGCCGGGTCTGCGCGAGCGCCACCTGGGCGTGCTGCAGGCGCGCGCCGCGGGCGCCCGCCGCTCATGCCGGGCCGCACCGCGCCCCACACGGCTGCCTGTCACGTGGGCTGCAGTGGTGTCGCAGAAGGCGTGGAGTCCTCGGCGCGATTTTCACATCACACGACAGCCAGGCAGGCGGGCTCAGCTGCGTCCGGCGGCGCAACCTTAAACGCTGCACCAAGGCTTGGCGGCGGCAGGCATCGAGCCTCACTGCGGGGGCCGCGCCCGCAGGGCCTCACCCGCGGCGAGGCGGCGGCGACGGCGCCGTCGGAGTATGCGACGCTGGCATCCGCGGACGGCGCGCCGAGCGGCGGCGAGACCGTGGGGCAGCTGCGGCGCCGGAGCACCGCGGGTGCGCCGCCTGCCCGTCGCCAGCGCACCGCCGCCCCGACTGCTTGCAGCCTGCAGAGCGTGTCAGTCTGCTAGTCCGCCGCTCGCGGGCCTGCCGCAGCCCGCGGTCAGCGCGCCCGCCAGCAGCGCACGCTGCCGCTGCGTGCAGAGCGTGAGCGGCCCCTTCCCTACCTACCCTAACCATATGGGTGCCCGCGCAGAGGTGGAGCGCCTGGCGGCCATGCACCCGGGCGCCACGCTGCTGCTGGTCGCCCACGGCGGCGTGCTGCAGTGCCTGCTTGAGCGCGCGGCCGGGCGGCGGCCCCCCGGCGGCGCCGTGCCTAACGGCAGCCTGGCCGCCGTCCGCGTCGACGGCGCCGTCTGGGCACTGCTGTTCTGGCCGCGTGCCGTGGGCCCCGGCGCCGATGCGAGCGCGCGCGGCGGTGGCTGGGGCGGCGGCTGATGCCGGCGGTCAAGTTGCCCCCGTGTGTATACCACGAGCGCCACTCCGCATGGACGGCTGCTCTGCCCACCATGGCGCATGGGCTGGCAGCCGTCTGTGTGCTGGGCAAGGGGATGGGCCAGGCTGCACTCTGCCGTCCTGCATCCATGTCCCACCGGGATGGTGGGTGAGGAACGGTGCTCACAGTCGCGTGCACCAGGGGCGGTTACAGAGAGCGCGCCGCTTGGGCACTGCTAGTGCAGTTGTGAAGAAAAGCGCTCGAGCTCACAGCGGATCTGTGACACAGCAGGCCAGCAAAACATGCAGACACCACCGAGGCATGGACTGCACAGGAACCGACACAGCCACCGACTCTGCTGACTACGTCGCCTGCCTGCTTGCGCAAGCTGCCCCGCGCCCAAGTTGTTGACGACGGAGGCAGCGTGCGGCCGCAGGCGGAGGGGCTCAGGGCGCGCAGTTGCCTGCCTGAGCGGGCCGGGCAGCCACAAAGGCCGCGAAGTCCCGCACCGGTCCCCTGCGCACCGCACCGCCCCGACTCAGAGCCTGCGCCCAGGGGGCCTGCGCAAGCAGACCGCACGCCACGCAGCCTCGACCAGGGCAGCACGGCCAGGCCAGGGCAGCGCGGGGCAGGCAGCCAAATGCGCTCCAGGCACACGTGCGCGCGCGCGCAGCAGACAAGCCCCCGCCATCATGTAAGGGGGCCCCCAGCGGGTCATGCCGCATGGGTGCTGCCGTTAGGCATGGACAGGGTAGTGTTAGGTGTGGGTTAGCAGCGGGGCCGCGCACGTGAAGGTATCGTCGTTATAGGTCACGCCGTAGGGGTGCTGCCCGTTGGGCATGGACACGTCCAGCACCTCGCCGTTGCCCCTGGGGAGCGCGCGCGCGCGCTGTCGTCACAGGCGGGGTGCCATGCGCCCTGCCTGGGAGCGAGGGTGGGGCTCTGGGCGTGCTCGCGGGGCGGTCCTGGTACTCCTCAGCGCACGCGCGGTGCGGCGCCGCAGGGCGCACACGCACCCCCAAGCACACGCACCCCCCTGAACCCTGCCCTAGGCGGCGCACAGCGCATGCGAGGCGCAGCGGCGGCAACGCGCGCGCGCGCCTGAGCGCCCACTCCCACAGCAGCGCGCCCTTGGCCGCCTTGTTGCCCCGCACGCTGGCCTCCACAGCCTGGCGCGCAGGATGACGCGCGTCACGCCTCAGTGGCGATGCTTCGTGGGCAGCGAGGGGGTTCGGCGCGCGCGCCGCCGGCAGCGCATGCCAGGCGCGCTGCATGCAGGCGCGCAGGGGCGCCGCCGCGGGTTAGGGTAGGGTAGGGCGCGCCTTGTACACTGCGCTGTAATAGGGGTTGCGCTCGCTGGCGTCGGCGGCGGCGCTGTCCTGCGTGACGATCTTGCCGAACTCCTCGATCAGCAGCGGCTTGCCCAGGGCGGTGGCTGCGGCGATGTGCGCCGCGATCCAGGCGCCCACAAAGTCCACGCCGCCGCTGCCGGCCGCCTTCCAGTTGTCCGGCTGCGGCAGGCGCCAGGCGCGCTCAGCCCCGCGCCGTGTCCATGTGGAGAAAGCCAGGTCAGACGTCCAGGTCAGGCGCAGGCGCCAAGCAGGGAGCGCGAGTGCATGGCGCCCCTGCGGTGCTGGCGTGAAGGAGAGCAGGGCAGCAGGCGGGAGCGCAGCCGAGGGCAGGCAAGCCCGCAGCGAGCCGGCCCAGCCGGACGGCTGCATGTGCCCAGCCAGACGGCCGCGCAAGTTGCTACCCTGACCCCAACCCTATACGGAGCCGCACCCAGATGTGCGCGGTGCAGAAGTCGATGTCGCGCGAGCGGTGGTTGTTGGCAAAGTCCTGCACGCGCAGCCCCGACATGGGCCCCTAACAGGAGGCTGCCGCTGCGGAGCGCCACGGGCTGCCGGGGGCACCAGGCACACATGCACAAACTTCCTTTCTGCTTCTTTTCTCAAGCACGATCTCAACATTTCATGCCAAAGTGGCGCACTGGCCAGCCTGCAGCAGGCCGCGGGGCAGCGCGCGCGCCTGCCCTGTGGCGCTGGACCAGATGCCGGCGCCGCCGGGGTTGGCGCCCGCGTACGGGGACGCGGGGCCGAAGAAACCCTCCTCGCCGATGGTCACCTGCGCCCCGCCTGCATCCCGCATCGATCCCTGGCTCGGCGCACCATCGCGGAACGCCGCTCTCGGGAAGCGCGTGCTTGAACGGAGCGTAGCCACATGTTGAGGGCGCGCGGGCTGACTGGGAGGGGCGGCAGCAGCCGAGCGCGGGCGTGCAGGGAGGCAGGCGCAGCGCGTGTGAGGGGCAGCGGGCGCGCGCCATGTGGTTGGGGTCGACGCTCTTCAGGAAGCGCGCCATCTTGTCGACCCAGGCTTGCACCTGGCGCCGCGCGCGGCTGGGCTGGCCCGGGGCGCCGCGGGTGCAGTCTGCGAGCGCCTGCAAGCAAGGCAGGGGGCAGCCGGTGCGCCCCGGGCACGCGCGCACGGGATGGGCGCGCCCTCGCACCTCTTGCGTGCTCCCCGTGCTGTAGCGCGGCTCATTTCTGAGGAGCCACAGCACGCCAGTCAGCTATATCATGTGTTGATCTACATGGTGACATGCACAGGACAGGACCCGAGTGCGCAGGCCGCGGTGCGCAGGCAGGGCCGCGAGCGCGCGCGCACAGCAGGTCGTAAGCGAAGATGGTGGGGTCGTCGCGGTAGCGCTTGCCGGTGACGCTGTTGACCCTGGCGGCGCATAGCGCCGTGTCAGCGCGGCCCCGCGCCGACGCTGGCGCGGCCGCCAAAGCTGCACCGGCCGGCTGCCGGCCGGGGTGTGGGGGGATGGGGGGGCGCGCCGGTTGACAAAGTGCTGCACATGGGTCATGTACAGCTGGTGGCAGGCGTCGCTGGTGAAGAAGGCGTCCTTGCTGCCGCCGCCCGCGCACCAGCCGACGTACTGCGCGCGCGCAGCGGTCATCATTGCCGTGCCGGGAGCGGCCGCGTCCCATAACATGCGGGACGTGCCCCGCATGCGCCCTTGCCCGCGTGCGTCCGCTGACAGCCAAGCTGGAGCTAGGGTTTTCCAACCCCCCGCAAAACCCGCCTCCCAGCCCCCAATAGGACCCCCTGGGGGATGCTGCGCCGGGCGGCGCCGCGCGCGCCTGCTGGACTGAGTCGGTCGGCTTCCAGTAGTCGGTCAGCGCGACGATCACGCGCATGCCCGCCTTTGCGGCCTCGCTCAGCACGAAGTCGAGCGCCTTGAACACCTGCTCGTTGTACTGCCCTGCGCGCGCGCAGTGGAGCGCGCATGCGGCCGCCATGTCCACCATGCAGCGCTCCTGCACCAGCTCGCATGCAGCGTGTGCATCATCAGGTTGAGGTGGAAGCGTTGAGGCACAGGCCGGATCCGGCGGCCGGCGCGGGATGCGTCACCAGGGCTCGGCTGCAGCGGCGCGCCCTCCCCGATGTTGACGTCCGCGAAGCCGAACATCCTGTTGCGCACTAGCGGGTCGTGGTCAGCAGTCTAGGTAGGTCAACGACAATGCTTGACGCACATGCCCGCCTGCTTATGGTGACATGTGCTTATGTGACAGCTGATCTGGAGCACAGCACACTTGCACCGCTCGCCGGCGGGCACCGCACACGGAGGGCCACCTCTGCAAACCCTACATTACCGCTGACCGCCTCCCAGCACACCATGCCCCGCGCGCCAGGCCCGCCCAGCACCTGAACGTGTTGAAGCCCAGCCGCTTGCCGCGCGACAGCAGGTACGGCACCACGTTGGCGCCGCCGAGCACGGACGCGTCGGCCGGCAGCGCGTTGGGCACGCTCATCGCGCCCTCCAGCAGCCGCCAGCTGCGCCCGCCACCCGACAGCGCCGCTCACATGTGCCACATGGCTCACATGGTGTGCGTGACGGGGGCATGGGCATGGGCATACGAGTTTTTTCCTGCATGCCTGCATGAATATAATGTAGGGATCATCCGTAAACGGATGAGTCGAGTCAGTGCGCGTATATAGAAGGGTCATGAAAACCACCCGCATCCTTATCTTGGCAGCGTGTGGACTCAATTTATAGTACCATGCAGGCCGGGGCGCACGAGTTCCAGCCGACAGGCCAGAACTCGTTGCAGGCGTCGTCGACGAAGGCGCCGTTCACGGCGCGGATGAAGCCTGTCGGCTGCTGCATGACGACCTGCCCGCAGCGGCCAGGGCCACCATCAGCGAAGGGAGGCTTGGATGTGCAGGCCGCCGGCATGTATGGCTGGTCGAGCCTTGCTGGGGAGCCCCTGCCCTGCGCGCTCGCAACGCAGGCAGCACAGGCGCCGCACGGTGGCATGCGTGGACCTCAAGCTGGGCATTTTGCTGAGAATGGCAGGCTGGGGAAGGATGCACTTTGGCCTGTTGCTGGCGCCCATGCATGCACACTGTCACGCATCTGAAAGAGACAGAGTGCGCCCAGCCAGGCATGCAGCAGGGGTGCAGGCCTGCGCCTGTCGCGGCTCGCGCCGCGCGAGCTCCGCGGGCGGGCGCTGCACGACGACGCCGCCGCGCAGGCCCACCGCGGCGGGCTGCTGCGCCGCTAGTGCGGGCACTCCATTGCCGCCGCCCGTGCGCGCGGTGAACATGATGTTGGTGGAATTGGCGCTGGAGCTGTTGGTGGCGCGCAGGTTGAGGAAGCCAGTCAGGCGCGGCGGCTGCGCTGCCACAAGCGCGGACGCGCACACCATGACCAGGAGCGCAGTCAGGGGGAGGTGCGCCATGGCCGCAGATACGAACGGGAATCTGAGCCCACGAGGCAAGAGTGTGGGTGTGGTTCTGCACGGAGCGGCTGGGCACTGGCGCGCAGGCTGGCATTGGACTCTTGGTTTACAAGGTTCACCCACCAACCACCCTAGGTAACCCTGCATCATCCAAATACAAGTTTCATGCCTGGTCCTATCTGCCACTTCTTGTCGACATCCTGCCGCTCAGGCGCATGCGTTGCGCTGCGCAGTGCGCGCAGCGCGCCAGGGCTCTTGTACACACACGGAAACATGTGCAGACATGCAGAGTGCATCTCCGATGCACATATCAAGAGATAGCAGCGCACGTCAGGGACCAAGGCAGTGCTACCAATGCGCTTGGCGCCCTGACCAGAGGCGCGGCATGCGCGTGCTGTAAGCGATACGACTCTCCTTGTTCCCCAGGCCCGTGCCGGTGCGCTCAGCACTCGTGGGACATGCAGGGCCGGCGATGTGCAGCCGACGCGCGTCACTGCGGCGGCCGGCTGCGCGCCAGGTCAGCGCTGGCGCGCTTGGTCACGGTCCCGTTGAGGTGCCCGCCCGCGCCCGGCAGGGCGCGGTCCGCGGCGGCCGCGCCGTTCGCCGCACTATGCTGGCCGTTTGCCGTGCACAGCGCGCCGTCCGCGGCTGCCAACAGCGCAGCAGAGGCGAGTCAGTTCACACCCACTGGCGCGCGCTCCCAGGCGCTGGCTGAGCGGGGTTTGCCAATAGGCATGCGCCAACAACATCGGGCAGGGTGCAACAATGATGCAGCTGCCGGCATGCATGCCCGATCGCGTAATCGAGGGCGCCTCCATCTCCAGGCGCACTCACAAACATACCCGTGCTCAGGATGCAAGATCAGTGTGCGGGTAGGGTTAGTGCAACGCTATATCTCAACCATATACCCTAACCCAGCGCTGGCATGTCTGGTCAGGAAGGTGGAGCCCACCTTGCGCGCCGCGCTCGGCGCCGTCGCTGTCTTCAGAGCTGCCGCACAGGCGCTGCTGGCTGTCCGAGGCGCGGCGCAGCTCGAGCGCCGCGGCGGCCGCCTTGTCGCGCGGCAGCGTCACATACAGCAGCCCATACGCCAGCAGCTCCAGCGCCCACGGCACGATAAGGCTCACCTGCGCGCGGCAGCGCGCCGCCTGGCGTGCCGACAGACGCCTTTCCTCTGGCGCGACGCGGCCACCGACACGAGCCTGGCGCGGCAGAGGCTCTGCGATGCGGAGCCGGAGCAGCAGCTGGTTGCCGCCCTGGCCGCGCGCCTGTCGCTGCCGCGAGGCCGCGCCGCGCCGTGCACAGCAAACAGCACGACTGCAGCTGCAGGCCCAGCCTGGCCTGCCTGGGCTGTGCCCTGGTTGTCTGGGGGGCAGCTGCAGCACCTGCACTGCATCCTAAGCAGAGCCCGTTTGCTGCCAGGGTGCTGCAGCGGAGCAGGGGCAGGGAGCCAGTGGGCGCTTCAGAGGAAGCCCGGGAGAGATGGTCGGCCAAGCCCAGGGGGTGTGCCACTGCTCGCGCGCACAGCGCTTGCCGGGCAGGCGTCGCGCGGGCGCACCAGCAGCCCGTTGCCGAGCGCGCGCGCGTTCCGCATGCTGCGCGCGGGGTCGCGCGCGGCCGCAGCCCCGCCCGCGTCCCAGGCATCCACGTACCCAAACCTGCCGCCGGCGCGTGGTGGCCTTGCTGTTCCGCGCTGCGTGCGCTCTGCCTGATCCCCCGCCCGAGCACTCCCCACCCGGCTGGTTCTGGCTGTCTGCTTGGTATGGCAGCGAGCTGGTGAGCTCGGCTCGCCCCTGTCAGACAATCATCCATGCCCACAACACCGGCTGGCACGGCATGGGAAAGCCTCACTCGCCATTGTACACGGAGCGACACATGCACCAGGCGACGGGCGCGTCGCGGAGCCCACGCACGCCCCTGATGCCCTGCGCGGGGAGGCCGCGCACCGCGCCGCCACGACGCCGACCAGCGGCCCTGAGAAGGCCGCCACGGCGCCCTCAAAGCACCTGCCGGGCGCGGCGCGCCGCGCGCGTCAGCCGGCCGTGACGGCGGGACAGGCGTGGGGCTGCGCACAGAACAGGGTGGCGACGCGCGGCATGCAGGACCTGCGGGCATGGGGCGATGCGCGCGGCGCGCACCTGTCAAAAGCATACACCCGCGACCGCAGCGCTTCGGGCACCACCTGAACAGGACACCGCTTGGGGCTCAGGTTAGGGCTAGGAATTAGGTTTAGATATAGGCCTACCCCATCTTGGAACCACCTGGCTTCGCAGGAGCCCAAGAGCATGCTCTCCAGATTCTCTTGAACTGCACTGGCACGTCCAAGATTGCACCGTGCGGTCTCTGCATCACTCGCCACAGGTGCAGCATGGCGGTGGCAGCACACACATGTTGCTGTGCATGCAGCAGGCGTCCGAGGGGCCCACCTCGGCGAACATCGCGCTGTTATTTGTCTGCGCAGCACACAGAGCGCCCGCTCAGGCTTTGCTAGGAGGCAGTGCGCACCGCTGCGCAAAACTAAGACTGTGGCGACCCCAGGCAGGCTCACAGAGTGCAGGTACGAGCGCCACGGCGTCGCTTCATAGTGTATGGGACTGACGGTCTAGCGCCATAAGATCGGACAACATCATGTGAGCACCAGGAGCGGGGCATCGGGGCCCTCGGGGCCTTGAGCCGAGGCGCGCAGGGCAGCGCGGCGCGCGCCTGCGGCCAGCTGACCAGCATGCCCATGATGAAGAGGAGCGCGGCGTACGGCGCGGCGAAGCGGTCGACCGCGCCGGCCGCGCCGTCGGCCTGCGGCAGGCCGCGCAGCAGCAGCAGCGTGAGCGGGATGCCGGACGCCACGCTTAGCTGGCACGCCAGCGGCCGCCCTGCCGCGCGCGCGCGCGCGCCGCGTCGGGTGCGGCCCGGCGCTCGGTATGCACAAGAGGTGCGTGTGTGATGAGCTCACCAAGCGGCGCCGGCTTGGGCGGCCATCCGCTGCGTGGCAGAGAGCGCTGCGGCGCGAGGCGCATGCCCTGTGATGGAGCGCATCAGTCAATCAGCGGATGATCGCATGAGCCGGCGCCGCTTGGTGAGCTCATGTCGACACTCACCTTTCGAGCATGCCATCCACCGCGGCACAGGGCGCAGCCCTCGGCTGTGAGCAACATACGGCCGAAATCGCAAGGCACAGGTGCAGGCCCAACCATGCCCTATACCCTACCCTGCCCGGGCGCGCACCGGCGTGCGGCAGCCGGCGGACGAGCAGGTCGCCGGCGAGGCCGCCGAGCAGGTTACCGGCCACGGTGCCGCCCCAGAACAGCGCGGTCAGCAGGCCGGCCAGCCAGTCGGAGAAGCCCAGCAGCTGCAGCCACATGGTGATGTAGCCCATCGCGATCCAGGGCATGCCGCCCACGATGCCCTGCGCCACACGGCGCGCCCGTCGCGTCCAGTCCCGGGCCCGTCGCAGCCCCCAGGCCGTGTGCTACACGCAGGGCGGGCAGCGCGAGGCTGCAGGGCGGCAGCGCGGGCAGCGCCGCAGCCGACGCCGTCGGTGCAAAGTGCGCCAGGCTGCGGAGGAGGGCGCGCCAGACGCTGCCGGTGAAGCGCGGGTCGCGGACGCTCACGAGACAGCGCAGCCAAAACCAACTTCAGGCTTGCTCCCCCTTTGACACATGTTCGGCGACGCATCCGGCGAAGCTCTTCCTCCAAGAGATTGTCCAACATCACTGCTTACTCGCGACCATATTGTCGCAGGCGCTCACAACTGTCGCAGGCAGGCAGTAATGTTGGACGAACTCCTGGAGGAAAAGCTCTGCCAGGTGCGTCGCCGAACATGTGTCGTCGTCGCTACTGGGTGCGCCATCTGTGTGAGCAACCGCGGCCTGCGCTTCACCGGCAACCTCCGACGCGCCTTCATCCGCGGCCTGGGCAGTTGCAGCCGCGGCCGCGGGGCGCTCGGAGCGGGGAGGGCGGCGCTGACCTGCAGGACAATCACCAGGAACGTCCGGATGCGCACAACGTCCCACAGGCTGCGCGCCATGTCCTGCGCGCACGCCGCGGCGCGCCCCCAAACGCCCTGCGCACACGCACAGCCGCTCGACGGTCACCAATGCTCACAGAGGTCTGCTCAGCACCAGAATCCCTGTGTGGAGCTCTTTGCATGAAGGAAGCATGACTGTACACATCTAACACGCACATTCTAAGGGCCAGTGCCTTGCTTTGCCTCAGCAACGCTGAGCAAGCACGGCTCACCTTCCCAGACGCCGCGGCTGGCCTGTGGGGCGTGGGGTCTGTGCCCAGCGCGAGTATCGCGACCGCCGCTGCGCCGGAGGTCGCCGCGACAATGTAGAATGCAAAGCGCCAGCCCTGCGCGCGCGCGCGCGCGCGCAGCGGTCTGCTGACGCCCGGACCAGGCGGCATGCATTGCTGGACGTCCCCTGATCCTTGACCTGCTGGTTCAAAGCGGTCCTGCAGCATCGTGTGGCAAGCGTGACCCATGGCTGTGCGGCCGCTCCAGCTGTGGCCAACAGGCGCACGCAGAGCCAGCAACACGCGGCACGGCGTGAGGAAGCAGGCCCTTGGGCATACATCTCGCGCATGCTGCAAGGAGCACCAGGGCGGGGCGGCACCTCGAGCCCCAGGGGGTGCAGGTCGCTGACAGCGGTCGCAAAGAATCCACCCGCCATGCTCCCTGCCGCGCCATCGCTCTGTCATGGCTTGCCTCGGCACACGCGCATGCATGGCACCCCCTTGCGCAGCGTGCGAGGCACGGCTGCACCTCTGCGCCTAGAAGAGCCCTGCGCAGCTTGGCGCAAGCGACAGCTCCAGTGGCTCATGCGCCGCCACCGTTCGGACTGTCGCGCGCGGCGATGGTCGCAGGGTATAGGGTACAGGGTTGAATCGCATGCCTAGGGCGCGCGCCGATGGCGGATGCGGTGAAGAGGCAGGCAAAACCGCTGCCGCGCGCCTCCGGCCTGAAGTAGTCCGCCACCAGCGACTGGCAGCACGGCAGCACCAGCGCCAGGCCCGCGCCATTGATTGCCGCCCACGCCGTCGCCTGCGCGTTGACCCGCGGGCAGGGTTATACGGCTCTAGGAGCCAGGAGGGGCAGGGCAGCCCGGTGCAACCATTAACCTGCGAGATGGTCAGGTGCACGAGAGCGGACGGCTAATGCAGGGTGAGTGGCGTGCAGGTCGACGAGGTTGGCCAAAGCAGAGCCATAAGGCACACTGGCAGGCCGGTGCATCAGGGAGTCCAAGCCAGGGCGACAGGTAGGAGGCGAGAGCGGCAAGCCGGGCGGGCGCCTCTGGTAGCGTGCGCGAGGCGCCAATCGCGGCGGTCATTGCGCCCCAGAGCACGGTGCCGGCGCACGTGATGTGCACGCGGTTGAACGCGTCGCCCAGGAAGCCCGACAGCGGCGACGCCAGCGCCTGTGCTGGCTCCCGTCAGCTCGCGTGTCATTGGCACCACACCCACAGGCGGTCGGTTCAGTCCGCTCCAAGCAGGGTGAGCAAAATAATGGTACGGACAACAAACATGCTTGCGGGGAACAACATAGTGAGTCTTGACACGGGCTGCTGCATTCGCTTGGTACGCTCTGCAGCAGGACCGCGCTCGGGGGCTGGCAGGCAGCGTGCGCCACCTGCACGAGCGCGCGCCACATGGTGAGCGTGCCCAGCTGCGCCGGGGACGCGTGCAGCGCCTGCCCCAGCGGCGTGTACACCGCGCTCAGCAGCCGCTCGTCCGCGCGCTCCAGCATGAACGCCAGGCTGACCGCGGCGGTCGTGCAGGCCCGCGGCCCCGGCCAGCCCATCGCCTCTTGAGGCGCTGCTGGCCACACGGGAGGCCGCGTCAGGGAGTCATGCCGGCCTGCTGAGGCGCTCCTGCTGGTCACGCCAGCAGCGCGCTGTCGTCACGCACACCGAGTGACCACTGCAGGCGCTTCAAGCGCTCCAAAGTGCTCGTGTCTCTGTGAACCGTAGAACTATAAATAAGAAGTTTTCTCTAGACGCACTGCTGCAAGACAGACACGCACAGACACCGCGCAAACTCTTTTTCACCTCCTGAGCGTGCGCATGCTGGCTTCAGGCTCTCTTCTTGTCCACCTTTGCTCGGAAGAGGGGACCCTAGGGGGCTAGGGGATAGTGTGAGACCCAGCGGTGCTGCAACAACTGGTAGGAAACGCCGGCCTTCTATTGGCACTCAACAACTGGGCGCAAGCAAGCAACAACTGGCATGGGCTACAACTGGGGCCGCTTCTACTCCTGGGACAAGCACCCCATGCTCAACAACAACCTGCGCTTTGCTGTGCCAGGGCTGAAGTGGGGCGTCGGCGCGTTTGCCTTGTACGTCGCTTACGACCAGATAGCGCACTCCGGCAAGAAGGCTCACCACTGAGACAGCCGAGCTGCAGAGCCTGCGATGGACGCGCCGGACGGGCGCCAGACGCAGTGCTGTGAAAGCAGGCTGCTTGTGCTTTTGCAGAGAGGCGCGGTGGGACGTTTTGCGCTATCGTCTGCGGCATGAGCTGGGTACGCTGCATTGCCCTTTCTTGTGTGCATGCGCTGGCAGACTCTCTGAGAGGTTCCTTGGCGGCAAGACTTGTGCCTTGCTGCAGGTCGTGGTCGTTCACGGAAACTAGCCAACCTCGCCGCCTGCGGTGGTGGCCAGTGGAGCACCGCTGGAGGCCTGGGCAGCCCTCTTTGGCTGCCGGAGCAGGCGAGTGAGGGTCGTCCGCTCACGTTCAGCTGTATGCCAGTGGCGGTTCTGCAGTGAGCGCGTCACTGTTTGGAGGATAGGCGGAGCAGGTGCACTCTTCGTCCTGCAGTGTGGCATAGCGTCAGGCTGTAGAGCCTCCAGGTTGCGAGTGAGCACCGCGGTGTTGCAGCTCGAGTGTCGCATGGTAAAGTGAACGCATCGCACAACTAGCATAGCAGTATGCTCGCAACCAAGGCTGCCGCCGTTGCTGGCTGGTGCTGCATATGTTGCCAGTCAGGCGTCGCTGGAGAACCTGGGCGCAGGCACACAGTGTTTCAGAAACCGTGCTTGTGCGTAGCAGTGACATGGAAGTGGGGCCAGGAACATGATCACCTAGCTCGAGTGAGCCGATGCTCGTGATGCACCATGCACAGCATGCAGGCACCCGGCGGCATGATTTGAAGAGGTCGTTTGGCGACGTGACATGGGCAGATTCGGCAGGAGCTCGGACGCAGACGCACTGGTGATCGAGCCATGGCGTGCATGTAGCTCTGAGCCCTTCAGCAGGGAGAGGCAACCTGGTGCTGGTACATAGCGCAAGGCGCGCGCAGGCAGCCACGCCACAGCAGGAGGCATTGCTGGCTTTGGCGGAAGCACGCATGCAGGCAACAGTACAGAGTAGGGTAGGCGCACCGGTAGCCCCGCGCGCGGAAGACCTCGTCAATGTCGTCGATCGCCAGGCTCGGCCCGCTCGCGCACGTCAGCGAGCCGGGCAGGCGCGCGCACCGCTCGACCGTAGCGCGCGGGTCACCAGGGCTCGCCGCCCCGCCTGCTGCGCCCCCGCGCACGCGGCCGCCCGCCGGTGCCGGCGCCCGCCGCGCCGAAGGCGCCGGCGGACTGGCGGCGTGCGCGAGCCCCTCGCGGTCGCTGCACCCCGGGCTGCGCGCTCGCGGGCGCGGCCCCGGCTCCGCGCTGTCCGGCACTGCCAGCTCGGCCGGGTCCGGGGCGGGCGGCTGCGGAGCGGCCGGCGCGGCGGCCGCGGCCCGCTCGTCGCGCTCAGGCACGCGCGCGCGAGCGCTGCCTCCTGGTACGGCCTGCTGACCGCCAGCGGCCGCTGCCGGGGCGTGCACGCCGCGCGGCTCGTGCGGCCCCGGCTCCATGCGCGGCAGCCGCCGCAGCCGGCCCTGCAGGGCGGCCGCGAGCGCCTCCAGCTCGCGCACGGCGGCGGCCGCGGCGGCCGCGGCCGCGGCCGCATGCAGCGGCGCGGGCGGTGCCAGGGCTGCGCGCGCCTGCGCACCGGCACCCTGGTGCTGGGCGCACACAGGTTGGCAAGCACTCCCAGACTCAAACGAACGAGCGCCCGCTGCTACAAAAGTCCCTGAGAGCGCAAGACCACTACGCAAGGCATGCCGAGGGGGTGTGCCCATCATGCCGGCCTGCACGCTTCAGTGACATCACTGCGTGCGGCGCCTCGCAGTGTGCAGCACATACTCAACCGGCTGGCCCGCACGTCCCGCATCTAGCGCAAGCAGGCATCAGCCCCGGGCTTCGCACTTTCGCGACGTACGCGTCATCGTAGCGCGCGAGCACCGCCGCCAGACAGCGCGCATCCTCAGTGCCTGCTCTGCCATTTACACACGCCTCCAGCCGGCACCCCGCGCGCGTGTCTGCGCGGCTCCGTGTGCGGCCGTGTTTGCCCTGCGCGGCAGCCGCCGCGCCGCCGCCTGGCGCCCCTCCCGCCTCTCCGTCTGCGCACAGCTCCAGGCCCCGCTTGCGGCCGGTCCTGCCCCGCTCGACAGCAGCTGCAGCGCCAGCGGGTTCGCCCGTCGCTCGCTCGCATGCATGCCGCGCCGGCTCGCGGCCGCGGCCCGCCGGGCCCTGCTCGGAAGCCGCTGCAGGGCCCTGCGCCGCCGGGCTGAGGTCGGCGGTGTGCGGGTCAGCCGGCAGCCGCAGTGGGCTCTGCTGCGAAGCAGCAGCGGCCCCGGCTGCGGCTGCGCATGCTGCGTCCCGTGCTGTGACAGGCTCCGCTGTCCCCGATGCATTCGCCGCTCCCGGCTGGGCGAGCTTTGGCTGCGGCTGCGGTTCGAGCGCTGTGGATGCGACCAGCCGCGCCACAAACACCGCGGCGGGCTCCTCGAGCAGGTCCGCCGCCGGCGCGCCAGCGCCCGAACCGCGGGGGTGGGCACGCCTGTTACAGCGCGACGCGCCAGAAGCCTTTGGCAGTGGCTCGGCTGGCTGCGGCTCGCTGGCGCTGGAGGCCGGCGCGCGGCCAGCCGCTGCCGCATGACCCGGGCTATGGCTGCTGCCGGGCGGCGTGGGCTCGGCTGGAGCCTGCGCAGGCGGTCCCGGCGACCCCGCGTGCAGCAGGTCGAGTGCTGCCTCGCCAGCCTCGGCACCCGCCGCCGCTCCGGCAGCGGGCACGTCGCGCAAGAGTCCGGGGCTGGCGGAGACCGCTGGGCGGCCTTCTGTGGCGGCGGGCGCCGCAGGGGCGCAGCGCTCAGGCGCGGCCGCACCGCCTGTTGCGCTGGCCGCGCGATCGGGCGGCGCTGCACCCACGGCCGCCGCCCAACCGCCTGCGCAGCCGACACAAGTGCATCAGGCCTGCCGGCACGGGCATGCAGCGCGCATTGGCCTGCTTCTCACCACGCTCACTCACTGCCTGTTGCACCTGTGGGAGCAAGCCAGGCTGAGGTCCCCTGGGCAGACACAGACGGTCTACTGCAGGCAACGTGCTGTGCACTGCAGTCGCGCACCGGTGCGCTCCGCCTCTGCAAGGCAGGCCACCAGAGCGGCGAGCGTCCGGTTGGGCAGCAGCTCGCGCAGCCAGCCAGGGCGCGCGCACGTGGGGCACTGCGAGGCGGTCACCCCCGGGCCCTCCAGCGACTCCGCGACACACTGCCTGCCAGCCATCGCCGAAGCACGCCGGTTTCCGACACCAGCCAGCGGCAGCGGCCCAGGATGAGCGTCATCACTTGAGCACGGCTGGTGCGTGCCATCTTGATGTTTAAAAGGCGTGAACGTGGCTGGGGCGCGCCTGCAGAAGGTATGGCCGCACCCGGGGAAGCAGTGCGGGTCGTTGTACAGCGCGTGGCTGGCGCACGGGCACACAGGTGGTCAGAGCCGTGGCGGCGGGCGTGCGCTTCAGGGGGCACAGCAGAGCAGCGAGCCTGCGTGAGCCTCACCACAGGGGGCAGGCGAGCCTGGCGGCAAAGCTGTTCAACAGAGCTGCCTCTGGGCTCACTGCTGTCGTCATGCTGTGCGGGGAACAGCAGAGTGAGAGGTGTCGCTCTGCGCCTTCCAGACGCGCGCTCGCAAGGCTTCCAAGCAGGCTGCTGCTTGTTTAACACGTTAGATGAGGTCGATCCTCCGCTCACCCCGTTTGTTAGTGCTCCATGCCAGCAGATCTGCCTCTAGAGGCGCCCAACCCTACCTATGTAACTCTCTTCTTAAAGCCTGGCTCCTGGAGACTTCCAGGCAAAGCAAGCGCAGCAGTCGCCGCTTTTCTTGGCCTGAAGCAATCATCTGCAGCGGCAACTCCGCTCTGAGAATACCTGCCGCACAGGCTGCCAGCAGGAAGCTGCTTGCTTTGGATACGCGTTGGAAAGTCTGATGGCTGATGAACTAAAGGTGGCTTGCTATTCTGCCACACTCGCTTCGCCCAACTCCATGGAGCGGCACTAACTGTGCCAAGCCTCTGCGCAGGCCAAAGGCAATGCTGCGTTCCAGAGCGGTCGCCATGAGGAGGCGGTGCAGCACTTTACAGAGGCCATAGAACTGGACCCACAGAACCACGTGCTATACAGCAACCGCTCCGCGGCGCTGGTGAGCCGAAGCCGCCGCCCCTGCACGTTGAATGCCTATTCCGAGCGCAGCAGAGCAGCCTCCCTCGTTTCTCAGCCGGCGAGGGTGCTATTGTTATCTCAGCACAGTTGCGCCTGACTCCACTGACGCGGATACACGTTGTGCTGCAGGCGAGTATGCAGCGCTACAAGGACGCGCTCACAGACGGCGAGAAGGCATGCACACCGCTGCGCCAGGGCCGGTGTTTTACAACCAATACCTTGCCGCGCCACAGCTAGGCTGTCTGCCCCGCGCACCTGCCGGGCGTCTTGCAAACCTGGCTATACCGGCTCTGTGCGCCTGAACGGCTCAAAGCGCGGTTGATCTCCGCCACCCTCGCTCTCCAGACTGGGGCCAGTGGCTCTGCTCCTGTTGGGGCACCTCCAAAGTGCTGTGGGCTGACTGCCGGCAGGCAGTGGAGCTGAAGCCGGACTGGCCCAAGGGCTACACGCGCGTGGGCGCAGCGGCCTTCCACCTG
>JAABUV010002932.1_pt1 | contig 22377 bp, 23 predicted proteins | sample 5559971 | NCBI WGS metagenome assembly JAABUV01 (sample SAMN10711881, study PRJNA513362) | rock metagenome | isolation source: Antarctica rocks | place: Antarctica: Victoria Land, Knobhead nord | collected 2015-12-19
GTGCGCTCGCGCAGGGCGAGGTGCCGGAGGGCAAGAAGGGGTACTTTGAGCTGCCGGTGTTCAACTACTTTGAGGCGCGCCGCCTGCGCTCGCGCAAATCTATTGCATAAGTCTAAGCTTTTCGCATAACATGCGCCACTGCTGGGTGGTGCCCGTGTCCTTGTGTCATGTCTGATCCTTGCTGCATGTCATGGGCTGCGAGGCTGCGCCCGCTTTGACGGTGATGGCAGGAAGCGAAAGAGGCATGGGCGAGAGAGCGCTGACAGGCGCGCCCGGGGCGGCAGGGCTACCTGAGCGTGAACTACTCCGACAACTACTACCGGCTGAGCCAGCGCTTCCCCGAGGTGCCGCGCCTGACGCCCGCGCACTACGAGGCCATGGCGATGTTCAACGAGCTCGCCAAGTGCGCCGCCGCGCACATGCACGCTGTGTGGACTGTACTGCGGAGATGGCACTCCAGTACCGCCAGCTTGCATGTGCATGCCCTGTTGCGTTATGCGGCGTGCTCGGCAGATCTGCTGGCGGGTGGTGCTTCGCTGTGTGCGAATGGGGGGAGCGCTGCTAGCTGTGCGAGTGTGCATGCCTGAGGTTGTGTGCCGTGCGCGTATTAGGTGCGACGAGTTCCGGCTGGACTACTACCTGCAGCCGGGCGACATCCAGCTGCTGAACAACCACACATGCCTGCACACGCGCGGCGCCTTCACGGACTTCCCGGTGCGCCCATGCGCCCGTTTGAGCAATGCACATGTGTACGTGCGCTGCGGCGACCTGATTGTGCATAGGCAGGCATGGGACCGCATCGTGTGCATGTGCCCATGCGCCATGCTAGCTGGGAAGCGGCTGCTGTGATTGTTGTGTGCCAAGTAGGTGCAGGTGTTGGTCACAATCTTGCCCAGCTGCAAGAGCGCTGCAGATGGCTGGACAGCCTTCTGCTGTACACCCTGGAAGACTGTCCAGCCATCTGCAGCGCTCTTACAGCAAGTGCAAGATCGTGACCAACACCTGCACCTGGTGCAGCACGCGGCAATCGGAAGCGCAGTTGCGTCCCCGGCCGAGGACTCCCGCTGGTCACCTGAGTAGTATATCTGTCCAGTCAAGCAGGTGCATAGCTTGCCGCTCCATGCGCAGGTCTCTGAAGAAAGCGAAGTTTGATGGGCAGGTATGCGGGGGTGCGCAGGAGCCGGAGCGCCGCCGCCACCTGCTGCGCCTGTGGGTGTCGCCGCCGGTGGACCGCCCGCTGCCGGCTTGCTACGCGGAGCTGTACGCAAGCGTGGCCGTCGGCGACCGCGGCGGCATCCTCTGCCCCGGCCACGCGCCCAAGATCGCGCTGGACGCCGAGTGAGGCGGGCGCGCGGACGGCGTCGGGGCCCCGCAGCCTGCATGCTGTGCGGCTTATGAGCATGCCCGCATCCCATGCGCCCGCGCAGGCGCCAGGCGGTGGGCATGTGCCCGGCGCTGGCTGAGGCCTCTTTGTCGAGCAGGTGTCTATGATGCTTGCTCTGTGTCCGCTTGTGCTTGCGCCAAAATCGTGCGCTGAGCAGCGGGGCCATGCAGGGCCTGCTGCGCTGTTTATGGCCTTTTCTTTGTTGTACAGAAATGTCCCTGCCGCTTCAGACTGTAGCAGGACCAGAGCGTTCCTGTAGGCAGGGCTGAGCAGAGATGGGCGCTGTCGGAGTTCGAGGCTGTTGTGGAGGAAGAGGAACATACGCGTGTGATCAGTACGGGGGACGTTGCCGGAGAGTGGCCGCGCCGCGTCATGAGGGCGAACGGGGTTGCCGGCTGTGCCGCTCTTTTGTCGCATGCTTTGCTTTGTAGATCTCTGTGGTAGGCAGCGCAGCGGCCGGGGGGCGGTCCAATTGACGATGCCTCCTCGCTCACGCTCCCGCAGGGGCGCTCGAGTTTTGCCCTGCGGCCGCAGCCGTCGCCCGGCGTACGTCCGGCTTTGCGGGCACCCCGCGCCGCGCGGCCGCACAGCTGCGCAGCTGTATTTTGGGCCTGTGGGATTAGCGTATGACACACAACACTACCATGGGACCCTGCGCTCCCAGCACTTTGGCAGTATGTAGGCGCGTGTAGGCTGTGCCCCTGCAGGCTCCGCCGGCAAGGGCCCAGCTGTTAGCCCTTCCCCCCTGTGTATGTCGCTTTCCCCCGGCTCCTAACCCTCTGCAAAGTGCCCTCAGCATCCTGGCCCCCTTGTGAGAGTGCCTGGACTCGTCTGGCTCTTCGCAGCTTTGCGCCTGCGCGCCTGCTTGCGCGCTCCGGCCCTTGGCCGGTGCGAGCCACCTCGGCCCACCTGTGACTTGGCCGGCGCCTGGCGGTCAAACCTGTTGGGGATGCCCTATGGGCTTGGCCTGCTCGTACCCTGCTCCATAGTCAAATGAATGCGTGCTGCTGGAAGTGTCACAAGCAGTAACGATACATACTGCAGACGGCAGCCTTGCCCGGCCTGACACTATTGAGTAGTGTCACCTGTAGTCGTGAATATCTACTGCGGCGGTGTGCATTTGTAATCATAGAATCGCATGACGGGACGGCGTGCTTGCCATGAACTCCAGGCATGCAAGTCTTAGTCACACTTAAAATTGCGGGGCACAAGGGTCAGTTCGAAATTGAATTATGTAGGCTGCGTTTGCAATGCACTTTGCAAACTTTCCATGCGCTTCGCATTGCAACATGCAAGTTGCTTGCAGACTCTGCGGCAAGACATGCAGGAGAGTGGACTGACAACAAGAGATGTTAAAGAGTGTGTCACGACTGGCTTGTCTTACCAGAGACCTGTGCATCAAAGTGCCCAACACACTCTGTACGAGGAAGCCCATGCCACTTAGCACAACATAATGTGCTGATCAGCATTCATTCAGCGCTGGCAGCCCTCAAGAAAGCTTCAGGTCTTTCAGTGATGTCACCCTGCAGCGACCCTGATTCTGAGCGGCCTCGGTTGAAGGTAGAGCTAAAACACAAACACAGCTTGTAGACAACGTTCGCAGTCAGTCTTCAACAACCTACGACACACAGCCTGGCGCTCCCTTGCGTGAACTTGTAGCAAGCAGTTTTTAAATCAGTGCACTTGCCAGTCTGCTCCCTGCAGTAGGTCTGAAGAGCCTGCATTAGTGATAGGAGAACAGCTGCCTGCGCTGCCTGACTGCCACTGCCTCGGGCGGCACCCGTGCCCGGACATAGGGCTTGGGCGCTCACAGGAGACAGCAGCGCGGCGCCGGTATGCTCTCGTCCAACACTGCTAAGGAAAAGGAGGCCAAGAAGGTCGCTGCCGTCCACCCGGCCGTGAAAAGCGTTGCTGGTGCGGCCTTGCTGGGCTAGCACCGGAGCTACATAGGCTTGACCTGCTTCATTACTACTGCTTCGCACCGTATAACTGAGCACGCTGTCACTTGTGATCACAACACAATGTGCCTGGGCAGGCTCGATCGGCGGCCTTGCAGAGGCATGCGCGTGCCAGCCCATAGACGTCATTAAGACGCGCCTTCAGCTCGACAAAGTCAAACGATACAGCGGTGTGCACTGCTGCTTGCCAATGGCTGCTGCCCCAGTGTGCACTGTGGCGCAAGCGCTAGGCGCCGGCCCGAGCTGGGCTTGACTGTTGCTGCGGGGCAACTGTGGCGACCTGCTGGCTGCTGTATGAGCGTGACCTAGGCTTGCTGTATGAGGGTGACCCAGGCTCCACCACCGATTGGCTGCTCTTGTGGGTCCCGCCACGTTGCTCAAGTGTGCCCGACCGTGGAGGTGGCCCGTTGCAGAGACCTGTCAAGCTCGTGGGGAGCGTGTGCTGGCCCCCTACAATTCTTGACTTGTTCGGAGGCGGCTCTGTTGGCCGACACACCGGCCGGCGTGGCAGGCATATGGAACTGCGGCAGCCAGATCGTGGAGCAGGAGGGCGTGCGCTCGCTGTGGAAGGGCCTCACGCCCTTTGCGGTGCACCTCACGCTCAAGTACGCGCTGCGCATGGGCACCAACGCGTTCTACCAGAGCTTGCTGCGGGACAAGGTGCGCGGGCTCCGCAGGCGGCCTGCCACCTGGTTGCCGTGCCGGCATGCTGTTTACGGTTCGGCAACCTGCTGTGTGACCCGCACAGGGCGCTCCAGGCGCCGCCAGGAGTGCTGCCTGGCCGTACATGCTTGTCCATGTGCCCTTGAGTGTGGCGAGGTCGCAGACTGCTCACGCTTCATGTCTTGGACAGCCTCTGACCGCGCTCCCGACATGCGCATTGCCTCATGCATGAGGACCCACCTGAGCCAGAACAACAACAGATGTGCTGTCTCAGTGACTCCGTGCGCCTGGTCTGAGGCCGCGCATCGCGCATCGGGCCAGGACAACAAGCTCAGCGACGGGCGGCGGTTGGCAGCTGGGTTTGCGGCCGGCATCACCGAGGCGCTCATAATCGTGACGCCCTTCGAAGTCGTGAAGATCCGGCTGCAGCAGCAGCACGGCGGCGACAAGGCTCTCCTGAAGTACAAGGTGCGCTTCCCACAGTTGCGGGCAGTTTGTGGCATGTCTGCAGCAACTGCCCTTGGTGAGGTTGAAGAGCGGGGCATGCTGCATGCGGCCGGCAGCAGGGAGGCGAGTTCCAGGGAGCGGTCCGGGCTGCACATCATCCGCACTGGCAATTGTCACCAGCGCATGGCCCGCATGGCGTGCATGTCACGCTTTTCAGTGGCGTCCGGCGCCCCTGCATGCGGCTGCCGCCACTGTGGCGCACGCAGGTGCGGCGCTGAGCACGGGATGTTTGCGCACTGCGCGGCGGAGTCGTCATGACAGCGCTGGACCTGGGCTCCATGTGCCGCCGCCTGACGGGGGGCTGGCGCCGCCATGCAGGGCCCGGTGCATGCGGCAATTACCATCGTCAAGCAGGACGGCCCGCTGGGGCTGTGGGCGGGCGCGGCGCCGACCGTCATGCGCAACGGCACCAACCAGATGTGCCTCTTCTGGGCCAAGAACCAGTTCGACCGGCTGTTCTTCGACAAGATCGAGGGCGACGGGCGGCAGCTGGCCCCCTGGCAGTCCATGATGTCCGGCTTCTCGGCCGCGTGCATCGGGCCGTTCGCGACGGGGCCCTTTGACGTCGTCAAGGCGCGCGCCCGCCTTCCCTCGCCGCGCTGATGCTGCGCCTGCGAGCGCAGCTGTCAAGGGCAGGCCCCCCGCGGCGCGTGTCGACGTTGCCCAGCTTGCATCAAACCAGCGTCAGCTGTCCAGACTGCTGGGCGGGCCGGTGTTAAGGCTGCATGCAGCCTCTTGAGATTGTGCATGATGTGAGCCTCGGAGCGTGCAGAGGCACGTGCTGCTGTCTCTATATGCGAGCGCGAGACGAGCGCAAGCCGAGCGCGAGCCAAGCGAGCATGCACGCTGCGTGTATCACAACGAGCGGCGCATGCAGCGGCGCACATCATCTGCTCACACCTGCTTTGGAATCAACGCGTGTAATGCGGGGTCTGTGCCCCCCGCCGCAGGCGTGCGCGGTGTCGTGGCATACATCTCGCTGCGCGTCGACCTGGCCTCCAGCGGCGGCGCCACGGGCGCCCCGCAGCACAGCTCCGTCATCCTCACCGCCGCGCCCGCGCTGCATGTCTCCAACCTGTCGCCCTGGCCGCTGCGCCTGCACGCCATCAGCACGCCTCCGCCCGGAAGCCGCCCTGAGCCCAGCCCGGACCCGGCCGCGGAGCGCGTCGCGGCGCCGCGCGCCACGCTCGCGCTGCCCGTGCTGTGGGCCGGTGGGGCGGGCGCGGCCCCTGCTGTGCTGGTCAGCCTGGCTGCGCCCGGGGTGGCCGGCGGCGCAGAGCACGCGAGCGCGGCCGCGGCAGTGACGGCGCAGGCAGATGGTGCGGCAGCGGACGGGGGCGGGCCCGCGGGGGACCGCGCGCCTGCGACATGCGTGCCCCTGCTGGGCGCCTGCGCATGGGCCGGCCGCCGCCGCCGGCTGCACCTGGCCGCGGGCCCCGGCCCGTGTCCTGCTGCCGCTGGCGGCGCCGCGGGTGCGGCGCCGGGCGCGCCGGCGGAGGCTGAGCGGGCGTGCGGAGCCGTGATGGTCACGTACCGGCTCCTGATACCGCCGGGGCGCGCGCACCTGGTGCTCTTCCGCGACGCGCAGCCGCCGCTGGTGCTGCGCAACCTGTGCGCCGGCGCCCTGGAGGCGCGCGGGCCCCCCGCACGGGCCGGCGGCAGCGCAGGAGTATCTTCTGGCCATCTCGCCGCGTCGAGCCCACTGGCCGTCTCAGCTCATGAGTGCCATAGTGCAGACTGGGGCCGCAGGGCTGCCGCCGTTGCAGCGCACAGGAGCGATGACAAGGCAGCAAGGCCGACAGCACGTCATGCTGTCTGTGCAGGTGGGCGTGGTTTTGCCATCCGCCTCGGAAGCAGCTGGGCTTCGCTATGCGGCCGCGCCCGCGCAGCTCTTCACGGTCGAGCCGGCTGGCGCCCTGGAGTGCGAGCTGCCGCGCGGCCGCGCCGGTGGCCATGGCGCACCGGGCGGCGGCGGCGCGGCCGCGGACGCTACGGCCAGCGAGGGCTTGGACGAGGGTTTGGATGAGGAGGAGGAGGAGGCGCTGGTGGAGCAGCTGACCGCGCGCGAGCCCGACCCGGCCCCGCCGCCACCTGTGCTGCGGCTGCGCGCTGCCTCGCGCCGCCCATTTCCTGGGGGCGCAAAGGCCCCGATCCCCGGGGCACGCCAGATGGTGCCGCGGCCGCACGCGATCGGCGAGGCAGGGGACGCTGGCAGCCCTCGCGATGGCACGGCGGAGGGCGCGGGCGGCGGCGGGTGGTCGGACCCTTTTGCCCTGCAGCCAGGGTCTGCGACCCTGGACGGCGGGCGGCTGCGCGTGCGCGTGTCGCAGCGCTGCGCCACGGTGCATGTCGAGGTGGCCCCGAGCGGCGACAGCCCGCCTGACCCAGGGACACAGGCGTCCGGTGGCAGCGCGCGAGCGCTGGACCACGGGGCGGCGACCGCCGCGTGCGCCGCCAGCGGAGCAGGTGGCATGGCGGGCCCGGGCGGCAGCGCCGCCGCAGGCATGCCGCTCGAGGTCCAGCTGGCTGTGGACTGCCTGCAGGCGCGCGCGGCTGCTCAGCTTGCACGCCCGACGACCTGCACGTTCCTGCCTTCAGAGCATCTTACAGTCTCCCAGAGCTGGGGAGATGGCAGCACTTGCTGTATCGCGCCGCGCCGTCGCCCCAGCTGCCGTGGGCTGGATGGACGGCCCACGTGCCGCGCCAAATCAGCGTTGTCGGTGCTGAGAGGCAGCGCCCACGCCCCTGATCCCTCTGCCGCAGTGCTGCGCAGTGCATGCTCGACTTGCTGGATGGGCTGCATGTGTACCTAGGAGGGTTTGATTGGCTACTGCTTGTCTGGCCCATGCGCCCGTGACATGTCTCCATCCGCAAGGCTCCAACCAAGCAGCATGGGCCGCAGGTGAGCCTCTGGGACGACGAGCGGCGGCGGCTGGTCGGGCCCGCGCGCGCGGCTGACGAGCGCGCCGGGCCCGCGTCCGCGCCTGAGCCCCAGGAGGTCTGCCTGGTTACGCTGGACGGCCTGCGCGTGGGTGCGGCGCTGCGCGACGAGCCGGTCGGTGCGTGCCCCGCCGGGAGCGGGCCCGCTCCAGCCAGGACCTACCCGTGATACCCTCAGCAGAAGATGTCCTTGGAGCATCGCATGCGCTCCCTGCGCAGTGCTTCACACTCAGGACTCAACCTGCGCGCCGTCCTGTAACGGCCTGGGACAAGCTTGCGCTGCTGCCCGGAGCTGTATCTGTCGGCCGTCGCGGCTGCGGCTCTCGGCGCCCTGCCGTCAACCGCGCGGCTCTGTTGTGCGAATCTCTTCTTGGCCTCTGTCATGGTGAGTGCACTGTGCACTCACACCAGACCCGGCGGGCAGGCGGCAGCGGGCAGGCGGCGCGCGCGTTGGCGCTGCGCTGCGGCGCGGCGGGCCTGCAGGCAGATGTGTTCCTGCCAGGCGGCGCCGCCGTGGTGCCCTGCGCGTTAGAGGCGCCCGGGCGCCTTGCGCGCGCGCGCGGCCGCGCGCCAGAGTGCCCCCTGCTGGTCGACCTGGAGGTGCGGGGAGACAAGCGTCGCGCCGCCCACAGCGTGAACGCAGCCTGGCAGTTGCTGCGGCACTCGGCAGCTATGCAGCCTGCAAGATGTAGACGTTGCCCAGCACTACAAAGCCGAGCCTGTGAACTGTCAAACTTTGTTGCATGTCGATGAGTGCGCCTGTGAAGTTAATGTGTTTGTTGAATATTGGCGGTGTGCAAGCGGTGTTGGACAGGCTTGCCGCCCTCTCAGCAGGCACGCATCAACGCGGACAATGTGGCTCCGCCTTGCTGGAGCTGCGCCTTGGGGCGCAGGTGGTGTCCGCACGGGCGCCGGGCGAGGCGGCCAACCTGGCCAACACGTGGCTGCGGCGCCTGCGCGCGCGCGCGCCGCCGCTCGCGCTCGCGCTCGATGACGGCCTCCTCGCGCTGCTGGAGCGCTGCCAGGCCACGGCCGCGCCTCCCCTGCCGCGGGGGGCCGCCCCCGACCCGGAGCTGCAGCTTCGCGGCGGCGCGGCGGGGGCGGCCATGGGCACTCGTGATGCCCGCCCCGCTGCTGCCAGCGCCGGCGACGCCGACCCGGCGCCGTCTCTGCCTGGCGCAAAGGCGTCCGGGGGAGGCGCGGGGCCGGCCCTGGTGGCGTCGGACGTGATGGCCGCGGCGGCGGCGGCGCTGGCGGTCGAGGCCGCGGAAGCCGCGGCGGACCGGCTGTGGGTGGAGGAGCTGGCCATCAGCGCGCTGCACCTGCTGCTGGACGTGCACATCTTGGGCGCCAGCGCCGCGCTGCCGCTGCCGCTCGACACCAGCCGGTGCGCGGCGCGCATGCGCGGTCGCCGATAGAGCGCCGGGCGATTCGCCTGCTCGCAGCAGGTGCAGCATGTCAGCGCTATGCGACCTGTTCAAGGCGCTGCGCTCGGTCCTGGGTGCGCGCATAGCTGCCTGCCGCAAGCAGCTCTTAACACCGCTCTGCTGGGTTGCGCCGGATCAACTTGCTGCGCACTGGCCATGAGCCTGCAGGCGTGTGCATACCCACAGCTCGACCGGCTAGTTGACATGGCTTGCCGCACGCACCGCGGGCAGAAAAAGTGTCGCAGATGTGAGGGCGCTGCTGGCAGCGGCAGCCACGGAGCTGCTCGGGCGCCCTGGGAATTTTTTTTGTAGGAACTTGCAGCTCCTTATCGCGACAGACACCAAACAAGAGCGTTTCCTATGCGGCCGGGCAGGGCGCCGCTGGCGCTGCCGGCGCTGGCGGCCGCGCGGCTGCTGGCGCGCCCGGGCGCGGCCGCGCGCGCTGCCGCGGCGGCCGCGACCGCCGAGGCGCTGCTGGGCGCGCCCGCGCTGCTGGGCAGCCTGGCGCTGCTGGGCAACCTGACCGGCCTGGCGGCCGGCTTGGCCGCGGGCGGCGCCGACCTGCTCGGCCTGCCGCTCGCAGGCCTGGCCGCGCGCTCGCCCTCGCAGGCGCGTGGCCCTAAGCCCTGAACTTTCTTCTCCGTTCCCCCCAACCCCCCCACACTGCACCTGCACCTGCATCGCAGGGCCTGTCTGCGTCGGGCGCCCAGGTGCGGGGTCGCGGCCTGGCGTGAGCAGGCGGGGCTGACTCTGAGGACACCTCTTTGTGCTTGCCCCTGCGCATGCATCCGGGGGCCAGGTGAGAGACATCACACGGCCTTCGGCTGGTCGCCTGGCTGCTGATGAGCTGCTTTGCTCTGCGCATGAGCGGCGCGCCGCGAGGCGTGCGGCGCGCACCGCCGTGTCGATGGCACCCCAGGACAGGGCATGGGCCTTGCCCCGCCCTGTCCATCCCCACCATGCCCGTCCATGCTGTGCGGCAACCCCGGCGGGCCCGGCCGCGCGCAGTTCGTGGCGGGCCTGGGCCTGGGCTCGGCATCGGTGGCGTGGCACCTGTCCGAGTGGGCGCTGGCGTCGGTGGGCGGCTTCTCGGGCGCGGTCGCGCGCGTGCTGCAGCGCTCCACCGCGCGCTCGCCGGCCGACTCGTGCGCCCCGCCGGGCAGATGCCCCCGCACTGCGCGCCTCACCCGGCCGGGGGCCTGCACCTGTGGCCTGAGCCGCTTGCGCTTAGGTGTGCCGGGCCGCGTGCATTCCAACAAACTTGGATTGAGCTGTGTGGTGTTGGGTGGCCTAGGAGCCAGCTGCTTGACGGGGCGTTTGTCATGTGGTGGGTAAGGCAGGCTGGCCTCGGGCAGCGCACGTTGCTCACCCCCCTGCGCCGGCGCCTGCAGGGCAGTGGGCAGCGTCGGCCGGGGGCTGCTGGGCGCGGTGGGCCTGCCGCTGGCGGGCGCGCTCAACCTGGTCGCGGCCGCCTCTGCCGGCGCAGCCGCCACCGCCGGCGTCTCGCGCCGCGCACGGCCGCGGCGCGGCCCGCGCCCGCCAGGCGCGCCGCCCCTCCCGCGGGGCGCTGGCGCGAGCCGTGCGCTGGGCAGGCCGCAGGGCCGCGCAGCATCGGCGTGCCAGCTCTGCATCGGCAGCGCCCCACACCAGGCTCCGCGCTCTCTGTGAAGGTCTTGACAGAGCACGCGATGCGAGCGCCTCGATTGCCAGTCGAGGCAGAGAGGCGGGTGCCGAGTGACACCTTGCGGTAACAAGGACTGACCGCAGCGTCAACAGTTGCATGCCAGGCCTTCACCGGCAACGTGCCGGGGAATCGCAGACGCGGACGGCGTGCGCGCCTCGCCCGCAGCGCTCGCGCGCTTCCTGCGCGCGCCGTACTGCGCGCACGGCGAGGCGTCCACCGCCAGTGTTGCGTGGCTCGTCGTGGACGCGGGCGCTCTTGGTGCGCATGGCCGCCCTTCAGTGGCGCAACCCTAGGTTTTGCAGCGCGCGCGGGGGGGTCGTTCGCGGGGCCAGTGGCTGCCTGGCTGCGGCAGCAGAGCGCTCGCAACATGGGCTTCGAGTCTGCATCATTCAGGAGGCCTCGCGTCCGGATGTGTGGACGGGCGTGCATGTGTGCATGGGGCCTGTGCCAGCAGGGCAGGCTGCGTAACCCTCCCTGCAGGCTCTCACCCATGTCAAACACACCGTCACAGGAGCAGGGCATGCGGCGGCGGCCGAAGCCGCGCGCGGCGCGCTGGACGTGCGCCGGCCTTTGCTGCTGCTGAGCGCGGGCGAGCTGGCGGTGCTGGCCGACGGCGGCGCCGCGCTCGTGGCCGTGCTGCCCCTGCCCGGCCTGCAGCTCGCTGAGAGCTTCCGGGAGCGCCGCCTGTCCGCGCGCGTGTCACAGGGGCGCTGCCCGGCCATGCCGCCCGGAGAGCCTGGGGCGGGGGCCGGCCGCCAGGGCCTGCAGCTGAACGCATGGATGAGCGAGACGGAGTGGCTGCTGTTCGTGCCGGCGCTGCGCAGCGCCCTGGCAGCTGTTAGCCTGTAGGTATACATGGACCTGGACATCGTGAGTGGGCCTTGTGGTCCATGATGGCCAACTGGTCCTTCGGTGTCAGACATATGGTTTCAGTTGGGCAGCTGGATGGCCATGATGCAGGACGAACAAAAAGTATGAGTCTGTGTGAATACAGCGTGTACATGTCGCAAGGGTTCAGCCTAGCAGACTAGTGTACTGTTAGATATATGGTAGCCAGAACAAGCATGCGCTTGTTGACTTGTCTCATGTGCTGTGAGAGTCCCGTTATGAAATTAGGCCATGCGCACTTACGCTGCTGATACAGCCGAGGCTGCCTGCAGAGTGCTAGGGCAAGGTGCATCCATTTGGGAGCTTAGAGGGTTATGGCAGAGCCGCAGGCGCTCTGTTTCAGTGTGTGCTTACAGTTAGAAAGGGGCTGGCTGCCAAGCTGCTATGCGGCTGTAGACGCTCGGACAAAGGTATGTGTGCGTGCGCGTGCGTAGAGAAGGTCGGAACGCGGTTGCGTAGGAATTGTGCGCTTTTGCCATGTTGTCAAGCCCATGTTGCGTTCCAATGCAATTTCTTGGCCAAGGAACTGCACCATGGTTCAAATATCCTTAGGGTTCCTCCAGACAACTTGCTGAATCGCTGGCAAAGTACATCGCTAGATTCCTATTTGCGCAACTGCGCCATACTGTAGCAGTGTCAAACAACGCTCCAGGTGGTGAGCATATGCCACGTCGCTGCAGGCAGCACTGAGGTGCTGATCTGCCTTCAGCGGCACCCGCGCCTGGTTGGCCGGCGGCGTCCGGCGGTTGCCCTGGTCCGCGGGCAGTAGCAGCACCCGGGGCGGGGGCGGGGCCGCGGTCGCTGCCGCCATGGGTCTGCGCCTGCGTGATGTATGGAAGCCGGTGGTGTACGGTTTGCTGAACATCGTGACGGCCTCCGGCATCGTGTTTGCCAACAAGGCGGTCATGACCACCTTCGGCTTCAAGTTCATCTATGCGCTCACGCTCATCCACACCATCACCACGCTGTTCGGCATGAAGGCCTTCGCGGCCTTCGGGATGTTTGAGGCCAAAGCGCTGCCGAAGCTGAGCATCGCGCCGCTGGCGGGCGCGTATGTGGGCTACATCGTGCTCAACAACCTCAACCTGCAGATGAACACCGTCGGCTTCTACCAGATCAGCAAGATCGCTGTCGCGCCTGCGGTGCGCGGCCTGCCGGGCTGCGCTCGCGTGCTGCCGTCGGCGTGTGTGCCGGCGCTCGCCAGCCACGCATGCGGCGTGCGGCCAGGCGGCCAGCGTCTCCCCTCCCCGCGCAGCGCCAGACAGCCTGCGCAGGCTGCCTGGGTGCAGTGTGCTTGGCGAGCGGCACGCCCCTCCTGCGGCCCTCGAGGGACCAGCAGGTCCGGATGCCCACGCCCCCCTGGGCTGCCGCCGCGCGCCAGCACACGCACCGCCGGCGGCGCACAGGTGCTGCTTGCGGAGGCGGTCTTCTTCGGCAAGCGGGCGACCAAGCGTGTGGTGGCCTCCATCGTCCTGGTCTGCCTCGGCGTCGGCCTCTCCACCGTCACGGACACGCAGGTCGGGCTCCGCGGCTGGCAGCGCCCCTGCCCCTGCTCCTGGATTGCGACCGGGTGTGGTGCACGGCCCTCCTGGTGCGGTAGCCAGTGCTCTGCGCCCGGCGTGACGTGGCGGCAGGAGTCTGCGGTCCAGCCCGCAGTCCGGGCTGCGTGCTGCCGGGCCAGAGCCCCTTCGGCACGTCGGACGTGCCGGTCGGGTGTTCCGCGGCGGCGCGGCGGCGCGTGGCGCGTCAGCGGGCGCGTGCGCATGCGCTGGCGTGCGCTGACGCGGGGCGGCGGCTGCGGCGCAGATGGGCAGCAACCTGCTGGGCTGGGCGGTGGGCGGCGGCGCGGTGGTGTCCACGGCGCTGTACCAGATCTGGGCGGGCACCAAGCAGAAGGAGCTGCAGGCCGGCAGCATGCAGGCGCGCGCCCCCCCTTCCTCCGCGCGTCACTGTCCTGAGTCGGGCGCCGCCCCTTGCCTCGCCCTGGCGTCGCCTTGCATGGCGGCACAGCGTGAGCCTCGCCGCACGCAGCACAGTGGCTGCATGTCTGCACACCAGCCTGCAACGGCCGGACCGGCCGCCGACGGGGCGGCCGCGCCGCGCAGCTGCTCAACGAGTACTCGCCGATCGCGGCGGGCATGCTGGCGGTGCTGGTGCCGACGTTCGAGCCGATGGGCTGGCGGACGCGCGAGGCGGGCACGCTGCTGGGCTTTGAGTACACCTGGCCGGCGGTCGTGGCGATCGCGATCAGCGCCATCCTGGGCCTGCTCGTCAGCCTGTCCACCTTCCTGGTGCGCGCTCTAGGTTAGGGTCCATCTTCCTGGTGCGCGCCATGGGTTAGGGTCCACCTTCCTGGTGCGAGCCGCGATGCGCTCGCGCGCCCAACGGCCCAGCCCGGCCCTGCCTCGCGCTCTCGTGGCAGCCTGTGCAGAGCGCGTCGCCGCGAAGCGCTTGTGCCGCTGTGGCCGGTGTGCGCGCGCTGGCTGCCACCAGCCGTGCTTTACCATTGCCGGCCTGGTGCCGCGTCGCACATGCAACGCATGGCGGAGCAGGTGCTACAAAAGGTGGACAGCGGTGGCCATGTCTCAAGGCAGAAAATGCGATGAGCGCAATCATCGTGCCTCTTGCCCTACTACCCCATGCTGATGCTGAAGGTAGAGTTTATGCCTTATGCTGGATCATGCCACCAACTCCCCTCGCGACCACTGCAGTCATGCGCACCCTGGCGCAGGTCATCGGCGCGACGTCCAGCCTGACGTACAATGTGGTGGGCCACATCAAGACGGTCATCATCCTCACCGGCGGGTGCCTGTTCTTCGGCGACGAGATGCCGCTGAAGAAGTTCCTGGGCATCGCGACGGCCATGATGGGCATCGTGTGGTACTCGCAGGCGTGCCGCCTGTTCCCTGCTTTGGCTGCTCTGGTCTCTTCCACCAGCAGGCCCCGCCATGCCCTGCCATGTGCACGGTCGAGGCTGCCGCGCTGATGCGTGCGCGGGCGCGGGCGCGCAGCTGAAGCTGCAGCAGGCGGCCTCCGCGACCAAGCCGGCGGTCCTGACGCCGAGCCGGTCTCTGACCAACGGCGACACGCACGGCCGCTACAGCCGCGGGCAGGCCGCATGAGCGCGCCCGCCTCGCGCCACTGCAGCCGGCGGCGGCGCCCGCGCCGGCGCGCGCGCAGGCGCCTGCTTTGACCCAGGTCCAAGCCGCGCCGCACGCCGAGCCGGCGCCAATCAGGCTGGGCGCTGGAGCGCCAGGGCGCCCGCTCCAGCCCAGGGCTTGTCGCGATGTGCTGCCTGGCGCGACAGCATGCGCATCTTCCCTCGGACGGCCCGCATGCTGCAACAGCCGTGCTGCAGCGCGTGGAGTGCGGTGGGGGGGCGCTGAGTTGCGGGCGTGGCGCGCCCGAGAGTCCTGCTGCAAGCTGGCCGGCCCCCGACGCCGACGTGGCAGGGCGGCTGAACACGGCGCTGGCTCCTCACGCCCCTGGGCCGGGGTGCATGGAGCAAACGCTGCGGTGTGTGCGGTTGCCGCAACGTGCGCCGGGCCCTCTGTGACACGGGGATGGCCAGCAGAAGGCCCTGGCTGCCGCAAGGGGGGTAGGATGAGTGTCACGTATGCAAGCCCTTGGGGCCACCACATTCATGATGCGCGAGCTGTTTCTGGCTCCGTGCCCGTGCAGCGCAAGCCGTTTAGGTAGGGTCCAGTGGCCCTGCAGACCAACAGCCGGTGGGGCTGCTTTGCGGCTTGACGTAGGGGCTGCACGCTCGCCAGGCACCTCCCTCCGCTCTGTTTACGCGTGGGATGCGTGCGCTGCGGTTTGGGTCTACGCGCGAGCGCCATTTTGTTCCGGTGAGTTTGGGGTTAGGGTCGGTGTTCGGGCTCGGCTCGGGGCGCTGCAGGTTGATAGTACCCCACTCCCTCTCAGGTTCTTGTGTTGAGGTCTGATGTCAATGCTGGGGTGTCTCCGCCGTGGACTGGGCTGGCCTGGTCGTTATCATGCCCGGCCTGCAGCTGGGTCTGCAGCTGCAGCGCCTGGCGGGAGCTCCCCGCTTGCCATGAAGCAGCAGCCAGAGCGCTGCGGCACCAGGGCGGGGTCTGATCGGTGATGCATGCTGGCAGGAAGAAGAAGCATGTCGAGCATGTACACACCATCTCCACGATTTTTGACATGCCTGTCTGCTTGAGCACCGTGCACCTGCCTGGCGCGCTATGTAACTCCTGCAGCGACACACGCCCACCCGTCCTTCTCCATAGCGGCACTCATCAGCTCAAACCGCTCATCACACCCCCATGCTATCTGCTCACCCCGTTGCGAGCGCTTGCTTCGCACGCTTTGGCGCCGTATGGCCTAGAAGGAGAGCGATTGGAGCGCGTGCTATGGCCGCGGCGGTTGCGGCGCCAGCAGCCAGCGTTTCACAGGTCATCGACGACATCAACAGCAAGTATGAGAAGGTGGGCGCCTTGGATGCGGGGCGGGTCCCTCCTAATCACCTGCTTTGGTGCGATGCGCGTACTGCTGCGCGTTGCAGGTGCACAAGGCATACGAGGACAACTTCTGGGCCAGGAAGATGGCTCTGCAGGTGCACCGCCTCCGTTTTGCAGCCACCCCGCTCAGGAAGGGGAAGTGCCTGCAAGCTCCAGCTGGCGCAGCGTACTTTGTGTGTGAAGCAGGCTGCCCGCCTGGTTCCTTCTGCCAAGCGAGCGACATGCTTGCGAGTTGTCGCCCTGCCTTGAAGCGGGCATTGAGCCACTTTCCGCCCTGCCTACTTTCCTGTGCGGGCAGCTCGTCCAGGCGAAGTCAGGAGTCTGTTGTGTACCAACATATATACTTGACAAGCTGCTTGTTGCGCGATGCTGCGCCGCCCTGCGCAGGGCAACTCGGCGTCAGAGCTGGCGCGCACCAAAGACGAGTACGACGCATTCCTGGCCGACCGCGGCAACCTGGACCGCGTGGCGGCCGCCGAGGGCGCCGCGGATGAGGAGCAGGGCAAGGTGCTGCGCGTGCTGCGCCGCACGTTTGCCACGTACGTCGCGGAGGACGAGCGCGTGTCCGCGCTCAAGGCGCGCGCGCGACCGCGCCTGCCCCGCCGCGACACTTGTGTATGTCAGCACTGGGTCCTGTGTTTGTTGTGTCTCTGCAACGGACTGAGAATGGGGGTGTCCTCCTGGTGCGGCTGATCAGCGCGAGCGTGGCTGGCGACACTGGCCTGTCGCGCGCGCGACTCGGCCGCTTGCGCTAGCACAGGCTTTGCACGACTCCCCGCCAACAGGCCTGACCCCCCTGCGAGTCTGTTGCATGTCCGCGACTGTGTTGCAAGGTGCCTTGCGCTGCTCCTGCATGCCCTCCATGCCACCGGCCAAGAGTGCACGCGAGCGCGCCGCGCAGGCCAAGCTGAACGCGCTGGAGGCCGAGCTCGCGCAGTCGCGCAACGGCATGAAGCTGGGCTACACCGACCCGGACAGCGGCGCGTTTGTGGCCGCCAGCAGCGTGCTGCTGCGCAACCTGGCGCGCACGTCGCCCGACGAGCGCCTGCGCAAGGCCTGCTACGAGGCGCGCTGCACCGCCTAAGGTTATATACCCATGGCCGCATGCGCGACTGTGCATGCGCCATGCCGAGTAACACCGCCGCCAGGCGCGCTGGGGGTCCGTTTATTCCATACTTTCAAGGCTGCATGCGCGCGGCCCTGCAGGGCTTGAGGACGATCGGTCCGCTGGTGGTGGGGCCGTTCTGCGAGATCGTGAAGCTGCGCAACCGCCTGGCCAAGCTGTGCGGCGCGGAGGACTTTTACGACTACACCGTCAAGCAGGCTGAGGGCTTCTCCAAGCGGTGCGCACCCGTGCAGGCGCTCCAGAGAGCGTAAGAGGCCCAGCCTGCATGCATGCGAGTCTACTCCGCGGGGCAGCGCATGCGCACTGCATGCGCGCACGCATGACGGGCACGCGACTTGCCCGAGGGGACGTGTGCATGTTGCATCACCGCGCTTAATAGTGCCTGTCGTGGCTGCCTTGACCTTGTGTAATATGCATGCATGCACACGTTCCACGAATGGTGCTGACCGGGTGTCTGAGGAGCCATGGGCGGCCAGCACGGTGCCACTGGTGTCTGGCGCTTGCGCACTGCGGGCTGGCGTGATAGGCCGGCGTGAGCGGCGCGCGCGCGCGCCGCGCAGGGAGCTGTTCGACATGCTGGCGCCGCTGGAGGAGCGGACGCGGCCGCTGACGAGCGCCGCGCGCGCCGCGCTGGCCGACGCCAAGGGCGCCGACGCGCTGGAGCCCTGGAACCTGTCGTACGCGCTGTCGGGTGCGCCCGCGCGCGCTGTTTGCAGTGTTTGCAAGTGTTGTTTTGCATGCGCGCGCACGCTGCTGCTGGTTGTCCGCCACGCCGCTCGGAGAGGCGGCCTGCGCGCAAGGGGGGCGGCGCTAGGTCTGTGCTGGTCCCAGGCGGGTGTGCTGGGGGGTTACCTTTGGAGGTGTATCGCGCTTTACCATGCAGAAAAACAGCATCCTCTGCGCCAGGGCCAAGCAGGCGACTGGCCGCGGCTGCAGCTTCATCCGTCAGCACGCGCTGTGTGCCCGGCAGGCGACGTGGAGCGCGAGATGGACGCGTACTTCCCGTTCGAGGCGGCGGTGGACGCGTGGGCGCGCTGCTTCGCGGCGCTGGCCATCCACTACCGCGGCGCGACCATGCGCCTGGACCTGTGCGACCGGCCCGGCAAGTACAGCAACGGCTTCTGCCACTGGCCGCAGCCGGCCTGGCGGCACCCCGACGGCGCCTGGGTGCCCTCGGCGGCCAACTTTACCAGCCTGGCCACGCCGAGCGCAATCGGCTCGGGGCGCACCGCGCTGGTCACGCTGCTGCACGAGGGCGGCCATGCGGTGCGCGGCCCGACTCCGCCCTGTAGCGGTGCGCTGCTGGCCTGCGCTCCCTGCCACAGAGTTGCGGCCCGCGCGAGCCCCGTCCGCGCTGCCAGCGCCGCCGCCGCGGCGGCGGCCATGCGGGCCGCGGCCTGCTGCGTCACCGGGTGGCTTTGTGTTGCTTGGCACAAGCGCGCGCTGCCGGATGCGCGACGAATCCCCAGCGCCCGCGCGGTTGACAGGGCAGCGTAGTTGCGAGTGCCACGCGAGCGCATTGCGAGGGCACGCGCGGCGACAGCCGCCGGGCTGCCGGGCCGGCGGTGCCCAAGAGCCGGCGCGGCGCGTGGGACGGGCCTGCACGCATGCGGTTTTCGGGGCAAGATAAAGAAATGCGCGGCCGCGGCCACGCAGGCGCACTTTGCCAACATCGACCAGCGCACGCCGCTGGCGAGCCAGGAGCGCGCGCCGACGAGCGTGGCCTACGCGGAGAACCAGTCCATGTTCCTGGACTCGCTCGCCGGCGACGCGGCCTGGCTGGCGCGCTACGCGGTGTCGCGGGCCGGCGAGCGCGTGCCCTGGGCGCTCGTGGAGCGCAGCCTGCGCGCGACGCACCCGTACGCGGTGTTCGCCGTGCGCGGCATGCTGTCGGTGCCCTTCTTCGAGAAGGCGCTGTACGAGCTGCCCGAGGCGCGCGTGACGCCGGAGGAGGTGCTCGCGTTGGCGGACGCGACCGAGGCGCGCCCTACCCCCTACCCTACCCCGGCCCGCCCGCCGCCCTGGCTGCCCGTGAATGCCCGTGAAGCGCGGCCCAGCGGCGCGCGCCGGGCCGCGTCGCCCGCGTCTCGGGCGCGACGGCCTGCCGCTCCTTTTGCCCTGTGGAGGGAAGGAGCTGTGTGAGCTGGCGGCGGAGCCCGTGCGCCGGCAGGGGAGCGCACGGCAGCGCCGGCTGCTTGCATGCCCTCCATTCGTGTGCCAACCCCGGCGCGGGCGCCGCGCACACTGCGCCGGCCTGCTGCATGCGCGCCGACCGGCGCGCGCCGCGCGCCGCGCGCCAGGTCGACGTGGAGGGCGGCCCGTCGCCGCGGCCGCTCATGAGCGTGCCGCACCCGCTGAGTGGCGAGTCGTGCTGCTACTACCACGGCTACGTGCTGGCCGAGATGGCGGTGCAGCAGACGCGCGCGCACTTCCTGGCAACATACGGCGGCCTCGTGGACCGGCCCGAGGTCGGGCGCGACCTGGCCGAGGGCTACTGGCGCCCCGGCAACACGGAGCCCTTCCTGGGCCTGGTCGCGCGCCTGACCGGCGCGCCGCTGGCGGCCGACGCCTGGGTCGCGCACCTGCAGCACGACCTGGACGCGCGGTGCGCGGCGGGCGTTGTTTGCCGGTCACAGGCGGCGCCGTGCCTCCAGTGCAAGAGCAGCTGCCTCTCCCTTCTCCCCTCCTGTTGACAAGGGGGCGTCGTCCAACCCCTCCATTCGTGCGCAGTGCGTGCGCCTGACCATGCGACTGCGTCAGGTTCGCCAGTGCCCCACTCTGCTCACGTGCTGCAGCCTTTTGCAGCCGCAGTCGGGCGGCTGGCCGCATGCGCCGCCCCCGATGCGAGCAGGCGGCGCGCCCGAGCGCCAGGGTGGCGGAGGAGCGTCGCGCGTACGACGAGGCCGCCGCGGTCGGGCCCGCCATCGCGCCGGGGCAGGAGCCGGATCTGGGCATGCGCGTCATCCTGTGCCACGGCGACGAGACGATCGGCGACTCAGAGGCCGACGGCGGGCTCGCGCCCGCTCTGGCCAAGTTCAAGGCGTGGGTGCGGCGCAAGTACTTCAGCGAGGGCAAGGCGTAGCGCGGGCGCATGCAGCGGCGCGTGTGCATTTGGGCGGGCGAGAGCCCCGGGCACTGTTGTTTCATAGCTTGTGAAACTGGCGCGCGCATGTGTGCCCGGCCCAAGGGTTTGTGTGTGTACAGATGTTAAACAAGTTACCAACCAGGGTACTGTACATTTTCAGCTGTCCACTGTGTTGAGCTCCTTGCTACACAAGGTTGAAGCTGCGAGTCGCGTGTGTGAAGCCGGGCGCACTCCTGCTGTTTCTGATCGCCCCCAGGGCCAGGCCTAGGATCCTTGCTCTGGCCGCAGGCGCATGATTATCTGTGGACTGCTCATTCTCAGAAGCCCAGCAAGGTCAGGGTCATCAGCATTGGGCCCTCAGCATACCATGGCTTTGCACCGGGTCGGGCGCGCTGTCTTGTGCTGCCGCTGATGCCTCATGGCGTGTGGTGAGACAGCCTTTGTTGCAGGGTGCCTGAGGGCTGATTGCACTGCAGGTCTCCGGCTGCCTGCGGCTTGCTTCCCACCTATGCTTTCCGCACAGCACTGAGCGCTCAGAGACTCGTCACAGCCTGGCCGTTGCATGCAATGTGGCTGTGCCTCTCGGCAGGCGTTAGGTTTCGCGCATGTTGCAGACGCACAATGCACATGTCATGAGAAGGATGCGCGCTCCTTTTAATCACATGGCCATGATGCTGGCCGACCCTGTCGCTGCGCGCTCTAGGCCTGAAGTGCACGTTGACACAAGACCTGGAGAGTGGACAACCCAGGAGCAAAACCCAGCCCGGCTCAGAAGCTGCACGCAGCTCCGAAGCTGTTGGGCAGAGCACGCGCGGGCTGAGTGGCTGTGTGCCCAGGCTACGAGCGCGGCGGGTGCAGCCTCGCTGGCGCGGCCAGCGCAGCGCGCGGCGCGCGCGCCGGCCGCTGGGCGGCGGCCGCGGATGCCGCTAGCTAGGCGCCTGCTTGATGGTGAGGCAGGCGATGCGCAGGAAGGCGCAGATGTCGCCGATCGCGCTGGTGATGTAGTGCAGGTAGCCGGCCAGCATGGTGGCCGCCAGGCCCCACGCGTAGCCGTCCAGCCAGGGCAGCGCGGCGCGCCGGCCCGCGATGTTGAGCGCGACCAGCGCCAGCGGCCAGCCCAGCAGCTCGAACGGCTCCTTCGCCATGTGGTCCATGATCAGCTTTGTCGCCTGCGCGCGCGCGCGCGCCCTCACCCCAGCTCCACTGGGTCTCTGGATAACGTCTAGCACCAGGGGCGCGCCAATTCGCTCGGCATGGCGCCTCGGCCATGCGAGGCTGTTGTGGCGGGGCAGGCGCTGCAATTTCACAACGCAGCGCGGGGGGACGTGCGCGCATGGGCGCATCCGCACCTGCACGGCGTACGCGAGCCCGATGGTGGCCAGCGTGGCGCGCGCCTGCGACACGCCGCCCGGGCAGGCCTCCAGCAGCGCGAGCGCGCACAGGCCGAGCACCGCGGCCAGCTGGCTCAGGTGCCGGCCGGCCGCCGCGCGGCCCAGGCGCTTGTGCCCGCGCTCCGCCGCCGGCATCTGCGCAAGCACGGCAGCTCTGAGCAGGCGCCTATGGGAACTGTTGGTGCGCTTGCTTTCGCACTGCATGCGACCATCGTTGTCATGTCTGTCGTTGTCATGTCTGACGACCCGCTGTTGCTGCTGTTACATCTCGGCTCGGAATTATCACTGCAGGCCCGTGGTCAAAGCATGGCAGCGAGAATAGCAGGCCAGCGTCCCCCGCAGGGGCGGATGCGCCAAGCTCCAATGAGCCCGGGCTGACGCCGGCGTGCATGGCGGAGGGGAGGGGTGGCCTGATGACCCTCGCTGGATCTGACATGCGCCACTTTTGAGTGCAAGCGACGGGCCGGCCTCGGGTGCGCCCCGCACCTGCTCAGGTATGTCCGTGAAGAAGACGCGCCAGACCTGGCCGGCGATCTGCTGCACCGCAAAGCCGCTGATGACCACGAGCACCACGTCAAACAGACGCGCATCCGGCCGCAGCCGAGCGGGGGCCTGAAGCCGGCCCGCCCGGCGCTGACCACGGCGCGCCGGCCGCGCCGCGCCCCGCCAAGCGCCTGCGGTCGGTCATCGTGCGGCCTGCCGCCGCGCCCGCGGGCGCGCCTGGCGTCGCCAGTGCGGGGGGTGAAGCCGCCTCGGAGCAGGCGGGGCAGGCCGCGGAGGGCCGCGCTGCGCCAGAGCGCGCGGGCGGCGGCGGCGCAGCGAGCGACGACCCGCCCG
>JAABUV010002933.1_pt1 | contig 22364 bp, 14 predicted proteins | sample 5559971 | NCBI WGS metagenome assembly JAABUV01 (sample SAMN10711881, study PRJNA513362) | rock metagenome | isolation source: Antarctica rocks | place: Antarctica: Victoria Land, Knobhead nord | collected 2015-12-19
CCTCCACCGAGACCGCCATGATTTACGGCGAGCTGTACCGGCACGGCAGCGACTGGAAGTTTCGCGCCGTCGGCCAGGGCTACGCGAGCGGCCTGCGCGGCATCGTGCAAGATTACGGCGTTCACCTATAGGCGCGCGAGCGAGAGGGGGCTGCGATGGCTGACGGGTCGGATCCGTTCGACTTCAGCGAGTTCGGCAGTCCGCCCAGCGGACCACCCTCGTCCTTCGCTCCGCAGCCCGGCCCGGGGCGCGCTGGTGGCTTCGGGCCGCCGCAGCCTGGATCGCGAGCGCCCGGACCCCCAGCCTTCGGATCTCCAGCGCCCGGCCCGTTCGGACAGGTTCCGCAGTTCGGGGTAGCGGCGCCCGACGCCGACCCTTTCGCCGACGACACGATGTCCCGCGTCCCACCGTCGATGGAACAGGTACGGCCGCCGGTGCTGTGGTTGGTCCTCGGTGCCGTGGTGGCCGTCGTCGGGATGGTGCTCGCCCTGGTGCTCGGAACGCACATCCCCATCGCGGTCGCGGCGTGGGTGCTCGCCGGACCGGTGGCCATCGGTCTGCTCGCGACCTTCACCATCGTGGACACCGGCCAACGTGCGCGCCCGTTGTACTCCTTCCCCTCCTGGCTGCCCTGGGCGTACCGGGGGGTGCTGGTGTTGGCCGTACTCGGCGTCGCGGCCGGTGCCTGGCGCATCGCCGAGTGGGCTGGACGGCTGTGAGGTCGCCGAGAACCTGGGTGCGCCTGGGGTTGGTGGCGACGGTGTTGAGCGCCAGCGCACTGATCGGTTCGACGGGTGCTCAGGCGGTGGCACCGCAGATCGGTCCTGCTCAGCCCGTGCCCACCCAGGCGCCGCCGGCTGCGGGCACCGATCCGGTCACCGATTACGGTTCCTGCCTCACCACCCAGAAGCAAGGTGATCTGCTGGTGTTGGTCGACGAATCGTCCAGCCTGCAGAGCACCGATCCCAAGGGTGCGCGAGTCACCGCAGGACAGTATTTACTGCAGCGGCTGCAGTCGTTCACCGCGACGTCCAAGGTTGCCCTCAGCGTTTCCTTCGCCGGTTTCGCCGACAAGTTCGACCAAACCACACCGTGGACAGACCTCACCGATGCGAACCTGTTGGGGCTCAAGCAGGGGCTGGACTCCTTCCGCCAGCGCAACACCGGGTTCGAGACCGATTACTGGAACGCTTTGGAAGGTGCCCGCCAGCAGTTGAGCGCCCGGCCGAAGAACGCCGAGGGAGCGCCACGGTGCCAGGCCATCGCCTGGTTCACCGACGGCAAGCTGGACATCTCGCCGCGCACCTCGCCGGACGACAAGACCAAGTACGGCACCACCAAGCCCTATGCGCCCGGCCTGCAGGTGACCGACGACGCCGCGGCCGCCAAGGCAATCGAGGCGGCCACCCAGTCGATCTGCCGGCCTAAGGGCCTCATCGACCAGCTCCGCTCCTCCAACATCCTGACCTTCAGCTTCGGGCTCAGCTCGGCGGGCACCGACAACCGAGACTTCGACCTGCTGAAGTCGATCACCACCGGTGTGCCCTTCAACGGCGCCCCGTGTGGTGCCCAGCTCACCCCTACACCCGGCCGTTTCACCCTTGCGTCCAACATCGACGAGCTGCTGTTCGCCCTCGACGGGCTCAGCACGCCGGGGCAACCGCCGCTCGAGAGCAAACGCGGCATCTGTCAGGGCGCCCCCTGCGAGCAGGACAAGCACCGCTTCGTCTTGGACGCGTCCATCAAGTCGGTGCACATCTTGGGACAGGCGACCGTCGCCGGTCTGGACGCCCAGCTGGTGCTGCCCAACGGCGCCGTCGTGCCGTTGTCGGTCAAGGCGGTCGGGCAGAACACCGCGCTCACCCAGGACGGTGTGAACATTTCCTACTCCTGGCAGTCGGAGAGGACGGTGACGATCGACCTGACCAATCCCGTGGGCGCCGCGCCGTGGACGGGGGCTTGGGCGTTCGTGTTCAGCGATCCGAAGGCCAGCTCGCCCACCGGTAGCTCCCAGTCCAGCATCCACATCTCCGGCGGCCTGTTCCCGTCGTGGACCGGCCCGGGCACCGGTGTGCTGCACAGCGGGGAGAAGAGCAAGCCCGGCACACTGGGCGTGGTCGACGCCGACCGCAAGCCGGTCGATTCGGTGTCGATTCTCGGCACGCTGTCGATCTCTGCCGCGGTCTTCGGTGCGGACAACAAACAAGTGCCGGTGGTGACCGACCTGGACAAGACCAAGATGGGTACCCCGGTGCAGCTGGACCTCACCACGGTGCCGCCCGGGCGCGCCACGCTGCGGTTGACGCTCAAAGTGACCACGGCTGCCGCGGTGGCCAACGGCGTCACCGCACCGGGCACCGAGCTGATGCCGCAGGTGGTCGACGTCCCCCTTGACGTCGCCGCCCCGGTCGGATTCCCGCGCGTGCCCTCCCGCGTGGACTTCGGCAAGGGTGACGGAGCAGGAACGCTGAAGGCGACGTTGCCCGTCACCGGTCCCGGCTGCGTGTGGGTGGACGGCGGCGGCGTGGACATCAAGGCCAAGCCCGACGGTGTCGGGGACCCGACGCTGAGCGCCCCGCAGGCGAGCTCCAGTGGCGCGTGCGTCAAGGTCGACGACGGAGCGCAGGGGTCGCTGCCGCTGGAGCTGGTCACCACGACGGCGGCCAACGGCACCGTCAACGGCACCGTCAAGGTGAGCATCGCACCCAAGGACGAGCCGGGACGGGCCACCACCGTCGACGTCGCGTTCACCGCCGAGCTGACCAAGCCGCTGAACAGCACCAACTTCGTGCTCGCCCTGCTCGCGGCGCTGATCCTGGGGCCGGGCATTCCGCTGGCGCTGTTGTACGGCGCCAAGAAGTTCGCGGCGAAGGTTCCGGCCCGTTCGTTGTCCGCGCAGCAGATCGCCGTGACCGTGGATTCCAGCCAGGTGTTGCGTGACGGCGCGCCGTTCGAGCTGCGTGACACCGACCTCGTCGACCTGGTACCCATTCCGCCCGGCGGCGCACGACGCATCGCGGCGGCCGGCGTCGAGCTGCGCACCCGGAGCGGCCGTTCACCCTTCGGCAGCGGCTTCGTCACCGTCGAGCTGCCCGGTTATCTCGGCGCGTCGTCGGAGGTGCCCGCCTCCTACGGCAAGGACGTCGTGGCCCGGCTGCCGCTGGCGGTGCACAACCACTGGGCGGTGCTGCACGACCCCACGGGAGCCGAGGATGCGGCCGTGCTGTTGCTCCTGGTGGGTGGCGAGGCCTCGGCCGAGAAGCGGCAGGACATCGTCGATGACGTGAACCGCCGCCTGCCTGGGCTGCTGTCCCGGTTACGGGCAGATGCTGCATCCGCCGGCCTGGTACCGCCCGCAGGCTCGGGAGCGCCCGGTCCGGCGTCGCCGTTCGATGGTGGTGGCGCAGGCCCTGCCGGTCCGTCGCCCTTCGACTTCGCCGGGGGCGGTCCGCAGTTCCCGCCCGCGGGTGGCGGGCAGTACCAGCAGCAGGCCCCCCCGCCCCAGCAGCCCCAGCAGTACCCGCCCCGTCCGCAACAGGGTCCGCAACAGCAGCACCCGCCGCAGCAGGGCCCAGGTCCGCAACCGGGGTTCGGGTACCGCGATCCGCGGCAGCCGGGCGGATTCTGACGGCGCTCGCGGTACTGCCGGTCCAGCTCGTGAGCGTCAACAGCAAGGAGGCACGCAATGAGGCGATTCCTGGTAGTCGGGTGCGGCGGTTCCGGTGGCGCGACGCTGTCGTACCTGATGGACCAGCTGCGCTCCGACCTGGCCGCCTACGGAGTGCAGTCCCTGCCCAAGGGCTGGCAGTTCCTGCACATCGACGTGCCCAGCGGACCCGAGGCGGGGCCCGACGGCCTGGGTAACGTCCGTCAGCAGGGCGGCACCTACTTCGGTGGGGGCCCGGCAGGCGGCAGCTACAGCGTGCTGGACAACGCCGTGAGCCAGCGGTTTCAGCAGTCCACCGCGCTCGACTCCATCGGCACCTGGGCACCGCGCGCGCCCGCGGAGGTCACCACTCCCATCTCCGACGGTGCCGGGCAGTACCGCGCCGTCGGGCGGATGATCACGCTCAGCCGCGCCGGGGAGATCAGCCAGGCGCTCAAGCGTGCGTGGGAGGAGCTGTTCCGGGTCGAGACCACGACCGAGATGGCCCAACTGGACGTGCCGGGCATCGGCGGTTTCGACGCGGAGTCCGACCCCATCGTGTTGGTGGTGTCCTCGATGGCAGGCGGCGCGGGTGCCTCCATGGCGCTGGACGTCTGCCGCCTGCTCACCCTCGTGCCCACGCTCAACCCCAAGCTCATGGGTGTGTTCATGGTGACGGCAGACATCTTCGACTCGCTGCCGGAAGCCGCGCGCTCCGGGGTGCGAGCCAACGCGCTGGCCATGCTCGGTGAGATCGTGGCCAGCCAGACCGGCGCCGCGCGGCGCCACGACGTGCACACCCTCAGCGCGCTGGGCCAGCAGAACGGGGAAGGCGAACCCATCCCCTTCGCTCGGGTCTTCCCGGTGGGCCGCTACGTCGGCGCGGAGCGCACCCTGTTCGGTGACGGCACCCCCAAGGCGGTCTACCGCGGGCTGGGGCGCGGGCTGGCGGGGTTGGTCATGAGTGGCACGGCGACCGACCAGTTCGTCTCCTTCGACCTCGGCAACACCGCGTCGCCCAGCGGGGACCGGGACATGCTCGGCTGGGGCAGCGAGTGGGACCCGCTGCCGTGGGGTTCCTACGGCTTCGCGAGCTTGAACATGGGTCGCGACCGCTACGCGGAGTACGCGGCGCAGCGCCTGGGCAGCAGCAGCGTGGAGCGCCTGCTGCGCGGGCACCTGCAACCAGGCAACCAGGCCTCGGCCAACGAGCAGATCAAGGCACTGCTGGACAGCCAGTGGGGCAACGTGTGCGCCCGGCTGAACCTGCCGCTGGGCGGCAGTCCCCCGCAGCTGATCGACGCCGAGCTCGGTGCGTGGATGACCCAGGGCGCGTTTCCGCGCAACGACGTGGAGAACATCGCCCGCGGCATCACCGACACCGAGCTGGTGCCGTACCTGCCGATGCCCGAGGGCATGCAGGCCGCGCAGTGGGTACCGACCCTGCGCCAGCGCATCAGCACCCGCAGAGCCGCGATGATGATGGCGTGCGACCAGGCCGCCTACTACTGGGCCTTCGGCTGGCAACGCGGGATGCTTGCGCGCACCACCGAGGTGGTCGCCGACGCCGTGGCCCGGCTGGGGCTGCCCTACGCCGTCGCGCTGGTGGAGCGCCTCGCCCAGCACCTGCGCGACGTGGTCATCCCCGGTGTCGGCCGGCTGGCCCAGCACGCCCCGCCCGACGTCAGTGCGCTTCCCCCGGAGATCGAGCCGGCTCTGGCCTCGCTCGGTGGGGTGATCAGCAACGGTCAACAGATCCTGGAGTGGCTGGTCGGCGGTTACCGCGGCCAGGTTCGCACGCAGGTGTACGCCAACTCCGCGCGCTTGGTCGAGGCGGTGCTGGCCACCTTCACCGTGGACGTGCTGTCCCCGATGGGCGACGCCGTCAGCGAGGCGCAGCGGCTGCTCGAGCAGGCCAGCACGGCGCCGGTGACCGACCTGGGGCTCGCGCGCCTGGCCACCGACCAGTGCGCCGCGTGGCCCACCGACGCCGACCAGCGCGTGCAGGCCCGCTTCGACGAGGCCGACAACGAGGTGCTGCTGACCAGCTCGATGCACTTCCAGCAGCAGTACGACGCGGACCTGCGGCGGTCGGTGGCCGGCGACGGCGCTGCGCTGGGCCTGCACGAGGCTCGGCAACGGGCGGTCGGGCAAATCATCTCCGGGCTCTGGGCCACCACCGGCGGGGAGCGCCCGCCTGGTGGTCTGATCACCCAGCCGACGGAGTGGCGCTCGAAGGTCTTCACCGTCGACCCCACCAACGGGGAGCCCATCGTGCCCTCGCGGGCCCGGTTCGACGCGCACGTGCGCCCGGTGGAGCTGCTGGCCCGGGGTCGTTCGTTCGTGGGCAGGCCCAATGAGTCCTTCGACGTGTTCTGCAGCCTGTCCTTACGCGACTTCGTACGCGGAGTCGGGGCTGCGGAGTCCGAGCTGGCCCAGCGGCAGCGCGCGGTGGCCAGCAAGTTCACCGAGGCGCTGAACCTGGCCCGGCCGTTGACCAGCGTGAACAACCAGGCGCTGCAGGAGGTGCACCGGCGCGACGTCGAGTACCGGTACAAGTTCTCCGTCGTGCCCTTCCTGGGCCTGGGCCTGGTGGACGAGCTGCAGCGCAGTGTCACCGCCAACCCCAAGATCGACGGCGCCAGCCTGGACAACCTGCGGAACTCCCTCAGCGACAACGACGGTGTCACCCGGGTGGACATCTTCGGCTCCTACCCCAACTACTCACCGCTGGTGTTCGACGCGGTGCTGCGCCCGGTGGCCGAGCAGTGGGGTCAGACCTCCTCAGCCGGACGCAGCGCGTTCTGGAAGATGCGGCGCTCCCGTCCGCTGGACGCCGCACTGCCGATGGCCGAAGTGGAACGGCGAGCGATGGTCGCGGGGTGGTTCCTCGGCCAGATGGTCGGTCAGATCAAGATCCCCGACTCACCCTTCACTGCGCCGGTGCAGATCTGGGACGGCGACTCCGCCAGCTGGCTGAGCTTTCCCAACCCGCTGCTGACCCCTCCGTCGAAGTTCTCGGCGACCTACGACTGGCTGCCCGCGGTGCTCGAGTCCTGCCTGCTGGCCATCGCCCGCTCGCACGAGGCGCCGGTGATGTCGTCCTTGCGGCCCTACCACGCGCTGCGCCGGCTCTACGACGCCAGCTCCCAGGACCCGGGCGGTGGCATCATGGAGCTCTCCGCCAAGCAGACCCTTGCTTCCTGGCTGGTCGGGGGCGTCACGGCAAGCGGCGGCCCGTCCCGTGTCCCTGGTGTGGCACAGGCGGCCGATGTCGATGCGCGCGCGGAGCTGTCCACCACGTGGTTGCAGACCATCCGTGACCTTGCGGGCACCCACTTCATGGCCGCAGGGCAGGACGGCGCACCGGGTGGAGGCGCGTTCTCCGTGGTCGACACCCGCGCCAAGGCCTCTCAGACGCCGATCTTCCGCGACCTGGCCGGGGACATCTATTGGGCCACCGGCGCACTGATCGCATTGGTGGAGCAGGGGCGGGTGGCGGCCAAGCAACCGAGGACCCCGTCGGTGCAGGACCAGGCCGCCGGAGCTGCGCAGGACCCACGCGCGCGGGTAGCGATGCCCGAAGGGGGAACGTTTTAGATGAGCGAGCGAAGCGACGTGGGGGTTGACAAGTGAGCGAGCGAAGCGACGTGGGGGTTGACAAGTGAGCGCGCTCACTGTGTTTGTTGCTCCACGAGGACCGGCCAGTGGGGTCCTCGATGTGCTGCAAGACCTTTCCGCGGCCGGGCTGCTGCAGCCCTTCCTGTGGGTCGATGCTGCCACGATCGAGGGGCTGGGCACTGGCCGCTCGGAGCTGGCGGCGTTGGAGGTGCGTGGTGGCCGTCAGATGGGCACCACGGTGCAGACGGTGCTGTCCAACAACCGATTCCAACGCCTGCGAGTCTGCGTGCTGGTGCCGCTGCTCGGCGACGCGAGCAGCGTGTCCAGTGCCGCCGAGCAGCAGGTGGCCGAGCTAGTCTCATCGTCCTCGGGGGCCAGCGGGCTCACCCGGATCCGGTGCGCCTTCACCCGGCCCCACAGTGGTGCGGGTACCGGAGTTGCTGCCCGCGACGGCTGGCACAACATCGTGGTGGCACCCGAGGACGCCCAGGGCCCAGGCTTCGGGCACACCCTGCTGCCGCCCTCGGCTGATCCGGTGGACATCGGCCGTCATGTGGCCCCCGTGGTCGCGAGCCTGGCCGGGCTGTGGGCCGCGGTGGACCACGCGCCGCTGGACGACGAGCCGGTGCTGCCCGGCGACACCGTGCGCGTCGCCCGCTCGTTCTACCGTGGACTGGACGCGGCCTCGGTCGAGCACGAGTTGCGCACCCGCTTCCTGAGCACCGAACACGGTCTTCCGCTGCCCCGCCTACAGGGTGCGAGCGTGATCTACATCGACGATGTACCTTTGGCCGGCCGAAGCATGTCCAACGCGCTGTGGACCACCCACTCCGCGGTGTTGAAGGGCCCACGGGTACGTGCGGAGTCGGCCCCACCCACCCCGTTGACCATCGGGATGGCGCTGCACATGCTGTTCGGCTTCATCGGTGCAGCCATCAAGAACGCTCCCGCGCAGTGGTACTCGGCGGCCGTGGGCAAGGTCAGCTCCTCGGTCGCCTCCGCAGTGCAGGGCCTGGTCTTTGGTTCCGCGCCGTCCGCGTACAGCGTCGTCACCAGCGGGGTCACCGAGCAGGGCACCCCGGTGGACTGGCGCCAGCTCAGCGCAGCGTCGGAACAGATCAGCGACCTGCTGCTGGACCCGGGAGAGGCACGAACCCATCAGAGCCGCGCCGACCTTTCGGCGGTGTGGCGCGACTACGCTGCCGGTGCCCTCACCCTCTGCGACGGTGGCGCCCGCAGCCCCAACATGCCCGCCGTGCAGATCGGCCCCGACCGCGGGGTGCTGCGCTCCGGCGCGGACTGCGTACCCCCGAGCACCGAGCGATTCGCCGAGCTGCCCGGCCACCTCGCCGCAGCCGTTGGTGTCCCGAGCGTGCAGGCCACGGACGTGCTGGGCATCTACGCGTTGGAACAGCGCCTGCAGCACAGCCAGCGTGACCCGGCGCTCGCCCTGGACGCGGGCAGAGCTGGGCAGGCGCTGGCCGAGTGGAAATCGCGCCACCAGCGCAGCTACGCCGTCCAGGTCGGCACCGTTATCGGTAGCTACCTCTACGGCACCCGGCAGGAGGTCGAGTCGCTGCTGCAGGAGCTGCGGGCGGCGGCCACGCCGGTCCAACCCAGCTCGGAGGCCGCCGCCCGGCAACGGCTGCTGGCCACCCTGATCAAGGTCTTCTTCGGCGTCTACGTTGTGACCGTTGCCGCGGCGAGCGTGCTGTTCTTCAACACCACGTGGACTGCGATCAGCGGCTTGTCGTTGAAGTTCTACCTGTGGACCATCGGCATTGCGACGCTGCTGTGGATTGTCGCCACCCTGATCACGTTTATCCAGGGTCAGCGGGAGCTTTTCGCCGAGCTCAACCGACGACGCGACGCGATGGCGGCCGCCGAGGCCGCCAAGACCAACCTGCGCCAAGCGTTGAAGGACCTGTGCCGCCTCGGCGACGCCTACGGGCAGTACCTGTCGTGGAGTCAAGCGCTCGGTGCGGTGCTGGACTCGCCCCTTGGCGCCGCCCCCCCGCCGCTGGCGGGTTCCGTGCGGATCGCCGGAGGGTTGCCGCGTGGCACCCAGCTCGGGGTGGCCGAACCGCGGGAGCAGCTGGTTGCCGACGCGGCAGGCACCTTGCGCCAGGACATGTTCACCGTGGGTTGGCTGACCAGGCCGTGGGACAGTGCCATCGGAGCCGCCGGAATGCGCTTGGGACAGCACGGGCAGGAGCTACGCGACAACCCGTCTGCCCTACTGTCGATGCCGGGAGCAGGGCCCCGGTTCTCCCCCCTGCAGGCGTGGGCGGACCTGCTGGTCACCGAGGGCACCGGCGTCGAGATCGGCGGGGAGCTGTGGGCGATGGCCCACCGCGCCCTGCAGGGACCGCGCGCCGGCTTGGCCACCCAGCTGCTGTCGGCGGTGCGCTCGACCGGGACGCAGACGCACGAGGTGATGGATCTACCCACCTTCATGTCCGGGGTCGATCAACCTGCGCAACCCGAGCACCAGCAGCGCTTCGACGACGCACTGTTCACCCCGCAGGCCAGGACCGCAGGCCGGTCGCGGGTGGACCGTTCGGCAGGTAACCAGTCGCGCCGTGGGCTGAGCACCGCGGCCGTGCTGACGCAGCTCACCGAAGGGCTGCCGTGCTACGACCTCGGTCTCACCGAAACGGCGCAAGCGGTGGGGGCGGACAATTCGCCCACCGCTGTGCAGGCGCAAGAACCGGTGCTGCCCCCCGAGCCTCCGCCGGGATCCGGGACGCTCGTCTTCTAGCGCTCGCTTGCCGCACGCGAAGCTCTACATCTCGCGCCGTTTTGCCAGAAGGGACGTCGGTGGCCGTGGACAAGAAGGTCAAACGGTTCGAGGTGCTGCGCCGCTGGAGCGAGCTCGCCGGCAACGCCGGTTACCCGGTGCCCGGCGAGGAGAACCTGCGCAAGATCGCCGACGCCAACGGGCCGTGGCCCGCCGACCTCGACCTCACCGTCGTCGCCCCGTGGACCGACACCATCAACTGGCTGCTCGACCAACTGCGACTGGGGGTGGCCGAACCGATCAGTCAGCTACCCACCGAACTGCTGGGCCCGTCCGAGTCGACTACACCGGCACCCGCTGCCCCGGCCGAGCCGGGGACTGCCGCCGCTCCGCAACCCGTAGTCGCGCCACCGGACACCGTGAAGCCCGACGAGGGTGCTGCAGTGCTGATCGCGCTCAAGACCTGGTGGACGCGGGCCATCGAGCGAGATGCGCCGGGCATCACCGGTTTGAAGGAGGCGCACCTGCTCCAGGTTCTCCGCTCGGGCCGCCGCACCGCCGAGCAGATCGCCGAAGTGCTCCCCGCCTCGCTCACCGCCTTCGCGCCCGACATGGCCGCCGTGCTGAGCGACCGAGACCCCGCGGCAGCAGGCAGCGTGGGCTCGGCCCGGGCGGGCGGACACGCGGTCCCCGAGGTGGCGGTGGCGACGCCGGCAAAGCCCGTCGCGGAGCCTGCAGTGAGTGCGCCTCGGGAGCCGGCCGGCCGGACTGCTCCCGCGGTCCCGAGCGCGGACGACTTCGCGGAGTTCGACTTCAGCGAACCGACGGGTCAACCCGAGCGCCTGCGGGCGGCGGTGTCGTCCAAGGGGGCGATCAGCGTCAGCTGGGCACCCACAGAATCCATCGCAGGCCCGCAGTCGGTGCTCTACCGGGTGGTCGCCAGCGACGAGTTCCCGCCCTACGCCCCGGACAAGGCCGATATCGTGGCCGTCACCGCCGAGTGCAAAGCGGTCGACGACCGTCCGTTCACCGCTGCGGTGCGCTACACGCAGGTATGGTCCAACACCGGAGCCACGGAGGCCGACGCACTGCACGCCCAACCACGGCTGCACGCCCAAGCGGCCATCGTGAGCCCCGTGCAGCACCTGGACATCCGCGAGGACGAGGGCCGCGTGATCGGGCAGTGGGTCGTGTGGCCAGGCACCGCGCGCGTGCAGGTGTACCGCATTCCGATCGAGCGCGCCGCCCAGGGCCTCGGAGATCCGCGGTACCGGATCCTGGCCGGCGAGCCGAACCTCGGCGGCTTCGTCGACACTCTTGCCGAGCGCGGCAAACGCTACCTGTACCAGGTGTTTGCCGAGGCCAGCGTGGACGGGGTGACCATGTTGTCCTCGCCGCTGGCGCAGCAGGTGCTGGTGTCCGCGGTGCTCACCCCGGTCACCGACCTCTCGGTCACCCTGCACGACGACGAGCAGTGGCCCCAGTTCGACCTGGTGTGGTCCGACCCGCCCGCCGGGCGGGTGGTGATCTACCGCACCCAGCGTGGCCCCAGTGCCGGGGTCGGCGAGAAACCGCTGCCCGAGCAGGCATTGGCCCAGGCGGCCCTGCCTGAGTCCGACCGGTTGTCTCACCCCATCAGCCCCGGTGCTGACGGCACGTCGAGCATGCGGGACGTGCCGTGGCCGCGCGAGTGGAACAGGACCTACTTCACCCCGGTCACGGTGCTGGACGGGGTGAGCTTCGTGGGTCGCACCATCGCCAAGACACGCACCGGTCGCGCCACTCAGGTGCGCATCGTGGAACGGGTGGACAAGCAGGTACTCACCTTCGCGTGGCCTCCCGGTGCCGCCTCGGTGCTGGTGTACATCGGCCCGCGGGGTCAGCCGGCCGAGACGGCAACCACCGGTCAGGCGCAGGAGATCTCGCAGTCGCAGTACCAGCGCCTCGGCGGCATGCGCTTTCCGCATCCGCTGCCGCACCGGGGCTGCTCGGTGCACCTGGTTCCGGTGGCGTTTGCCGCGGGGGAGAAGGTGCTGGGGACCGCCAGCTCGGTGGAGTACCACGGCCTCCTGCGGCTCAATTATCAGTTGTACACCAAGCGAGACGAGGCCGGCGCGCAGGTCAGCGTCGCGGTGCGCATCGTCTGTGAGCTCGACCTGCCGAGCTCTCCGCCCTTCGTGCTGGTGCACAACCCGGACCGCCTGCCGTTGGACATGCAGGACGGCGAAGTGCTGGAGACGGTACGGATGGGCGACCCGTCGCTGTCCGCAAGTCGACAGATCCGGCCTCAGGGGCTGTCCGCCGGTGGGGGCGATGCGCTGTGGGAGGCGGACGTGCAGGGCCGCGGCGGCTTCCTCCGCCTGTTCGTGGACCTTCCTCCGGAGCGGTTGTCCACCGTGGCTCTGCTCGACCCAGCCCTGCCGACGCTGCTGCTGGGCCAGCCACTGTGAACGGGCCGCGTGGCCGGTTCGGGCAGCTCACCTACTCGTCCTTCGACCGTGGACAGGGTGCCGGCGGCGGCTGGCAGGTCAAGCAGACCTCCGGCGGGCTCACCGAGGAGGAGCAGGAGTTTCTGCGGTCCCGGGTGGCCACGCAGTTCGACTCCGCGGTGGCGCTTCCGCAGTTTCCCACGCCGGAGGAGATCGCCGGGCTTCCGCGACGGTTGCTGTATGTTCCCCGCACCGACGGCACAGCCGCCTACTGGCACACCGCGCCTGCGGGACTGGACGGCTCGGGCAGACCGGGCAACGTGTTCGCGCACGTGGTACTGGATCGCGACGTAACCCCGGCCCGGCCCGGCCTGCGGCCCATCGAGCTCTGGCGCTCACCGGACTGGTTGGCGCCCTACGGATCGCAGGAGGTGCTCACCGCGACGTTGCGTGGTGGTGAGCTGCCGCGCGCGGGTGTGGTCCTCGACCGGGCAGCGGTACTGGACTTCCTGCTCGATCCGCAGCACTGGCGCATCGGAGTCCTAAGTGGACTGCTCGATGCGGTGGATGCTGCGCTGCGCGACGGACCACCGGTGGTGCTCATGGTCGACTCCGCTGACGAGGGGGCCAGGTGGATCGGCGCGGTGAGTGAGCTGATGTCTGCGGGTACGGCGCGGACGTTCGGGTGGTCGACCTACGAGCGGGCCGGCGGCCTGGCGGGGTTGTGGCGTCGAGGTGTCGCGCTGGCCGCGGTGCCGCGCGAGGACCGGTCCGAGATCGACGCGGACACGGTGCTGATGATCGACCCGGAGCAGGCGTTGGCGCTGGGCGATCTGGGCGGAGAACCGCACCGGACGCAGGCGGGCGTCGGCATCACCGTGACCCCGTGGTCGGTGATTGCCCAGGTCGTCGTGGCCGACCGTGCGCGTGCGGAACGCGCACTGGACGCCCAGGACACGGTGGCCGCGCAGCTCGGTGACCGCGGACTGCGCCCCGCCCTACCCTTGGCTCTGGCTGTCGGAATGTTGCTCGAGGTGCTCGGCGACGCCGTCAACGAAGCCGCGCAGGTGCTGACCGAATGCGCACCCGCGGGCCTCAGTGCGCACCCGGCACTGTTCGCGACCGCAGGCACGCTCTTGCGCCGGTCGGTGGGCACCTCCACCGCCGCGGCGTGGGAGGCGGTGCGGGCCTTGAACGGCGGCGGTCGGGCGATGGCCCAGGAGCTGGCGCTGCACGTGTACGCGGAGCGGGTGCTGCACGACCCGTACTGGCATCGCCGACCGGACGGCATCCCCTTCCCGGCCGGCCTGCGCCCGACGGCAGCGCCGGGGCCGGAGCTGGTGGTCGCGGCCGAGCAGCTGGTGGCCACGGTGGTGGCCGCCGCCGACTCGCTGCCCTCGACCGTGCACGCAGTACGGGTCATCGACTTCGTGGTGCAGATGCACCTCGTGCAGCCGGCGCAGGACTCGTCAACGGTCGCGCTGCTCAACGAGGCGCTGGACCGAATGGTCATCGCCCGGCTTCGCGATCCGGCGTCTGCGATGGAGCTGATCAACGCGCTCGACTCGGTGTCGGAGACGCTGCAGTCGGGTTTTCTGCGTCCGCTGCTCGCCCGCACCCCAGAGGTGTCGCAGCGTCCACTCGGCCAGCGGGTGCCGAGCACGGTGCTGTACTGGATGTTCCCCGAGGCGAGTGCCATCCCCTCGATCCAGACGCTGCTCGGCAACCCGGAGCAGGTGGATCCGCTGGTCAGCGAGCTGGCCGTGCAGGTGTCTCTGTTCGGTGATCCCTACCATCCAACCGCCCTCGCGCTGCGGCACGTCGCGCTGTGGGCGCTGCTGTACGCGGTGGAACGGGATCCCACCCCACTTGGCGATCCGGCACCGCTGTTCGTCGGTGGTCCGTGGGCGGTACGCGACCTGCACGCTCTGCTGGCCCGCTTCGGTAGCCGGGTGCCTGGCCGCTTCCTCGCCGCCACGCTGGCCGCGGCGCCCTACGACGCGGAGCTGGACGCCCTGATCGGGTTACTGCTGTCCGCGAGTGGGCGGTCGCTGCCACAGATCTCGTGGTCGGAGCAGGGCGACTACGCGGCGGACGCCGTGATGCGGCTGCGCAGGCTCGCCATCTCCGAGTGGTGGCGCGAGAGCCCGCACGTGGCTGGCGCTACCGTGACGCGCATCCTCAGCTGCCTCGCCGAGGCGACCCGGTATCTGCCGGCGAAGCTGCTCGCGGCGGACCTGTACCCCACGGTTCTCGCGGCCTATGTGATCGATGTGGCGCTGCATCCCGACGGGGACACTTCGCGTGGCATCGATGAGCTGCTCGACCGCGTCCTGCATTCTCCTGGTGCATCCGAGCGTGCGCTGGGCATTGTCACCGCCGCGGTCGACAGCGGCCTGCTCACTGACGCGCGAATGGTGTTTGCGGCCATCTCCAGCGCTCCGCAGGCTCCCGTCGACCTCCAGGTGTCCAAGCGGGTACGTACCCTTGGCGCGGTTCGTGTTGTTGGCCCAGCACTTGGTTCGGCCAACCCCGCGGCGCCGGCCGAGGCAACGGTACCCATGCTGGAGGCGATACTGCGGTCTCGGGCGGGTTCCGGTCAGCTCGGCAACCCCGGCGAGCTGGCCGAGACGGTGCTGGACATGCACTCCGACTCCATCCCGGAGGCGGTGTCCGACGCGGAGTTCAACCGACGGATGGCTCCGTTCGAGAAGTTCGCGAAGCAGTGGTGGCTCAGCATCGGGGTGCCGGCCGGAGGGGTGTTCGGTGGCCGTTTCCGACGAGGCTGAGCGCAGTAAGATTCATAACCGTGTGCAGCACAGTCCGAGGAGCGCAGCGCTGATGCCCACCTACATGCTCGACGGAACCGGCAAAGCCACGCTGCCGCGCCGCCCCATCACCGTGATGGTCAATGTGGAGGGCGATCCCACCGGCGTCCAGCTGCAAGCTCTGCGCGAGGACCGACCTGATCCTTCGGCGGTGATTCCGCAGCGCTCGCTCATGGTGCTGCCGCACGTCGAGGCGCGCACGGTGGTCCGAGTGGTACCGGGGGCAGGCAGCCAGGCCTTCTCGACGCCGACGATCGTGCACGTGACGCTCGGCGTGGACAGCCGCAACGATCCGGACGCCGAGCGCGCCGTGCTCACCGCGGTGGATGTCTCCGGCCTCACCTACTGGGACCTTGCCTCGGTGGAACCCGCTGGCGACCGGCTGGTGGTCACCTCGCTGAAACCGGTGGCGGACGAGCGCTTGGGTGAGTTGGGAACGCAGGCGAGAGTGAGCGCCCGGCGCATTCTCGGGGCCGACAAGCTGCGCGATGACCGTGCGTTCACCATCGTGCTCGCCGTGGACACCTCCGCGTCGATGACCGCGGTGATCGGCGACGGCACCGTGCAGGCGGCGCTGGAGCTGCTCACCGGGGTCGCTGAGGTGATCGCCGGGGGCAAGGAGATCCGGGTCTGTCTGCTCGCCGAGCCGGTGCAGTGGTTGCCCGCAGTGGCGGCCGCTGAGCTCGGGGGCGCGACCGTGCGCGCCTTGCAGGCGTCCGGGCCCGTGACCGGCTTCCGCGCCGTCACCGCCCGCACCGCAACGCCGGTTGCCCAGGAGGCCACGCTGACCTACCTCGTCACCGATGGTGTCCCCGCGGACCTCGCGGCGCTGGAGGGTGCCAGTGATGGGGCGGCCAACACCTATCACCTGGTCAGCCTGATCTCCGTCGGCGCGTGGGAGGTGCAGCAGGTCTCCTCGTCGGTCCCGGCCACCCAGATCCCGCCGCCGCCACCGGGGGCTCGGGCCGACGAGCACCTCCTGCGCAGTCCCGGTGCCATCGATGCGGTGGTGGCCGGGTTACTGGCCGACGGAGCCCTGACGGGTGTCCTGCGGTGAGCCGCTGCCCCCAGTGCTTCCACGTCCTGCCCTTCGACCGCTTTTCCTGGACCTGTACATCCGGTCAGTGCAAGAAGCGCCCAGACCCCGCGGCCTCGGCGTTTCAGGGTTCCGCCGTGGAGTCCGGTCCCGTCTACGACCTGCTGCGTCCGCCCGGAGCGCCATCGGGGTGGGTGGCCCCCAGCTCGGCGGTGTGCCCGGGGTGCAAGGAATTCGCCCAAGAAGTCTGCCCGGACTGCCACACCACGCTGTTGCCCGGTTGGCGCACTGCGCAGACCACGTGCGTGGCGATGGCGGGCGCCAGAGCCACCGGCAAGAGCCTGTACATCGCGGTGCTCGTCAAGCAGCTGGAACAGCTGGCCGAGCGTCTGGGGACCACCTTCGAGCCGGCCACCAGTCAGACCCGGGACACCTACGGCGACGTCTACGAGCGGCCGCTGTACGAGCAGCGGGGCATCATGGCGCCGACTCCACGGGTGGACACCGCCGACTCCTATCAGCGCGAGCCGCTCATCTTCCGTCTCGGGGCCCGTGACGGTGTCGCCCGGTTCCTGGTGTTGCGCGACGTCGCGGGGGAGGACCTGGAAACGCAGTCCGGTACCGCGCGGCACCTGAATTTCTTCGCCCACGCCGACGGGGTGTTCTTCATGTTCGACCCCCTGCGGGTGCAGGAGATCCAAGACCAGCTGCAGGAGCTGGTGCCCAGCCAGCTCAATTTGGGTGGCGACCCCAAGGTGGTGCTCGGCAACGTCATGCGCATCATCGGCCAGGCCACGCCCAGGGTGGCGATGATCCTGTCCAAGTTCGATGCCGTGCAGGCTCTGCGCGCGGTCAGTGGTACCGAGTGGAGCCGGATCATGTCCAATCCGGGTGCTGCGTTCCTGCGGGAGGGTGGCGGCGACCGCGGTCCCTACGACGAGGTCGACGGCGAGCTGCTGCACCACGAGGTGCGCAGCCTGCTGCAGAAGCTGCACGCAGGCCCGATCGTCACCGCCGTCGAGCGGCCCAGCAGCGGACAGTTCCTGCCGCATCGGTTCTTCGTGGCCTCCGCGCTGGGGGAGTCGCCCAACGGCAAGAGTCTCAACGCGCGGGGTATCGCCCCGTTCCGGTGTCTCGACCCGATGCGTTGGGTGATGGCCGAGACGGGAATGTTGTAGCGGCTCGAGGTGTGCGGGCACACTGAAGCGAGCATCATCAATAGCCAGGACCATCAACGACGTAGGGAGTTTCTCGTGGGAGTCAGTCTCAGCAAGGGTGGCAACGTCTCGCTGACCAAGGAGGCCGGGTCCGCGGGGCTTTCCGCGGTCACCGTGGGTCTCGGATGGGATGTGCGAACGACGACCGGTACCGACTTCGACCTGGACGCCTCCGCGATCGCCTGCGGTGCCGATGGCAATGTTTTGTCGGACAAGCACTTCGTATTCTTCAACAACTTGAAATCGCCGGAGGGGGCCATCGAGCACACCGGCGACAACCTCACCGGCGAGGGCGAGGGCGACGACGAGGCGATCAAGGTCAACCTGGGTTCTGCTCCCGCGGAGATCGACAAGATCGTCTTTCCCGTGTCGATCTACGACGGCGAAGGGCGCTCGCAGAGCTTCGGTCAGGTTCGCAATGCGTTCATCCGGGTGGTCAATCAGGCCGACAACAGCGAGCTCGCCCGCTACGACCTCACCGAGGACGCCTCCACCGAGACCGCCATGGTCTTCGGGGAGCTGTACCGCAACGGTGGGGATTGGAAGTTCCGCGCAGTGGGGCAGGGCTACGCCAGCGGGCTGACGGGCATCGCCAAGGATTTCGGCGTCAACGTCTGACGAGGGTGCGAACTGATCCCGCGATCCGCGGCCGCGGCGGGTCGATCTGTACCTTTCAGATCGACACCTGAGGGGGCATGTCGGCGCCCGCGGGCGGCTCTTCGTCGACGAGTCCGTGCATCGCGCGGGCACGCCCATACAGCCGGTACACGGCGGCCATCGCCTCGCTGGGCGTGACCGATGGTGGCGAGGTCGTCGTGGTGCGGCGCAGGCGGTCCAGCTCGCCTGGCTCGGCCAGCAGCGTCACCAGCGCGTCGGTCATCTCGGCTGCGTCCGCGGCCAACACGCCATCCACGCCGTCGGTGATGAAGTCCGACAGGCCGTTGCCCAGATAACCGAGTACCGGCAATCCGGCCGCGCGGGCCTCGAGGGCCGCGATGCCGAAAGCCTCCTGGCGCGAGGACGCGACGAACAGGTCCGACTCGTGCATCATCGTGCGGATCTCGGCCGGTTGGTGGTGGCCGAGCAGTGTGACCCAATCGGCCAGGCCCAGGCCGTCGATCTGGCGTTGCAGGTCTTTGTGGCGGGGACCCTTACCCACGACGGCGACCCGGACCTTCGTCGGCGGTAGCCGGCGGCGGGCGCGGGCCAGGATGTCGATGAACTCGTTGACGTGCTTACGCTTTTTCAGCCGTCCGACGAGGATCAGCCGGAACTCCGTCGAGCCGGTGTCGCGGATGGGCGCGGCCGGCTTCCACCACGGGATGTCGACCAGGTTGGGCACCGTGGAAACCTCGCCCACGCGCGGCAGCGTGCGGCTCACATGCCCCGCGGCCACCGTGCTGACCGCCGACCAGGCGGCGCGCATTCTGCCCCAGCCGAAGGGCAGCGTGGAGATCCTGGTGGCCACGGCGACCTTCCACCACAACGAGTGGACGGTGACCGCTACCGGGATGCCACGCCGGCTCGCGGCGCGGACGACGTAGATCGCCATCGGCGAAATGACCGTGAAGTGCGCATGGATGACGTCGATCGGCCCATCGTCGAGTACGTCGGCGACCATCCGGTGATTGACCCACGGGAACGCCACCGTCCACCACCGCCCGGCCCGCGCCCGAGCCACCACCAGGTCCAGCTCGGCATGGTCATGGACCGCGGTGATCACGCTGACGTCGTGGCCCTCGCCCTGCTGGCGCTGCGCGAGCGCCTGGACCTGACTCTCGATGCCGCCGATGTCGGGAGCGAAGGAGTCGGCGACGTGCACGATTCTCACGGTGCCGCTCGGTTCAGCCGGACGGGCAGGGAATGCACCCCGTAGACGATGGACAGGTCGCGAAACTTCAGATCCCCAGGCTCGACCGCCAGTGCCATCTCCGGGAAGCGTCGCGCCAGGGCGCGAAAAGCAACCCGCAGCTCCATCCGGGCGAGCTCGGAGCCGATGCACCGGTGGAACCCCTGCCCGAACGCCAGGTGCGCCCGCCCGGTCCGGCGAGGATCGAGCCGATCCGGTAGCGCGGCGAAGTCCTCGTCGCGGTTCGCGCCGCTCAGCGAGCACACGACGACGTCTCCTGCCTGCACGCTGTTGCCGAACAGCGTCAGATCGTGGCGAGCAAAACGCGGGAAGGAGATCTGCACGACGCTGAGGTAGCGCAGCAGCTCGTTGACGACGCCATCCACCGCCGCGTCCTCGCCCGCCAACGCGAAGGCGTTCCGATCGCGCAACAGGGCCAGCGTACCGAGGGCGAGCATGCTGGCCGAGGTCTCGTATCCGCCGGTGAAAACGCCGTCGGCCAGTCCGGCGAGCTCCACGTCGTCGATCTCCGCACCGTGTCGGCGGATGATCTCACCAATGAGGCCGTCGCCAGGGGCGCGGCGCTGCATCCGCACTGCCTCCAGCAGAAACTGCTGCGACTCCGACATCGCACCGAAGGTGCCGGGGCCGCCGCCGGTGACGTCGAACCGCGCGTGCCCGAGCTGCCGGAACGGCTCACGGTCCTCCACCGGAAGCCCGAGCAGCTCGCAGATCACGAAGAACGGAATCGGAAACGCGAAGTCCGGCACAAAATCGACCACGTCACCGGAGTCTTCCAGGACGTCGAGCTGCCGTTCGACAATTTCTTCGATCTTAGGCGCCAGACCGGCCAGACGCCTGCCGGTGAACTCGGGCACGAGGTATTGGCGCAGGCGCGTGTGATCGGGGGGGTCGGTGAAACCCAAGCCGCCGATGGAGACCTCGCCGGCGCCGCCCATGAGCGGCCGGATGTCGGTGGAATAGCTGGTGGTGTCGTTCAGGACGGCGCGAGCCTGTTCGTACCCGGTGACCAGCCAGACGTTCATCCCGAAGACGCGGCTGAGCTTGCTCACCGGTTCGGTCGAACGCTTCTCGGCCAGTGCCGGCACCGGATCCAATCCGTTTCGGCGCAGCGGCATCGTCAGCTTCCGCGGCAGGACCGAGACGCCCGTAAGCCCCGAGCGGCGGCCCGTGGACGTCGACAGCATCCGGCGAGCCCCCCAGCGGCTCAACCTCGGCGGTGGCCTCAGTGTCATTCTCCTGACGTCCGGTGCTCTCATCGGCTCGAAACTCCTCGTTGAACGATCGATTGCCTTTATACGGGGTGAGCCGATCCGCTTGGCCCGGTGGGGACCTGTAGCCGCCTGCACGCGCGCCGCGAGGTGGTCGTGGCGCGGCTCCAGGCCACGCGTGGGAGCCGCGCTGGTGTGCTGCGGGCCACCGACCCTTCGGGCTATGGGCCACGGCGACAGGGTGATGGCCTGCCCACTGCCAGCGGTTCGAGCATAGCCGTGGCCTACGGGACGGCCGACCCGCTTCAGGGGATGGCGAGCAGCAGTGGCACTCGCTCGGCGAGGTCAAGGTAGTCGGTGTCGGTCGGGGACGATTTGCGGTCGCCAAGCTCGTTGAAGCCGGCTTCGATAGCATCGGCGACGGTCTGCAGATCTGGTAGAGGTGTCGGCATGTTTGCCGTCTCGCGCACAGTCATGGTCAAACCATATGCGCCAACGGGTACCGATGCGTCGCTTGCGGCCGCGGGTCCAGTCCATCCCCCAGCCGTACTCGCGGTCGAGCACATCCCGCGCCGCGAGCGGCCGGACGCCTGGTGTAGTCGATGGTCATCCGGCTAGACCGTGACGCCGTAGTCGCGGGCGATCCCACTCAGGCCGGAGGCGTAGCCCTGACCGACGGCGCGGAACTTCCAGTCGCTCTTGAACTGACCAGCCTTGGTTCTCAGTTGGTCGTTCATGGTTTGGGTCTTGGTTTTCAGCTGATCCCAGAACGCCATGGTGCTTCCTTCGAATCGGGTGTGGATCGGTCGGTTGCTGGCTCGGGCGATCGAGGGATCTCCGGGATGGAGGTACTGATGACCTTGTGCCCGGCCTGCAGGACGAGCTTGAGGCCGATGAACGCCACCTCGGCCAGTACGTCGTCCGGCAAGAGGGCGCTCGGCGGTGTGGCCGTCACCGGGAAAGGGGCGGCGTCCAGTTCGCCGCGAAGCCGTACGCCTTCGCGGCCTCGGCCAGGGAGGGGAAGCCGAAGCCCTCGCGGCGCACCACCAGCTCGCCGTCTACCTGGTAGAGCGCCAGAGTCACGAGCGCGGGTACGTGGCTCTCGTGGCTCGACTCGATGCTCGAGCGGTCGTAGAGCGCGGCAACGGTGGTGCTCGCGGCGCCTTGCGGGTCGAGATCGGTGACCACCACCAACAGGCGGCGCAGCTGACGGACGTGCCGCAGCCCCACCAGGAGCTGCCCCTTGCTCAGCTGTACGAGGCTGCGCCGGCCGAACTCGGGGCTGGTGGTGATGCCGCCCTCCTCGGAGACGGTGCCCGCGGTGCCGTCGGTCAGTTCCCACACCCCGTTCACCTGCCCGTGCGGGGTGGCGTCGAAGGTCAGCGAGCCAATGGCGCTCTGCCGACGGTCCAGGGTGGCGACGGGCGCGTCGGCGGTCAGCAGGGTGCGGCCGCGGACGCGGGTCGTGGCGGGTAACGGCGGTGCTTTCGGAGCGCGCGACGTGGGCGCTACCCGCTTCGGCGGGCCGAAGGCCAGCGACAGCGAGCCGGTCGCGGGCGGCGGAGCGGACGTGCGATCGTCAGGCTTGTTCTCGGTGCGGACGGGTCTGCGGCGCAGGTAGCCGATGTCCGCTCGCGCAACCGTCCTGTCCAGTGCCACCGCTCAGACCTGCACGCCGAAGTCGTCAGCCACGCCTTGGAGCCCCGTGGAGTACCCCTGCCCGATGGCGCGCAGCTTCCACGCGCCGTTGTGCCGGTAGAGCTCGG
>JAABUV010002935.1_pt1 | contig 22356 bp, 17 predicted proteins | sample 5559971 | NCBI WGS metagenome assembly JAABUV01 (sample SAMN10711881, study PRJNA513362) | rock metagenome | isolation source: Antarctica rocks | place: Antarctica: Victoria Land, Knobhead nord | collected 2015-12-19
GCTGTCGTTCATTCAACTGCGGCAGGATCGACGCCAGCTTGCACGCCAGGACTCCTTGCTCATCCATCTCTGGAGTATAGCCGATTAGCTCCTTTTGTTCAGGTTATTGTGGCACGAGTCCTTAGCGATCCCTCGATCCCCCCTTGAGGATGCGCGGGAGACTTTACTCACGCAGGACGAGCGGATCACGGTGTATCGCCGTGATTGGAAACATCTCAATAGGGAGCCAAACCTGACGGTCATCAGAGCGACAGGATCAGTGGCTGTCTCACACCACGCCGCAGCTTATCCCTCAGACATCAAGCCGTGCATTGTGTATGCGCGGCAGGGAGATCGATTGCATGCCGTGGCGACGCTACAAGTCAATCCATTAGACCATACGCGACTTATGCTTGTGCTCCGGCAGGAAACGTTGCGTCACGCAGACGCCGTGCTGTTCGGCCTCAATCAGATGGCGAAACTTGTACGCAACCCCATTGACACCGCTGTAGTACGATACCGGCAGCAACGCGCCGACATACGGGTGAGCCTTTTGCGGCAAGCATTAGACCAGATGTAATGGCGCCGCCTTGAGGGCGTTCAGCTAAAGGCAGGGCCCGTGAATTATCGTTGGGGCGTCTAACCATACGCCCCAACGATAATTCACGGGCCCTTGGGCAACGCGGTGACCGGCTTGAACACAAGGCAGGAGGAGTGACAGTATGGATGGTCAATATCTCACTAAAATCCCGCGTGAGCGCCTGCTAGAAGCTCTCGTGGACGGCCTCATCGCAAACGTTGATGGCATCGAGGTGCCTCTACGACATCAGTACGCTGGCGATGTTACTATTACATCAGGTGATGTTATTACGTGGGATCCTCATCGTTTGCCTCATAACCGACTTCGCATCTGGGTGGTATGAAACATTGGACGACCGTTTGTAGCGAACACAGTCCAGTCCGTCGTAGATTGGGCAAGAGATGGCTATGCCTACTGTGTTTACTGTGCCTTCGCATGAGCCATGTCAAGTTCGGCGTCTATGACAGCACCTTCATCTACAACAGTTTAGATGCTCGCTGACGCCCAGAGCCCGTTACAATAAAGTGGCAGAGCAGCGGCGGCGCGCAAGGCCAGCACACCGCCTACGGCTACAACGACGCGGGCCAGCTCACGACCACGACCTGGGGCGCGGGCACGTCCGACGCGCTCACGGCCACGTTCGGCTACAGCGGGACGCAACTCATCACCGTGACGACCGGCGCCAATCATCAATGGTCCTTGAGCTACGACGCACAAGGGCGACTTGCCACGATCACGAGCCCCGCGTCGGGCCAGGCGGGTCAGGCGGGCTACACGCCAAGCTACACCACGGTGTTCAGCTACACGTCCGGCCAGACACCGGTCGTGCGGGGCTATGGCGCCGACGGCGCGCTCACCACGACCTACACCCTCGACGGACAGGGCGAGGCCACGAGCGTCGCCGACGGAGTGGGTGACACCAGCTACACGACGTACGACCAGGACCACGACGTCTTGACCAGCACCGACGCCAACAACAACACGACCGTGTACGCCTACGCGTATGTCGGCTCTACTGGCAGCACGGGGCTGGTCACGCAGACCGTGGCGCCCCCGATCCGCGCCTACACCCCCCTGAATGGGACGCTGACCCCCAGCGTCACGACCAACCGCTACGACCCGACGACGTACGACCTGCTCGAGACCGACAAGTCTGAGGGCGGCGTCACCATGTACCAATATGACGGCCGCCACGCCGTCATCACCACGACCGAACTGCTCGCTGTTATGCCCGCCTACAGCTGCCCGCAGTTCGCCGTCGCCACGGCGCAGCGCCACGCCCTCATTGTAGAGCAGCCGCGCCGCCTAACCGCGGCGGCCGCCGGGACGGCGTGTCGCTACAGCTTTACCTGGCGCGGCAGCGTCACGAGCCATGACGCCTATGGTGAGCGCGTCGCCGCGACCGACGGGCGCGGGGTCGACGTGGCGGACACGCCCAACACGACCGCCGACCCGCAAGGCATCACGCCGACGGTACAACTCAACGCCTCCGCCGGTAGCTACACACGCCAGTGGGGCTACGACGCGCAGGGCGACCAGACCAGCGCGAGCACCCCGCCCATCACCACGCTCCAGCAGGGCGACCCGACGACGGCCCCGGTCACGACGACCACCAGCTACGACACCGACGGCGACCCGACTTCGACGACATCCGCGAATGGTAACACAACGGGCTCTGCCTACGACCATCTCGGCCGTCAGGTGCGCACGACCCTGCCGGCGGTGACGCTCTATGATGGGACCACCCAGGCGCCGACCATGACGACCGGGTACGACGGTGACGGCAACGCCGTGCGCCAGACCGACGCGGTCGGGGCGGTCACCACAAGCGGCTACGACCCGCTGGACCGCCTGGTCGCGACCACGAACCCGGTGAGCGGGACCAGCCTGATCACCTACTCCGCGACGGAAGAGGTCGCCACGCAAGACGCGCAAGGCAACCTGACGCGCCAGAGCTACAACGGGGCCAGCCGCCTCGTCGCCGTGACCGACCCCACCGGCGGCGTCACGCAGTACGGCTACGACCCGGTGGGTAACACCATCGCCATCACCGGCGGCGACGGGACAAGCGTGACCACGCTGGAGACACGCGGCTACGACGCGCAGAACCACGTCGCGTCCGACACCGTGGGCGGGCCGGGCACGCCCGCTCAGACAACAACGACGAGCTACGACCACGACAGCAATGTGGTCCAGGTCGAACAGCCCAACGGCGACGTCACCTACAACACCTACGACCTGGTCGACCAACTCCTCGGCGTGGAGATCGACCCGGCCACCGTCAACGGCGCGACGGGCAACACGTACGAGAGCTATAGCTACGACAACGCGGGCAATGTGACCGAGAGCTTCGATGCCGACAAACGCGACCACAAGGCCACCCTCATCGACGGCGACAACCGCGTGCTCCAGAGTGTCGATACCACCTACGGCGTGACCGGCACGACCACGATCACGACGACACAGGGCTTTGACCCCGACGGCAACGCGCTGCGCACGACCGTGCAGACGCAAGGGCCGACCGGCTCCGTCCAGACGGCGACCGGCGCGACGACGGTCAACGCCGCCGACTGGACGGCCACGACGACGGACAACGGGCAGACCACCGCCTATCGCTACGACGCGGCGGGCCAACGCCGCACGGAGACCATCCTGGGAGGCGCTACCCCCATCACGACCATGCTCGACGCCGAGGGGAGGACGACGAGCATCGGCGAAGGATTGGGCCGGACGACGCCGTACAGCAGCGGCTTCGGCTACAACGCCGACGACCTGCCCGTGGCCGTCACGCTGCCCAACGGGGTGACGGAGGCGACGCAGTACGACGGAGCCAGCCGCCCGGTCACGGTCACGGCGACGGGGCTCAGTCCGACGACGCTGGCCCCATCCGTTGTGTCCTACGGCTACAACGCGCTAGGCTGGACGACGGGGCTGACCGCGACCATCGGAGCCAACGCGCCGATCACACAGACGTTCACGCACGACGCGCAAGGGCGCGTGACGGGCGCGCAAGGGAAGGGCGTCGGCCAGGGTTGGAGCTACGACAGCAACGGCAATCTTAAAACAGCGGCGACCAACGGCGTGACCACCAACGCCGCGTTGGTGGCCACCACAGTGCGCCTGAGTACGACGGTCTAACATGGGTCTATATATAGCGCGGGCGTCGTAGGAAATATGGGCTACTCTTCCCCGGACTGGCCCGAATGGGTACTGTCTGGGGCGCTGCCTTCACGTATGATTGTCCTACAGCCTGTTGATGGACGGTGCCCAGCGATGTTCGCGGAGCCGCCACGCATAGAAAAGGATCGAGTACGATGTCTGTATTGACCCCGGAACGCTCTCTACCGGCCATGCTCGGCGCGGCCGTCTTTGGCGCCGGCCTGCTGACCAGTTTGCTGGGCGCCCCCCACCACGCCCACGCGGCGATAGGCTGCCGCACCGACCCGATCGTGGCCCTCTCCAACGGGCTGGTCGTCCACCTGAGCGCCACTGTCAATGACACGCCGTCCGACATCAACGCCGTTACCTACACCTTGCACGCGCCGGCCGGGACGAGTGTCGTCAGTGTTGTGTACCCCGTCGATCCGAATAACATCCCCCAGACGTTCACCTTCTATGCCGACAACCCCGCCGGGACCTGGGACAGCTACACGTATGTCGACACCAAGACGACCGGCGTCGGCGTGACGGCGACCGCGGAGGTAGCCAATCTGGCGGTTTTCTCGGCCAACGGTACCGACCACCAGAACGTGCAGATACACGTCCAGCAGGGCGGACAGGGTGGTGGGGACGGACAGAGCGCCCAAGGTAGCGGCGGCGGACAGAGCGCCCAAGGTAGTGGCGACGGCAACCATGACAACAAAGGACACAAATAGTAAGCGGCCAAAAGGGCAGAGGGATGATGGGACATAGGGCCACGCGCGCCGATATCCGCTTGGCGGTGTGGCTGCGGCTACGACAAGCGTCGCTATGCGCCGGGAGCGGGTGGGCGTGATGGCGCCACGACACGCGCTCGTGGGCGCCGCGCGACGCTTCCTGCCGCAACCGGCTGTAGGTGTGGTCACGGCCACGCTCGCCGTTCTCGCCCTGCTGGCCGCGTGGCGTCGGGCGGGTATCCCCTTGCCCGACGCGCTCCTCCCCGCGTGTGGCCTGGCGCTGGGTTTAGCCGGCGCGGTGGTGGTAACCTACCAGTACCCTATCCACGTCCGCCACCAGACCAAGGTATCCTTGTGCACCGTGGCCTACTACTTGCTCGCCGTGCTCACGCCCCCGCCCCTCGCCGCCCTGGCCGCGGGGCTAGGCGCGTTGGCCGGCGAGTTGTCGCGGCGGCCGACCAGCGGCGTTTATCTCAGCGATATCGCCACGGAGTCAGGGCGGCGGGTGCTGATGGTCCTGGCGGCGGCCGTTGTCGCGCATGTGGGAAGCGATGCTTTGCCAGCGCCCATCGCCCTCATCGGCGCCGCCCTCGTCCTGGCCCTGCTCGACGCCGTATCCCTACCCGTGGTGGTCGCGCCGATGGGTGATAAGCGGCCGCTGCGCGTCCTGGTAGACAGCGCGCGCGCCGTGTCCCCGGCCGAGGGCGTGCAGTACGCGGTCGGCCTGCTTGGCGCGCTGGCCGCGCTGCACTATCTATGGGCGGTGCTGCTGCTGGTCGTGCCGGGGGCGCTCGTGTACATGGCCTTCAAGGTCATGAAAGAGATGCAGGAGGGCACGCGCCAGTTGCTGGAGAACATGGCCGACGCGGTGGACCTGCGCGATCCGTACACGGGCGGGCATTCGCGGCGCGTCACGGAGTACAGCATGGTTATTCTAAAGGAGTTGGGCTTCAACGGCCCCGAGGTCGACTTGATACGGGTAGCGGCGCGCGTGCATGACATCGGCAAGATCGGCATCCCCGACGTGATCCTGCACAAGCCGGGGCCGTTGACCGACGATGAACGCGCGGTGATGGAGCAGCATCCCGTCCACGGCGAAACGCTGCTCAAGCGCTATGGCGACTTCGCGCGTGGGGTCCAAATCGTACGACATCACCATGAGAGTTGGGATGGAACTGGGTATCCAGACCGGGTCAAAGGGACCGATATTCCGTTCGGCGCCCGCGTGATCGCGGTGGCCGATAGCTTCGACGCGATGACCAGCGATCGACCCTACCGGCGCGGTATGCCTATGCGCAAGGCGGCCGGCATCCTGCGCGAGGGGCGCGGCCAGCAGTGGGACGCGGCGCTCGTCGACGCCTTCCTGCGCGGCATCGCCGCTCAACTCGATCAGTTCGAGCAGGCCGCGCCGCCCCCTGTGCGCCTCGCTCCCCCTGCCATGCACGAGCCTCAAGCAGGCGTCGCATGATCCCCCGTTGACATACCTGCCCGTGACGCCATGCCAGCCGGCGCTCAAACGGCGCCTACCTCTCGCCGACTCATCCGGTACTCCTGCCACGTCTGATATCCCAACTCACCGTAGAGACCGATCACCCAGGCCCAACCGATGAAGCACTGACGCGCGCCACGAAGGTCAGTAACTCCGCTACCTGTGCGTATGTCCCTACCTCCAGGGCGATGCCCTGATCGGCCACGCGCTGGAGGATCGCCGGAGGCGACACGTACTGCACAAGATCGTACGTTGTTTCCGCGTAACTCCATCCTTGAGCGGCGAAGAAAGCGAGCGCTGGCGACAGTGCGCTCGGGACACCGGGCCAGAGGTAGGTGTCGCCGCCCCCTAATTGCAACTGGCGGACTCCGGTCTCGCGCAGATGCGCCAGCGCCGCGTCGTGCAAGGCGCGGCCAATCCCACGCCGCTGTGCCGCCAGCGCGACGACCAGGGCGCCGAGGTGGCCGGTATTGGGGGGAACCGCGTCCCTGTCCGCCTGCGTCATGACAAACCCGACGAGAGCGCCGTGCTCCTCCGCTACGAAGTGATCGCCGGTCCGGTACGACGCGACGCCAACGGTAACATGGTGGAAAAGGTCCCGCGTGAGGGGCCACGTCGAGCCAAACGCCGTCTGCCATAACTCGAACACTCCCAGCTCATCGACGTCTGGCTGGTAGGGGCGAATCGATACCATGCGCTATCCTCATGGGGCTGCTTGGTGTGGAAGGCTACCACAGCGTGTAGCCGCCGTCGATAACGAGGACGGAGCCGGTCATGAAGCGCGAGGCGTCCGAGGCCAGGTAGACCAGCGACGGAGCAATCTCCTCGGGCGTGGCGTAGCGCCCCATCGGCGCGTCCTCGATCCAGTGGCGGCGGAACTCCGGAGCGTCGACGGGGGCCATGGCCGTCTTGACATAGCCGGGCGCCAGCGCGTTCACGCGCACGTTGTGCGGCGCCCACTCCGCCGCGAGTGACTTGGTGAGTTGGTGCACGGCCGCCTTGGACGCGTTGTAGGCCGGCTGCATCTGCGGCCGGTTGACGATCAGGCCCGAGATGGAGCCGACGTTGACGATGACACCGCCCCCGCGCTCGATCATGTGGCGCCCCACCGTCTGCGCGCAGTACCACAGGCCGTGCACGTTCACGTCGAATACCTGCAGCCACTCCTCGCGCGGGACCTCGGCGGCGGGACGATGGTAACAAACACCCGCGTTGTTGACCAGGATGTCTATCGGTCCCAGGCGTTCGGTCACCTCCCCGACCATGCGCTCCACCTCGTCGGGCCGCGTCACATCCACGTCGACGGCAATGGCCTCCCCACCCGCGTCCCCGATCGCCCGCACGACCCTCTCGCTCTGGTCATGGTTGCGCGCGGCGATAGCGACGCGGGCGCCGACCTCGGCCAGCGCCCGCGCGAACGATTCGCCCAACCCCGTGTTGCCGCCGGTCACCACGGCCACCTTGCCGCTCAGGTCGAACGTTTGTAGCACACTCATCTCTATGTCCTCCCACTTTCACCGCGCGCCGCCCTTCAGCGATACACGACGCGGCATCACGCGCATGCGTTACCATGGTAGCGCATCCGGCGGCGGCAGCGACGACGGTGATACACTCGTCATATAGGGGGCCCTTACAGCGGTGGACAGGCGCCCCTGAAGAAATGTGTGACGCATGATATAATTCTCTTAGATATATTATGACAACCCATTAAAAGGAGAATCTTTTCGTGCCGAATGATGTGTTGATCGCGCAACTCGACAGCCTGCGCGAGACATACAACGGGCGATTGCGCGCGACCAACGGTTTGTTGGCCGCCCTCAAGGCCACGACGGACGCCTTCGGCAAGACCGGGCGTTCGCTGCGCGAGTACGCCGAGGCCGGCGCGTCGGTCGCCGACATGGATAAGCTGGCGAACGCGCGTGAAGCCTTCGAGAACCAGCGCATCAAAGACGACGCCGTCGACCCACTGCGACCCGAACTGCGCCGCGAGGCCAAGTCCCTGGGCGCCATGACAACCGCGCTGCGCGACGCCGCCACGTCCTTGCGCGGCGAGATCGTCGACGTGGTCAAGCTCGACGGAGCCCTGCCCGTGTTGCAGGCGGCGCGCGGACAGGACGAGGCCCTGGCCGCGCTGCTGCCGGCGCTCAACGACGAGTTGCTAAAGGGCCAGGCCGCCCTCGGCGCTACCTTCGGCGTCGCCTTACAGCATGCTATGCGTGAGAAAGGCATCGAGCCCGGTGGGAAGCCTCCACGCTTCGCGCTCGGTCGCTTCGACGTCGCGGCGGATTTCGTCAAGCGCACCGCGTCGGTCAGCTATGGCAAGGAAGTGGTGATCAAGCGCGTGCCGCTCGGCGTCGACGCCATCGTCGCGGCCTACGAGCGCGCGTCCAAATTGGTCGAGGGCCGCACCGAAGATCCCCAGCGCTGGGTCGCCCTGTTCCGCGACGCCTGGGAGTTGGCGCAGCGCAGACGTGACGTGAAGGGGCGCGCCAACATCGTCGACTGCTACTTCGAACTGGCGTTGCTGCGGCAGAGCAAGAATTTCCGCATCGAGCCGACCAAGGGCGGCTTCGCCGAGTATGGCCGCGCCCAGTTCGTCCACGATTTCCGCCAGTTCAGCGGTCCGCGCCACGCCTACAAGGGCGAATACTTCTTTGCGCACCCTTCGTCGAAAGGCGAAACGGAGCGGGCCGACAAGAGCATCTGGCTCATCGACGGGAACAGCCCCTATGACGGCCATTACGTGTCCGACGTTACTTACGACAAAGCCTAAAAGGGATACTATTATATGCTGCCGGAACCGCGCCTGGCGCGTCAGATTATCGAAGTGCTGGGACAATCGGGCACACCGCTTTCTAAAGGGGTCAGCTACTACAACGTCGGCAACGAGTCGCTGCTCAACACAATTGACCGCCACTACCTCGGCTCGTACCTGAACGACGGCGGCGCCGTGTTCAAGCTCGTGGTCGGCGACTACGGCAGCGGCAAGTCGCACTTCCTGTACTGCCTGCGTGACCGCTGTTGGGAGCGCAATCTGGCCGTGAGCAAGGTTGACCTGAGCCCCAAAGAAAGTCCCTACGACGACCAGCGGCGCGTCTACGCCGCCGTCGCCAGCTCGATCATCTGGCACGAACTCGGCGACCTCGGCGAGGACGAGCGCGGCCTCTCCACTTTCCTCGAAGGGACGCTGCGCCGACTCGTCAACGGCAGCGGCCTCGACCTGCAGGACCCTGGCGCGGCCGACCTGCCCGAAGTAGTCGCCCTGTTGCGTACGCTGGAGACCACGCCCGTAGACAGCCTGAGCTTCCACCGCGCCGTGCAGGGCTATTTCGCCGCATTGCTGCGGGGGCAGGACCGTCGCCTGGAGGCGCTGCAGCGCTGGCTGCACGGCGAAGAGGTCGGCCCCGAGGATATGCGCGACCTGCGCCAGATCGGCGTGACCGAGAAGATCAACAAAAACAACGCCTTCAAGATGCTGCGTTCGCTGTGCCAGGTTGTGCGCGCGCTCGGCTACACGGGCTTGGCCCTGCTGTTCGACGAGGGCGACCGCATGCTCAGCGTCGGGGGGAAATCCGAGAAGGTCGCCACCGACAACCTGCGCGAGGTGATCGATCGCTGTCGCGAAGACCTGCCTGGCGCCATGTTCATCTACGCCGTCCCACCCGTCTTCGTGTACGATGTCGTGCCCAAGTACCCCGCCCTACAGCAGCGCATCCAGGCCCCCAATTACTTCTCGCGCGCCAACCCGTTCAGCCCCCAGATCAACCTTGAAAAGCTCGACATCCCCGACGAGGAGTTGCTCACCGCTGTCGGCAATCGCCTGCTGCCCATCTTCGAGGTCGCCTTCGACGTCAAGCTCGACCCCGCCATCCAGGCCCAGAACATTGCTACGCTCTCCGAGGCGGCGCGCGAGTCGTACCTGGCGATCAGCCATCGGCGCCTGTTCGTCAAAGCGCTCGTGACCGAGTGGTATCGCCAGACAGCCGAGGGCGAGATCGCGATCACGCTGGAGTACGCGGCCGCCGCCATCCGCGGCCAGAGCGAGGACCTCGGCGCGCTGGCCGATCAGATGCAGAGACCGTATTAGTAGTCAGTAATCAGTAGTCAGTAGGATGCTCTAACGATGACCTACTACTTAACCGACTACCGACTACCGACTACCGACTACTGACTACTGACTACTGACTACTGACTACCGACTACTCAGAGGATGCAAACCGTGCAACAACAGCGCACCGTCACGCACCCCCAGCTTGGAGCCGGCACGCTGCTGCGCAGCTACATGGGCGGCTTCGAATGGGAAGTCCTGTTCGAGACGGGACGGCGCTTCCGGCTGCCCGCGCGTGAGTTCGAAGGCGGCGGCGAGGCCGCGCGACAGGCGCATGATGGGGCAAATCCCGCGCCCACGCCGCGCGCGCCCGTGTTGGAGATGGATCAGTTCCGCGCGCGGCAGACGCTGGAGGCGCTGCGCCTGGGTATCGTGCCGGTGCAGGATGTCGAGACCCTCACGATCGGGTTGGAGGCCGAGCGCGTCAGCCTCGACCGCGCCCTCGCACGCGGCAAAGAGCGCGGCGGCGACGTGCAGGCGGTCATCGGTGACTACGGCTACGGCAAGAGCCACTTCGTCGAACTCGCGGCGCGGCGCGCCCTGCGCGAGAACTTCCTCGTCGCCAGCGCCAGCCTCGACCTCGTCGAGGCGCCGCCTGGCAAAGCGCGTGAAATCTACCGCTCTCTCGTGCGCTCGCTGCGCTATCCTGACACCGACGAGCGTGGGCTACAGCCACTGTTCAAAAAGGCGCTGGAGCGGCCCGCGCTGCCCGCCCAGTTTATGGCGCGCTCGCCGATCCCTGACTATGACCCGTTGGCGCGCGCCCTCATCGCGCTGGCCGATTGCCCCAGCCAGAGCGCCTACGACGACGTGCTGGCGTGGCTCGGCGCGGCGGCGCGGCCCACCGCCGAGATGCGCACATGTCTCAAGAAGCCGCCCACGCTGTGGACAACCGGCGAGGTGGCGCGCCAATACACCTATCTACTGACGGGGCTCTCCGTGCTGGCGACGGATCTCGGCTACAGCGGCCTCGCCATCCTGATCGACGAGTCGGAGCACTACTCACTGCTACGCCCAGCGCAGCGCGGCCGCGCCGACGCGTTCTTCAAGAGCCTGATCTACGCGGCGGTTGGGAACGCCAACGGCAAGATCGATCCGCGTAGCATCCCTGACCACGCGCGCGTCGAGTACCCCGTCACGTTCGCCTCGGAGCCGCACCTGTTCTTTCTATTCGCCCTGACCGAGAGCGCCAACAGGATGCCGGTCGACCTGTGGCTGGCTCCGGCGCAGATCATCCGGCTCGACGACCGCTTCATTGAACGCGATATCCGTGTGTTCTTCGAGACACTGCTGCGTTACCACACGCTCGCCTTCGACTACGCGGCCGCGCCCGACCGCTACGCCGAGCTAGGCGCCGCGGCGTCGAATGTGCTCTCGCGCACGCTCGGCGAGCACCGCGTCAACCTGCGCGAGGTCATCCGGCTGGCCGTGACCCTGTGTGACCTGCTCTACCTCTATGACGACTACAGCCCCGCGACGGTACTAGAGGAATTGCGGCACGGCTTGAGGGTGTAATCATTCTCCCCTCACCCCCACCCCATGCGGATTGGTCTCTCTCCGCTCCGCTCCGACAGCCCAACCGGCTCTCCCTCAAGGGGCGAGGGGAGCGCCGCGCGACATAGTGGGACGGCCCCCCTCTCCCGCGTCAGGGAGAGGGGGTGGGGGTGAGGGGCCCTGTGATCGCTATCGAGGTAAAGTAGCATGCCAACCGATCTAGCGGCCCGACTGGCGCTCAAAGAGCAGTTGCCCCGTGCGTGGCCGGCCTTCTTTGAGCGGCATGGCTCCTTTACCGCCGTGCAGGAGGCGGCCATGCCGGCGCTGCTGGCGGGACATGACGCCCTGGTCGTCGCCCCCACGGCGGGCGGCAAGACGGAGGCGGCGCTGGCTCCGCTGGTGGAGCGCTACTGCACGCCCGCTATCCCCGGCGCCGCACGCGGTCCCGCTGGGCCTACCCTGCTCTACATCGTGCCCACGCGCGCGCTGGTCAACGACCTCGCGGCCCGCCTGCATGGCCCCCTGGACACTCTCAACCTGCGGCTCGCCGTGCGCACGGGCGACCGCGACACGCTGCGCGCGGGACGCCCGCCCGATCTGCTCATTACTACGCCAGAGTCGCTCGATGCGCTGCTGGCCTCGCGGGCGCGACTGTTCGCCAACCTACGCGCGGTCGCGCTCGACGAGTTGCATCTGCTCGACGGGACGCCGCGCGGCGACCAACTGCGCGTGCTGTTGCGCCGCCTACGCCGCCTGCGCGCCTATGCCGCGGCGAGTGGTGACGCGCCGACGGAGGACCTGCAGGTGGTGGGACTCTCGGCCACGGTCACATGCCCGGCGCGCGTGGCGGCGCGCTACTGCGTCGAGCCACGCATCGTCACGGTTGGCGGCGCGCGCACGCTGGACGTCGAGACGTTGCCCCTCGCGACCGACGACGTGTCCGAACTGCGCGACTACCTGAACGCCTTCCGCGCTCGTGGTTGGCGCAAGGCGCTCGCGTTCTGCGCCACGCGCGCGGAGGTCGAGGCCTACGCCGCGGCCCTGCGCGAACGCTCGCCTTTCGGCGATGCTGTCTACGTCCACTACTCCAACATCGAGGCGGACCGCCGCCGCGAGACCGAGCGGCGCTTCGCCGCCGACGCCGCGGCGCTCCTCTTCGCCACGGGCACGCTCGAGTTGGGCATCGACATCGGCGACATCGATGTGGTGCTGCTGATCGGGCCGCCCGGCAACCCGGCCTCGTTCATGCAGCGCATTGGGCGCGGCAATCGGCGCAAAGGGGTGACGCGCGTGGCCTGCTTCTACCGCACTCCCCTCGAGCAGCGCCTGTTCGAGGCGTTGCTCACGGGCGCTTCCAGTGAATACGACGATGATACCGCTCCCGATAGGGACGCGCCGTTCCGGCCAGCGGTAGCCGTGCAACAGATCTTCAGCCTGCTCAAGGCCAGCCCCACGGGGGCGGTACGCCGCGTCGAGCTATCCGCCCTCTTCACAGGGCTGCTGGACGCCGATGACATCGACGCGATCCTGGTTGAGTTGCGCCGCCGCGACTACCTCGCGGCTGGACGGCCCGGCGATTGGACTGCCGGGCCGCGCTTGAACGACCTGTTCGACCAGCAAGGCCGCAAGAACTGCCCTCTGAGCGTGTACAGCAACATCCAGGGCGCCGCTGGCCGCCCGATCGAGGTGCGGGATCAGCACACCGGCGCGATCGTCGCCACCGTCGACGCGGAGTGGCTCGACCATCCCGTGCTGACCCTGGAAGGGCGTCCGGTGACCGTGGAGTGGCAGGACGGCGAGGCGTTGTGGGTCAGCGCCGACAGAAGCGCCGGCGCGACGCGACGGATGAGCTTCCGCTCACGGGGACAGTTGCTCTCCTACGAACTGGCCCGCCTGCTGCCGGCGACGCTCGGCCTGGCTGACGGCATGGCGCCGCTCGTGCCCGCGCCACGCGGCTGGCTGTGCTACCACTGGCTGGGCGATGTGTACGGCCAGGCTCTGTTCGATCTGTTGCGTTATCAGATATACGCTAGCCAGACGGAAAACATGGGCTTATGCGTCGAGTTGGGCGACGAACCGCGTGCCCTACCGGCGTGGACAGAGGACGCTGTCGCGCGTTATTGCGCGGACAACTACCGTGAGCTCGAGCCGATGCTCGCGCTGGGTCCCTTGCAGGCGCTGTTGCCGACGACGCTGCGGCAACGCGCTGTGATCGCGCAATTCGACGTCCCGCGCTTCCTGGCGGCGATCGGCGCCTTGCGGCCGGCGCGGGGGCCGGAGCAGGGAGCGGATGACCTGCTCGCTCTGCTCGACAGGGAGGACGCGTCTCATTCCGTGTTATGATAGGAACGTGCATAGACTGACGTCTCGGTACCGCCTCTATATATAGACGCGAAGGATTCGCCCATGGAAGATTCGCTTGTGGAGACGGCCCCGTCGTCTTTCGGAGACATCCTTAAGCGCTTTCGCATAGCCGCCGGTCTCACACAGGATGCCCTGGCCGAGCAAGCGAAACTGAGTATGCGCAGCATCAGCGACCTTGAGTGTGGCGTCAATCGCGCCCCGCACAAGGACACATTGGACGCGTTGGTCGACGCCCTGGGGTTATCGGCGCAAGACCGCGCTGAACTCGAAGGATCGGTGGCGCGGGTCTGGCGTCCCCGCGGCTATAAACTGGCCGCCGCTACTAAACCGTCGCCTGCCACACCCCAACCGTCGCCTGCCACACCCCAACCGTCGCCTGCCACGCCCCAACCACGGACGGCCGCCACTAAACCGCCTGCCGCCACTAAACCAGGGGTGGACGCTACTAAACCGCCGGCCGCCACTAAACCACGGGTGGACGCTACTAAACCGCCGGCCGCCGCCACTAAGCCGCAGGCTTCCGTCGTCAATGTCGCGTCCATCTTGCCCGCCCCACTGACGCCGCTCGTCGGGCGCGACGACGACATCGCCGCCATGACGACGCTGCTGTGCGGTGACGCGCGCTTGTTGACCCTAACTGGCCCGGGCGGCGTCGGCAAGACGCAGTTGGCGCTCCACGTTGCGGCTGAACTGCGGACGCGCTTCGGGGACGGCGCGATCTTCGTCTCGCTTACCGCCGTCGCCGATGCCGATCTCGTCCTGACCGCGATAGTCCAGGCGGTCGGCCTGAGTGAGCGCGACGACCGCCCGCCGCGCGACACGCTGGCAGCATATCTAGCGACGAAAGACGCGCTGCTGCTGCTCGACAACTTCGAGCAAGTGCTCGCGGCGGCGCCCCTGGTCGCCGACTTGGCCGCGCTGTGCCCCAACCTGCGCATCCTCGTCACGAGCCGCTCCATCTTGCGCGTGCGTGGTGAGCGCACGTACCTGCTTGAGCCCTTGCTCCTGCCTGACCGCCTGCACGCGCGGACCGCCGCGGCCATCGCGCACTGCTCCGCCACCCAACTCTTCCTCGCGCGCGCGCGGGACGTGTCGCCCGGCTTCGCGCTGACCGACGCGGACGCGGCGCTCATCGCACGCATATGCGCCCGGCTGGACGGGTTGCCCCTGGCGATTGAACTCGCGGCCGCTCGCCTCAAAGTACTCGCGCTGCCCGCCTTACTGGCGCGCCTGGAAGCGGGTCTCCAGGTGCTGGCCGGCGGCGCGCGCGACCTACCGGCCCACCAACGCGCGTTGCGCGACACGCTGGCCTGGAGCTATGCGCTCCTCGACGCGTCCGCGCAGACCCTGTTCTCGTGGCTGGCCGTCTTCGCCGGCGGCTGTACGGCGGAGGCCGCGGAGTATCTGTACGGCGCGATCGGTGTTTCCATGGACATGGACGTGGAAGGTGTGGAGGAGCCCGCGGACGTGCTTGACGTGCTTGGCGCGCTGGTTGACAACAGTCTGCTGCGCCGCGAGGAGCACGCGGATGAGGTGCGCTTCAGCATGCTGGTGATGGTCCGCGAGTATGCCTTGGAGCAACTGACGGCGCGCGGCGCGCTGGACGGCGCGCAACAGCAGCACGCCGCGTACTATCTCGCTCTCGCCGAGGCGGCCGACCCCGACCAGCCGGACGCTACGGCGCGGCTCGAGCGCGAAAAAGACAACCTGCGTGCGGCGCTGGCTTGGGCGTTGGATAGCGGCCAGGCGGAAACGGCGCTCCGCCTCGCTGGGGCTCTACGCTGGTTCTGGCTGGCGCGCGGCTACCTGAGCGAAGGACGCCGCTGGCTCGCGCGGGCATTGACCGCGGCCGAGGCCGATGGGCTTGACGGCGGCATCATGGCCAGCGCCCTCAACGACGCGGCGGCGCTGGCCGCGACCGCGGGCGCGTACGACGAGGCCGCCGCCCTGCTTGGGCGTGGCCTGACTATCCGGCGGAACATCGGCGACGAGCGAGGCAGCGCCGCCATGCTCAATAACCTGGGGAGCGTCGCGATGCGACAGCGTGAATATGATGGGGCTAACGCCTATTTCACCGAGGCGCTAGCCCTGAGTCGGGCATTGAATGAGGCACATGGCAGCGCCCGCGTGCTCGGCAACCTGGGCGAGTTGGCCCGGCTGCGGGGCGACGGCGCACGCGCGTCCAAATGGACCACGGAAAGCGTGGCGCTGTATACACAACTTCAAGACACAGCAGGGGTAGCGCAGGCATTGCACACGTTGGGCGGCGCGGCGCTCCTCGTGGGACACATCGACGAGGCGGCGGCCGCGTACCGCGAGTCGTTGCAACGATTTTGGCGTCTGGGGGCCGTTGTCGATATGGCCGGCAGCCTGGAAGGCCTCGCAGTCGTCGCGACGCGCCGCGGACTACTAGACCATGCGGCGATACTCTTTGGCGCCGCGGCCGCGCTACGCGAGGCCAGCGACGCGCCCATACCACCGGCCGACCTTGCTAGCAACGATCAGGCGTTAAACTCCGTGCGGTCGGAACTCGACGCGGAGGTGTTCGCTACGGCGTGGACGAGTGGGCGCGTCCTACCTTTGGAACAGGCCGTTACTATGGCGCTGGAGGGCGCGTCAGGCGCCCGTAACCTAGACGATGTTATAGTTCTGAACGGACGGACCACGGAACGATCCCACGGTGTACGCCGTGCTAGATCGAAAGAGCAGAGGGCAGGCTAGCGTAGACGGCCTACCACGATTGGGGTAGTACGAACAGGTCATAGGCGCGTGCGCGATCCTACCTGATGCTATGCATAGACCAGCGCCCGGCTGGTTTCATCGTCGCTAAGGAAAAGGTAACGTACGCCATGACCACTATCAAGCGCTTGTGTCGAGACTATTCAGGGGGGCGTTATGTGGCGCTCCGCGCTTTCTTGGGCGCCGCGTCGCTCGCCAGCTTCGTGTTGGCATCCGGCGCGGGCGCACACTGGTGGTGACGCCGGGCCGGGCGATGCTCACATTTGACTGTTGCTAACACAACTGTGCTACAGTCTACATGGGAGGCGCCGGACACATGTCGTCGGAACACGGGACGGTCAAGTTGTTGCCCAACGCGGTCGTCGCGGTCGATGTGGTGCTGTTCACGGTGCGGCCGGCCGAGACGGTCGATGAGGTTTGGCAGGTCCTGCTGGTGCAACGCGACGACGCGGCCTTTGCCGGCAAGCTCTCGCTGCCTGGCGTGCTCGTGCGCGCCGGTGAAACCTTCGACGCCGCCGCCCGCCGCGCCTTGCAGACCAAGACGGGTCTCGACGCGAACAGCTGGTATCTCGAACAACTGGGGACCTTTGGCCAGCCGGATCGGGACACGCGCGGCCGCGTCGTCTCCGTGGCGCACCTGGCGCTGCAGCGCTCCGATGAGCTGACGCTCGCGCCGGGCGGCGGGATCATGCGCGCCGACTGGGTTCCCGTGCGGCGCGTGCCGGCCGAGGCGCTGGCCTTCGACCACGCCGACATGCTGCGCGTGGCCGTGAACCGCGTGCAGGCCAAGCTGCGCTACTCGTGGCTGGCCTTCCAACTCCTGCCCCAGACGTTCACCCTCCCCGAGTTGCGCGCCGTCTACGCGGCGATCCTCGACCCCGCGTTGGCGCGGCTCAACACGGGCAATTTCAAGAAAGCGTTCGCGCCGTTGTTCGCCTCCGGCGCGCTCACGCCCACGGGGGAGCGCGCTACGAGCGGGCGCGTGGGCCGGCCGGGCGAACTCTACCGCTTCGAAGGGCCGCTCACCGGCGCCTGGACCCGCGAGCTGCCCTGGCATGAGATCGATGCAGTCGGTTGTGTCCAATAGGCATGAGGCATGTCTCATGGCATAGGCATGCAGCGTGAGAACCAGGCTTTCGCTGGTCGGAGGGCAAGCGCGGCGGCGCGGAGGGTACACTGGTAAACAGAGTCGGACACCGACGCCAGAGTATCCAAAAAGGAGTACGGACGATGCCAAGCCGCGACGCCCACAGCACAGCCCGGCCAGCCCCACCCGCCAAGGGACCACGCGGTCCGCGCGTCGCAGCGGCGGTCCGTGCGGCCGCGAGTTCGGATGTCGATGCCGCCCTCCTGGCGTTGCGGCGGACATCAGCTGATGAGGCCGCCACGTACCGGCGCGACGGCGATGACGACGCGGAACGCCGTGAACAGGGCTACCGCACGGCCATCGACGAGTGTCGCCGGCAACTACGGCAGCGTAAAGCCCTCGACCGGCTGCCCTCCGTCGATCACCTGTCCCTCGGCGCCGGACCCGGTTGGCGCGACGGTGTGGAGGCGGCCTACGCGCGCGCCCAGGCGCTCTACGACGCCGCGCTCGCCACCTTACAATCCGAGGAATCCGAGGAATCCGAGGGGACTGCTGGCGGTAGCCAGCCAGTGGATGGAGTCTATTCTTGAGGCGCCAGCGCGGCCGTTTGTAGCGTCGTGTAGGTAGAACCGCGTGGCGTGAGTGCGCTATGCACGAGGCTGACGTCGCTGACGGTCAGGCGCGCCTGCTCTTTGTCGGGCAGGCGCGCCACGTCAGAGCCGAGGGCCGCACGCGCGCGCGGCGCCGCGTCCGCACGCACGCGCGCCAGTGTCAGGTGTGGCGTGAAGCTTTCGTGCGCTGTAATGACCCCAAGCCGCAGCAGTTCCTCCTCGACACGACACTGCAACGCCATCAAGTTCGCGGCCCCGTCGCGTACCCCGAGCCAGACCACGCGCGGACGGCGGGCGTTGGGGAACACGCCAACGCCGCCGATGACAAGAGGGAACGCCCCGACGCCCACGACGGCCGCCGCGCACGCATCGGACGCGCGGCGCTCCTCGTCGAGCGTCGCGTCGCCCAGGAAGCGTAGCGTAAAGTGCAGGCCCTCCGGCCGCGCCGGACGCAGGATGGCGCGGTGCTCCTCCAATAGGTCCACCAACGCGGCAACACGCTCCTGGACCTCGGCCGGCGGCATGACGGCGATAAAGAGGCGCTTGGGCGGGTTCATAGCGCTCATACTCCCCCCTATATTATGCTGCAGCGATGCTTTAGTACCTATCACGCGCCGCTATCCTACCGCGCCGTGCGCCTGACCTTGCCGGTGAGCCGCGGTTGTCGTCGGAGTGACGTCTCGGCCGTGGCTGCCCACATGCTGGCCGCGCGCGTGGCCGATCGGTTCCAGGGACAGATCGGCCGCGTGGGTCTGAGCGGCTTTTGGTAGCGCGATGACGAGCACACCGTTGCCGAACGTGACGTTGGCCAGGCGCCCGTCCACCGCACAGGGGAGGGAGACGATGCGTTCATAGGGACCGACCGACCACTCATCAACGAGCAAATCCATCGCGTCCTGTCGCGGACCGCGCCGTTTGCCCCGCAACTCGAGACGCCCATCCGCGGTCACGCGGACGGACACGTCCGTGGGTTCCAGCCCCGGCATCGGCGTTACGACGGTTAGTCTCTCCACGCTCTGATACATATTGATTGGTACCTGCCTCGTATCCATAGACGTTCCTCCTCGCGACTTGTTCTCTCACGGCTCCCAGCGTTCGGGAATAGAGTAACACATCCGCGACCACCCGCGCGTCCGCTAGTCGATCCACTTTCAGAGTGAGGGTGACATCTGTCATCTCCATCTCCTGATTCCGCACACTACCGAAGGCGCCGCTGCGGCCCTATGATAGATGTGTACCCGCTACTATGGGTTGGGATGAAGTGAGACGCCATAGAGACATCATGGAGGTAGAGAGATGATCGCACGACATTCTATGAGTAGGGCACCCCAAGCCCGCATCGCTCACGACCAGGCCCATGCTACGCCACGCTACCTGACCATCGCCTGGGCGCTCCTGCTCGTGCTGGGTGCGTTTTTCCTCTTCGCGGCGGTCTCCGACCTCGCGGCGGACCTCAGGATCGGCCTGCCCTCGGACCATACACCCGCTTTCGCGCGGATCGCGGGCGCTGGCTGGCCGAGCGCCACGCACGCCTCCCCAGGGCTCACACGGTACATCACGCTCCTGGAAGTCGCCTACGCGGTGCACGAACTGGTCTTTGGGATACTCTTCCTCGTCATCGTCGCGATCCCCTTCCGCAAGCGGATGCGGTGGGCCTGGTGGGCGTGCTGGGCGGTCATGCTGGCCAATCTCACCTACTCGCTGACGTTTGGACACCACGACCCCACCATCCTGGCCCGCAGCCTCATCAGCGACATCGGGTTGCCCCTCTTGCTGCTCGTCCACGTCCCCACTTTTTTCGGGCGGCCGCGCGCCAGCGTCGTACAATAGGTAGTAAGAGCGAAGCGTGGCGAACGCGGGGTCGTGGGGCAGTTTGTCCCACAATCCGGCGACCGCCACCGCCTCCACGATGGGGACCGCAGTGGCTGGCGCGGCAGGACACGGAGGGGAGAGGCGGACGATGGACCCGACCGGGACACGCGACCACGAGGCGGACGGCGATCGGTCCGTCCTACTCTTGCGGCTGTTGTGGCTGCTGTGGCTGCCCCTGCTCTATCCCGTGACGGGCTTCCTGCACACCTATCCCATCGTCGGCCTGTTGCGAGGGCATCCCACGCCGCTCCGCCTTGGCGTCACGCTCGCCGGCGTCGCGCTGTTCGTCGGGGTCTATGTATGGACAACGTGGTACAACACCCTGAGTCCCGCGCCCGCCACGGCGCGTGTACCGGGACTGCCGTCGTGGCTCCCGTTCGCGGTCCTCACGGCCCTTGGCATAGCGCAAACCCTCGGCAACGGGAAGGATTGGCTGACCCTGTTCGTCTTTGTCAGCGCGAGCGTCGGCGCTCGACTCCCAGGCCGCCAATCGGCCGAGGCGGTGATCGCGCTCGCGCTCGTCACGATCGCGGTCGGTTGGGTCGCGCACGCCGGTGTGTCCCTCATCGCGCCGACACTGGTCCTGGTCGTCTTCGTCGGCGTCATCGGCGTCAGCCTGGTTCAGGTAGTCGCCACGAACCGCGCGCTGCGCGCCGCCCGCGCGGAGATCGCGCGCCTGGCCGTGAACGAGGAGCGCCTGCGCTTCGCGCGCGATCTGCACGACCTGTTGGGGCACAACCTCTCGCACATCGCGCTCAAGAGCGAGGTGGCCGAAGCGCTCGTCCCCACGGCGCCGGATCACGCCATCGCGGCGATGCGCGAGGTGGCCGGCGTGGCGCGTACGGCGCTACAGGAGGTGCGCGCGACCGTGTCTGGCTATCGCCAACCGACCTTGGCGGGCGAGTTGCGGGGCGCGGGCGAGATTCTGGCCGCTGCCGGGATCGCTTACCGCTGTGAGGGTGGGAACGTCACCCTACCACCCGCCGCTGAGGCGGCGCTGGCCTGGACGGTGCGCGAGGGCGTCACCAACGTCATCCGGCACAGCCGCGCCACCCGCTGTACGGTGCGCGTCAGCCAGGCGGAGCATTGCGCCGGCGTGGAGATCGTCAACGACGGACGTGGGACGACGGACACGTCCAGTCCTCCGTCGTCACACGGTGTGGGCGGCAACGGACTGGCCGGGATACGGGAGCGCGTCAGCGCTGCTGGCGGTCGGAGCGAGGCCGGCCCCGTTCCTGATGGCGGCTTTCGTCTGTCTGTCACGCTGCCTATCAGGGCCACGGCCGGCAGTGGCGCCGTGGAGAGGCGCGCATGATCCGGGTATGGGTGTTGCTCATGGACGATCAGGGGAATGGCCGGTGAGTGCGCCGTTCGACGCCCGTCTCATCCCGCTCATCCTGTCTCTGGGACTCGATACGTTCGCCCTCTCCACGGCGCTGGGCGTCGCGCCGTTGCCGGCGCGGACGCGCCTGCGCCTGGCCCTCACGTTTGCTATGGCCGAGGGCTTGATGCCAGCGGTTGGCCTGCTGATCGGACGGCCCCTGGGCGCCGCCATCGGCGGTTGGGCGGTGTATATCGCGGCGGCGCTGCTCATCGGGATCGGCGTGTGGATGCTGCGTGAGGGCCTGGAGGACGATGACGATGACGACGACGAACCGGGGGGTGAGGCGTCGAAGATCATGAGCGCGGCCACGGCGCGGGGTCTGCCCCTGGTGGGGATCGCGCTCTCGGTCAGCCTCGACGAGCTGGCGATGGGCTTCTCCTTCGGCGTCCTGCGCGTGGCCGTCGCGCCGGCCCTGATCGCAATCGCGCTACAGGCCCTCGTGGTCAGCCTGGGCGGGCAATGGATCGGGCAAAGGATGGGCGCGGCGCTTGGCGAGCGCGCCGAAGTGCTGGCGGGCGTGGTGCTGTGCCTGCTCGGGGTCGGGTTCATCGTCGCACGGCTTTTGGGGGTAGCCCTTTGATCCGCGCTCCGCGGGATCAGAGGGCCACGCTATCTATGTAACGTTTTCGACATCTCCATCGTTACATAGGACCCGTTCCAAAATAAGGTGAACAGTTATGCCGCGATAGCAACAGGGTTAATGGTGTAATTCCACTCACCGTGGAAGGCATGGGGTGTCAGATGGACCGCCGCGAGTTCCTCATCGGAGACCTT
>JAABUV010002936.1_pt1 | contig 22350 bp, 27 predicted proteins | sample 5559971 | NCBI WGS metagenome assembly JAABUV01 (sample SAMN10711881, study PRJNA513362) | rock metagenome | isolation source: Antarctica rocks | place: Antarctica: Victoria Land, Knobhead nord | collected 2015-12-19
GCGGCAGGGCCGTCTTGGCCAGTCGCTGGCTGAAGAAGCCTGCGACTCCTGCGGCGGCACCCACCGGTCCGAGCGCGACCGGTATCCACATCATCTTGTTGCCGAAGCTGGCGCTGTCGTGCTCGAAAAAGATCTCGGCGGCGGTCACCACCGAACCGATCGCGGTGAGCGCGGACAGGCTGCGCTCGAAGCGACCGGTCTCCACGTTGCGCACCATGCGGTCGATGCCGTGCACACCGTCACCTATCGCTCCGTGTCCAAACTCGGCGTGTTTGCGGCGAAATGCTGCCATCATCGCTCCCTTCCTAGCTTCACCCTATACGCAACCGTTGCGCATGCGCAACGATCTGCCTCGACGTCTCACGGTAGGGCGGAGAGCGGCGCCTCGCTTGACGAGACAGCAGCAGAACAAGAGGGTAGGCATGAAGCGGCGCAGCGGATCGTGGTGGCGCTCACGATGACGGATGTGGCTGAGCGCCGGGGAGTCACCGTTGACGTCGGTGTGCTCAGCGCGCAACCACCAGTTCCGGCCGCGGCCCCGGGCGAGCACGAAGAGGACCGCAGGCCCCAGCACCATCAGTGCCCTCGGCACCGGCCTCCAGCCCCACGACGACCTCGATCTCCTCGTCGCGTGCGGTGAGGATGACCAGGACACAGTTGGGCTGAGCCGACCGCACCTGCCGACACACCTCGATGCCGTCGATGTCGGGCAGCCCGAGGTCGATCAGGGCGAGATCGAAAATCCCCTCGGATGCGGTCTGTACCGCTTCGGCGCCGGTCTGCACCCAGTGCACGGTGTAGCTGTGGGCCGCGAGAGCGGCGTGCAGGGCGCGGCCGATCGTGACGTCGTCCTCGATGAGGAGCAGCCGGGCCATTAGACGACTCTAGGTCGTCGGCTGCCCAGCGCCGCCGCGGTCAAGTGGGATCCCAGCCAGCGCAGGCCGGGTGTGGTCCCCGAGGCAGCCCGGAGACTTCTCAGCGAACCTTCAGCGCGGGGTCGGCATGCTGACCGGCAGACACCGCCGATTGCGATGGTGCACCTCAACCTGACCGCACCGTGGGGCGCGGGCCAGGTCTCTCCCGAGAGGACACACCATGACCCCCGCAGCCACTGACGGTTCGGCCAAAAGCGTGCTCGCCCCCAACCACCCTCAGGCCCCCGTGTGGCGAGCCTCGGACGCCGACCGGGAACACGTCGCGCGGACCGTGCACGAGGCGGTGGCCCTGGGGATGCTGACCATGACCGAGGCCGAGGAGCGGCTCACTGCGGTTTACGCCGCCCGGTTCCGCTACGAGCTGGGACCGATCACCGCGGACCTGCCGATCGGGCAGCCCCGCTCTGCCGGCACCCGCCCGGCCGGGTTGTTGGCCCGGCTGCTGCAGGTCCTGGTTCACCTCCTCGCGGTCACCGCACCGTTGCGCGCCGCCGCCCGCGCCGTGGTGTCCCGGCATCGCGTCCTCGCTGCGGTGCTGGTGCTGCTGGGAGTCATGTTGTTTGCGGCCGCGCTGTTCGTCGGTGCGGGCGACGGGTTGCTCCCCGACTGAGCGAGAACAGGAAGGTAGCAGCGTGATGAATGTTCTGGATCCGCACAGCCTGCTGGCCGCGTTCGGCGCGGCGGGCGTCTTTCTCATCCTCTTCGCCGAAACCGGGCTCTTGATCGGCTTCTTCCTGCCCGGTGACTCGCTGCTGTTCACCGCCGGATTGCTGTCGGCGACCCCGGTGACCGCGGCGGTGCATCTGTCGTTGCCGGTGGTTTTGCTGGCCGCGGCGGCCGGGGCCTTGCTCGGGGCGCAGGTCGGTTTCCTCATCGGTCGCCGTGCTGGGCCGGCATTGCTGGACCGACCGGACCGGCCGCGGCTGCAGTCGGCTGTGGTGCGAACCCGCGTCACCCTCGAGCGGTACGGCACCGGCAAGGCCATTGTGCTGGCACGCTTTATCCCCTTGGTGCGCACCGTCGTGAACCCCCTCGTCGGGACGATCGGCGTACCGGCACGCACTTTCGCGGTGTGGCAGGTGATCGGTGGCCTGGTGTGGTCGCTGGGGGTGACGACGGCGGGCTACGTGCTGGGGAACAGGATCCCCGGAATCGACACCTACCTGCTGCCGATCATCGCGGTGATCGTCGTCCTTTCCCTCATCCCGGTGGTACTTGAACTTCGGCGGGGGCTGCGGGGACGCCGGGCCCGAACGGCGGCCGTCCGCGAAGACTGAGCCTGACGCTCGCCTCCGCGGAGCGGTATCCCCCACCGGGAAGTCCCGCAGTCACCTCCGGCCGGCGCCCTTCTCGAGGTGGCCACCACACCCTTGAACGACAAGATCAAGGACTCCCCCCACCGTCGTTGTCATGGGTTTGGGCGCAGGGTGAGGGCCAGGCGCGGGCACAGGCGAACGGCCGCGCGGACGCTTGCTTCGAGATCACCCCGGATTTCTGGTTCGCGGGATCCGTCGCGGGCCAGAGGGTAGCCCCAGTCGTCGCGGTCCAGCACGGTGGGCAGCAGCTCGGTACACAGACCACGCCCGTCGCAACGGGTCCAGTCGATGTGCAGCCGCAGTGACGGCGACGGGCGTCGGGGCATGGTGCGGTCACCGCGTCTGGAGTGCAGGGCGGGGTGCAGGCGGGACGGCCTCGCAGCGTCCGCGGAGGTGCAGCGCGAGGTCGTTAGTGAAGGTGTGCAGGGCGGAGCGGATAAAGCGCGCGGTGCCATCGGGATGCTTGCAGGCTCCGCGTCCGTCGACGAGTGCAACAAGCCGGGTCGCCTCGCGGACGGCGTTCGGCTGCGGCCGCCGGTACGCCAACTGCGTGAGGGTGTCCGCGAGGGCGGGCAGCCCGTTGAGGCACGGCCCGCACTGGCCGGCGCTCTGCTGCGCCAGGTAGGTGGCGATATCGGCACTGCGTCGCAGCCCGCACTCTGCTGCTCCTAGCACGTGGACCACTCCGGCGCCGGGGGTCGCACCGAGGGGGCTCAGGGACTCCCGCGACAGGCAGGCCTGCGCGGTGAGTGCACCGGGAATCCACGCCCCGTGAAAGCCCCCGAGCAACAGGGCCCGCACGTCGGGGGCGGCGTGGTCGCGAAGTAGGTCGCCCAGCGGGATGCCCAGCGGTACCTCGAGGATCCCGGGCGCCGCTGTGCCGGACAGCGTCACCAGCATGGTGCCCGGTTCGGCGGGCGTGCCGATCGAGCGGAACCAGCGCGCGCCGTATCTGGCGATGAGCGCCACGTGGGCGAGGGTCTCGACGTTCTGGACCAGGGTGGGGCGGCCCCTGAGTCCGGAGTCGGTGATGCGGACGATGCGGTCGACCGGGACGGCCGCGCGCCCGGCGATGCGGTTGATGACGGCCGATTCCTCGCCGGCGATGAACGTCTCGGGTGCCTCGCTGAGGTGCACGGTAGGGCCGCCCCAACCGGCGTCTCGGCGTTCCTGCAGGGCGTGCCGGATTGCGGGCAGCGCCAACGCCCCCGCGTAGAGGTGTGTTTCCCGGGAGCCGAGGGCGGCGGCAACGGCCGCGAGACCGTCCAGGATCAGGTGTGGAGCGCGCTGCAGCAGGACAGCGTCCTTGTCACTGGCGGGTTCCCCGTCCGCGCCGTTGGCGATGACCACAGGGCGCCGCCCGGTGATGGCGGCCAGCTTGCGGCCGGTGGGAAACCCCGCGCCGCCCCGGCCGCGCAGCCCCGCCTCGTCGAGGACTCCGATGAGCTCGCTGGCGTGGGTGAGCGCGGGTAATGGCCCGAAGCGGGCACAGTGCTGGGTCAGGGACGGACCGCCGGCCGCGAACAACCGCCGGGTGTCGGCGGGGGGGCTGGGTTCGTGCGGCAACCGCGCTCGAGCGCCTGCGGTGACGGTGGTGGTGGTCATCACCACCGTCCTGTCAGCTGGCCGCGGGCGCGGACCGCGTCGTACTCGACGAAGTTGTGGCTCAACCGCCAGGCCAGTGCGGTGAGCACCGTGACCGTGCACGTTGCGGCGAGGATCAGAAACCACGGATGCCCGGCGTCGGTTCCGTTGCCGAGGCCGTGCGCCAGGGCGATCGGCCAGAGTCCGTAGGTGGTCCAGTGCACGACCCGGAAGGTACGCAGGCCCAGCCGGTGGCGGAGCAGGCTCGTCGCGAGGATCACGAGCAGGAGGTCGACAGCGAGGGTACCCAGGCCGAGCCACACCGGCCGGTAGGAGCCGAGGAAGGGCACCACGAAGTCGACCAGCCGCAGTTGCGCGTAGGGGTCGGCGAGCAGGGTAATGATGTGCAGGCCGACCAGTCCCGTACCCAAAAGTGCTGTGGTGCGGTGCAGCTCGGTGACGCCGAACCGCGGTAACACGATGAGGGGACGCCCCGACCGCGTCAAGATGCCGGTGATCACCGAGATCGTGATGAGCACCAGTGCGGTGACGCCGGCCCCGCGGCCGAGCGCCCACAACGCCTGCTCCACGGCGGCCTGACTCATCAGGCTGCCCGGCAGGATTGTTCGGGCCAGCCGCCCAGCAGGTGGACCCGGCCGTCGCGGTCGACCAGCCGGGCCGGGTGGCCGAGCTGGACCAGCCAGTCGCGGGCAGCGTGGCCCCGGACGATGCAGGCGGTACTGATCGTGTTCGCCTCCACACAAGACCCGGCCGCAACGCTGACGGTGCGCCAGTGCGCCGCCGCAGGTTGGCCGGTCCGCGGGTCGAGGACGTGGTGCACGTCGCGGCCGGCGTGGGCCCAGCGTCGCTGCTGGGTGCTGGAGGTGGCCAGTGCGCCCCCGGCAGGCAACGACACCCGGCTCGACGGTTCTTCGGGACCGTCCTGAACCAGCACCTGCCAACCGCCGACCGGCCCCGCACCGGCGGTGGCAATGTCGCCTCCGAGGCTGACCAGCACACCGCATCTGAGGCGTTCGCTGACTCGGCGTGCGCACTGATCGGCGCTGAGTGCTTTCGCGGTGGCACCGAGGTCGAGCTGCACGCCCTCGGGAACGGTGACGGTCCGCTCGCGCAGACCCAGCATCGTCCAGGCGGCGGGGCGCCGCAGCACCGTGTGTACCGGGGTAGGCGTGTGGGCGATGAGCGGGAAGTCGCAGTGGTAGCCGAGTTCGACGAGTGCGGCGCCCACCGTGGGGTCCACATCGCCGTCGGTGCGCTCGGCCGCGCGCAGGGCGGCTTGCAAAAACGCCGCCAACAGGGAGCTTACGTCGGTGGGTGCGCCGTGCCGGCGGGCCAGCGCGGTGATCTCGGAGTCGCTGCGGAACCGGCTGCACGCCTTCTCGACCGTGGCGAGGTGGCCGATGACAATGCTGTGCGCCGCCGCCAGCAGGTCCGGCTCCGTCACGACGAGCCGCGCCCCGGTGCTCCACAGCGGCCAGTCCAGTGCCGCGGTGCCGTCCTCGTGCAGCCGGGTGGTGCCGCCGCGGTCAACGGAGGCTTTCATCATGAACCACTTGAGGTGGCATGGGAATGTCCGGACCCCGAGGACAACGGGGGCACAGCACTGAAGCCGCCTCCATTCGACAAACCGCTCGAACCGGTCGAGGGCCCAGGCGACACTGTCCCAGACCCGCTGCTGGTGCCGGACCCAGATGGTGATGTCGCCGTCGGGGTGCTCGCCGCCGCCTTCGCGGGCTGGGTGTCAGCGAAGGCCAACACCGACCCACCAACGGTGCCTGCCACGGCCAACGCCACCAATGCCTGGGTAGCCACCCGGACGTTGCGGCGACCGTTCTCTGGTGAGGTCATGCGGAGCTCCTTCGATCGTCGGCGTCCACGCTCACCCGCTGACGTGGACCTACTCTCATGGTGCCGAACGGTTCTGGGAGAAGTCTGAGAACCACGTGGAAGGCTCAGGTCTGTGACTGAGTTCCCGAGTGCCCCGACGCCGACCGTGTTGCTCGTCGAGGATGATCGCCGGCTGGCCGAGATGGTGACGGCGCTGCTGGTCGAGGAGGGCTACCGCGTCGAGGTGGCCGGGGGCGGGCAGGCCGGGCTCCACTTGGGCCTGACCCGTCATTACGGGGTGCTGATCATCGACCGCGGACTGCCGGTGCTCGAAGGCCTGGAACTGCTGCGGAAGCTGCGATCCAACGGCATCGGAACACCCGCGCTCATCCTGACCGCGCGTGGTTCGCTGACCGATCGGGTTGATGGCCTCGATGCGGGTGCAGAGGACTACCTGGTCAAGCCCTTCGAAGTTCCCGAGTTGCTCGCCCGGATCCGGGCACTGCTGCGCCGACACACCGACACCGCACAATTTCTGCCCCTGGGGCGGCGCCGGCTGAGTCTCACCGATCGGGCCGTCCTCGGTGGTGAAGGCGGCAGCGGCGCCGGCGACAGCGGCGCCACCGTGGCCCTGTCCGAGCGGGAATGCCGACTGCTCGCGGTCCTCGCCGGCTCACCGGAGCAGGTCTTCACCCGACCCCAGCTGCTGGCGCGGGTCTTCGACCAGGCCGACACCGTGGGTACCGTCGACACCTACGTGCACTACCTACGCCGCAAGCTCGGCCGCGAGAGCATCCAGACGGTGCGTGGACTCGGCTATCGGCTGGGCAGCTCATGAGGCTGGGCGGTCCATGAAGCGGGGCAGACGCGGTCACCGCCGCCTCACCCGGATCGTCGATGACGAAGCATTGTTGCGACGCACCGGCCGGATCGCCGCGCTCCAGTCGGCGCTGGCTCTGGGCGTGGTGCTGCTTCTCGTCGGCACCGTCGCCTACCTCCTCGACGTCCACGCCCAAGCCCAGGAGATCAGCGGGCAACTGTCCGCGGTGGTCGCCAGCGCCGATGACGTCACCGACGCGCCCCCCGGAATGGCACTGGCCATCCGTGCGCCCTCGGGGGCGGTGGCCGTGAGCGACCGGGCACCCGCCGCCACCGCGAGACTGCTGAGCCGGCAGCCGGGGTTCTCCAGCGTGCGAAGCCACGACGTCGAATACCGCGGTCTGGTCGCCGACCGTGATGGACGCCGGATAGCGGCATTGCTCGACATCACCCCATGGGAAACCGGACGCCAACGACTCCTCCTGGCCCTGGTGATCGCCGAAGTCGCGGGCGTCGCCGCTGCCGCGGGGGTGGTGGTGATGCTGTCGAGGCGTTCGATCCGGCCCCTGGGCGCCGCACTGGCGCTGCAACGCCGGTTCGTCGCCGATGCCTCACACGAGCTGCGGGCGCCCCTCACGGTGCTGCACACCCGCGCGCAGCTCCTCGCCCGACGAGCCGAGAAACAGGATGTCGACCCCGCACTGCGCGCGCAGCTCAACGGGCTCGTCACCGATACGCGTGCGCTGGGCGACGTCGTCGAGGACCTGTTGCTGTCGGCGTCATTGGACTCCGACGCGGGCGGACGCGAGCCGGTCGACCTGCGCGTGCTGTGCCAGCACGTGCGCGACAGTGTTGCCGCCCATGCGGAATCCCTGCAGCTGCGGCTCGACCTCGAGTCCGACGACGCGGGGGACCTCACCGTCACCGGCTCCTCGACGGCACTACGGCGCGCCATGCTCGCTCTGGTCGACAACGCCATCGCCCACGAGAGTCCCGGCGGGCAGGTAACGCTGCGCGTCACCCGAAAGGCCGACACCGTGTCGGTGGCCGTCGCAGACACCGGCGCCGGACTGGACGCCCACACAGCGCAGCACCTGTTCACGCGCTTCGCGCACGGAGACGGGCACACCGCCGGTGTCCGCCACTACGGCATCGGCCTCGCCCTGGTCAGAGAGATCGTCGACGCCCACCACGGCGAGATCACCGTCGACGGCGCACCCCAGCGCGGGGCTACCTTCACCCTCCACCTGCCCGCCCGATGCCACACCGCGTAGCGGCGCTGCCCTTCCCAGACTCTTCCTAGAAATTCCGCCTACGCTGCGGTCGACCACCCTGGAGCGACCAAAGGAGCCCTTTGCGCTCAGTCAGTGCGCTGGCCATGAACCGGGCGGTCACCGACGTTGTCGGCACCGCCCTCGGCCGCGCCCGACGCGGCGATCCGGTGCTGCCGCGCACGGGCGGGCCAGCCGGCAACGCACGGCTGACCGCGTGGATCGGGCTCGGGCTGCTGATTGCGTTCCTCGCAGAACTCGTCACGCTGCTCGACGTCACCGGGTTCATCAGCTGGCACATCGCCGTTGGTGTCCTCCTCGTCCCGCCGGCTCTGGTCAAGACCGCAACAACGGGCTGGCGCATCCTGCGCTACTACACCGGCAACCGCGCCTACCGCCGGGCTGGTCCACCGCCACTCCTGCTGCGCCTGCTCGGTCCCGTCGTCGTCCTCACCACCCTGGCTGTTCTCGGCACTGGTCTCGTCCTCATCGCCCTCGGGCCCGACGCCACGTTCACTCCCCTGCTTACCGTGGCGGGTCAGCAGATCAGCTGGCTCACCCTGCACCAAGTCACCTTTATCGCGTGGGGGGTCGCCACCGGCCTGCATGTTCTGGCCCGCACCGTGCCCGCCGCCCGCCTCGCACTCGCATCCGAAAGCCGGCCGACCCGCGTGGCAGGCACGCTCGCCCGCAGCCTCACTCTGCTCGCCACGGTGGTCCTCGCCATCGTCGCTGCGGTCATCATCCTGCGCTTGTCCGGGGCCTGGACCGGTGGAGACCTGCATCGCTTCCACCCCCGACCGGGCGCAACGCAGACGCGGAGTTGACTGACGGTTCCTGGCTTGCCGCTCAGATCCCGAACACTGCGCGCAGCGACGGTGCGGATGCGGCGGCCCCCAGTGGGGGTGTTGCGGCCAGCTCCGCAAGGTAGCCGCTCAGCGAGTAGTGCGTGAGTGCCGCGGAGCTGCGCACGTGCACGACGTTCGGTGCGATCACGGTGGTGAGCACGGTGTTCGGACCGGAGTTGTCGTCCTCGTCGAAGGTCACCACGATGGCGAGGTTGCCGGCCCGGTAATCGGGTCCGGCCATCACCACCGGCAGCCATTGGCGCAGCCAGTCGTCCGCTGTACCCAACGAGCAGTCGTGACCGTCGTGGCACAGGTCCGGAATGAGCGCACCGACCGTGGGCAGGGCCCCGGCGTCGATGTCGCTGCGCAGTGACCCGCTGGTGGGGGTGCCGGCCGGAACGTCGAAGCGTTGGCAGTTGCCGTGCGGGGCGGGGTCGGCGAAGTAGGCCCATGCGTTGTGCTTGACGGCGTAGCGCCCGGCCGGCTGCTGGACGCACGGTCTGGGCATGGCCTCCGCGTAGGTCTTGGCGCTGCGACCGGCGGCGATGGCCCCATCGAAGACGCTGGGCCCTGGGATCGGGTGGCCGGCGGGGTCAGCGTCGTCGGTGACCCCGAACGTCGACCCGGCGGCAATGGCCAGGTAGTTGGGCAGCGACGGATGGGCCACCGCACGGTAATTGGTGGTCTGGCCGTAGGCGTCGCCGAGCGCGGCCAGGTAGGGCATCTGCGGCCGCGCCGTGCCGGCGGTTTGGTTCTCCTCCACCACCACGAGCACCTTGCTGGGACGCAGACCCGCCGCGACCGCGGGCCGCGGCGGCAACGCGGACGCCGGGACGGGAACCGGTGCCGCGGAGCTGCAAGCCGACATCCCGAGCAGTACCGCCGCCAGCACGGAGACGGCCATGGGTAGCCGGCGGGAAGTCATTGTGCGGTCAAGCCCAGCGGCGCGGCGAACGCGGCGTCGGCTTGGCTCGCCGACAGAGACCCGGTGGCCACCAACTGGTCCAGCACGTGCCGCTGACGTTGTTTGGCCAGAACCAGATGGGCGTAGGGGTCGTAAGCCGACGGCGCCTGCACGAGCCCGGCGAGCATGCTGGCCTGCGCCCAGCTCAGGTCCGCCGGCGCGGTGGCGAAGTAACCGCGCGCGGCGGCGGGCAAACCGTAGAACCCGTGCCCGAAGTACACGGCGGACAGGTACATCTGCAGGATCTGATCCTTGCTGTAGCGGGCGTCGAGCTTCAGCGCGAGGGTGGTGTCCTCGATGCGGGCGGTGAAGTCCTGGCGCTCCGGGGTGTAGAGGACCTTCGCGAGCTGCTGCTCCAGGGTGGCACTGCCCTGGTCCCCGATGATCGGGCTGAGGGCGAAGCGGGCGACACCGGCCGGGGAGATGCCCGGGTTGTCCCGGAACCCGGTGTCCTCGGTCGCGATCAGCGCCACACCGACCGGGTCAGGCACCGGCAACGCATGCGGGTCCGTCGCACCATGGGCGGCGAGCCGTGCGGCGATGCGGGCCTCGGCGTCCCCCACCGACGGGGTGATTGCCCACAACACACCCATGCCTGCCAGCAACAAGACCACCACGCCGAGAACCGCCGCCAGCACGCGCCGTACCCACCACCGTCGCCGACGCAGCGGGCGCCGGACAGGTCCGCGGTCACCGGAAGTTGCGGCCCGGTCCGGGCGCCGGGCGGTCGTCGCCAATGTCAGCGCACCGAGCGGGGGCGCAAGCGGTCCGCGAGCACCCCGTGGTGACGCAGCGGATGACCCACCCACCCCGCCACCGCACCGACCACGAGGGCCACGGTGATCGCTACGACTCGGGTCGTGGTGCCCAGGGTCAGTGCCGTGGTGTGCGCCAGCGCGGCGAGCACCAGCGCCGCTGCGCTCATCGCGAGCGCCGCACCCACCAGCCCATCTAATGCTGGAGCGTCGCCCTCGTCGTATGGGGCACTCCCCCTCGCACGCCGGTCCGCTCTCGTGTCCATCGCCCGTCCAGCTCCTGTCCCTTGGCTCGACTGCCACCATCGTGCACCAGAAGTGCTGAACGCCCGCTGAGGAACTGCTGCCGCCGATACCCGGCCGTCCGACCGTGCGGTGGTTTGCCTACCAAAAAGACTCTTTTACCTCACCGTGGGAGCGGGCCGGCTCGGCTGAGACTGCCCGACGTTCAGCGTCTCCTCAGCCAGCCGCGGGCACGCTGACACCGCACCCGCCGCAGCGAACAGAGGATTGCCGATGATCGAGGCACGAAGTCTGAGCGAGACCTATGGGGACAAGACCGCGGTCGATGATGTGAGCTTCACCGTGCGCCCCGGCATCGTGACTACCCTGTTCCTGACCATCCCCGCAGTGCTGATCGCCTTCCTCGTCGGCCAAGCCATCCTGTCCAGCCAGCACATTCAAGCCCTCGCCGCCGCCTACGCGGCCCGCTTCCGGCACGAGCCGAGCCGCTGAGCGCGGACCTCCCGGACCGCGACGCCGAGAACGGGCTCAACCGTGGCGTCAGCGCCAGTGTTCGCAGCCTGCTGGCGAGCCTGTTCGCCATGAGCGCCGCTGTGCGCACGGCCGTGGTCCCCATCCTCGCGCGGCACACCCTGCACATCCGGAGGGGCCCGGGCGATTACTGTGGTGGCTTGTGAGCGGATACCTGCCCCGCCGCGCGTTGCTCGGGTTGGCCGTGGGTGGGGTCGCCGCCGGATGCGCGAAAGCGGTGCGGTCGGCACCGGCGCCGACGTCCGCACCCACCGCGAGCACGGTCCCCACCAGCACGGCGCCGGTCTCGAACCCGCCATCCTCGGCGGCGCCGACGGAGCCGTCCACCGAGGTAGGGCACGGGCCGCGCAACGGCCAGCAGGTCGCGCTCACCTTTCACGGCCAAGGCGATCCCGCTATCGCCACGTCTGCGCTCGCTGCACTGGCCGCCGGCCACGCCAAGGTCACGGTGATGGCCGTGGGTAGCTGGCTCGAGGCCTACCCGTCCATGGCCGCGTCCATCACTGGCGGCGGGCACGAGCTGGGCAACCACACCTGGTCGCATCCGGACCTGGCGTCGTTGTCCGAGCAGGGCATCCGAGCGGAGATCGGACGCTGCCGGGACACCCTGATCGGGCTCTCCGGCTCACCGGGCCGCTACTTCCGCCAGTCCAGTGCGCAGCACTCCACCCCGCTGATCCGTACCGTCGCCGGCCAGCTCGGGTACCCGGTGTGCCTGTCCTATGACGTCGACTCCCTCGACTGGACCGATCCCGGACCGGCCGCGATCCGCCGCGCCGTCGCAGGGGCTGCCGCCGGGTCGATCGTGAGCATGCACTTCGGCCACCCCGGGACGGTGACCGCGTTGCCGGGCATCCTGGACGACCTCGCTTCCCGCGGCCTCACCCCGGTGACCGTGTCGACGCTGCTGCACCCCTGAGCCGACGCCCGCAGGCAGCGACCCGGCGGTTGCCATCTCAGCGGGTCCACAGGCGTCCCCGCGCACTGACCGATCCGGCGCAGGCCCGCTGCACTCGCGGCGGTGCGCAGTGATGGCGTTGCGGGCGACTTGACCCGCGAGGCAGACACCCATCGCCCCGACGGCCCCTGCCAGCGGCAGATCGCCACGCTGGCGGCGCAGAGCAAGATCAACGCGGCGGTCACGATCGCCGTGCGCGGCCCGGGCGCAGCCTCGGGGTTCATGTAGGCATGCAGGCGGTCGACGAGAATGAGATAGACGGCCACCGGAATGGCCCGACCCGCCGCGGAGTTCCAAAGTCTCCGCTCAGCGCGGTCACAGCACCGTGGGTGCAGTGTCGATGGCACGGGACATCCCCCCGCACCGAGGCACCCGAGGAGGTGACGTGATGGTCATATCAGAGCTCGTGCAGATGGTTCTGCTGGGCACGCTGTTCGCCGCACTGCTGGCAATGTCCGCGGTCGGTTGGCGCACGTAAGCTGATGCTGGTGTCGGCTTCTTGACTTGCCAGCGGCCCCGTGGGGAAGCTGATCCACTCGGCGGTGATGCCTTGCTTGCGCGCGTGGTTCAGTGCGGTGCGAATGTCCTCGAACTTGCGGCCGGTGAAGGCCAGCCCGCCGAGGGGCAGCGCCGTCTCCTCGGCGACCTGCAGCACCCCCCAGCCCAGCGCCGTGTCTTGGGCCCGCACCGCTGCGGTGAGCGAGTAGAAACACGGGGTCCACCCGTTCCGGTGGCGAAGTCGGCGAACCCGCGCACCGTCTCCGCCAGCCGGTGCGGTGGGCACACCGGGTCGCTGGTGGTGATCGCGACGCCAAGGCGCGCCCGGTAGGCGACGAACCTGGTGCCGTCGGCGGTGGTGAACCAGCGGCTGTAGCCAGGCCACGTCGTCATCCACCACAGGTGGCTGCCACCGTGCGCGGTGAGCAGTGCCCTGGGGTGGGCGGCCGAGCGGTCATCGCGCAGCACCGGACGCAAGAACGAACGCAGTGCCAGGACGGCGAGCACCGCCGAGAACACCACCCGCACCCATTCGAACAGCAGCGTCGCGGGAATGCTCACCGGGAGGAAAGTGGCTTCGAGCTCGCCGAGACAGCCCGGCGGCACAAAGCGCTGCGGCAAGTCAGACAACAGCTCAGTCAGCCCGGGGGGCGGTCGAACCCCGAACCCTGGACCAACCCGCCCAGCACGTAGAGAGCGCCGAAGCCCACCACCAACGCCTGCGCCTGCGCCTGCGCGAGGAGCGTGCGGTAGGTGTACCGGGTTGCGGCCACGTCGAACAGGCGCCCGGTGCCCAGCAACACCGCCAGGACCAGCGGTGGGACGAACAACGGATGGCCAGGGCGCGACCGCCGTCGGTGAGAACGCGGCCAGCATCGAGCCCAGCGCACTGGCGGCCACGATGATGCCGACGAGAACCCGGCCCTTGCGGCGGGTGCCGGTGAGCCGCTTTGCTGAGAGTTCGCTGTAGTGGATGAGCCAGCGGCGCAACGGGGCAGGCGCCTTACCGTCGGCGGGTCGCTCGCCACAGGCTGACCGGCACGATGATCGCCACGGCGACCGGCAGGATCCACCACACCGCGGTGCTGACCTTGCTGGCGCCGTAGGTGATTGCGAGTGCGGCCACCACGACGAGCGCGACCTGCCAGTCGTCACCGACGACGAAGTCGTACCAGAAGGCACCGAAGGCCTTCAGCTTCGCGATCACGCTGCCTCCACCGAGACCGGCTGGTCCTGCTTCGCCAGCGCCGCCCGGTGTCCGCGACGCAGCACGGCGACCAAGCCGAGGGCGAAGGCGGCGATCGCCGGCACCAGGATCAGCAGCGCGCCGTCCCCGCCGGGCCAGTCCGCGCCGGCCCCTTCCGCGCCCCAGAAGATGCCGAACCCGCTCAGCATCACCCCGACCGCGAACTTCATGGTGTTTTCCGGGACCCGGGCCAGCGGAGCGCGGATCAACACCCCGGCCGCCACCACCACCAGGACGGCCGACAGCGCGGCGAGGGCTGCCCCGCCGACGTTGTGCTGGTTGGCCCCGAAGGTGAGCACGATGAACACCACCTCCAGCCCCTCGAGCAGCACACCCTTGAACGACAGGGTAAAGGCGTACCAGTCGCTGATCCAGCGGCGCCGCTGCCGCGGGCCGTTGCGTGCCTGCGCGACCTGAGCACGGAAGATCCGCTCCTCATCGTGGAGCGCCTTGTACCCGCTGGCTCGCAGGATGGACTTACGCAGCCACTGCAGTCCGAAGATCAGCAGCAGAGCGCCGACGACCAAGCGCAGATCGTGCAGCGGAATGACCGACACCGCCGGGCCCAGTACACCTACGACCGCGACCAGGGCGAGCAAGGCGGCACCGACACCGGTCAACGCCGAACGCCAGTCCCGCGCGGTGCCTGCAGCAAGCACAATGGTGACCGCCTCAACGGCCTCGACCGCGCACGCCAGGAACACCGCGATGAACAGTGCGCCGAGGCTCACGGAGCGCCTTTCGTCGGTCCGGTCAGGAATCCGATGTCCACGGTAGTCGCGCGCGTCCCAGGGTTCGCCCTTTCCTCAGCGCGGCCTCAGCAACCGTCGGGCAGGCTGAAAGGAACCCCACCACCCAGGAGGAGTCCATGACCACGCCGTTTCGAGCCAGCCCATTGGCGGTGCCGAGATGAGAGTGCTGCTGGTCGAGGACGAGCCGCGTCTGGCGGAGATGGTGCGGGTGGGCTTGGTCTCCGAAGGCTTCGTCGTCGAGGTGGCGCCCGATGGTGCGGACGGGCTGTGGCGGGGCACCGAGGGCCAGTTCGACGTCATCGTGCTGGACATCATGCTGCCCAAGCTCAACGGCTACGACGTGCTCCGCAAGATGCGGGAACACGGCGTGTGGACGCCGGTGCTGATGCTGACCGCCAAGGACGGCGAGTACGACCAAACCGACGCCTTCGATCTCGGGGCGGATGACTACCTCACCAAACCGTTCTCCTTCATCGTGCTGGTCGCCCGCCTGCGCGCGCTGCAACGTCGCGGCGCCCCCGAACGACCCACCGTGCTCACCGCCGGAAACCTGTCCCTTGACCCGGCACGGCGCCGGGCAAGCCGCGGTGACACAGTGCTGGCGTTGACCCCGCGGGAGTACGGGGTGTTGGATTTTCTGCTCCGCAACAAGGGCACGGTGGTGACGAAGGCGCAGATCCTGGCCGCGGTGTGGGACGCCCACTACGACGGGGACGACAACATCGTGGAGGTCTACATCGGCTACCTGCGACGCAAGATCGACACCCCGTTCGGGTGCCAGAGCATCGATACCGTGCGGGGCATGGGTTACCGGCTGATCGCCGACGGCGGCTGCTGAGCCGGTCCCGCGACGGGCAGCCGTACCAGAAACCGTGCCCCACCACCGGGCGCCGGTTCCACCGTGACAGAACCACTATGTGCGGCGACGATCTCGGTGACGATCGCCAGCCCCAGCCCGGACCCGCCGGCGGCCCGGGCACGGTCGGTGTCCAGGCGGACGAAGCGTTCGAAGATCCGCTCCCGCTCTGCCTCCGGGACCCCGGGGCCGTCGTCGTCGACGACCAGCACCGCGGTGCCCTCCTGCACGGTGGCGCTTAGCGAGACGGTCGAACGAGCGTGGCGGGCGGCGTTGTCGGCGAGGTTGCGCACCACCCGAGCTAGTTGGCTGGCATCACCGCGCACGCGCACCGGATCCGTGGTGCACATCACTCGTGCCGTGCCCGCCGCGTGCAGCCGGGCACATTCGGTGTCGAGCACATCGTCGAGATCGACGTCGCTGATGTGCAGCGGGAGCCCTTGCTCGTCGGCGCGGGCCAACAACAGCAGGTCCTCGACCAGGGACCGCATCCGGTGCGCTTCCGGGAGCAGGGTGCCGCGCACCATGGCCGGCTCCAGCACCCCGGGTCGGGTCGCCGCCAGGTCCAGGGCCGTGGTCACGGTGGCCAGGGGGCTGCGCAGCTCATGGGAGGCATCTCCGACGAAGCGGCGCTGGGCGGCGTGCCCGGCTTCGATGCGGGCCAGCATGGCGTTCATGGTCTGCGCCAGACGGGAGATCTCGTCGCGGGCGGCGGGCACGGCCACCCGCTCGGACAGGTCCGCCGTACTGATCGCCGAGACCTGGGTGCGCATCCGTTCCACCGGCCGCAGCGACCGGCCCACCAACCCGTAAGTAGCCACACCCCCGATGAGGGCGATCACCGGAAACCCCACCGCCAACAACACGGCCACCGTCCGCAACGTGGCGTCGATCTGGTCCTGGCCCGCCCCGACCAGAACCGTGTAGGCCCCTTGAGGTCCGCTGACTCCCCGGGCGGTGACCCGGTAATCGCCGCCGGCGGTGGTGTTGTCCACCCCACCCATGCCCAACACCTCCCCCGCCCCCGGGTGGGCGTCGATCAGCGGCACCGCGGGGGCATCTTGCGATGCCAGCACGATGCGCCCCGTGGCGTCGATCACCTGGATGACGGTGGTGCGCCCATCGGTGGCCAGCAACGTGGGGTCGATCTCGTTCAACGGGTCGCTCACCAGGTGCGTGCTCAACGAGGCCGCGCGGGCGGCAGCCCCATCATCGGCGGCGGACTGCAGGGAGTGCTGCAGCAACCACAGCAACGCGACCGCGGCCAACGCCAGCGCCGCGGTCAGCACCAGCACCGCCGCCAAGGCGGAACGCACCCGCACCCCCCAACGTGCCCACCACCATGGCAGTTCGCGCACCCTCATCACATGTCATCCTTCCCTCCCCCGAACACCAGGGTGGGCTGGGCAGCCTCTCCTGCCCAGCCCACCCCGATCCCGGAAGGGCTACTTGGCCGGCGCACCCGGTGCGTCGGGCACCTCGGGACCGGCCTGGTCGGGGCCGTTCTGGTCGCCCTGCTGGACGTTGTCGGTGTCCGGTGCGCCGGGAGCGTCCGCGGTGTCCCCGGCCTCGGGGGTGTCCACCGCACCCGGCGCATCGGGGGTGTCACCCGGGGTGGGAGCATCCGCCGCCGGTGCGCTGGTCGCCGCGGGCGGCGGTGCGGTCGTGGTGGCTGCGTTTGCCACCCCCGCACCGATCCCGCCCATAGCCAGTACACCGAACGCGGCGGCCGCGAGCTTCTTCTTGAGAGCCATGCGCAATCCTTCCGTCTCAGACCAGCCCCGTTGGCTGCTCTGAACACCACACTGATCCGCCGCACCTGTAGATCCGCTGAAGGACCCTGAGAGAACACCAAGAACGTCCCACATGTCCCGTCTGATCGATCACGGTGAGTCGTCGGCGCGGCTTTCGCTGTCCGAACTGCGCCCAGTCGTCAGGCGCTCGAAGGCCTCCGCAGTGGCGACATCGCGCGGATAGGTGCGCACTCCACGGACGAGCAACAACAGCGCCGCGGCGAGCACCGGAGCCAGCATGATGAGGAACGTTCGACCCAGGCCTTGTCCGTGGTCGCCACCGATGCGGGTGGAGGCGAACCCGAAGCTCAGCGGTGCCGCGGCGGTGAACAGCGAACGCAGCACGGTGCGGACCGCCTCGGCCCGGCCCCACAGCTGGTGGTGCATGATGTCCAGCCGCGCCGAGTCCAGCGGCGGGTTGTTGGCGCCGTAGGCGGCCGCGGCGAAGAACAGCAGCACCGCGGCGATCAACAGTGAGTCGATGAGCAGGCTCGGCACCCCGAGCACCACGATGAGCAGCAGGGCGACGCCCGCGACCAGCACCCGGCCGTAGACCACTCCCCGGCCGATCAACCAGTCGGCGATCCGGGGACTGATGAGTACCCCGCCCACCGCGCCGGCCCCGATCACCACGAGCAGAATGCTGGCCACCGACTGCGGGACACCGAACCGCTCGGTCAGGTACTGCACTGCGAAGGTCTGCAGGCCGGTGAAGAAGAAGTAGGTCAACGCGGACGCGACGATGAGCACGAGATTGGTCGGGATCCGCATCACATAGACCACTGCGGCCCACACCGACATGTGTTCCGGGTCCCCCGCCTGCAGTAGCGCCGAGTCGGGTTGCACGGCGGACCGGCGCACCTCGTCGGCGACGTGGCCGCCCCGATCTTGCTCGTCCTCAGCCACTGCCTGCGTACCCCTGGCAGGCTCGGCCAACAGGCGGTACAGCGCCCGCCCCAGCACCAGCCCTCCGCCGGCCAACAAGAGGAAGGACGCGCGCCAAGAGATGAGTCCGGCCACAGTGCCGGAGACCGCGAACCCCGAACCGGTGCCGACAAGCTCGCCAGCCAAGACGTAGCCAAAGATACGGGCGCGATCGCGCCCAGGAAAATAGTCGCCGATGAGCGAGGAGACGACGGGGGTAGCCGTGGCGATGACCGCGCCGAGCGCCAGCCGGGTGAGCAGCAGCATCGTGAACGAGGTTGCCACTCCGCTGAGTCCCTCGGCCACCGACCACATCACGATTGCCCCGGTGAGCAACCGGACCCGGTTGACCCGGTCGGCCAGCACACCCATCGGTAGCGTGGCCACCGCCCCGATCAGCGTGGACAGGCTGACCAGCAGTCGATGTCGGTGTTGGTGAGGCCGAGGTCGGCGGCCAGCGGCGCCGCGACCGCACCGACCGTGGCGATGTCCGCGCTCTGCAGGGCCAGCACGGCCGCCAGCAGGGTGACGATCCGCAGCCGGGCGTGGGCGCCGACCTTCTGCGCCGCCCACGGCTCGACGACGCGGCCGAACCACGTGCGCAGGCGGGCGGACCCGGCGGAGGCCATGCCCCATGCAAGCACCGTGGCTCGGTCGTCGCACGTTGGTCGCCGTTCAGCGGTTGTGGCGGAGGAGGCCGGCCTCGTATGCGCGGACCACCAGCTCTGTGCGGTGACGCGAGCCGGATTTGGCCAGCAGTGCCCGCAGGTGGGTCTTCACCGTCTCGACCGTGACGAAGAGGGCGCCCGCGACCTCGGCATTGGTCAACCCCTGCGCGACAAGTCCCAGCACCTCGACCTCCCGCGGGGTCAGCCGCGCCGCCCACGGTGGCCGGGTCGCCGTCCCTCTGGGCGCAGCGACCCGCCGAATCGCCTCGGGGAAGACCAGCGACTCGCTGCCGGCGACGGTGCGCACCGCCGCGAGCAGCTGCTCAGGAGTGGCCCGTTTGAGCACGAATCCCCGTGCTCCGGCGAGCAGGGCGTCGTACACGGCGTCGTCGTTCTCGAAGGTGGTGATGATGACGACCGCTGGTCCGTCGCCGGTGCGGGTGATGCGCTCCGTTGCTGCGATCCCGTCGATCCGGGGCATGCGGACATCCATCAGCACCACGTCGGGATGGGTCGCCGCGACGAGCGCAGGCACATCGGTGCCGTCAGCACCGCCGCCGACGACCGTGATGTCCTCCTCGAGTCCGAGGATCGCCTGGAGTCCGGAGCGCACGAGGTCGTCGTCGTCGACCACGGCGACGCGGATCAGCTCCGCCGCCCGATCGGCAGCCGCACGCTCAGCAGCCACGCCCGGTCTCCGTCCGGCCCCGCCGTCATCGTCCCGCCGGGGAGCAGCACGCGCTCGCGCATTCCGGCGAGCCCTCGTCGGTCCTGGTGCGCCGCGGTCAGGTTCGTGGGGTTTCGTACCTCGAGGACCACCTCGCATCCCTGCTGCAGCAGCCGCAGCGCTGCCGATCCGGTGCCGTGCCGGGTCGCGTTGGTCAGCGCCTCCTGCACCACCCGATACGCCGTGTGGGCGCACTCGGCATCCAGCGCAAGACGCTCGGGCACCTCCAGCGCGAGCGCCAGCGGTATCGCGTCGAGCAGCGGCCGGAGCGCGGCCACGAGATCGGTGGTGCCGTCACAGTCGTCGGGTGCCTGCGTGGACGCTGTGGCGGCGTCCCGCAATGCGCCCACCACCTGGTCGATGTCGGACTGCGCCCGCCGGCCCAGCTCCTCGACGGCCGCCATCGCCCGCTCGGCCGCGGCCGGATCGGCTGCGAGCAGGCGCCGGGCCGCGGTGGCCTGCACGGTCATTGCCGTCATCGTGTGGCCGAGCGTGTCGTGCACCTCGCGGGCGAGCTCGTTCGCCCGGGCGAGCTGCTCCTGCCGCGCGGCCGCTCCGGCGACCCGCTCGGCAAGAGTGGGGCCGATGACCACCGGCGCACCCCGCGCGATCAGCCCCCCGGCACCGAAAAACAGCCCCACGCACGCCACGAGCGCGAGCACGCCCGGGAGCACGAGCCACGCGGCCTGCCAGCCCGATCCGGTGTGCATCGGCGCACCGCCACCGGGCCAGCGCAGCTCGGTCTGGCCGCTGAACGGCTGGGCGATCAGACCCACGCCGACGGGCAGCAGGTAGAGGACGCCGACAGCGACGATCGCTCCGATGCCGAGGAGTACCCCGAGCCACAGCGCGCCGCGCCGTCGCGAGTCCCAGCTGTACGGGCGACGCACGTCCGGCAGGTCGACGCCGAGCAGGGCGCGCGCCGTCGACACCTCGACCTGACGCACCGGTGCGGCGAGGCCCACCCAGACGACGGCGGCCACGAAGACGGCGCTGAGCAGGATGAGCAGGCCCCGGTTCAGCGACGACTGCTGGGACACCAGACTCGTGCCGATGACCAGCCCGGCCACGGCCATGGGCAAGGCCACCGCGATGGCGAGGAACACGTGGGCGACAGCGCCCAGTCGCGGTCGATGACGCATGCCGCCAGCCTTGCACGGCGCCGCCGTATTCGGCCATCCCTCGATCGAGGGATTCGGTTCCCTCTCCGGGATGATGTGCGGGGGTCGGGTCGGGGTGAGCGTAGACGGCATGACGACGACTCAACACTCACGATTGCCCAAGTGCCTCGCGGCCGGCGCGGTGCTGGCCTGCCTGCCCTATCTCGTTCTGAAGCTGATGTGGCTCGGCGGATCGACGGTGGGGCTCAACGACCTGGCGCTGGCCCGCAGCACGACCATGCAGGTCGCCAACCTCGGGACCGTCGGCATGGAGCTCGTCGGCGCTGCGCTGGCCGTCGCGCTCGTCCTGCCCGTCGGGCAACGGCTGCCGTCGTGGGTGGTGCAGGTGCCGATGTTCGTGGGCACCGGGCTGCTCGGCGGCATCCTCGTGCTGCTCCCGGTCGAACTGTTGCTCAGCGCGGGGGACTCGCAAACCCCGGCGGCCGCTGCCGAGCCCATCCAGGGGTGGGTCTACGCCATGGTCTACGGCGGTTTCGCGGTGCTCGGCGTGTGCCTGCTGACGATCTTCGGGCGGCACACCTGGCAGCGCTGGGCCGTGCCGGGCGGGTGGCTTCGACCGCTCGGCACATGCGCCGCCGTACCTCGCCGCGACGGATGGACCGCGCTGACCCAGGCCGGGTTCATGGTGGTCCTCTGCGTCACCGAGGTCGTGGTGACGGCCCGTGCCGGCCTGCTCGGCGGTCAACCGGTGATGGCGGTCGTCATGGCGAGTGCGTCGGCGGCAGGTGTCGTGGCGCGGGTGTTTCGCGCGCCACGGTCGGTGCGCGGCGTCGTCCCGTTGATGCTGGTCTACTGCGGGTCGGCCGCCGTGGCGGCCTGGGGGCTGTACTTCACGGTCGTCCTCGCGGTACCCAACCCCCTGCGCGGCGACGGCGCCGTACCCGCGGCGCTGCTGGTGATTGAGCCACTGCGTGCCATCACCGGCCTGCTCGGGGTCGTCCTGATCACCCGGCTGCGCCCGAGGATGGCCGTTGGGTGACGGTCCGCCGGTCCGGTCGCCGGTCAGCGCACCGGCTCAACCGCACCGGGCCCTACTGGGCGGCGACCAGCTCACGCGCCTCGGCATCGGTGGACACCGAGGGATCGGACCCGGCAAGCGGTTTGCGGGCGCTCTCCTTGAGGAAGTACACGCTGATCGCCCCGACCACCCCGGCGGCGATGAGGTAGTAGCCGGGCCAGTTCAGGTCACCGGTGGCCAGCACGAGTCCACCCATCACGGCCGCCGTCGTACCGCCGAAGGCCGAGACGAACAGGTTGAACGCGATTGAGAGTCCGCCGTAGCGGATCTCGGTGGGAAACATCGCCGGCAGGGTCGAGGGGCAGGTCGAGGAGAAGCACACCAGCATCAAACCCATGACCATCAGGCCGAGAAAGGTGGGCGCAATTCCACCAAGGCGGAGCAGCAGCACAGCCGGGAGCGACAGCACGATCAGCGCGATGCAGCCCCCGAGCAGCACCGGGCGTCGTCCCACGCGGTCGCTCAGCCTGCCCATGAAGGTGATGATCACCACCAGGACCAGCAGGACCACGATCTGCAGGATCTCCGAGGTGGTCTCGCTCGTGCCGTCCTCGCCGTGCTCGGGCAGTGTCGTCGTCAGATAGGTGGGCATGTAGCTGGTGAGCATGTAGTTGG
>JAABUV010002937.1_pt1 | contig 22342 bp, 3 predicted proteins | sample 5559971 | NCBI WGS metagenome assembly JAABUV01 (sample SAMN10711881, study PRJNA513362) | rock metagenome | isolation source: Antarctica rocks | place: Antarctica: Victoria Land, Knobhead nord | collected 2015-12-19
CTTAGTACCTTATTATAATTACCTAGTTAGTACTAGCCTAATATAGTTATATTATAGCTAATTAGTAGGACTTATCCCCTATTAGTCCTATTACCTAGTATTTCTAAAAGTTGCTAAATGCGCATTTGCAACTCACGGTGTCATTCCCAGCCCCAGGGCTGACACATGAGCGCGCCTGTCATTCGTGCGTAAAATGCGCAAAATGCGCATATTTTTAGGAAATGCAGGCTCCCCCAGATTACCGATGTAGTATACCTAGAGGTATTAATAAGAGTCCTTAGGCTTTATATTAATAATAAACTAAGGTAGGGCCTATATATTAATAAGGTAAGGTTAAAAATAGAGATATAGAAGCTAGCCCTATTAGTTATTACTAGTTTAATATAGAGCGCTATACTTAATAGGGCAAGATAGGTCTATAATATTATAATCCGGCTAGTAATAACCTATACAGCGGAGATATAGTATAGCCTAAAGGGGATACTAGAGGTAAAGAAGGCTAATATTACGGCGTTAGAAACCATATAAAATAGGTACTTAAGGACGGTACTTAGGGCTTTTAAGGTAATTAGTATATAAGTATTAAAGGTAGAATTAGGGGTCTTATTAATAAAGATAGGCTTTAACTAGTTAGTACTATATATATTAATAATACGGGGGATCTACCTATTAACTAAGGAAGGGAACGCGAGGATCCGCCGTAAGTTAAAGGGGAAAAGGGGAAGGGAGAAGAGGGTAGTAAAGACTCTAGAATAGCTAAAATATAAATAATAGGAGGATTTTTATTACTTATAATCTATATTCTAGCTATTAGTATATAGAATTTAGTAGAGAAATCTATTTATTTTAATAGATCTTTTAAACTACTACACTAATTTTAATTATTTTCAGAGTATTAAGCATATTAAAATAGGTTATATAACTTTATTTAATTAGAAAATATTATAGAGCGTAGGTATAAATATAGGTAAAATATAAAGAAATATTAGAGTTCTAATATTTACGCTAGTCTAGGAAAGGAATCTAGGAGACTTATTAACTAACTAATAAGTTATAATAAGCTTAGGGTCCTAAATTATATATTTCCTATTATAGTAAGAAGATATATTCTTCCCTTTATAAAAGGGTAAGTCCTTAGGCTTTAAGTAGCTCTTAAGGTATCTATTATTAAACTCTTCTAACTAACCTCTTACAAATAGACTTAAGGTAAAACTATTAAAGATAGAGCTTATTCTATAATCTAATATACCCCGTATATCAGTACCTTAATTTATAAGGTATTAGGTTATTATTAAGTTAAGTCTTAACTTATATTATATTCTACCTAGTAATCTACTAGTAATTTATTATAAATCTAGTAGAGCTTTATTTACTTCTACTTATATTTAAGCTACTTTCTCCTAGATACCTTAAAGCTTTCTTTCCTTTATTAACTACTCTTCTTTAACTTTAATAGTAGTAATAAGTTTATTAAGTATAATAGTACTAGTAAGGGTTTTATTAGAAATCCTATTTCTAAGTATATTATTTTTTTATTACTTTAATATCTTTTATATTAAACTCTAGCGTTATATTAGTTTTATTTTAATTAACTTCTAGTATATTTTTATCTTACTTAGTATTAGATATCTTTATATTATTATACTATTTTAATCTAAACTATCCCCCTTAGAAGGTAGAGAGATTAGAACTATTAGAAATTAAACTAAGAGGCTAGTTTTTAAGGGCTAGAATAGATAGTATAAACTACTAGTAAATAGATAGTATTATAATAATAGATTAAATACCCTAGTAACTTTATAATTATAAAAGAACTAATCTCTACTTTTTAAAAAGGTAGAGGGAAGACTACTTAAATACCCTATAAGGAAGCTATATAGCCTCTTAGATATCTAAATAAAAGGATATCTATTAGATAATAAGAAGCTAAATAAGTACTACTAGAATATTACTAGTAAGTCGTAGTCGTACTAACTAGATATATTAAGATATTATTATAATATTATAATAATTTATTAACTAAGCTTAAAGATACTACTTAGATAGTATAGCTAGTTTAAACTAGACTTATTATTATTACTCCTAGTAGATTAAGAGTATTATAGTAGAGTTTCTTTTACTACTTTAAAAAAGATTTATTTTACGGAGATATCTATTAGGCTGAGAAGCGTAGTCCTAGTAAGTTAACTAAAAGACTTAGAAGTTTAAGTAGTAAGATTAAAGCGGGAACGTCTAAGTTAAAGAAGGATAAGCTTTAGTTAAGCTATATTATAAGCCTATTTAATAGACTTCGTATAATAATTAGAAGGAGCGGGATTTATTACTATAGGAGTAGAAGCGACGCCGTTATTATACCCTCTCCGCTAGAGCGGAGTAGAAAGAACGGTTTCCTATTAATAATAGGTAAGTGTAATTCTAATGGAAGGTACTAGCTATACAGCCAGACGCCTTCAAGTCAAATAGGAGCAAATTCCCGTCTACAATCCTCACGCAAACATGAAGCAATCAGAGTTTTCATTCGGCGCGCCGAGCGCCAAGAGAACCCCTCTCGCCGCTAGCTACGGCAATGTGAAGCGCCTCTTAGCGTCCTCGGAGCCCGCCTCCTCTCCTCCCGCCAAGCGCCGCCAAAGCCGCGCCCTTCTAGCACCTCTTGCCTCTCCCCTTGCCTCGCGTCCTTTGCCTTTGCCGGCCCTCAAGTCGCTACCGCCGCCCCTACCAGCCCCGAGTCCTGCGCCGCTATACCCCTCGCAGTGGGCGTTAGATACCCCCAAGTCCGCTTGGAGCGCCACCCTCAGCCGCCTTATTAGTAGCTATAAGGATAAGTCCGGCTCCGGCTACGCCGCCGCCACCACCAATTCCCTGGGCTGCCTGCTAGGGCAGAAGGGAGCCAACCGTTTAGAGAACGGTTACCTATAGGTGTGTAAACTCCAGCCTTTCTTGATCTATTTCATCGGTCGCGTATGATTCGCAGTTAAGACAGGTAATGCTAGTGCTAACTAGGCCTTACAAGATTACTACAGTTCAAGATAGCTCTAGTACTTAGGCGCCGCAAGGAATAGGGCGGGGGGAGCGGCCGAAGCCGTACGGAGCTTACTATATTACGGTTATAGTCCACCACTCGTATATTAAATAATAGACTTAGACCTAAGGGAATTAGCCGGCTGATTTAGAGAATTATAACGCCGACGCGATCAACAGGATACTCTTTAACGGGGAGCATGCCTCCTACCGCTACTATTACACTAATTATGTGAATTATAAGCACATTATAGTCGAGGGCAAGAGGGGTAACGAGGTCTGAAAGGGCTGTAACGGTAAGGTAAGTTTAACGCTCTCGCTTCCCTCTAAGCTTTCCACGACGCATTTCTAAGTAAAGTTAGCGTACCTAGGTTATTATTAAGGCCCTAGTAGGGGGTAATATTTTAGTATCTCACCCGGTCTTATGCCTATACCAGCCGCCTTGCCTCTTCCTAGTAGAGTGGAGAGAAGGAGTAGTAGAGGAGGAGTAGGCCGTTTCTTTATAAGCTATAGAGGGGAGCTTTTTAGGAGCTATTTAAGGCTTTAGTTACTTATATTACTTTTTCCGTTTCTTTATTTCACTTTTTAATAAATCTATCTTTACTAACTACTATCCTTATAGGTTACCTTATAAGTAATATTTAACTCTATATACTAGAGGGATAGTATATACCTAAGACCTACAACTAATTATTAGGCCTACTACTTTATATATAATAAGACGGCTCTAGTAGTAGAACTCGCTATAGAATTAGTATAGGCCCTCTACTAAATATTCTCTATACTAGTATAATATTAGATATAATATCTAGTATATACTAAAGTATTAATTTTAATAGGCTTATCTATATAATACTGTGACTATTTAAGGTTTTGCCGCCAAGCAATGTACCTCACGTGATCTAATTTCCCTAGGAACTTTTCTTTACAGTATTGCCTGCAGCAAGACAATAGCATAACAATAGCATGGCTACAGTATTACCCATAGCATGGCTATAGTATTACCTACAGCATGGCTATAGTAGTCCCTACAGCATGGGGGACAGCATGAGGGACAGCATGGGGGACAGCATGAGGGACATCATGGCTACAGCATTGGCTACAGCATAGCTACAGCATAGCTACAGCATGGGTCCAGCATGGCTACAGCATAGGTCCAGCATGAGGGACAGCATGGGGGACAGCATGGGGGACAGCATGGGGGACAGCATGGGGGACAGCATGAGGACAGTATGGCTACAGCATTGGCTACATCATGGCTACAGCATGGGTCCAGCATGGGGGACAGCAGTCCCTATAGCATGGGGGACAGCATGGCCTACAGCGTTGCCTACATCATGGCTACAGCATGGGTCCAGCATGGCTACAGCAGTCCCTACAGCATGGGGGACAGCATGGGGGACAGCATGGGGGACAGTATGGGGGACAGCATGGGCTACAGCATGGGTACAGCATAGGGGATAGCATGGGGACAGCATGGGGGGGCTACAGCATGGGTACAGCAGCCCCTACAGCAGTCCCTACAGCAGTCTCTATAGCATTAGCTACAGCAAAGCCTATAGCAGTCCCTAGAGCATTGGCTATAGCATGGCTACAGCATTACCTAGAGCATAGCTACAGCAGTCCCTACAGCAGTCCCTATAGCATGGGGTACAGCATTAGGCTACAGCATGAGGGATAGTATAGGGTATAGCATGGGCTATAGCATAGCTAACAGCACCCCTAGAATTATAGATCTTAGCGGGTTTTTAGGGAGCTTAGCCCCTAGAGTAGTTAGGTTTCTAGGGAGTCCCTAGCTTAATTACTAATCTCGCACTGAGATAGCGACCCTCTAGTAATATATATTAATCTACTATTACTTTAAACTTCTATTAGCTTAAGCTAATAGTCTATCTAAGAAGCTAGTAGCTAGCTGGAGTTAACCTAGCTATTTAGTAGATTAAAGTCTTATTTATTATAATAATTAAGGAGATAAATTACTCTACTTACTAAGAATAGTTATATACTACTACTTATAAGATTAAGAAAGAGCTTATAATCTATTATTACTTATTATATCTAGACCTAGTAAGTTTCCTTATATTAAGTTAAATTAAGTTGTAAGCTTTATAACTAGTAGTATCCTTCTATTAATATCTTCTAGTTTTACCTTTATAACTATACTCTCCTTAGAATCTAAAGACTTTAATTTCTTATAAAGTACTAAATAGGTTAAAATAATAATACTATTTATACCTAGTTAATACATAATTTATACTTATAGTTATATTTTATACTCTACTATCTAGCTACTTAGAACTAATAAGGGCGGTCTATATCTTACTTATTAAAGAGGAAACTATAAATTATAAAAGAAAACCCTATCTCCTATCCTATTTACTATTACTTTTCTAGACCTCTAGATATTATATACTATTCTATCTTATACTCTTTATATTATCTTATATATATCTTTTACTTAGGTTACCTACTCTTATATAACTTTAAAGAGTTACTTCTCTATTAGTATAAACTAGCTAAATATACCCTATTAAATAACCTACTTAGTCGCCGCCCTAAATCCCTTTAAAGTTAATACTATCTAGTAAAAGTTATTTAACCCTACCTTTTAGTATCTACTTCCTCCCCTTTATATAGTTAGGGTAGAATATAGCTATATACTTTATAGCTTAATACCTCTAAAAATATACCTAATTAGTACTATTAACCCCTAATACCCTCTTAGAATCCTTCTAGGCTCTTAGCTTTAGATAGTATTATATAAGGATTAACCCTTATCTTTTAAATCTCCCCCTTTTATATTACTACTCTAGTATAAATAGGGATACTTTCTTAGTACCCTAGTATTAGACTTAAGTATATATACGCTTTACGCGCTACCTTACAGCCTGCTTTAAGTAACCTTCCTTAGAAGTACGGGGTAATATCTAGGTAATAGGAGGCCTAGACTAAGCTTATACTTAGTAGATATATATTAGGATATCTTAATACATCTAGTTAGTATAACTACGGCTTACTAGTAATATCCTAGTAGTACTTATTCGGCCTCTTATTATCTAATAGATACGTCGGCAAGATCTCAACTCGCCCCTATGCCCTTGGCAAAGACCTTATGCCCGCAGGCCCGGGGCCGGCCCCGGGGGCCCCGGGCCAGCCCCGGGCCTGTCGCAGCGTGTTGCAAGGCCCCGGGGCCGCTCCGGGCTCCAAGGGTAGTGTCACGTGACTGCTGACTAAGCAATTTTTTCGAAATCTACTAGTTAGTAGATTCTAGGAGGTCACGTGACTGCTTACTAAGCGAAATTATGTCACGTGGCTGCTTACTAAGTAGAACTTCAAAAGTTTTAATGTTCCATGATCGACGGGGGACTCGGGTAGCGTACCCCGGAGCCACCCCCAACGCCACCCTAAAAGCGACCCCGGAATCGATCGATTCAGCCAATTTCTACGCGGGGGTGATGCGCTGGGGCAGGCCTGGGTAGGGGTTGATGACGTGGTAGCCATGTTGACTTGGTATGTTGGATGATGTGACAGCGTTGCTGTTGCGGGTACCTTGACGCTATTCCCTAGCGCCCGGAAGCCTAATGATGGCGTACCGGAACGCTATCGCTTAGCGCCTAAAAGCTTAATCTTAGCGCGCCCCTTGGGGCCCCGGGCGCTTGGTAGGTTGCCCCTGTAGCCCCTATAGCCCCAGGCGGACTCGTGTCTGCCCCTGCCGCCCCAGGGCAAGCTTTCTCAAACCACGCCAGGGCCCAGGGCGGCCCGGGGCCGGCCCCGGGTACCCCTCCGGGTTTTCAGAAATTGCCGACGTAGTCTACTAGCCCTACTAGAGCTCCTATTTTATTTATACTAAAGAAAGATAGTAGCTTATAACTATATATTAACTATTAAAGTTTAAATAAGGTAATAATAAAAAGTTATTATCCTCTCCCTTTAATTAGTAAAATACTTAATTACTTATAAGGTATAAAGATATTTATTAAGTTAGACTTTAAAGATACCTATTATAAGATTTATATTTATAAGGGTAATAAGTAGAAGACGGCGTTTTATACGCGGTATAATTATTTTAAATATATAGTTAAACTATTTAAGTTAGGAAATACTTTAGTAACTTTCTAAGCTTATATTAATAGAGCTTTAATAAGGTTAATAGATATTACTTATATAGTATACCTTAATAATATTTTAATTTATTTAGAAGATATTTTAAGTTAGAAGTAATATATTTACTAGGTACTTAAGTAGTTATAAAAGTTATAACTTTTTATAAACTAAAAGAAATATAAATTCTATACTAATTTATTAGAATTCGTTAGATTTATTATAAGTACTACTAGTATATTAATAGATAGCCGTAGGGTTTTTACTATCTAAGACTAACTAGTACTAATTATATATTAGGAAATCTAAGTATTCTTAGGATTTATAAACTTCTACTAATATTTTATATACTATTATTTATAAATATTATCTCCTTTAACTAGCCTTTTAAAAGGTAGTAAGGATAAGAAGAAGTTAAGACTATTTATATAAGATACTAGTAAAGAGAAGGTATTTTATAACCTATATTACACCTTTATAATTATACCTATCTTAATATATTTTAATCCTAATAAGAAAATTTAGATTAAAATAGATATATCTAATTTTATTATAACTATTATCTTATTTTATTAGGATAATAATAGGTCCTAGTATCTAGTAGCTTTTTAGTCTTATAAATTAGATTACTAGCCGGAAAGATATAGGATATCCCACGGGATATCCCACGTGGAATGGTATAGGACCGTGGGATAGGATAGGTAAATTAGGTCCTAATCCTATATCTTTATAAAGATATAGGACGGGAATAGGATGGGATTTTTTAGTGGGATAGGATTTTCGTAGGACCTCTTTATAGGATAGGATATTTATAGGATATCCTATAATTACTAAGAGGAGCTTAGTATCTATAAAGAGGAGTATAGAAGGTTATATTAAGTAAATATAATAACTAAAATAATAATTATAAAAACTTTTTCTAAAGTTAATATTTTATTCTAGGTTATAAGAACTTCTACTACTAATTAAATAAACCTAGTCTATTCTTAGACCTTACCGTCCCTTACCGCTATTACTTATCCCTTCTATTCTACTTTATAGTAATTGCGGAGAGTAATAATAGGCTAATTCTACTAGACGGTATCGCTTAAACCCTAGTAGATAGTAACTATTAGTCCTACCTCCGCCTCTTTAATATACCTATATTATTACTAATAGACTCTCGCTAATTATAAACTCGCCCTCTTAGCTATAAGAGTAAGTGTTAATACTAATTTCTAAGATATATAAAAAGGGCTTATAGCCTACTTACTAGATTACTATAAGAGTAGTACGTAATAACGTAGCTATTAAGTACTATAAGCGGTGCGTATATATATATATATAGAACTCTCTATTCTTATTAATAGTAAGACTAATCGCTACCCTTCTCTTTTAAGGGGAATTCCCTCCTCTATATACTATAGGAAAAGGGGTAGCGTTATACTACTACGCATTATAGACGCCACGTTAATAGTAGCGCCGTATTCCTAACTAGTCCTTATAATTATCTCCCTATCTAGGCTCTTAGGCTCTAAGAGTATAAAAGGTTATAATCTATTAAAGGCGCTCCCTTAGTAATAGAACCTAGCTCTAATAAGAGCGTAATAATATAATTAATTATAAGGCCCTCTAAGCTAAGCCTTAAGGAATATATAGTTTTATTAAACTATAATAATTATAGATAATACTCCTATATATAATCTTTATACTATAATATATTCTTATTCTACTTCCTATTATTCTTTATTAATTTATTATAGAAGTAGTTAGAAGTCTTAGTATTTTAAAGTAAATAGGAAGATATTACTATTAAGGGTTTACTAAGTACTTAAAGCGTACCTTCTTTATATAACTTTAATATCCTTCTTCTAATTATAATATCTTTTATTTTTTATTAATTATATTAAGTCCTTTTCAATTCTTATTTACTTTATCGCCCCCTCTACACCTTATTATACCTCCTTATACTTCTAGTAGTCACTTTATAAGTAATCCTTAATAATTAACTTACCCTCTACTAATTAATAAAGGCTCCTACTATCCCCCCTTATAGTAGTATTTAACCTCCTTTACTAAGTTACTTATAGCCTATTCTTATATTATCTTATATAGTATACCTCTAGTATACTATATTTTAAAGTAAAGAGTTATAAGTCTAATATTTTTAGTTAAGGCTTTACTTACCCCTTTAATAGTCTACTCTATATACGCGCCTCCCCTAGCTCTACTAGATATAATTATTATAAGTATCTTAATACTAAGTATAAATAGGAAATCCCTACCCTTACTTATTAGTCCTACGCTCGCCTCTTATAGGCCTTAGATACTATAACTACTTTAGATACCGGCTCTAACCTCCCTTAGCTTACTAGATTCTAGTAAACCTTTAATAGGCTTATTTACTAATACCGTTACTACCTCTACCGCACTCCTACATGCTCTACCGCCGCTACCTTAGCTACGGTAGACCCCGCCGTTACTAGCCGTATTATAAATGCCCTTAAGGGTATTCTTAATATCCTCTACTAGCGTATATATACTTCTATATCCCCTTTAGAAGCCTTATTAAAGCCTTACTAATATATTATAAGAGCGCCTCCCTCCTATTATAGAGGATAAAGATAAGGATAAGGAGGAGGATTCTATTAGTAGTAGTAAGAGTAATAGGCCTAGTACCGCTACTAGTATAATATAACGGCCCTCTAGTATAGTACCCTTAGTAGCCTTAGGTATCTTTTCTTTTTTATTAATAACAATTAAAATCTCTTTCCCTCCTATATAATATAAACTTTATACCTTAGGGTAATCTTACTTAAATCTTTCTAATATATCTAGCGTATTAACTAAGTCCCGTTTATATAGCTATTAATTATAATTATAAGACTAACCCTTCTACTTTACTAAATACTAAGGTTTATTATAGGAGATTTTATAATTAAGAATAGCTTTAACCTCCTATTTATCTTTATTATTTATAAGCTCTACTTACGCGGCTTCTATTATACTCTTATTATTACCTTTATATAGCTCTACTAATAAGACGTGAAAGATATTATATATATAAAAGGTATTAGGTAGTTATAACTTATACGCCTAACTACTAATATAATTAAGGACCTTAAAAGGCCGTAGATAATACTATAATAGTTTCTTAGTTACTTATACTAATCTAATATACTTTATATTTAATAAGATATAATTACTTATATTATATTATCTTTACTTTTATTATTTATTTATATACTCTACTTATATAGCTTACGCTTAGTATAGGTACTACTTTAAACCTTCCCTTTATTTCTAAAGTAACTTAACCCTTTCCTATACTAATAGGACTTCTCCTAATAATAGCTCTAAAAGCTCTATATCTAGCTTAGGTAAGTAGCTATAAAGCGCCTTATATAGAGGTAACCCGGTACTAGTATACTTCATATAATTATATATAAACTCTACTAGATAAAGTAACTCTACCTAGTTATCTTATCTCTAAGTGGAATAGTAGCGTAAATACTACTTAAGCGTACTATTCTATCTCTCTATTTAATTATCTATTTAGGGATAGAAAGTAGTACTAAGCTTTCTTTTTATATTAGTATAATAATATATAGCTACCTAGAAGCTACTTATAAATACTATCTCTTAATTACTAATAATACCTTCTAGCTAACTAAACTTTAAGAAGATTTTATAGTATAATAGGTTAGTAATACTAATAGTATTAACTATCTTTATAATAGGTAAATACCTAGCTACCTTAATATAGTAGTCTATAACTACTAAGATCGCGTCGTAGATACTACCCTTCTATTTACTTAGAGGGAGATCCGTAATAAAATCTATTATAATTTCTTAAAAGGGTCTTATAAGTATTAATAATAGTAATAGTATATTAAGATAGTATATCTACGCGGCTTTATTAATTAGTAGGTTAAGTATTCTTATATATAATTATAAATATCTTATCCTATTAATTTCTAATAGAACTTCCGCTTAATAAGCTCCTACGTATACTTCTATAATTAGTAGCTAGTATAAGGGTTATTATAATAAAGCTTTAAGATTTCTTATCTAATTACTTTATTACTAGGTATAAAAACTACGCCGCCTTTATAGAGGACCCCTATCTTATCTACTAATAGAGATACGTTAGCGGCCTTTTTATAGCCTTAAGACTTTAATAATTATTTCTTATTATAAATATCCTTATCTCCCTCTTAGAGATATTAAAGTATCTCTAATATTAAGTCGCTATATTTATTCTATACGCGCTCTATTATTAACGCGGCTATAATATACCTTCTATATACTATTTAATTAATATTAAACTATCCTATAATAGGGTTTAGGCTATTACCTATACTACTCTATATCCCTAAGAGCGCGTTACTCTCCCCCGTTTTTAGGGTATAGGCTTTCTAAGCCCTATCTCTAACCTTTCACGCTGATTATAGCTATAGGCCTTACTATCTTATAGACCTTTATAAACGCTATACGCACGGTACTTATTAGAAGGAATATACCTAATATTCTTTAACTTATTCTATAATATTAGTAGATAAGTATCTTCTTTATCTATTACTAGTATATAATCTAGTCGCCTTAATAGGGCGTTAGCTAGGTTCTTAATACCTATATAATAGCATATCTTAAAGTTATACGCTATAAGCTTTATTACCTAACGTGCTTATCTCCTTATTAACGACGACGTCGTCTAGAAATACCTTAAGTTATTATAATTAGTAATTACTATAATTAGGTATAAGCTACCTTCTAAGAAGTACCTCTATACCTAGAACGCTTTAACTATTATAAGTAGTTCCTAGTCGTGGGTCTTATATCTAGTTTCCGCTGAATATAATTTACGGGAATAGAAAGTGACTAGGTACTACTCTACCTCCGCCCCTTTACCGCCGACTAGGAACTTCTACGATAAAATAGCTGTAATAGCTAGTATTAAAGTATTAGTCTCTAGTCGGATTTCTCCTATAAGGTTAAAATATATAAGTAATAGCGCCTCTTAAAAGAGTCGCTTTAGCTACTTAAACGCCGCTCTTATAATATTACTTAATATTAACTTTCTATTTTTAATATATAGATAATTATTTTTTAGATAGTCTATTAACGCCGCGGTAATAGAGGAATAGTACTTAATAAAATAATAGTAGAAATTAGTAAACCTTAAAAAGATCTAAATATCCTTAATACTCTTAGGTTTAGGCTACTCTATTATAATATCTACTCTATATAGATCTATATATACGCTATTACGGCTAATAATAAAGCTAAGGAATTCTACTTCTACTACTATAAACTTATATTTCTTTAAGCTAATATAAAGTTTAAATTCGCGGAGACGTTATAGTATAGCCCTTATAACTCTAATATAGGACTCTTTATCCTAGGAATAGATAAGAATATTATCTAGATAAATAATATATATAATATTAAGTAGTCCCACTAGGGCCTTGTTAATATATACTTAAAATGAGGTAGGTATATTAGTAAGTTTAAAAGGTATAACTATATATTTAAAATAGCCGTACCTTATATAAAATATTATCTTCTATTTATTACCCTTTCTTATTTATAAGTAATAATGTACGTCCTTAAGGTCTAACTTAGTTAAGAACTTAGTACTAACTAATCTTATTAATATTTTATTAATTAATAGAAGGGGATACTAATTCTTAATTATAGTTTTATTAAGCGCCCTATAATTAATATATAGGTATAGTATTCTATCTTTTTTTAGTATAAAAAGAATTAGTATACCTACTAGACTTATAGAATATTAAATCTAGCCCTTTTTTAAAGATTACTTAAGGTACTCCCTTAGTACGCGTAACTCTTTTTCTAATAAATTATAAAGTAGGTTAAAGGGAGGTTCCTTATTCTCCTTTATATTAATCGCGTAATTATAAGGCGTATAGGCTAGTAGCGCCTTAGTATTCTTAGTTAAGAAGATATCTTAAAATTCCTAAAATTCTAGAGGGAGCTTAACTTTAAGCGGTAGGCTTTTATTACCTACTCCTAAGTATATTATAATAAATATAATACTATTAAGCTACTCCTCTAGGTCTTTAATAGTACTGAAATACTCTTTAATATTACTTTTCTTAATAAGGAATTACTAGTTTTACGTAGGCTAATCTACTTAAGGATTTTATTCCTCTAATTATAAATACTTAAGGTAGAAGTTATGATTAAGGTTTACTACTATATAAAAGGCGCCCTTATAATATTATATAATACTATTAGAGTTAATAAGTTTAATTTATCTTATATAAGAACCTAGTAATAATATTAGGTTACCTACCCTATTATATACGGTATTACTAGAGCTAGGATCTACTTCCTACTCCTACTCCTTTACTAGGCGTGTATTAATATAATTAGTATCTACTCTAGAGTTAATTAATATAATAAATTCTCTTTATAAGCTCTTATATTCTACTTATACTATAATAATAAGTCGCCGTGTCCGCTTTTTCCCTTATACTATAATAGTGGATATAATTATAGTACTTAGGGGTTTTTTAAATTTAAGCCCTTTTTAGCTAGCTTATTACTAGCCGTAGGCTTATTAGTTATAGTACTTATAACTATTAATTTCGCGCTCTAATAATCCTTAGTTATATATCCCTTCTTTTAATAATTATAATATTTAATAGTAGAAAGGTTAGGCTTAGGTCTTTATAGAAGGTATAGTAACGCGCCGACGGCGCCCCTCCCTTCTTACTTCCTATATAGGCTATTATCTCTTCGTCCTTAGAAATTTCCTCTTCCTCTTTATAGACGTTAACCTCTAGTAGGAGTACTATCCTTTTAGTCTTTATATATAAGTATTATTATATAAGGCTCTAGTTAGGTCGCTAACGCGATAAGAGTATCCCTTATCTCTAGGATATTAAGTTATATTATAAGATAATTATAGAGATCTTTATATGATTTATTTAATAGGTTATCGCGGAGTATATACTCTATTAATAGCTTAAGCTATCTTTCTAACCTAGTAAGGTAATTTATAAAGTCTATAATCCTTTAATATTCCTTTTACTTAGCTTCTAAGTAGCGCTTACTAGTTATAAGATATTAATTTTAGGGATCCTCTATTTAATCTATTAGAAAATTATTGAAGTATAACTAGGACTACTCGTCCTTTAGTATATCCTTTATATACTTATACTACGTGGCCTTAGGGTCTAGGGCTATATATTATAACGCGTATTAAATTTTTATAGAGTTATCTAAGAAGTAGGCTATACTTATTTTAATTACATTAATTATATTATTAAACTATTCTTAATATTCCTATATAGACTTCCCGTTATATATACGTAGGTCCTATAGCCTAAGGATAGAGGTTCCCTATTAAGGATGCTTTAGCTCCGGTTCTTTAGTTGATAATAAGTAATATTAATAACCCGCTTAGGCGGCGTTATTAGTATATATTTCCCGCTCTAACTCTTATAGATATTATCTTAGATCTTATATCTACTACCTCTTAGAGACTTCTTCTTTAAGTTCTTATATCCTTTATAATAGTACTTCTTAGGTCTTAGGTAGCGGGGACTTAGTTTATACGCCTAGTAGCTACCCCTATATAGTCGGTTATAATCGCGATATATCTATCATTAATCTATTAGCTAATTCTTAAGACTTACTTTCTCTACGAGCTTAGTCCCTTATATTTAGGCGGGTCGTCTACGGTAGTTAACTAACCTTCTTACCTTACGCCTATAATAACGCTTCTCCGCTTATTTTACTAATAGTCAGGCTACTACCCTTAAGTAGGGTAGAGTAATTAGAATATAAGGGTACTACGTAATAACGTAGCTATTAAGTACTATAAGCGGTGCGTATATATATATATATAGAACTCTCTATTCTTATTAATAGTAAGACTAATCGCTACCTTTCTCCTTCAGGGGGAATTCCCTCCTCTATATACTATAGGAAAAGGGGTAGCGCTATACTACTACGCACTATAGACGCCACGTTAATAGTAGCGCCGTATTCCTAACTAGTCCTTATAATTACCCTTATTATCCTTATCTCTATTATTAATATAACTACTATTAAGACGACCTTCTTCTACTTATATATTACGTAGAATACTATTAGCCCTTTTCGCCTAATTAGATATACTAAAGTCGGCTTCTAGATTAAGTCCTACCTATTTAGATAGATTCTACTAATTTTTAGTATAAAGGACTATTATTAAGGCACGGAAAGTAGGAGGTATATAATATATATAGCTTATATAATACCTCTTTACTATAGAGAAGTATCGCTTATATATAACGGCCCCCGCTATAGTAGTAAGGATATCGCGCGCTATACGGGTAACTAATAGGTATTAGGGCTCTAAAGCCTTCTACTACTTAAGAACAGACCCTTATTTTAGATAAGTAAAAGGGGTTATAAGAATATTAAAAAATTAGTAACAATAATAATAATAACTAGAAACCTTATTATAAGCCTTATACTATTATAGCTAGTCTTTTATAATATCATTTAAATCCTCTAACGGAGCTTCTAAGGCGTTATTAAGGCTAAAACTAGTATAACCCCTTACTAGTATAGCCCTCTAATCTTAGCTATTCGCTTTATAATTTTAGTAGTTCTAAAAGGTTCTTCTAAGCGCTTACTAGTAGACTTCTACTTATAGCTACTAACTAGTTTTAATAACCTAATTCCTGCCCTTAAATATTATATCCCTACGGCTTAGACGAAGAAGTACCGCTTAGTTATAAAGAAATCCTAAACCCGACTACGTCTAGTTATAATATATAGAAAGCTTCTAGCGAGCCGCTTTAAAGGCCCTAAGAAGCTTAACTTTCTAGGAAACCCGCTTACGCCTTAGTTACCTAAATTCTATTTCTATGTAATTAAAGAGCCTATTATAGATAGTAAAAAGATTATATATTATAGCCTCCTTCCCTCTACTTATTAGTAATATAAATATATAAAAAGGCCTAGTAAGCTAAATTAGGTATCTAACTTATAACTGCTTATTATTAATAAGCTTAAGGAAGCCTCCTAATTTCTCGTCAAAGTAGTATTCTAAATCTTTATAAAGTAGATACGCTTATTCTAGTATATAAAACGTCGAGTCCTAGCGCGTTTTAATATCCTAAGAAAGCTTAAGAGGGCGTCTCTACTTATACCTCTCTTTAGCGGTAGGTATACTATTATCTAGGACTATTACTATACTATCCTTCTACAGCCGCTCTTTTTATATTTTAAAAAAGGGCTCCTTTTACTAACTACTTATATTAATAAATACTACGGTCTTTTATACCTTTAATTAAATAGTTAGAAGATACTAGAATAATAACTATAAAGGTCTTACCTTAGCTAGGGTTATTAGTAGGCCCTTCTTTACTACTTAAACTTCTTACTACTTATTATTATTAACCTAGTTCCTCTAAAATTCTTTATTAATTAGATTAACGTGAACTTTTCTAAGTAGCTCTTTTAATACTAATTAGATAATATATACTATATATAGAAGGTATATTAGAGAATACTTAGAATTATCTTCTCCTTAGTTAATAAAATTATTAAAAGGGCTTATAAGAAGGGAGTTAATAAGTCTATTATATAGTAAAGTATTATTACTCGCGTTATTAGTAGTAAGGGCGAGAAGCTAATCTTTAATCCTATACTACCTAATAATTAGATTCATAGCTACTATAAGTTATAAGCTACTATACCGACCTTTAAGATACTTAAAGCCTATAAGTTTCTTATATTATATCTAATTCTTATTAATAAAGAAAGCTATAATTACTATATATAATTAGCGATTTAAGGCCGACTAATAATTAAGCGATAGGGAGACTTTAGTACTATTAGTAGGTAAGTCTAAAAGAAGACCCTATTTAATCTCCTTAACCTTGGTAGCGGAAGAGTTATAACGTCTTAGGGTTATTAGCGATATTAAACAGTATACCTATAACTATAATCTAACGTTAGAATTACTTAGGGAAGTCTTCGCGTATAAGTTTCTACCTACCTAACGCTAATCTCGTATCCTTGCCCTTATTCCTTTAGGGTAGATAGTAGTATATTAGTTCTACTTATTATTCTACTTATTAAAGCCTAGGAAAATATAATATTAACGTACCTTATCTTAGTAACTATTAATAATTAACGTTTACTATAAAGTACTAAGACCTAATTTCTTAACATATCCTTTAGATAATAGGTAGATACTTATACTATTAGTACTATAGCCTATAAAAGGGTAAATAATAACCTTATAATAATAGCGGTATATAAGTTATAAAGCTCTACTAGAGATAAGGGCATATTTATAAAAATATTCCTATCTCTTAGACTTCTTTATTAAACCCTAATAGATATTATAATAACTATAACTAGATTTAATTTTATTCTTAATAGCCTACGCTATCTTTACCTACTAATCTAGCTACTTATCCTTCTACTTATATTAAAAGATATAGTAGGGTTTATTTTTACCCTTAGCTACTAGATTAGTAGTTAGAGTATTTATAGAAGTCTTAATTATAAAAGAGGGTAGAGTATTACTATTTAGAGAGAAGGACGATATAGTAAAGCTAATAATTTTAGTATACTATTAGATTTAAGAATTTATATTAGGATTTATAAGCTCTTATTACGCTTTAGTATCTATATCTACTATTTTACCGCTAGTCTTAGTAATAGTAAAGTATAATCTAATTAGAGGCCTAAAAGTAGTATAATTAGCTACGCTTTAATATTTTTAGTTATAATTCTAGTTACTACCTTAGCTAGTTAAATACTACAATCCCCGCTCCTAGACTAATAGGTAAACTAAGTTTTTAGTACATTTTATAGCTAATATTAATCTCCTAATATCCCTTATACTCTTTCTCTCCTCTATATTCTATATATAATATATTCCCTATATTTTCTATTAATAGCCGTGCTACTATTTTTAATTAAGTATCTACTAATAGTATATCTATAGACCTTAATAGTATAGTCTCTAATACTAAATATCTACTAAATAATTTACCTAATCCGCTATTAGATAGGCGAACCCTATTAAAACGTTAGTAACCTTAGAAGATAGTAGGTAGTAAGAAAGCTATTAGAAGAAGGGTAAGAGGGAAGTAAAGGAGATAGCTAATTATAATATAGTAATAGAAACCTAGATATATATTAGGAATATAGACATAATTTATTATAACTAACGTGGTATTATAATACGGGTATTACTAGAAATTCGTTATCTATAAAAAACGATAGACCTAGTAATACCGCGTTTATTATTTAGTTATCTAGTAAGAGAAGTTATTATAAACCTTCCACGGAAGGCTATATATTTAATATAAATATAAGCCTCTACCTTAAGTATACTTTAGGAAGCTATAAAGGCTAAGGTCGTTAATAATCTTAGTAGTATTTTATATTATATTATAGACTCTTAATATAATAGATACTAACGAATTATTAGTAGCCGAATTATATATATTCTATATAAAGAGAGTTACTATATAGGTAAAGGATATAGACTTATTTAAAAAGCTATAAAATAATATAAGTCTTTAGATAGTATAAAGTATAACTTCCTTAAATAGTACCTACGTTATATTATAATTACCTTTTATTATTTTAAGTACTATTAATAACTAGAATAATAACTATAAATCTAAAAACTATAAGCGTGGAACTTATTAATAATAATAAGACTAATTATAAGGACCTTAGAGAATATATTAAAGAGAAGAAGATAGACCTTAGAGAATATATTATAGAGAAAAAGAATAAAGGGGTATAAGAGTATAACTAGATTTAGTAGTTAATTTAACTAGAGGTCTATCGTCAGCGCGAAGACTAACCCGGAAAAGGATAAAGATAAATCCTATTACTAAATTATAATAATAAACTATTAATTTAAAGTATAATATAAGGAGAATCTTTAATTCATTATATTTATAAATCGTAGCTATTTATATAGGGAAGTAGGCTATATCCTATAGCAGGAGGTATAATTTATTAATAGAAGGCGTAAGGCGTCTAAACTCCTAAGGCACCTATTTAAAACCCTAAATAATTAAAAGATATACCTATATAGTATTAGCTATATCTATATTAAGCTTAAAACTATTAGCTACTAGATTATAATTATTAGGTTATTATAAAGCGGGTCTAGGGAGATTAACTAAGCGCGTATTATTTATAATACTAAAACGCCGGTCTTAATAAATAGCCTTTTCTCTATAAGTAAAGTATATATACGGCAGAGGGAGGGGCTTATTATAAATCTAACTATTCTACCTAGGTTAGTAATATATATAGTAAGAACTAGAATAATAACTAGAATTATAGAACTAATATGTCTTAATAAGTAGTAGATATAAGCTACTAGTATAATAGTTAAGGTAATATCCTAGGTTTAAGTATTAATCTAGGTGATCTAACTTATATAATAAACTATATATTAACTTACGCTAGACTAGCTAAGTATAAATAAATAAACTTATTTTAAAGTTTATTATATATTCCTACTATAATTAGCTAGACTTCCGTAAGATCTACTAATCTATAAGCTAATATTAAGTACTACCACATTTCTTCTAATTATAGAGCGCGTCCCGCTTATATATAGCTTAGAAAATCGGATCTATACTATTAGTATATAGTTTAGAGAGGGAATTAGCTATATATAAATTACCTAACTTAGCCTCTTTATTATTAACATCTTCTTATACTAAGTCCCTACTACTATTATTATTAGTATAGATAATAATACGCGTAGTAAGCTATATATTATAACGCTTTACTACTACTTTAGTATAAATTCTAGTAGTAATCCTTTAAGAATATTAGATAACTAGAATAATAACTATAATTAGGAGAATCTTACCTTTAATTTATAATAAATTATTAAAGATAAGCGAGCTATCCTTCCTTTTCTTATATAAACTTATTAAGATAAAGTAGGGACTTCTTATAATTCCTAATAGTATAACTAATAGCTATAATATCGGCTTTCTTCGCTAATTCTACTACCTTTTCACCTAATATAAAAGACTTTATATATATTCGCGAATACTTTATATATATATTCTCACTTAATTCTTTAACTACCTTACACTTTACTTAAAGACCTAGGCGGTAACCCCTTATACTACGTATTAAGCCCTATATAATACTAGTATTATTACTATTATAGGTATTAAGGCGCCGGAGGAGGGTTTTATTAGAGTCTTCTTCTTTATCTTTAATATCTATAGTAGTTAGTAGGATACTATATAAGTTTTAAAAGAGCCTTTATACTATAATCTACTAAATTAAACTCTACTACCTACTCTACCTTTACCGCCTTACGTTTACCTTCCTATATTATTAATTCTAGCTATTATTATAATTATTAATAATAAGATATATATACCGCGTACTATTATATTATAAACTATTAATACTTAAATAGATTTTAATAATATATAGAGGAAGTATTAGGCGGAGATAGGAATTAAGGGAATTATTTTAATTATAAAATATACTAGTCCCGATTAGGTTATAATAGCCCTACCGCTTCTTTTTAGCGTTAGTACCTAACGCTAGTAGTAAATATTATGAATATTAATTCTTTAGGTAATTATAATTATTATTGATTATAGATTTTCCTAATAATATATTATATACTACTATTAATAGAGGCGTATCTTAATAAGCTTAAATAGTATTAAAGGGAGGGGTATTACGTATAATAGTAGAATTCGAGTTCCTAGCCCTATAGTACTAGCGGAGGCCTCCCGCCGCTAGTAGTAAATATCTATAAATATTAATTCTATAGATATTATAACTATAATAATAATTATATTATACTATAAGATTCTATAATAATATAATATATAGTAATACTAAATTTATAGATTAATTATAATCTTCTCTAGTATTAATTAGATAAGTATAGTAGATAATAGAGTAGTTTTAAGTAGAGAATAATAAGAAATCTAAGTATTTACTCTAAAATAATAATAGCTAAGGATATCTCGTTTAAAGACTTAACTATCTAACTTATAACCTCCTCTAGTATTATATACGCACGACTCTAGAACTCTAGGAGTATATTAGTCTTATATTATATATATTATATCCTTATTATAAAGTTCTTCGTTTTATTTTATAGTAATTTAAGTATATCTACCCTTCTATAGTTAATAGTATGGCTTAAACTTATAAGATAGTATTTATATATTTTTAACCTTATTAGATATAATTAATTACTTCTAATAAAGGTATTTAATTTATAATAGCTCATATAGTAGTATAGAAACCTCGTATAACTATAAGTAGTAAAGGTAGTAAGAAGGCTATAACTCCTAAGTTTAGTACTACTAAAGGTCTTCTAGGTTTAGGTATAGCTTAAGAGAAGCCTAGATAGAAGCGTAGTAGTATATCTTTATAGCTATTATTCTACTTATTAGTCCTAGCTAATAAAGTATATAAGCTGTCGCTCTTTATAAGATCCGCTACTACTAGAAAATTTCTAATCTCCTTATTCTAAAACTCCCTTTTTATAGACTTATTCGCGAGATTACCGTCGATTTATATGCTGGTACCAGATTTTAGAGTAAGGTACTTAAGGGCTTATAAGAAGCTTTAGAAGTATTCTTAGTAAATATATTAGAAAGTAAGTCTTCTATTTATTTCTAATATAACTAGCACTAATAATTATAGTAGTATTAAACCTATATACTATACACGCGAAGCGTATTACGTTAATATTAAAGGATATTTAGCTATATATACGGATTATAAACCCTTATAATTATAGAGTATTCGCTCTAATATAAATTATAAGGCCTAAACTTCCTAATAATTAGCGAACTATAAAATTATAATATTCTTTATATATAATAGCTTAATAATTAATATAATATTTATAATATATTATTTCTAGTTATTATTCTAGTTATTATATTTACTTAACGTGACTTTCTATACTCCTCTCTATAGATACTAAGCTCCTCTTAGTAATTATAAGATATCCTATAAATATCCTATCCTAAAAGAAGGTCCTACGAATAACCTATCCCGTGGGATTATCCCACGAAAACCTATACCATCCGATAACGGGATGGGACTAAAATCGTTAATTCTATACTATACTACGGGATAGCTAGGGAGACTAATATCCTATACCATCCCATATCTTTCCGGCTAGTAAATTAAATCCTACTAAGACTAAGTATAAGATATATAATTAAGAGCTATT
>JAABUV010002938.1_pt1 | contig 22340 bp, 16 predicted proteins | sample 5559971 | NCBI WGS metagenome assembly JAABUV01 (sample SAMN10711881, study PRJNA513362) | rock metagenome | isolation source: Antarctica rocks | place: Antarctica: Victoria Land, Knobhead nord | collected 2015-12-19
CTTGGAGCAGACGATCTCAGGACGGGCCATAGAACCTCGGGTGATGAGGAAACTGAAAGTTCAGAAACGCGAGCAAGTTTAGTGGAAGCGTGGGTGATTGAAAAGGCGTGCCGGGCGGCGTGGCGGATTAGATGTATAGCAGGTAATAGTCCAGCGGACCGTCTGGCGCGCTGAAGCTGTACTGGTCCTGGCGCTCGCGTCAGAAGTCAAAGAACATCCTGTACGTGTTGTCGAACAGCACGCCAAGCGCGCGTCCTTGCCGCATGTTGAGGAAGAACGGAACAGATTTGTAGATAGGATCCGTCGACTCCTGCCAGCCGAAGTGGTCGGTGTTCCACATCACGAACGCCTCACCAGCCCGATCCAAAGGACCGGGCTGTCGCCCAGGCCGAAGAAGTGGTCCTCGGCAGTCTTTTGCTTAGTCACCCGGAAGCTGGTTCCTGTCGACGTGGTCGGGACCGCGTCGGCCTGCAGCACGTGTCCTGCACGGTCCGAGATGCTGACGCGCTCGTCCAGACCGACTGAGATTTTAAGAGCCGACGTGCTGAATCCGTCCGTCTCCGGCTGCACCTTGACCCGCGCCGTACGGGATTCGGGCAGAACCGCCCAGGAAACATCCTCGGCAGGGTGGCCGGCCCTCTCCATGCGGACCCGCAGAACGTCGGCGCGAAGCGCATCCACATGCAGCACGGTTGTGGGGGTGCTCGCCGAGACGCCAGTGGGAGTATGCGTCAGCGATGCATGCCCCTGCGCCGAGGAGTCGGCCGCATACGCCAGGATGCCCAGCAACAACAGCGCTGAAACGGCGCGGCGGGGGGCGTGGCAAGAAGAGATAGATCGTGCGTCAGAGGACATGCTATTTGCAGAGTCGGCACCGCAGCGGCTTCACCGCAATGCACGGCAACTCTTCTCCGCATCATTTATACGTCAACAGCTAGAAGCCTAAGTGCAGCAAGTTACATCCGCGACGCAGGCCTCGGAACTACTTCAAATTCAGCGTATACATGTCGCCCGTAAAGCTCTGCTCCACGATCAAGGGATCGCTGTCCTGTCAGGCCGACGAAGATGCAGCTTTGGACATCGCCCCGCGAGGCATCGTTCAGCCTGATCAGCTGTTGTACAGTTCCACCCGGCACCGAGATTCGGTCCACGGGCTGCGCGGGGTCCAGGGATTCGTGCAGGTACAGGTACCGGTTGTCGGCTGATCATACAGGATCGGCACCCGAATGGACCGGCAGCGTCTTCCACTGCTGCGTGGCGACGCTAAAAAGGCGCACTTGGCGCTGATCCAGCGAAAGCGCCGCGATATACCGGCCGTCAGGCGACCACCGCGGGCTCAACAGGCCCTCGGACGCAGGCACCTGGTCGATCGCGCTGGCATCGAGGTGTAGCACCTCGAGCGTGTCCCTGGGGTGATCGAGGTGGAGAAGCTGGAGGATGGTGGGGGAGATGTCGCGGAGACTGTCTCGCGGGCGGAGGTTGGAAGGGGGGTTGCGCCACATGGCGCTGCTCCGCAGGCGCGCCCTGCGATCCACGAGCGTACCTGCGCCGCGATCAACCAGGCAACCAGAGCGCTAGCAGACATATCCCTTTCAGAGCCGAGCTCCACTTTGATCCGGCGTATGGTTGACGAGTTTTCATCGCCGACCATAGGATGAGACGTTTCCAAAATACCCATCTTGGAGGTCCGAGGATGCGTTTTTCCCGACCAGTACTACTCCTTGTAGCGGCAGTCCTTTTCTTCCCTGCCGTCAGCCACGCCCAGGAGTATCGCGGCACCCTATCGGGGACAGTAACGGACCCCTCGGGAGCGGTCATTCCCGGCGCGGTTGTCACGGCAAAGAGCGGTGAACAGACCTATGAGGTCAAGTCCGACAACGCCGGACGCTTCGTCATTCCGTTCGCGCAGCCGAACACCTACGAGATCACCATCAAATCGCCGGGGTTTGCTGCAGCGTCGTATCCAAACATCGTGTTGCAGGTTTCCGGCACGGTCGATGTCCCGGCCAGGCTGAAGGTGAGCGCCAACACGAATGAGGTCACGGTCAGCACGGATCAGTTCCAGTTGGCCACGACCGATGCCTCCGGCGGTACCGTTATGGATCCGGAAAAGATTGAGAACCTTCCCCTGAATGGCCGACAGATCTATCAACTGGTCCAGCTTGTGCCCGGTGTGCGTTTCACGCAGACGCAGTTCGGCGCGGGCGGCTTCTCCGGCAATCGTGGGTGGGATACCAACAACTCGTATCAGATCAGCGGCCAGCCCGGCAGCACGAACCAGTTTCTGCTGAACGGCGCGCCCATCTCCATCGAGGGCGGCGGACCCTCCGGCACCTGGACGATCTCCCCTTCAGTCGACGCCGTGCAGGAGTTCAAGGTGATGACCATTACCTTTGACGCACAGTACGGCCGCACCGGTGGCGGCATCATTAACACCACTCTGAAGGGCGGTACCACGCACGTTCACGGAACGGTGTATGACTTCTGGCGCAACTCCCTCCTGGAAGCGAACACCTATCAATCCAACCAGGTCGGCGCGGCCAAGTCGTTCCACAATCAGCACCAGTTCGGCGGCACGGTCGGAGGTCCGATCACGAAGGGAGGTAAGGGTTTCGGTTTCTTCAGCTATGAGGGATGGCGCGAGGTGCTGCCTGCGCCCATCGTCACGTCCGTCCCCACAGCCGACATGCTGCCGGGACCGGATGGCAGCGTCAACCTGTCCGGTTACCTGACCGCGGCCGGCAAGACGAACGGCATCTACGATCCGAACACCAGCTTCTGCGCGGTCCCGAGCGCCAGCGGCTGCTCCACGTATAACCGGCAGCCGTTCGCGAACAATACTATCCCTGCGGCGCGCATCAGCCCCATCGGCCTGAAAGTCCTGAAGCTCTTCCCCGCACCGAACCGCCCCGGCTACTTCTCCAACTACGTCTTCAACGGCAAGGACCGGTACCACTACGACATGCCCATTGGCCGGCTGGATTACAACGTCAGCGATCGCACCAAGCTGTACGGCATTCTTGCCTTTTGGAGCGGGCAGGAGTACCGCAACGGCAACGGCTTCACCGGGCCGGCCATCACGGGCAATATCAATAACCAGCGCTCGGACTGGACGGGTGTGCTGGACCTGACGCATAGCTTCAGCAACAGCATCGTCGGCGACGTCCGCGGGTCGTACAACCGGTACAGCAATCCCTCGCCGAACGGCGCGGTTTCCGCCGGTCTGGCGACACTAACCCCCGGCGACCTGGGGCTGACCATGCCTTCAATCCCGACCAGCAGCCGGAACTTCGCCCCGCAGTTCAGCTTTGGGGATGGTTACAACGGCGTCGTCGGAAACACCGTAGGCGCGACCATCTTTGAAACCTACGACATCGGGCCTTCGATCACACAGATCGTCCGCAAGCACACGTTGCACTATGGCGGTGAGTTCTCGCTCTACCACGATGTGACGGGCAGCGTAGGCCAGCCCAACGGCAACTTCAGCTTCGGCACGGGCTTTACGCAAAAGGATTACACCCGCGGCAACAACGACGGATCGGCCATCGCGGAGCTGCTGCTGGGCCTTCCGAACGGTGGGGGCGTGCAGTGGCAGAACGCTCCCTATGAAAGCTATAAGTATTACGGCTTTTTTTTGCAAGACAACTACAAGGTGAATAGCAAGCTGGCGGTCAACGCCGGTATCCGCTGGGATGAGGAGACCTCCCCGGTGGAACGCCACAACCGGCTGCTGGCGGGCATTTGCCTGACCTGCACGAACCCGCTGACGGGCATGATTACCTATCCGACCGGAAACACCCTGCCGAACGGAGCGCAGATCCCGAATCCGATCATGGGGGCGGTCCAGTATGCATCCTCCAGCAACCCGGCGTACCTGAACAACACCGGCTTCTGGCAGCCAAAGCTCGGGCTCTCCTTTGCCCCGAACAACCAACTGGTGGTTCACGCTGGGTACACCCTGTCCAAGGCCTTCGGCATCGAACTGGGCGGCGCGTCGCCGTTCAGCCAGTCGACCCCCTACAACGCCAGCCCGGATAATGGGCTTACGCCGACCACGCTCTTTCGCGGTGGCAATCCGTTCCCGAACGGCGCGCAGGCACCTCCGGGAACCAGCCTGGGAGCGCTCGGTCTGACGGGCAATGGGTTGGGCGTGGACGCGCAGGATCGCAAGATACCGATTGTGCAGCAGTGGACTCTCGGCGTTCAGACCCAGATGCCGCTCGGCATTGTGCTCAACCTCGACTACCTTGGCGCACACACCTATCACCTGCGGGCATCGAAGCAACTGGACGGCCTGAACCCCGCGGACTTTGCAAAAGGACACGCCAACAATGCCTACCTGGACCAGCAGGTGGCGAATCCTTTCTACGGCGTTCTCCCCAAGACCACATTTCTGGGTCAAAACCGTACGGTCGCGGCGCGTTATCTGATGGTTCCTTACCCTCAGTACGCCGCAAACCTGTACGTCTATACCAATGCACAGGGCTACAGCAACTACCATTCGCTGCAGGCAAAGGCTGAAAAGCGCCTCTCCGGAGTCAGATCTCACCTGGGCGGGGTCAGCCTCATCGGTTCGTTCACCTGGGCCAAGCTAATGTCGGCCACTGGATTCCTGAACAATAACGGCGGCGGTCTGGTCGATCCGAAGCCGTATTACGGAGTCGACGGCAGCGACCGCGCGTGGGTCGTTGCCTTCAGCGGTCTGTACAACCTGCCCTTTGGCCGGGGCGCCGCTTTCTTAGGCGGCGCGAATAGGGCGCTCGATGCGGCGATCGGTGGCTGGCAGTTCGACTTCATCGTCAACAACCAGGGCGGTACGCCGATAGGGTTCCCGAATGGCTCCAACTACAACTGCGGCGCCTTTCAGATCTTATCCGCACACAAGTCGTACACCAGCTACATCAATAACAGTAACCCAAGCTGCTTCAGCAACTTCAGCGAGTACACCGCTGTGACCATGCAGCCCAGGACCACGCTGATTCGCACTCCCTATGCTCCGCAGGAGGCCTTCGGCCTGGAAAAGAAGTTTGCCGTCACCGAGAAGGTGAGGTTCCAGATCAAAGGGGAGGCATTCAACGCAACCAACACGCCGATCTTCGGTGGTCCGAACACCGGCGGCGCGAATACCGCCATCACCCCCACCGGCAAGGGCCTGCCCGGAGCCCCAGGCTCCTTCCAGGGCTACGGCACTATCGGCGCCACACAACAGAACTTTCCGCGACAGATCCAACTCTCGGGCAAGATCCTGTTCTAATATGCATAGCCAGCGCCTGGCTACGGCTGGGCCGGGCGCTTTCTGCTCCCATAGCCTGTCTTCACGGCTCTGTTGCATTAACTTTTGGGGCCACAAGCTGTTGGGTTAACGGCATGACCGATAACGCTACAAGTCGATCGGCTGTTCTTGCGTTAATGCAACTGGATCGACAAGAACTGATTGGCAATGCACCGCCGCCCGGAGAGCCCGTCTACTCGGGGCAGACCTCGCCGGGAGCGCGCCTGCCACACAGCTCGGTTGAAGCAGCGCCGATCAACAAGAATATAGAGTTAAGCTTCCCGAACGGTGTTCCCGTTCCTTACTACTACACGGAACCCACGACGCTCGGCTTTTCTGGCGGGGGCGGCTCTACCTATGACGACCCCAACAAGCACAGGAGCAGCCGGTTCTGCAGCTATGCTCCCTGTTTCCGACGGGACTGTTGTTATACGGCATCCTCACAGCCCAATCTCATCGTTCACCGCAACAGCGATCTCCTGCTCTGAACCGAGATAGCGCTCGGTCGTTTGGATGGAGGAGTGGCCGAGCAGGAACTTGATCTGTTCGAGGTCACCGCCGGCCTTGCGGCAGAGCTTAGCGCAAGTGCGGCGCCGATCGTGGGCGCCGAAGTGGGCGATTCCGATCTCAGCAGCCGATCGCTGCACCACGTCCCATACCGCCCAGTCGCTCAGCCCGTTGCCGATCTTCTTGCCGCCCTTGCGGATCGAGCACAGGAGTCGCCCCTCTTCGATCCGGGCCGCGGTCTGCCAGGCGTTGATCCCTTGCTTGACCCAGACCGGAACCGCAAGCGTGCGAACCCGTCTTCCCTTTCCCACCAGATCGGCCAGCACCCAGCGGCCCTCCCGCAGCTGGATGGTTTGGAGGTCGAGAGTGGCGAGCTCCTGCCGGCGCAGCGCGCAACCGACTAGCAGGGCAAGGATCGCGTAGTCGCGTTTGCCCTTCAGGGTGGAGCGATCAGGGACCTGGAGCAGATCGCGGGCCTGCTGACGGGTCAGCCAGTTCCCAGGCGAGTTCCCTGCTGCCGGACATTGGGGACGTCGGTGAGACGGGCGGCCTCGTCGACCCCGAGCAGCCCGCTCGCCCGGGCTTCCGCTACCAGCTTGCGCACCGCCGACAGCCGGACGTTAATAGTGGACGGCGCCAGGCCGTCCATCGAGGCTCGCCACTCCTGGAGGAGAGCCCGAACGAGCGGCCGGCCGGCCAAAAAGCGGAACAGGTCGTCGAGCGCATGCCGTAGGCCAGCTTCGGGCTCGGGGCGGAGACCGCGTCGAGCACCCACCGGCGCAGCTCCCGCTGGGCTGGAGTAAGGCCAAGGAAAGGTACGCCTGGCGGCAGCAGGGCCAGATCCGGGCCGCTTCCCTGCCCTCCTGAGCTCTCCGGTCGAGTTTCCGCTACATCGGGCATGGAGGAAGTTTACCCTCGACAATCTACATTGCGCCATGTTCCTTGCGTGTGGGCATAACCGCAATGTCCACGTCCGGGCCGAGAGCCGTCAGGAAGTCGATCAGCCGGGTCGACCGAAAAAGATCCTGCGCGATTTCGGGTGAGCGCTGAGACATGAGGCTGCTGAATCCCAGAATTTTAGCCGCCTCCACCTGGGTCAGGCCACGATCCTTGATGATGCGGCAACTTCGGGAGTCAGGCGAGCCCTGGTCAGTTCCTGATCCGCATTCGGCAGGCTCTCCATGAGCCAACCGGCCACCGCTTCGGTCCGTGAACCAATGCACCGCCACACTCACATTTACGGATGCACATTTCTCGGTGTCCTGCGGCTGACGATCGGCGGGCTAAAACTTGCTCTGCATCAGACCACGAGCGCTGCTGCCATGCATCCAGCCAACCTACCTATGCCGCTGAGATCCTCATATTTTCAACAGATTCTGCTCGCGATAATCGCAAGCTTCGCGCTGACTCACTTCTATCTAGGCGCCCGCCAGGACGAGTGGGCTGGGCCGAAGCCAGTTCGCCATAGAGGATCGTCACAGGCACCACAGAGACGAAGTGCGTTTTCTCGATATCTCAGAAGGTCGCCCTGAATGCAAACTGCAGGACGCGGGGCTGATTTGCAGTCCCGAACACCTGTCCGAAGGTTGAGGATGGCAGGGAGGTCGTTGGAGCAGAAAACACGGTCTGCTGCAACACGTTAAAGGCCTCCGCGCGTAGTTCCAACTTCGACCTCTCGACCAGGTTGAAGTCTTTGTGAAGGCTGAAGTCGACGTCCTTGTAGGTATCGGTGCGCACATTGCCGATATTGCGGGGCGTGTTGCCGAAGGTATACGGCGCAGGCTGCGAGAAGGCCGATGTGTTGAACCAGAGGCCTCCCTCGCGGATGTTGGCTCGGGCCTGGCTGAGCGGAAAGCCGGCGATTACACCCGGAACAACGTTTGGCCGCTCCCGGGGGTTGCTGAAGCCGGGATTGTTGTTCGCTGCTGAAAGCGTCAACGGGCGGCCACTCTGCCAGATCCACAGGCCTGTCAGTTGCCAGCCACCTGCAACCGCCTCCACGACACGGTTGGCGTGAGCGCCACAGCGCCGGTCATGTCCAAAGGGGAGATCGTACACGCCGCTTGCTAGGAAGGAGTTGGGGACGTCCTGGTCGGAGAGAGCCCGCTCCGCCTTGAGGTTGTAAACGTCCTGAATCGCGGAAGCATCGGTAAAGGCGGCACCGTTACCAACCCCGCCCGTGTCGAATGTCTTCGACCAGTTATACGAGGCCTGAAGCGACAGACCACGGGAGTAGCGCTTCACGACCTTATATTGCAGGGACTGATACGAACTATCCCCTAGATTTGGGCGCTCCAAGGTTACGCTGCTGTATTGCGGATAGGGGCTATCGAGCTGTCCCTGTTGCACCTTTGCGTTCGAGAGCGGACCCGAGGTAATGACGCCAAAGAAAGGATTCGGCACAGATTTCGCCAGCAAGGATCCTTGCGCAAGATAGGAGTCCGGCAGCTGGCTTTGGGACAGCGCATTGAGCGGCAGGTGAACGCCGCGGCTGCCGACGTAATCGATCTCAAATAGCAGGTCCTGACCGAAGAGATGCTGGACAGATAGATCCCATAGCTGGTTGTAGGGATAGGCCGTTCCAAGATGCTGATATACAGCCGCAATGGACTGGCCTAGATCGACCGCCTCTCCGGCCGCACGTCCTGTCGGTCTCGTCAAGCCGGTCGGAAATGGGTCGCGCAAGAAGACCGTGGGCGTGGTGGAACTGCTCGCCGGAACGTTGTTCTGGACGTTGAAGCCTTGCGCCGACAGGGGCTCGAGTGCTAACGGCAGGTAGAAGATGCCATAGCCCGCGCGAAGGGTTGTTCGGTCATCCAACGCGTAAGCCAGCCCAACCCGCGGCGCGAACGCATTGTACGGAGTGTCCGTACCCGTGCGTGGGTTCCCGCCGCCAGTAAACTTCAAAGTGCCTTTTAGATTGAGGCTCGGAACCTGTGCGGCGAGCGGGGAAGGAGCGTTCGGATCGAAGTAAGTCAGCCGGTCGTGGGATTCCGCTGTCCCCGTTTCCCGCTCCCATCGCATTCCGAAATTGAGCGTAAGTTTAGGCGTAGCTTTCCAGGTGTCCTGCCCGTAAAAGGCAAAGTAATGATGGTAGATCGTCAGCCTGGTTACATATTCGTCGAAGGAGCCGGGGTCCAGGGCTCCCAGGAACAGGGCGGCAAGCGCTTGCCCGCTCTTTGCGTCCGAGCTGAGGGGATTGGCTTGCGTAAACGTATCGCTGAAGGAAAAGGCTCCGGTCGGATTAATGGTCTGGAACGGGAAGAAGCGATAGAGACGCAGATCCGTTCCGAAACGCATGCTGTGATTGCCCTTGGTGTAGATCACCCCTTCGCTGAAACTGCTGGTATCGCGCGGCTGATTGTTGAAGCCCTGCGCGCCAAGAGCAGCATTGGAGACATGGCCACCCACGCTTACGTTCGGGAACTCGAGAACGCTTGCGAACTGCGTGATGTAGGCGGGCAACCCCAGCTTCTGCGGATCGAAGCCGAAGCTGTCAGGCACCTGGTTGGCTCGGGCTCGCGCGTAGCCGACTCGAAGATCGTTCACGAGTGAGGACGTAATCGTGTAGTCGTCTCCAAAGACAACATTATGAAACGTGTCGACGATCGATCGGCCACTCGATGCGCCCGTCCCAAAGAAATCGGGCGTGGTATTGGTGTGCTGCTCTGCGGTATAACGCGCAAACAAGGTGTGCTTGCGAGAGAGGTTCTCGTCGATGCGGATATCGTACAGGTTCTTGTGCAGAGGGCTCGTGCCACCAAATACGTAGTTATTCACAGGGCCCGAATTTGGAACATTCGGGAGCGGGTAATAGGCCAGCAGAGCCTTGGCCACCGGATCTTCCCGGTTCAGCGGAATGACATTACCGGCAAACTGAGTGCGCGTGTATGCAGTGCATGCCGTATTCGCGCATTGAGTCGTCAGCGGATCGTAGATGTTGTATCCCGCGGCTGAGAAATCACCCATCCTCTCTGCAGCGGTTGGCACTGTGTAGGGAGGAGGCGAAAACGGATTGCGTTCGCGCCTTCCCTCGTAATTGACGAAAAAGAACGTCCTGTCATGTCCGTCATAAAGATGCGGGATGGTGATCGGACCGCTCAGACTTCCCCCGAAGTGTCCTCGGTCGGCGGAGGCTCGTTTGACGCGATTATGGTTGTTCTGCCATCCGTTGGCGTTGAAGACGCTGTTTTGTAGATACAGGTACAGGTCGCCGTGATACTTGTTGGCCCCGCTCAGCGTCGCAATGTTCACTACACCGCCCGAGGTGCGGCCGTACTGGGGTGAAGCCACGCCGCTGACCAGCTTAAATTCGCTGACGGAGCCCATGGGAGGAACGACGGCGATGCCATTAAAGTCGCCGATCGTGTCCGGCACGCCGTCGAGCAGCACCTCATTGGAACTGGTGCGGCTGCCGTTGATGGCGAAGCCATTATCAAAGAAATTGCGGTTTCCGACCGAGCCGATCACCGTCGAGGGCTGGGTGGGGACGACGCCCGGCAGCACGCGAACCAGAGCCATGATGTCGCGATCCTGAACGGGAAGCTCCTGCACCTGCACCGTATCAAGCGTATTGTCCAACTCGGGTGTTGCTCCGTCGAGCAATTGAGCGCCGGATGCGTTCACAGTGACTTCAGTCTGCTCGGTGCCGACGTGCAATAAAAAATTAAGCGTGATCGACGCCCCGACCTCCAAACGCAGGTTCACTTTTGTCAGGGCATCAAATCCCTTGGCCAAGGCTTGAACCTGATAGTCGCCGGGATTGAGGATCGGGAACAAGTACACGCCAGAGCCATTCGTTGTAGTCCGTTGAACATAGCCCGTGTTGACTTCGGTGGCCGTTACCGCAGCATTTCCGATTACGCTGCCCGATGGATCGGACACGACACCACCGATCGCCCCTTTGACGACTTGGGCCAACCCACGTTCCGGGCCCAGAAGAAGGCCAGTGGCCATGAACAGTAGCAAGAAAGAGCGACGGAGTCTCATAGTGCGGTCACCTGGTCCAGTGATTTGATACGAACATGGTATATATGACTAGACATCTAGTCAATTGCCCAGTCAAGCTGTCCTGAGGCTCCTAAGAAAGGAGCGCTTGCCGTCTGCGAACAAGCAGACGGCGTCGGTGGGAGTTCCAGATCGGCGCGGGCGGACTCGGAGTTATGGACTTAGGGTTTTGCGGTCAGATCAAACAACCAGGCCTCAAAATCGTTCCGATCAATCTGCCCACGTTTAGGCACGATGTTGGCTCCTGCCGTGCGCAGATCCTCCCACGTAGGAGCCTGCGATGTCTGAATGTTCCGCAGTGCCGCTCCGCTGAGGGACTTGGATACGCCCGCACGCTCGAGAGCAATGGCTATTGCGCTTCCGGTGAGGGCCGAGGTTGCCCTGTGATGGAGCGAGGATGAATCAACCGCGAGCCACCCCCGAGCGGCGGCCAGCTGCGCTCCACGGAAGATTGACGATTGCGGCGTCACGTCATCAAACCAGAAGATGGGATGCCCCTGTTGCACCAGCCACCGTTGCAGACCGCTCATCTCTGCGGGGTTCCCGTCGATTATTGCGGGTGTCGTATTGTGCTGAATAGCCCAAACGATTGCAGCGCCAGCGGCTTCGCCAATCGACCACTCCGTAGGGTGGAGTCGGTAAGCGCCATTGGTGATGTGCGTTGTTCCAATGTCTTTGGAGGCGGCTAGCAGATTGTCGGCGTCGCGAGCGATCAGCGCGCCTAGGGGGATTTCGTATGGCTTGGTGGCGGATACGAAATCCTGCTTTGCGCAGCTGTGGATGTCGATTGAGTACTGTCCGATTCCAACGCTGTCTGGATAGAGAGCGGCGCGCGCACCTTTCTGAAAATCTACCGCAAGATCCTCTTCAACGATGGTTCGTAGAGGAAGGATGCGGCGCGACTCCCGGATGTAGGGCTGCTGCGCGAGACCATCGTTGCTGCCCATGCCCGCGGCCTGCAATTTAAGCTGCGGATAACCGTGCCCGCTGTGGTCATCACGCTCTACATCATGTTGCAGCCACCAGGCGAAGCCCAGCGAGAGCCGCTTTGCTCCCTGGAGGGCCTGAGCCTGCTCCAAGGGGTCATCTGACAGCAGCCGAGCATCGCAGAAGTCGTTGCTGCTCCAGTTGATCATGCTGACATCACCCAGGAACGCTCCGGCGGGGAACTGCGCCGCGTCCACGGACCGCCGGTACGTCCAGAAAGAACCCGGCGTGCCTGGGAATTTGGCGAACATGCCGTAGGTAAGCAGCCTGCCACGTCCATAATCCACGACAAGGGTGTATTTACTCTTGAGGCTTGGATAGTCCGACGGTGGAAGACTGTTCCCTTTTAGGGGCAACATTCCTGGCGCATCTAACAGCAGAAATGGGTAGGTAAAGCTCTGGATTGCCATCCGGTCAGCTTGGTCGGGCGCATTGCTCTCGCCGGTTTCGCTCTTTGCTTCCGCACCAACACGGAAGGGCAGGCCGCTGAGACGAAGGAGATCCCCCCATTCCGTCGCATCTACGAAATATTTACCCTCCAGACGCAGCCATTCCATGTGCGCGAGATCATAGGCCTCGACGCTTTCGATCTTCCTTCCTTGCCGCCCCACTCGCACCGGGACGGTATGCACCCAGATCCTAAGCTTTCCTTTTGCGATGAGCGGTTGCACCATCGATTGCAGGATGTCTGTCGCTGGGCGTGGCTCGAAGCACAACCGGCTGACCCAGCAGTTCCCCGGGTTGGACTCTGTAAGAGCATGGTTGACGGCTACGCGCGAAGCGGACTTCTTCGCGTCGTAGAACTCGCGGATACGTTGGCTTAAATCAGCATAGGTGAGCGTAGCCCCAGTCGTGTCGATCCATTTGTTATCGTCAAAGGCCGACACGCCTTCGGACGTCATCTGTCCACCGATCCATAGCGTAGGTTCGGTCATGCAAACCGTCAAGCCCGCACGAGCAGCCTCCTGCGCGGCACTCACGCCGCCCATCCCGCCTCCAACAATGACCACATCGCAGAAGTATCTTCTCTCCGGCCCCGCAGCGAGGCTGACCACCGCCTGCGCGGCGTCTCCGTCTGCCTGCACCCGTAAGACATCTAGCACCTTAGCAGGAGACGCTTTGCTCTGTGGCGAGGACTGCGCTCGGGCTCTCAAAGGAGCTGCGGAAACGACGGTGTAGTTGCCTAGGCTCACGCCCAGGGCCATTGCGCAGACATAGCTGAACCGCATTCTGCTGTGGCGCTTGCAACCAGCTCGGCGCTCAACGAGCGATATAAGAGGCGGCACAGTCATGCTTCCCTCCCTAGCATCCATGGAGTGTTGGTCCATACTTCCATCTCCTGCTCGACAGCATTCTCTTGACCCGACTCACAGAGCATCAACATGCTGAGCGCACGGTCCGGAGTAATCGGCAGCTCCAGCATGCCCGCCGTTACTGCCGGTAGAAAGCGTTCGTCTTGCCTCCAACGCGCCCCCGCTATCTCACCCACCAACACGACAGGCTTCCTCCAGCGCGACGCCTTGGGGATGCGAATTGTCCCTTGCGCCATCGGCAGGAGCAGAAGCCGGCGGCTGTTCAGGAGCGATCCTTCACCGAAGGAGATCGCCATAGTGTGTAGATCAGTCCCAATTAACAGCTGCTCTCCCTCGAAAGCATCCCCGGAAGTCTCCAAGGCCAGAACTCCCTTGCCGGGCGCGCTCACCACAACACCGGACATGCGCGGCTCAAGCCGCAGGCTGACACGAGTGTCCGCAGACGAAACAGAAATATCCTGAACACCCTTCTCCGAGTTGTGGTTCACCAGCACCACAATCTGTCGATCGTCCTGGGAAGGCACACGGAAGCAATGGACGGGAGCATCGTTCGGTTCGACAGGTTCCCCCTCAAGGCGCAGCGTGCTTAGAAGTGCTTCGTAGAACGCATGCGGATGCCACTGGTAGCGGGGATCACCATGCAGCTCGATAGGATCCAAGCTGAAGATGACGCGCCCGCTGCCATGATGGAACTCGGTCACGACAGGCGTTCCATCCTTTGTCTGCAAGAGAACGTTTGCTCCGGCCGGCCGAGTTACGATCCCTGGCGCGGCCATGTACTCTGGCCAGAGTGAGCCCATCGGCGCAGTCTGTATGGCACCGTGCTGATATTGAATATTTGGGAAGCGCTCTGCCACGAATTCCAACCCACACAGGTCTTTGAGCCGATGCGCGCGCGTTCTCTGCCTCAACGTGTCGTAACTGATGTCGCCTGACAAGTAGAGCTGTCCACCCTTTTCCACAAACTTACTCAGGCGCTCTACGATAGCGTCGCTCGGACAGTATGGCAGAGGATAAAAGATGGTCTTCACGTTCTCCGGAAGTAAGTCGAGGTAATCGTCTGCAAGGGTAGCGAATCGCAAGCGATGATCGAGCAGAAGACGAATACTATTCAACTGGCCTTCTACCACCTGCGCTCCCTGGCCGCCCATCCGGCTCTCGCCCGCCAGCAGCACAACCACATCGCTGCTTTCGTACCGCGGTCGCAAGTGCTGAAACAGAAGTCCGCTGTTTCTATAAAATGCGCGCACATCACGCGGAACGAGATCGTTCTGATAATTGATGCCCCACTCGAACGGTAGGTCGGCAGGATACTTCCAACACCAGTTTTGAATCTTCGAGGCGCCTAGCGCGAACCCATAGTGTGCAATCGCCAGAAAGTAAGCGTGTTCATACGCCTCAGAACGGGCTTCGATGTAATATCCTGTGTCGTCCCATGCAGGATGCGTCTTTACCCCGAACTCCCCAACATTGATTCCCTTTCCGCGCATACTTTGGTCGAGGAATTTGCAGGTCTGGGGGAAGCGATAGAAGTCCTCTTCTTTGGTGTTGAAGTAGCCAAAGTTCGCCAACTCCAGCTTGTCAAGCGCTAATAGGAGGTCTATACCCGAAACTGGCATCTGGTAAAATTCCGCCGTTACCGGATGCTTCTTGTCTACCTCACGAATAGAATCATGCATCGCATTCAGCCAGCGGCGTACCACCTGGGTTCTGAATCGGAAATCATCGACTGCACGGACGTCCGTCCACTCGTGACCGCCAGATCGAATTTTCAGCTCCCCGAGGAGCGCCTCTGGCGGAGTGGCCTTCCAGGCGGAGCGCAGCGCCGCATCTGATCCGTACTTGTTTTCAAGATACTCGTTGTACAACTTCTGAAGGTCCGGAACATTTGGGTCGTGAAGTTCCAGATCGCCGTTGAGGTAGTACATTATTCCGGCGGCATCTCTGTACCGATTTGCAAAGGCGCGCACATAGGTCTGCTGATCGGCGAGATCCTTGTTGCTCACGGCCGTATTGCTGAAGATCAGCATCCCAGGGAAAAACGCACCGCCAACTCGCTGCACATTGAGCAGCATCGCATCGATCCATCGCCACCATGCCTCGGTGGGACGCTGTTGTGGTCCACGCAGACCCATGAGATTTTCATATACGTCGATGCATGAGTCATGACACCCCTGTGCGTCTTCGTTCCAAGTAAGAGGATTCTCCTCCTGGTCGATGAAAGTGTGTAGATAATCGTCGGTTCCCTGCAAGAATATGTTGTGACCGTTTACCTGGAAATAGTTGTCTGTGAACTTGAACGGCAGCCCTTTCTTCAACGTCTCTTCCTTCCAGATGTTGAAGCCCGTTTCAATGCGATCGATATCCTCGTCTACGACGAGCAGCGTGGCTATGGCCCGGTACTGGTCGCCAGGAAACGTGCCAGGATGCCAGGATATCTCTACAGGCGAGGTCTGCCCCGCCGTCAGTTGGATGCGTTGCCTCGTCTCAAAGGCGCTCTGATCCTTGTCCGCTGTCATGATCTTCCAGTGCACTGTGAGCGAAGCCGCTTCGCGACCGTAGTTGCTCACGAGCAGGCGCAGACGTACCTCTTCACCGTCTCTATAACAAGCGAAATTCGACCTGCATTCATGTAGGAAGCATTTGCGCACCAACGCACGACCTACAGCTCGTAATGTCTTGGCTCCCTGTTGTGAACCAAGGGCAAATAGATCCACGTTGTCCACTCCGAAAAACGCCCAGCTTCCTCGCGCGTACACGCCATGCGAATGGTGGGCAAGCGCTCCCGCAGCGCCGCGCTGTCGACCCAGGTGGTCAAGCGATTGAAGCAGCGGAATCCAGCGGGCATTGTTCATACCAACGACGGCGGTTGCAGCGTACCCGTCGAACGTGCCAGCCGTTTCACCCACAGCGCCTGTGACGGACTGGCGGTCTGCGGAACGGATCTTGGCGGCACGCTTCAGCCGGAAATCAGGATCGAACATTCCGATCTGGCGCGGCGTAGTAATGAGAGAGTCTTCCGGGAAGCCGTATTCGGTGTTGATGCGCAGCTGGGCCGGCCGGTGCTCCAGTCGAAAGCCCGAGCCCCACAACGTCCCGGTGGCGTTCTTCAGTCCGATGTGAACGCGAAGTCTACGGCAAGTTGGAACGAGGTAGAAGAGTCGCTCGACTTTGTGCCATTCGCTTGAGCCACGCATCTCTTCGAATGTTGTTCGGGCAGCATAGGCCAACTCCCCATCTCTATCCAGCTGTTCAACGCCCACATAGGCACAGCCATCAGGGGCAGCCTGCACATTGAGGGCATGCACCCAGCATTGAAAGAAGAACTGGCTAGCCTCTCCGCTCGCCGGCAGGTCGAACGACCAGCTGGCATTTTGTTCCCAGACATTTGGGGCGATTGTGATCGTTGCCGCAGCACGGGCACCTGTCTCTGGCAGGTGAGCGGTGGACACGGCGGCTTGGGCGGGATTCGACGATTTCCAGGCGGTGCCACTGGCCGCGATTTCGGGAAGCAGATTGGGTCCGCTAACGTGTTTCACTTCTTCGCTATAAAACTCCCACTTGCCGTTCTTCTTTATCACTGACGACCGGAAGGCATAGCCGCCGACTGTCAGCAGATCGCCGCCGTTTGCCAGAAACCTCTGCACAGTATCCCAACACGCCAGCGGGAAGCTTTCTCCATAGGGGAGCACCAGCAGATCAAACCTATCTCGATTGAAACTTGCCGCATCCGCGAGTTGCTCGGCATCCACATAGACGATCTGGTGAGTCACGCCGAGACTCTGCGCGAGCACCTGCGGATCGGAAGCTACCCCGCGAACGGGAAGATCATCGCGCAGGATCGCGGCGACGGGATGCTGTCGTTTGACGGCTTTCAGCAGATCCTCATGCGCCCACTGCGCCGCTTGCCAAAAGTCGACAACCTCTTCCAAGGAGACCGGTTCATCTCCTTCCACGAACGTAAGGTCGGTGAACCAGGCGCGACCGGAAGCCCGGTAGATTCCAACCACCACCTCAAACCATGTGGTCGTCGCAAGACATTGGAACGACTGCGAAAAACGCCGCCAGTCCGCCGTACCGGTTAAGTTGCCATAACGCTGCTCCGGCAGCTGTTTCCCGTCTACGGTGAACTCGGTCGGGCGCCCCTGAAATTCGTACTGCGACGCGGCGAAGTATGCGCCGGCCTTTTCTTCCTCCTTCGTAATCTGATCGATCTTCACCCAGCCGCTCAGCGTGTAGGTCTTACCCTCTTCCGGACCCAGCACAAGAAACCTCGCGTAGTCTCCCGATTTGGTGTCGACACCTACCGAACGGCGCCCGCTACGGCCGGGGCTGCTCACAACCTTTGCGCCGTTGGTAAATTGCCAATCCCACGTGGAGCTTTGAAAGCCGCCATCATGAAGCAGAGTGATCTTCTTGCCGGCGCGGGTCGCAGCCTCGCATGCAGCCTCGGCGATGAAGACTCCCCATGCATTCGGACAGAGGAGCGCTGTCCCGGTGACGCCCAGCCCTTGAAGAAAACGACGCCGTGTCTGAGAGTCTATCTTTCTATCTTTTTCCGACCGTGTCGTCATTCGCCATAACTCCAAGAATGGTGGATTGAGTTGCGGGATCAACGCTATTCCACAGCGGTCGCGGGAATCCGTAGCACTGCGCGATAGCGATCGCCGCGATATAAGGAAATTCCTGTCTCTACCGGCTTGCCATCCACCGTTAGTAAGGTTCGTGAGATCACCAGCAGACTCGACTTGGGTACGATGTTCAGGAGTTCTGCTTCCTGCCGGCTCGCGGCTCGTGCTTCAATCACCTCATCGGCGGCCCCGACGCGAATCCCGTACTCCTCCCGCAGTACTTGATACAAGGAGCAGTGAACGAAATCGACCTTCTCGATTCCTGGAAATTGCGTTTGAGGCAGCCAGACTTCCTCAATAGCGACGGGCACTCCTTCGGCTGACCTTAACCGGTGCAGGTGAAGAGTGAGGGTTCCGGGCTCGATGTGCAGGCGCATCGCGGCTTCAGGTGGCGCAGGCACACTCTCGATTCCAAGCACGCGCGAAGAGGACCGCAGACCAAGCACGCGCATCTCTGCACTGAAGCCAAGCAGGTGCGCTATATCCTTCTCCACCTTAGGCTGCAGGACGAAGGTTCCTCGGCCCCTTTGCCGGTACGCCAGTCCCTGGCTAGTGAGCGCCTGGAGGGCCTGGCGAGATGTCATACGGCTAACACCATAGATCCGTGTCAGCTCTTCCTCACCGGGGAGAGCGTCACCGGTGCGAAGGTGACCAGACTTAATTTGCTCCAGCAGCTGTGTCTGAATCTGGAAATACATCGGCGTAAAGCTGTTCTTATCCAACGGAGTAAAGAGAGGCTTGCCTGCTTCATCGACAGGCGATGGAAGGGCAGGCTTTCTTGACTCTTTCTTGCTCAGTGGCTTTGTGCTCACTTTCATTGCTATCTCCGTGAACAGAATCGCTCGGCCATCAAGAGCTTGCGCGACTTAGAATTGCAATCGCGGCCAACAAGACCCCGATACCTGAAGACATCCACTTGCGTGCTCCCTTTGGAGCCTGTTTCCATTCCCCCAGCGCAAGGCCGATAGCGTTGGCAAGTAGCAGCCCCGTCGCCAGACTCAATGGCCAGCCAACTGCAGTTCCGAGTGCCCCAAGGCGGGGTGCGGCTGCACCATAAACGAAGATGCTTCCGCCCCATAACAAGCCCATCACCAGTGCCAAAACATAGAGTCGGCCACTTCCAGGCTGTGTGAACTTTGAGAGACTGCGATTCTTGACCAGCAGGTAGACACAGAAGCCCAGATTAGCCACGGAGCCCGAGACCAACATAATGATCCAGATGAGATTGGTGCTGGCAAACGGGCTGAGACCTGCAGCATGGCCATAATCTGCAATGGGTTGTGCAACGGTGAAGCCGATATTAAAGACGGCCGAGAGGACGCCTGATCCAATCACGAGCATCAGCGCAACCCCTAAGGGACGGGCTCGTCCAACCAAATCACCGCGTTCTGCTTTTGCGTCCACACCAACGGCTCTCTCGCGCAGCGAACCGGCCCTGCCACAAAGCACGATCCCTATAATCTCAACCAGCACCCCGAGACAGATCATCTTCCCCGCGTGTTGAAAGATCTTCGCCGGTGAAAGGATCAGCAACGGCAGCAGCGATCCCAAGGCTGAACTAATTGCGAGTACAAAAGTATTAGCAAGGGAAATGCCAATAGCGCTCACGCTCTGGCCAAACATGATCGCCCCAAATCCCCACGCGAAGCCAGTCACAATGGCCATCCAAACTGCATGCGTTGGCGCGCCTGCCAGAAGGGTCCAGCTATGCGGCGCCGTCAAGCTAGTAATAGCGACAGGCAGAACGAGACAGGACGAAACAATGAAGAGACTCCATACGTTCTCCCATTCCCATTGCCCAAGAAAGCGCATCGGAAGCGTGAAGCTTCCATTCATTACGCCAGAAACAATCGCCAGCACCACGCCCGCAGCAATCACGCTTTTCATATCTGTCCGCTCTGGATAAGAGAGGCCTGCCTGCTTCAGTGCTCTCTCGTCTCGTTTGGTAGACTATACAATATGACATGGGTGTTCAACGGTGTGCGACAGATCCCCACTATGGTTTGCGCCTTCGAGACGGAGATCTAAGTGCCACAACAGCGGGAAATCATGGATAGCATCAAGGGGAAGCTGGTAGTCTCCTGCCAAGCGGCCGCCGGAGACCCGCTCGAAGACACAGAAACCATACGGCGCATCGCACGCGCAGCAGTAGGCGGCGGTGCGGCGGGTTTGCGGGTCAATGGCCGCGAACACATCCTCGCCATCCGCCGTGATACAGCCCTGCCCATTATTGGGATCAGGAAGAAGTATTTCAACGGGCAACTTCGCATCACTCCGGACTTCGAATCCGCAACCGAACTGGCCGCAGCCGGCGCGAATATCATCGCACTCGACTGCACCAGTCGCATCTGGGCGTCAGGCGACCCTTGGCGGCAATGCGCCGAAAGGATCCGTCGCGAGCTGAATCTACTCGTCATGGCAGACATTGCGACCTTGGATGAGGCACTTGCCGCTGCCGCGGCCGGGGTCGACATGATAGGGATGACGCTCAACGGCTATACCGAAGAGACCAAGGGCAGCCACGGGTTCGACTGGCAGTTGCTCACCGAGCTTGTTCGGCGAATCGATCGACCCATCATCGCGGAAGGTCACATCTCCACTCCGGCAGAAGCCAGACGCACCATAGAAAATGGTGCATGGAGCGTGGTCGTCGGTTCAGCTATCACCCGCCCGGGCACAATCACAACCCGTTTCATCCGGGCGATGACCTTCCCTAGCAACACTGGACCGGCCATCGGCGTCGACATCGGCGGGAGTTCCGTTAAGGCTGGATTGGTGGATCGTGAAGGCCTTGTCTCTTTCGTAGCTCGTGTGCCGACCAGGGCGACCGAAGGACGCGACGCCATTGCTTCCGCGACCGCTCAGGCCATTGATGACGTGCTGGCCACATCCAGTAAGTACGGCGCCCGACCGGTCGGATTAGGTATCGCCAGTGCTGGCGCCATCAACTCACGCACGGGGACGGTGTTTGCTGCGACAGACAATTTACCTGGATGGGCCGGTTTCAACCTGCGCGGATTCGCGGAGGACCGCTTCCACTTACCGGTTCAGGTCAACAACGATGCCCATGCAGCAGTTCTGGCAGAGCTTCACTTCGGAATGGGACGCCAACTATCCGACTTCGTCGCTATCACCATCGGCACCGGAGTTGGAGGCGGCATCGTCTCCGGCGGCAAGCTCTTGCGGGGTCAGCACGGGTTCGCGGGTACCATCGGGCATCAGACAATTCGCTTCGATGGCCGGCCGTGCAACTGTGGCCGGGTTGGGTGCCTCGAGTCTTACGTGTCTGTCTCTGCCCTGATACAAGAATATGCGACACAGCATCCAGATCCTTTGAAGAACAACAGCGTCAGCGGCGGTGACCGGGCACTCGAGATAAGCCGGCTCGCTCTCGCCGGAGATGTTCACGCGTTGAAGGCATACAGTGCGCTCGCTGGATATCTCGCCGAGGGCGTAGCCAACCTCTTCAACATCCTTGATCCCGACGCGGTCCTTCTCTCGGGCGGCCTTGTGGAAGGGCATGTGCAGTTTGCGACGGAAGTGGAACAGCGGGTCAGATCGCTCGTACACTTCGGAGATAAACGAAACCCGCTGGTACAACTGTCGGCAGCTGGGCAGTACGCTGGACTACAGGGAGCTGCTGCATCCGTGTTTCAAGCCGAGAACGAAGGACTGCTCTAGGCTCTGTTTGCTTAACTTTGTCAACGCAGCTTTCCTCTTCTGCGATTCGATCAGGCGGCAACAGAGAAGATGTCGAGGAGCTTATTGACGAATCGGACCTCATCCTGGACGTGGGGTTTACAGGTGAGACAGTGTCCTCGACGGATCACACGCATCACCTCGAAGCCCTTGATCGTGGCAGCCGCTGTCTTCATCGTCTGAAAGCCTCGGGTGGAACGAATGACTCGCTTGAGTGCGCCATGGTCGGCTTCGATATTATTGTTCAGGTATTTGCAGGTCCGGTGTTTCGTGTCGGCCGATAACTTGCCCTCCCGCCGCAGCCTGCCGATCGCTTTCGGATAGGAGCCGAGTTGGTCGGTCGTGATGGAGGACGGCGGCCAGTGGCGCATGGTCGTCAGTGCTTTTCCCAGGAAGCGATGCGCCACCCGGGTTGCGACGGTCCGACAACAGGAAGTCGATCAGCCGGCCATGCTCGTCAACGGCCCGGAACAGATACTTCCACCGGCCACCGACCTCCACATACGTCTCGTCCACGCGCCATGAGGTCGCGCGGTAGCCCTCATATCAGCGTACTCGCTTCTCCAGTTCAGGAGCATAACGATGCACCCAGCGCATGATGGTCGACGGGTTCACTTCCACGCCGCGCTCCAGCATCATCTCCACCAGATCGCGATAGCTGATGCCGTACTTGCAGTACCAGCGAACACACACCAAATAATCTCGTCAGGAAAACGACGGCGCTTGAACATGACCCATCCTACTGCCGCGTCCTGCCTTGGGGCCTCGCAGACAAGATTAATGCAACAGAGCCCCTTTAGTACTACAGTTGTAGATAGAAGACCGGAAGCGGTGAGCCACGCTTTCTGTAGTGACAGCGCAGCGCATGGAACTGATGCCGTCTTCGCCATCCGGACCAGTGCAGCAGGTGTTCAGCGCCGTGCC
>JAABUV010002939.1_pt1 | contig 22340 bp, 21 predicted proteins | sample 5559971 | NCBI WGS metagenome assembly JAABUV01 (sample SAMN10711881, study PRJNA513362) | rock metagenome | isolation source: Antarctica rocks | place: Antarctica: Victoria Land, Knobhead nord | collected 2015-12-19
CCGTCGTCCCGAGCCCATGAGCACCACCGCTCGTGGAGCTGGGTGGTAGTGCTTTTGAGCACTGCACCGAGCGTGCACTCCTCGGCCACGAAGCGGCCTACAGCGTCGCTGCTGAGCTGGTAGCCGTTGGTGGCGGCGAGCACCGTGGTCGGCTCGTCGAGACCACCGCGGGCGGTGTAGTCGGCCAGCCCGGCCACCGCCCACTTCAGCACCGCGTCCGCGTGCAACTTCAACGTCTCGCCGAGGTGGCGGTCCCACTGATCCTTCGGGATGGTGACGGCGAACGGCACCACCCGCAGGCGCCGCCAGATCGCCTGGTCGTCCCCGCTCACCCTCGGCAGGTTGTTGGTGATCATCACGACGGTGTGCGAGGGCTTGAACTCGATGAAGTCCTGGCGCATGCGACGGGCCCGGATCTTGTCCCCGCCGGTGAGTCTCTTCATCGTTGCCTCGGCCATCCGCCGGTCCCGCTCGGTCTCGCTGAGCACCACGAACCGCTTGCCCATGAGGTCCATTTCGCCGGTCGGATGAGCCCCCTGCCGGTGCAGCAGCAGGTCCGGCTCCACGGTGCCCGCGTAGTCGCCGAGGGCGTCCAGGACGGCGCCGTAGAAGACGCCCTTCCCGTTGGCCCCCGTGCCGGTCAGGATCGGCAACACGTGCTCCACGACGGTGCCCAGCAGGGCCACCCCCACCACGCGCTGAACGAAGCCGCGCACCTCGGCGTCGGGCAGCACCCGGTCGAGGAACGCGTCCCACACGGTGCTGTTCGCGTCGGCGTTGTACGCACCCGTGGTGACCTTGGTGATCCGGTCTTCCGGCCGGTGGGACCTCAGCACGCCGGTCAGGAGATCGAGGGTTCCGTTGGCCACGTTGAGCGCGTAGGGGTCGGCGTCCAGGTCGGCCACCGTCGCCGTCAGGGGCGGCAGCGCACCGGCCAGGGTGAGCACCCCGGCCACCCCGGTCGAGGACTCGCACTTGGCGATGTCGGCGCGCAGCTCTTTGTCCGCGATCGAGTCACCGAGCGCGGCTTTGAGAACGGCCACCACCGCCCTGGTCGGCGAACCGGGGTCCTCGTCGGTCCACCGGGTGCCGTCCCACGACAGCCACCCAATCCCGTAGACGTAGAGCAGCTTGCCCACGTACTGCTCGGCGAGGCGATAGGCCATGCGCACCTGCCCGTGGTGCACCTTGTCGTCCGCTGTGCCTGCCGGCTCTGGCTTGCCCGCGGCCCTGGCCTCACCAGGGGCGTCGTCGACCGGGCCCGCAACGAGCGCGTCCCCGTCCTCGACAGACCAGTCGACCCCAACACCCACCGGGATGCCGTCGTGGTCAGTGCTCTCGCCCGAGTAGATGTTCACTGCGGCACCACCACCACGGCGCGGCGCCGCTCCAGCTCGGCGTAGCTCGGGCGCCTGCTCGCGGCTGACCAGTCCACGGCCGCTGAGATTGCGTACGACGCCTCCCGCAGCGCCGTCAGACGTGCTTCCTCGTCCTGGCGTGCACGATCAGTCCACACCCACTCCGCCCGCGCGCACCGATCGTGCACGGCCAAAAGGTGCACCAGGGTTGCCAGCAACCTGGCCACGGGCGAGGCGTCGGCCCACGTCGGGGTACCGAACGTCGGCACGTCCTCCCTCGCGGCCCACGGGCCGACCGTGAGGGTCAGGGCGTCCACGATTACTGCCCGCTCACCCGACCAGTCCCGGCGAGGCGGCCAATCGGGTACATCCGCATCGGGCTGTCCTGCGGTATTATTCGAAGTGGACTCAGCGGCTTGGTGGCTTGCGAATCCGGTGGACGGCACCTCGGGCGCGGGGTGCTGTTCTCGTTGCGGGGCAATCACGATTCACCCCGCAACACGCGGTTCACGGCCTGCTCGCCGACGGGATCGGCGTAGCTCACAACCTTCCGAAGCTCGTCCGCGACGACGCGCCGCTGGTGCTCGCCCGCCACGATCTGATTGGCCACGTAGTCGGCGAACGCGAAGCCGTTGCCCTGCACGCGGTACAGGTAAGTGCGGACGACGCGTGATGTCTTGGAACCGGACCAGTGGACCCCGAACCGGGCCAGCACTGCTCGGGTCTCAGAGGTCAGGCGCTCGACAGATTTCGGGCGCGACTCACCCCCTGTCTCGGCGCTCCCGTGAATAAGCCGGTGGGTTCCGATGACGTTCGTGGGGCTCATCAGGCGCCACCGCGAAGCAGGACAGGGGGTGAGTCGCGTTGCGCAGCGGTGAGCGGAGGCGCTTCGGCACCACCCCGGCCGTCGTGGTCGGTCATGCGGCAGCACCCCGCCCCGGCCGTGAGGCTTGCGACGTACCGCTCGAGTTCGGCAATCGGAACGAGCGTCCGACGCCCGATCTTCACGGCCTGCACCTGTCCGTCGTGCATCAGGCCGTAGAACGTCGTTCGGCCAACACCGATCACCCGAGCGGCTTCCGCTGGCGGAAGCATGAGTTGGTTCATGGGCTTCTCCATCTCCGTGCCGGTCCGTCCGGCTGCCACCACCGTCCGCCGAAGCTTGCCCATGTTCAACCGAAGTGGTATGACTTAGTTATGACGTACTGGACCCATGACGACCTGAGCGGCCTTGGCCGGCCCTCGCCCCTCATCGCGGACTGGCCCGCACCCGTCGACCTTCGCGTCGAGAACGACGCTGTGAGCTGGGACCGTGCGGCCACCGCGAGCAGGGGCGGACGGCAGGACGTTGAGCCGAAGGTGCTCGAGCGATTCGTCGCGCTCGCCAGATCGGCAGACCTCGGATCGGCGGTAGTCAAATTCGTGCACGACTTCGGGCCGCTCGGGGTCGACGCGGACGGCCGACTCCTGACGGCCCACGATCCAAACGACCTCGCGCAGCGACGACGTGAGGTCGAGCGCATGGGCGTCGACCGCCACAGTGAACCCCTCTCCGCATACCGCCATTGGTCCGACCGCGTGGCTGCTGTGCTGCCCGTTGTGGGAGCCCTCAGCACGCGACGGAAGCCGCCTACCGTCGACCTGGTGCGGTTCGCGCGTGTCGTGCTCGGCAGGGAGGAGGAGGTCTACTACCGGCAACTGTCCGGCGAGGGTGAGCCACCGAAGGTAGACCCCGTGCGTAGCGGGACCGATGCGCAGGTGGAAAAGGACTTGCGAGCTGTAGAGCTGCGACCGCTCGTGGCGGGTGTCGTGTCGTCGTGGCTCTACGCCGCTCGGATCGGTGTCGGCATCCGCTGGCAGGAACCGCGCCCGGCCGGGCAGCTTGCGATGGTCGGCGGCAGCGCCGGGTGCCTGCCGGCCGTGCTGCTACAGCTCGCCTTGACCATGACGCGAGCGGAGTCGGCGTTCACGTGCTCCGGGTGCGGCCTGCCCTTCACCCCGCGGCGGATGCCGCGGGAGGGTCAACGGGCGTTCTGCGGAACCTGCCGCGCCAGCGGCGTCCCGCAGAAGCTCGCCACACGCGCTCTGCGGGCGCGCCAGCGACAGGAGGGTGAGAGCAATGGCTAGACCGCGGAGCAACGGCGAAGGCAGCCTGTACCAGCGCCACGACCACAGCACGTGCCCCAAGATCGGCCCGGACGGCACACGCGCTGAGCACCGGTGCCGGGGCCGGTGGGTGGGCGCCATCGTTGACGACGGGCACCGGTCGGTGTTCTACGGCAGCAGCAAGGCCGAGGTGCGGGCGGCGATGACGGGCGCCCACCGACGCCTCGAGTCGGGTGCCCCCGTGAAGGACGCAAGGGCGATCCTAGAAGCGGTCGTCCTCGAGTGGATCACCTCGACACTGGCGGCGAGCGGACGCAAGCCGTCGACCAAGACAACCTACGCGACTCTGCTGCGCTCGCAGGTGCTCCCGGACGTCATCGCACGCAAGTCTCTCGCCGACCTCAAGCCGTCGCACGTGGAAGCGTTCACGGTGCGCCTGCGGGACAAGGGCTACAGCGACTCGACCATCCGGCAGACGTACACCGTCCTGCGGGCTGTGCTCGACACAGCGGTGCGGGACGGGCTGCTCGGCACCAACCCTGTCGCCAAGGTGCCACGCCCGGGGGTGGCCCGTACAGAGGCGCGCTACCTGACTCCCTCGCAGGTTGCCGACCTGCTCACGGCAGCCGAGGGCTCGCGCTACGCGCCGTTGTTGCGGCTGCTGCTGTCGACCGGCCTCCGGCGCGGTGAGGCGCTCGCGTTGCGCGCCTCGGACGTTGACCTCACCAACGGCGTGCTGCGCGTGCGTGGCACGCTCGCCCGGGTGGGCGGCCAGCTCGTGATCGGCCCTCCCAAGACCGAGCGGTCAGTGCGTGACGTGCCGTTGTCCCCCGGGGCGGTGAGCGCGCTCAAGGCGCTCCGCAGGGCACAGCTAGCCGAGCGGCTCCACGCCGGGGCGGCGTGGGTCGACTCCGGTCACGTCTTCACCACCGAGCAAGGCGCACCCGTCGACCCGCGCAACGCGCTGCGGGCACTCACGACGGCGGCCACGGCCGCGGGGCTCCAGGGCATCGGGCTGCACACCCTTCGGCACACGGCAGCGACGACGATGCTCGAGGCCGGGGTGCCGCTTCGCACGGTCTCCGAGATTCTCGGACACAGCTCCGTTGCGGTGACCGGCGATGTCTACGGCCATGTGTCGAGCGAGGGGGCACGGTCGGCGGTCGACCGTCTAGCGGCGGTGTTCGGATGGTGATTCCGCGCCGTTGCTACACGCGTTGCTACATTCCGGCCTCTGCGAGCGGTCGGGGACCGTGAGGAACGCGTCTAAAACTGCCTCTGACCTTGCAATCGTCTATGTCGGGCTGACAGGATTTGAACCTGCGACCCCTTGACCCCCAGTCAAGTGCGCTACCAAGCTGCGCCACAGCCCGAACGCACCCGTTCCCGGGTGCCCGCGAAGGTTACCGCAGCCCCGCCAACGCCGACGAACCGCCTGCTCAACGTTTGGAGCGGTCCCGCTTCTCGCGCACCCGCACATTCACCCGCACCGGGCTGCCGGTGAAGTCGAAGGACTCGCGCAGCTTGCGCTCCAGGAACCGGCGGTACCCGGCCTCCAGGAACCCGGTGGTGAACAACACGAACGTCGGCGGCCGGGTAGCGGCCTGGGTGGCGAACAGCACCCGGGGCAACCGCCCGCCCCGCATCGGCGGCGGAGTGGCGGCCACGACCTCGGTGAGCCAGCTGTTCAGCTGGCCGGTGGGAATGCGTTTGTCCCAGGAGGCCAGCGATGTGCGCAGCGCCGGCACCAGCTTGGCCACGCTGCGCCCGGTGTGCGCGGAAATGTTCACCCGCTGCGCCCACGGCACCCGCGCCAGGTCGCGGTCGATCTCGCGCTCCAACAGGTAGCGACGGTCCTCGTCGACCAGGTCCCATTTGTTGAACGCCAGCACCAAGGCGCGCCCGGCCTCGGCGACCATGCCCAGCACCCGCAGGTCCTGCTCGCTGATCGGCTCGTGCGCGTCGATCAGCAGCACCGCCACCTCCGCGGCCTCGATCGCCGAACGGGTCCGCAGCGAGGCGTAAAACTCCGCCCCCGAGGCGTGGCTCACCCGCTTGCGCAGCCCCGCTGTGTCCACGAACCGCCACACCTGCCCGCCCAACTCCACCAGGGAGTCCACCGGGTCCACCGTGGTGCCGGCAACGTCGTGCACCACGGCGCGCTCGTCGCCGGAAAGCCGGTTGATCAGGCTCGACTTGCCGACGTTGGGTTTGCCCACCAGCGCTACCCGCCGGGGCCCACCACCGGTGTCGTCACGGTCACGTGGGGTGTGCGGCAGCGCGGCCAGCACCTCATCCAGCAGGTCACCGGTGCCGCGCCCATGCGTGGCGCTCACCGAGTGCGGCTGCCCCAACCCCAGCGACCACAAAGCCGCGGCTTCGGCCTCGACCCGTTCGTCGTCGACCTTGTTGGCCGCCAGCAGCACCGGGACGCTGCCGCGGCGCAACACCCGGGCCGCTGCCTGATCGGTGGCGGTGGCCCCCACCACCGCGTCCACCACCAGCAGCACCACGTCGGCCTGCTTCATGGCGAGTTCGGCCTGCGCGGCGACCGACTTCTGCAGCCCGCGGGCATCAGGCTCCCAGCCGCCGGTGTCCTGCACGGTGAAGCGGCGACCGTTCCAGGTGGCGTCGTAGGACACCCGGTCCCGCGTCACCCCCGGCACGTCCTGCACCACCGCCTCACGACGGCCGATGATCCGGTTCACCAGGGTGGACTTGCCGACGTTCGGTCGGCCCACCACCGCCAGCACCGGCACCGCCGCCGCCGGGCCCTCGTCCTCGCCGAGCAGTTCCGAGCCGACCTCAGCCCAGTCGGACTCGTCCAGCCAGATGCCATCACCGGAGACGTGGTCGCTGTCGCTGTCGGTCATGGCCGAACACCCTGTCCCTGCATGACCTGCTCCACCAGCGCCCGCAGCCGCACCAGCACCTCGTCGAGGTCGATCCCGGAGGTGTCGAGCAGGACCGCGTCGGGTGCGCGGCTCAGCGGCGACGTCGCCCGGGTGGAGTCCAGGTGGTCGCGGCGGCGTACGTCGGCCAGCACGTCGGCGATGTCGACCCGTCGACCGGCCGCGGCGTCCTGATCGGCGCGTCGCTGCGCCCGGTCCTGCGCGGACGCGGTGAGGTACACCTTGAGGTCGGCCCCGGGCAGCACCACCGTCCCGATGTCGCGGCCCTCGACGACGATCCGGGTGCTGGCGGCGGCGATCCGACGTTGGTGCGCCACCAAGCGTTGGCGCACCGCGGGCACCGCGGACACTGCGGACACCGCGGCGGTCACCTGCGCTCCGCGGATCTCATCCGACACGTCCTCACCAGCGAGCTCCACGTGCGGATGCTCCGGATCGGTACCCACCACCAACGGCAATACCTGGGTTGCGGCGTCCACCGCGGCGGTGTCGGTGGGGTCGACGGCGGCACGCAACACCTGCAGGGTCACCGCGCGGTACATCGATCCGGTGTCCAGGTAACTCGCACCCAATTCGGCCGCGAGGCGCCGCGCGGCGGTGGACTTGCCGGTACCGGACGGCCCATCCATGGCCAATATCAGACCGTTGGACACGATCACAACCCCACCGCCGCGTACAGCCCGGCGACCTCACCGCGGTTGAGCACCCGCAGCGATCCGGGTCGTTGCTCACCGAGCTTCAGCGGTCCCACGTCGGTGCGCACCAACCGTTGAACCGGGTGGCCCACCGCTTCCAGCAGCAGCCGCACCACGTGCTTGCGGCCTTCGTGCAGGACCAGCTTGACCAACGCGTCGCCCTCGTAGACGTCCACCACCCCGAAACTGTCCACCCGAGCCGGGCCGTCGGCCAGTTCGACCCCCGCCCGCAGCCGCTTGCCAAGATCGCGGGGGATCGGGGCAGACACCGTGGCCAGGTAGGTCTTGGGCACCTCGTAGGAGGGGTGCATCAACCGATGAGCCAGGTCACCGTCGTTGGTCAGCAGCAGCAGACCCTCGGTGTCGGCGTCCAGGCGGCCGACGTGGAACAGCCGCTGCCCGGCAGCGACCCGCTCTGCCACCAGATCCCCGACGCAGGAGCGGCCCAGCTCGTCGGACATGGTGGAGTGCATGCCCTTGGGCTTGTTCAGCGCCAGGTGCACCAGGTCCTCGCTGATCACCACCCGGGCACCGTCCACCTTCACCACCGCCTCGCGCGGATCGACCCGGCGGCCCATCTGCTGCACCACCTGGCCATCGACCTCCACGCGCCCGGCGGCGATCAACTCCTCGCAGCCGCGCCGCGAGGCGATCCCGGCCTGGGCCAGCACCTTCTGCAGCCGCACCCCCCTGGGGTCGGGGCCGTCCACGGGTTCGCGCACCGGTCGCGACGCTGTGTTACGCCAGTCCTTGTCCGGGCGGGGGGTCTTTCGGGCCGGGTCAGGTCGGGCGGTCTTCCTAGGCATCGGTGTCCAACTCGAACTCGTCCATGTCGATCAGATCCACTTCGGGCAGTAGCGGCGCCAGCGGGGGTAGGTCCGCCAGCGAGGACAGGCCGAGGCGTTCCAGGAACAGCTCGGTCGTCGAGTACAAGGTCGCGTGGGTGTCGGGGTCGCTGCCCGCCTCGGCCAGCAGGCCGCGGGCCAGCAGCGTGCGCATCACACCGTCCACGTTCACACCGCGCACCGCAGCGACACGGGCACGGGTGACAGGTTGACGGTAGGCCACCACGGCCAAGGTCTCCAACGCCGCCCTGGTCAGGCGGCTGCGCACCCCATCCTGGAGCAGCCTTTCGACGTACGGCGCGTGCACGTCGCGGGTCATCATCCGCCAGCCCTCGCCCACCCGGCACAGGTCGATCCCACTGCCCCGCGCGGTGTACCCGGCGCTGAGCCGTTGCAGCGCGATGCGCACCCGAGCCGCTGGCGCTTGCAGCGCAGAGGCCAGCACCTCCTCGGTGACCGGCGCGTCGACGACCAACATCAGGGCCTCCAACGCGGCGTCCAGCTCGTCGTCACCGGCCAGGCCGCCGTTCACTCCCCGTCCTGCGGTGCGCAGCGCACCCGCAGCGCACCGAGCGCCTCCGCCTGGTCGAACGTCACCGCGGCGTCGCGGTACAGCTCCAGCAACGCCAGGAACCGGGCCACCACCGTCATGGTGTGCTCGCAGTCGGCTGTCAACTCCGCGAACGGGGTCCATTCGTCGGCGGTGCGGGCACGGAGCTGGCGCAGGATCAGCTCGGCCTGCTCCCGCACCGACACCCGGGGGGCGTGCAGGTGTTCGACGCCGACCCGCGGTGGCGGCGGTGCGGGCCGGAAGACCGCCGCGGCAAGGTCGGCGAACCGGGCGGCGTCCACCCCGAGCAACACCTCGGGCAACAACGCGGCGAACCGGGCCTGCAGGGACACCGACCGCGGGTAGCGGTGCAGGGCGGCGGCCTCCAGTTCGGTGAACAGCGCAGCCACCTGCTGGTAGGCCCGGTATTGCAGCAGGCGCGCGAAGATCAGGTCCCGTGCCTCCAGCAACGCCAAATCCTCGGCGTCCTCCACCTCACCGGCCGGCAGCAGGCGGGCCGCTTTCAGGTCGAGCAGGGTGGCCGCCACCACGAGGAACTCGGTGGTCTCGGCCAACCCCACCGACTCCCCCAACTGGGCGGTATGCGCCAGGAAGTCGTCGGTCACCTGGTGCAGGGCCACCTCGGTGACGTCCAGGCGTCGCGAGCTGATCAGTTGCAGCAGCAGGTCGAACGGCCCGGTGAAGTTACGCAACCGCACGGTGAAGCCGGTGGTGGTCCGGTCCGGCTCCAGGACGGCCGACGCCAGTATCACCGGGTGATCACCTCGCGGGCCAGCGCCCGGTAGGCGGTGGCCCCGGCTGAGCGCGGCGCCCAGGTGATGATGGACTCCCCGGCCACTGACGTCTCGGGGAACTTGACGGTGCGGTTGATCACCGTGTCGTAGACGGTGTCGCCGAACACCTCCACCACCCGGGCCATCACGTCGCGGGCGTGCAGGGTGCGGGCGTCGAACATGGTGACCAGGATCCCGGCCAGCTGCAGCCGCGGGTTCAACCTGTCGCGAACCTTCTCCAGGGTGTCGTTGAGCAGTGCCAGGCCGCGCAAGCTGAAGTACTCGCATTCCATCGGGATGATCACCCCGTCGGCGCACGTCAGGGCATTCACAGTGAGCAAACCGAGGGAGGGCTGGCAGTCGATGAGCACATAGTCGTAGCGGTCGAGCAGCGGGCGCAGCACCCGGCCCAGGGTCTGCTCCCGGCCCACCTCGTTGACGAGCTGGATTTCCGCCGCGGACAGGTCGATGTTGCTGGGCAGCAGGTCGACCCCCTCGATCCGGGTGCGCAGCAACACGTCGTCGACGCTGGCCCGCGGTTCCACCAGCAGGTTGTGCACCGTCAGGTCGAGCTCGTGGTGGGCGACACCCAGCCCGGCCGACAGCGCACCCTGGGGATCGAGGTCCACCAGCAGCACTCTGCGCCCCGCTTCGGCAAGTGCTGCACCCAGGTTGATGGTGGACGTGGTCTTGCCCACCCCACCCTTCTGGTTGCACATCGCCAGCACCCGGGCCGGGCCGTGGCTGCTCAGCGCGGGAGGCTCGGTTACCGGGCGTAAGGGGCGACCGGTAGGGCCCAGCGCCGCGGTCGAGGCTGCCGCCGGGGACCCCGTTGCGGACGGCTGCGGTGTCGACACAGTCGGCGCCTCTCCTTCTATGATGCGTGACGCTGCGGTGCGGGCCTACTCGGTGCATGGCTTCTCGGTACATGGCTTCTGTGTGGTCGAGACTATGAGGCGGCGGCTCGGGGCGGCAACGCGCCTCGCCGTGATCGATCCCGCGCGTCCCGCCAGACCGCGTTGTGTACAGCTAACGCGGCCTCGCGGGGCCCCGGAACGGCGTTATGTACAGAAAACGCGCGGGGGTGGGAGCGTGGGCGGGGGGCGGGGTCAGCGGGCTCGGGGATGCGCGCCGGCCCACACCTCGCGCAGCCCTTCCACCGTCACCAACGTGTACACCTGCGTTGTGGTCACCGACGCGTGGCCCAACAGCTCCTGCACCACCCGGACGTCTGCTCCCCCGTCGAGCAGGTGGGTGGCGAAGGAATGCCGCAGGGTGTGCGGGGACACCGCTGTCGTCAAACCAGCACCCCGGGCGGCGTGCTGCAGCACCTGCCAGGCGCTCTGCCTGGACAGCCGACCGCCGCGGGCGTTCAGAAACACCGTCGGGGTGCCGCGGCGCAGCAGCGCGGGCCGCCCGCGCACCAACCAGGCGTCCAACGCGGCCAGGGCGGGGCGGCCGATCGGTACGAGTCGCTGTTTGCCGCCCTTGCCGTCCAGCAACACCGAGCGGGTGGCGGGGTCGATGTCGTCGACGTCCAGACCGACGGCCTCAGAGATTCGGGCGCCGGTGGAGTACAGCAACTCCAGCAACGCGCGGTCGCGGAGCTCGCGCGGTCCGGCAGCGGAGTCCGCACCCCCAGCGGCGTCCAACAGGGCCAGGACGTCGTGCACCGCCAACGCCTTGGGCAATCTTCGGTCCCCCGCCGGGGGCCGGACCGCTTGAGCGACGTCGGCGGCGACCATCCCTTCGCGGAGCGCGAAGCGGTGCAGGCCACGGGCCGCGACCAGCGCCCGGGCGGCTGAGGAGGCCGCGAGCGCCACCACACCCTCCTCCGGGTTGCCGGTGCGCAGCATTCGGACGAACGACGCGACGTCCTGCTCACTCACCCCGGCGAGGTCGCCGATCTGGCGTGCGCGCAGATGCTCGGCGTATCGACGCAGGTCTCGCGCATAGGACACCAGGGTGTTGCGGGGGGTACCCCGCTCCACGGCGAGATGGTCGAGGTAGCCGCGTACCTGCTCGTCCAGTGCCGTGGGTCGCTCGAGCACCTCGCGCCGACCTCCTCTGCGTACCCCGTGGCGCCCGGTCGGCCGCCACCCCCATCAGCTGGTGAACGACTATCCTCTGGACATGACACTGCCGGAGCACCGGAGCCTGATGCGCGCCAGTGACGCCGACCGGGCGAAGGCCTGCGAGGCGCTGGGCGAGCACTTCAGCGTCGGCCGGTTGGACATGAACGACTACGACGACCGCGCCGGTTCCGCTTCTTCGGCTCAGACCATAGGCGAGCTGCACCGACTGTTCGACGATCTGCCGCTGCCACACCCTGCGTCCTGTCACGCCCACACCGACGACGTCGCCGGACGTGAGCCCGCGCTCCCCGTGGGTGGTGGGGGCCTGCGACAGGGAGTCGGCCCGGCGTACGGCATGACTGTCGCCGTGCCGCACGGACTGCAACCCTCGACGGGACGGCCCTACTCCGACAAGCAGAAGGTGCCCGCGGGGGTGCTGCAAATCCTGCTCGGCAGCTTCGGCGCAGGCCGCTGCTACACCGGGCACACCCGCATCGCCATTGCCCAGCTGCTGCTCACTGTGCTGTCTTTCGGCATGCTCAGCCCGCTGACGGTGGTGTGGGGACTGATTGACGGGATCCTCATCCTCACCGGGGACGCCACCGATCGCCACGGTCGGCCGTTGCGCTGACCGACCGCTGACCGCCGGCCCGCTCAGCGTTGCCGGGCGGCGTACCGGGTCGGGCGGTCCGGCCACGGCGCATCGGGCGGTCGCACCTGCCCCGAATCCGCGCGCACGGCCGCCAACGCCAGCAACCCGGCCGCGGTGGCGGCATTCACGATCTCCCCGCCCAACACCCGGGCTACCGCCTGCCGCCATGGCATCCGTCCCACCACCAGGTCGGCCTCCTCGTCGTCACGGCCGGCGGGCCGATCGACGTCGGTGAGCCCGGTGGCCAGGAAGACCCGGACCGCCTCGTCGGTGACCCCCGGTGAGGCGTCGATATCCAGCAGCACCGCCCACTCAGCTGCGGTCACACCAACTTCCTCGGACAGCTCTCGCTGCGCGGCCACCACCGGGTCTTCCCCGGCGGCGTCCAGCAATCCGGCGGGCAGTTCCCATAACCGGCGGCCCACCGGGTGCCGGTACTGGTGGACCAGCACCACCTGGTCGGCGTCGTCCACGGCCACGACGGCCACTGCACCGTGGTGTTCGACCACCTCCCGGTTGGCCTCCCGGCCGCCGGGCATTCGCACCCGATCGACCCGCAGCGCCAGCACAGCGCCGTCGTACACGGTCCGACTGTCCAGCACGGTAAAGACGTGGCTACCGGGTTCGCTCACACCGAACCGACCGTCTGCCGCCGCGGTACCTCGACGGGCAGCCGCTCGGCGGACTCGTAGTCGATGGTCGCCCGGACGAACGCCGCGAACAGCGGGTGCGGGCGGGTCGGGCGGCTTTTCAGCTCCGGGTGCGCCTGGGTGGCGACGAAGAACGGGTGCACCTGCGCGGGTAGCTCGACGAACTCCACTAGGTGGCCGTCCGGTGAGGTGCCGCTTATGCACAGCCCGGCGGCGGTGAGCCGGTCACGGTAGGCGTTGTTCACTTCGTAGCGGTGCCGGTGGCGTTCGGAGACCGCGGTGTGACCGTAGGCCCCCGCCACCACCGAGTCGGCCTGCAACACAGCCGGATAGGCACCCAACCGCATGGAGCCCCCCAGGTCGGCCTTACCGGCGACGATGTGCTCCTGGTCAGCCATCGTGGAGATCACCGGGTGCGGGGTATCCGGGTCGAACTCACTCGAGCTCGCCGTGCTCAGGCCGGCCAACGAACGTGCCACTTCGATCACCATGCACTGCAGGCCCAGGCACAGCCCCAGAGTGGGGATGCCGCGGGTGCGGGCGTGTCGGATCGCCCCGATTTTGCCCTCGATGCCCCGGATGCCGAACCCACCAGGGATCAGCACCCCATCCACCCCCCGTAACGCCGCCGCTGCACCTGCTTCGCTCTCGCAGGAGTCCGAGGCCACCCACACCACCTCGACCCTGGCCTGGTGGGCGAAACCCCCGGCGCGCAGCGCCTCGGTGACCGACAAGTACGCGTCGGGCAGGTCCACATACTTGCCGACCACCGCGACCCGGACGTGTTCCTGCGGGGAATGCACCCGCCGCAGCAGATCACCCCACACCGTCCAGTCCACGTCCCGGAAGGGCAGACCCAGGCGCCGCACCACGTAGGCGTCCAGGCCCTCGCCGTGCAGTACCCGGGGGATGTCGTAGATCGACGGGGCGTCGGGGGTGGACACCACGCCGTCGTAGTCCACGTCGCACATCAGCGCGATCTTGCGTTTCAGCGGATCGGGCACCTCGCGGTCCGCGCGCAGGATCAACGCGTCGGGCTGGATGCCGATGCTGCGCAGCGCCGCCACCGAATGCTGGGTGGGTTTGGTCTTCAGCTCACCCGACGGTTGCAGGAACGGCACCAGCGACACGTGCAGGAAGAAGACATGCTCACGGCCGACGTCGTGACGAACCTGCCGGGCGGCTTCCAGGAACGGCTGGCTCTCGATGTCACCGACTGTCCCGCCGATCTCGGTGATGACCACGTCGGGCTCGACGCCCTGCAGGTCGGGGGCATCCATGGCGATGATCCTGGATTTGATCTCATCGGTGATGTGCGGGATGACCTGCACGGTGTCACCCAGGTACTCCCCGCGGCGCTCCTTGGCGATGACGGTGGAGTAGACCTGGCCGGTGGTGACGTTCGCCCAGCTCGGCAGGTCCCGGTCCAGGAACCGCTCGTAATGGCCGATGTCGAGGTCGGTCTCGGCGCCGTCCTCGGTGACGAACACCTCGCCGTGCTGGAACGGGTTCATCGTTCCCGGGTCGACGTTGAGGTAGGGGTCGAGCTTCTGCATGGTGACCCGCAGTCCCCTGGCGGTGAGCAGCTGGCCGAGGCTGGAAGCCGTCAGACCCTTGCCCAGCGAGGACGCCACTCCCCCGGTGACGAACACGTGCTTGGTGGGGACGGACCGGTCGGACAGCCGTGACTGCGGCAAGGAGGCTCCCGTGAGTTGACATGCGGGTAGAGCGGCGGGACCCACGGGATCTCACGTTAACACGGGCCTCACGCCACGCCTGCGGGCGACGCGCTGTCAGCCTGCCTTGGCGGCGGAGACGGTCACAGCCTGCGCGGAACTCGCGGTGCCGTATCGGCCGGCCTTGCCGTCCAGCTGTTGCTGCAAGCCCAAGACGGTGGTGATGCGGCCCGCGTAGGTATTCACGTTGTCCACGGTGGTCAGCGCGGCCGTGATGTCGGTGTCGGCCCTGGCCACACCCAACGCGCCGTTGCCGTCGGCGGAGCCGTTGCGTCCGGCCAGCACCGCCCCTGCGCCAGCCCGGTCGATGGCCGCGGCGAACCGTGCCACCGACGCTGCCCGGTCACCGGCGGCGTTGCCGCTCACCGCGGCACCGGTGAGAATCACCGCGAGTTGACCAGGGGCGACAGCACCGCCGCCTTGGCCGACGAACCCGGCTGCCTGCAAGGCCTGCAAGGCGACGCTGAGGTCCTGCGGGGTGGTCTGCGGCGCGGCGGTGCGGGCATTGACCATCAGCACCGAACCCAGCAGCGCACCGGCAAGGCTGCTCGCGTCGACGTTGCCGGTGGGCAGCTGCACCCCGGACGGGATGACGTTGGTGATCGTGGACCGCAGCTGGTCGGCGTTAGCGGGGTCGACGAACGCCGGGGTCAGTGATACCTGCCCGCTGACTGTGCCACCGGCCTCGCCGATCAGCGTCACGACGGCATCCCGGTCCGCGGAGCTGGCGTCGGGGGCGGTGATCACCACTACGCTGCGCTGCGCCAGCAGACCCTTCAAAGCCAGGGGGGCCAGCGCGGCGTCGAAGCCGTCGGCGGCGTTGAGCTGTTCGCGCAGGGTGTTTCGCTCGGTCTGCAAGGAGGTCTTGTCCGCCACCAGACCGGTGTTGTCGGTACGCAGGCTGGCCAACAGACCCGAGGACAGCGACGTCGAACCGAGCACCACGCCCACCGCCAGCGCCAAGAACACTGCGGCGATGGAGATCACGTGGTGGCGCAGGGACATCATTGGAGCATCCCCGCCGCCCAGTCGAGCAGGGACCGCCACAGCTGCAGGCCGCGGTCGAGGTACACCTGACCTGCTCCGGAGACCGTCAGGGCGATCGCGATGGCCACGAACGCCGACAGCACCAGCAGGAACACGGCGCCGCGGGAAACCCGACTGCGGTACAGGGTGGCCACTGCCTTGGCGTCCACCAACTTCGAGCCGACCTTGAGCCGGGTGAGGAACGTCGACGGGTTGGAGTCGCGGCGGCCGCGGTCCAGGAACTCGTTCAGCGTGGCCGCGGAACCGACGCTGACGATCAGGGAGGCCCCGTGGTGGTCCGCGAGCAGCAGAGCAAGGTCTTCGCTGGAGCCCGACGCCGGGAAGGTCATGGCGCCCACGCCCAGATCCTGGATGCGTTCGAGGCCGGGGGCGTGCCCGTCGGAGTGTGCGGGCAGCACCACCTGGGCACCGCACTTGAGGGTGTCGGTGTCGATGGCTTCTGGGTCGCCCACCAGCAAGTCCGGGCTGTAGCCGAGCCGACGCAGCGTGTTCGCACCGGAGTCCACGCCGATCAGGACCGGCCGGTACTCCTTGATGAACGGTTTCAGCTTGCGCAGCTCGTCCTCGTGACCGGAGCCGCCACTGACCACCACGACGTGCCGCCCGTGCATGTCGACGTCGACATCGGGCACGCCGACTCCGTCCAGCAGCAGCGGACTTTCCCGGCGGATGAACTCGATCGTGTTGCCGGAGAACGCTTCCAGGTGGGCGACCAGTCCGGTCTTGGCCTCCACCATCTGATCGGCCACCGACGCCGGGGTCTGCTCCACACCGTCGGCGACGAGCTTGTCGCCGGCGAAGACCGCGCCGTCCAGGACGCGCAGCCGGGAGCCGTCCTTGATGGTTCGAAACACCTCGGTGCCCACCGAGTCCACCAGCGGGATACCGGCGGCGACCAGAATTTCGGGCCCCAGGTTGGGGTAGCGCCCGGAGATGGACGGCGCGGAGTTGACCACGGCGACGACCTCGGCCGAGACCAGCGCGTCGGCGGTCGCGCGGTCGAGGTCCATCTCGTCGACGATGGCGACGTCACCGTGGCCCACCCGCCGCAACAGCCGGGCGGTGTTGCGGTCGATCCGAGCGACCCCACTCACCCCCGGCAGAACCTCCCGAGGGCGCGACAGCAGGCCAGGCAGTCTCATGGCCCCCATAGTGACTCGCGAGGTCGGCCCAGCATGGGAGGCGCGCCGGGTGCGATCAACCCGCCCGGTGCGCCGACGCCGCAGCCAACAGCTCCTCCGCGTGCGCCCGCCCGGTCTCGGTCCCGTCCAAGCCGGCGAGCATCCGGGCCAGCTCTTCCACCCGCTCGTCCGGGCTCAGGGTGCGCACCCCGCTGATGCTGGCCCCGCCGGTCCCGGCGGCGTCGGTGCGGTCTCGGTCCACCACCAGGTGGTGGTTGGCGAAGGCCGCCACCTGCGGCAGGTGGGTCACCACGATCACCTGGTGTGTGCGGGCCAGCCGAGCCAGCCGTGCGCCGACCTCCACCGCGGCCCGGCCACCCACTCCTGAGTCGACCTCGTCGAACACCAAGGTGGCCGTGGTGTCCGCGCCGGCCAGTACCACCTGCAATGCCAGCATGACCCTCGACAGCTCGCCCCCGGAGGCGCTGCGCCCGATCGGCAACGCCGGCGCACCCGGATGCGCCCGCAAACGTAGCTCCACCTCGTCGACCCCGGCGGTCCCGGCGTGCAGCAACGCGCCGTCCACCCTCAGCGCAGCCTGCTCGCCTGGGGTGGCGAGCCGATCGCTGACCAGCACGTCCAGTCGAGCCTGGCCCATGGCGAGGCCGGCCAGCTCGGCGCTGACCGCGTCGGCGAGTGTGGTCGCCGCGGACCGGCGCGCGGTACGCAGCTGACCTGCCGCGCCCGCCACCAGCGCCGCCAGGTGGTCGCGGCGTTCGGCCAGGTCTGTCAGGGTCTCTGCGGAGGCATCGACCTGGGCCAGCCTGCTGCGCGCCTGCTGCGCCCACGCCAGCAGCCCGTCGACGTCGATGGCGTATTGGCGGACCAGCTGACGCAGCTTCGCCTGACGAGTGAGGACCGCGTCCAGGGCGGCGGAGTCGGCCGGGAGGTCGGCGAGGTAGCTGCCGAGGTCTGCCCCCACATCGGCGGCGATGTCCATCAGCTCGGCCAGGCGCTCCCCCTGCTCGTGCAGCGCCTCGTCGGCGACCCCGGACAGCAGTACGCGGGCGCGGGCCAGCAGCTCGAGCGCCCCGCCGTTGAGGTCGCCCCCACCGAAGTCGCCGTCGGCCCCGGTCAAGGCTGCGCGCGCGCCCGCTGCCGCACCGCGCAGCGCGTCCAGATCCCCGAGGCGGGCTACGGTTCGGGCCAGCTCGGTGTCCTCACCCGGCTGCGGGTCCACCTGGGCCACGTCGGCCAGCCCGGCTCGCAACCCGACCGCCTCCCGGTCCAGTTCGGCGCCGCGGGTGGTGCGCTCGTGCAGGTCGCGCACCGTGCGCTGCCACTGCTCGCGCAGTTGCTGGTAGCGGGCCAGGGCGGGCGCGACGGTGGCCTCAGCCGAGCGGTCCAGCACCGCACGCTGCTCGGCCGGGCGCAGTAGCCGCAGCTGGTCGTGCTGGCCGTGCACGGTGAGCAGCGGGTCGGTGAACTCCGCGAGGGTGGTGGCGGGCACGGTGCGTCCACCCAGGTGGGCGCGGCTGCGACCGTCAGCGGCTACGGTGCGTACCGCGATGACGCTGCCGTCCTCGTCCCGTTCGGCGCCGGCGCCGGCGCTCACCAATCCCGCCGCGTCCCCCGAGACACCGTGCAGGGTGAACCTGCCCTCCACGACGGCCCTGGCGACGTCCACCCGGACCCGGGACGGGTCGGCGCGGACACCACCAAGCAGGTGCAACCCGGTGACGATCATGGTCTTGCCGGCCCCCGTCTCGCCGGTGAGAACGGTCAGGCCCGGTCCCAGCTCGACGTCGGCTGCGGCAATCACCCCGAGTCCATGGATGCGCAGCTCGGCCAACACCGTCGTGACCCTAGTCGTGCCGACGCCGCCGATCAGCGGTGCGTACGCCCGCGCCAACCCTGGACGGGAAGGTTGAATTTGCGCACCAGGCGGTCGGTGAACGGTGCTGCGTGCAAGCGCACCAACCGCACCGGACGCACACCGCGGACGACCTCCACCCGCGCCCCGGCGGGGACCGCCACTGTGCGTCTGCTGTCGCAGCACAGCACGGCGTCCGGACCACCACCGTCCACCTCGATCGCCACCGTCGAGTCCGGGCTCACGACCAATGGGCCGGCGAACAATGCGTGCGCATTGCTGGGCACCACCAGCAGGGCCTCGGTGTCCGGCCACATCACCGGGCCGCCGGCGGAGAATGCATAGGCGGTGGACCCGGTTGGGGTCGACACCAGTACGCCGTCGCAGCCGAAACCGGACAACGGGCGGGCGTCGACCTCCAGCACCACTTCCAGGATGCCGCCGCGGGTGTCCTTCTCGACGCTGACCTCGTTCAGCGCCCAACTGCGACCGAGCTCCACGTCGTCCAGCGACACGGTGGCGTCCAGGGTCATTCGTTCCTCGACCCGGTAATCCATGTGCACCACTGCGTCCAGGGCGGCATCCAGGTCGTCGGGGTCGGCCTCGGCGAGGAAACCCACCCGGCCAAGGTTGATGCCCAGCACCGGCACCAACGCAGGCCGGGCCAGCTCCGCCGCCCGGAGCAGGGTGCCGTCACCACCCAGCACCAACACCAGCTCCGCGCCGGCGGCTGCCCCGGGACTGGCGTCGACCGGGTGCGCCCCCAGCACACTGGGCAGGGCGAGGTCCGCGGTCTCCTCGACGAGCACCCGCAGCCCGATCCCCGCCTCGGTGAGCCGGGCGGCGACGCGCTTGGCCGGCTCGGCGTTCTCGGCGCGACCGGTGTGCACCACGAGCAGTACCTCACGGTGGGTCGGCGCGGTCGGACTCACTGAGGTCCCTCCTTCACGGCTGCGGCGATCATGGCACCGACGGCGTCGGAGTCCTGGGATGCAGCCGCGGAAGCATCCGCCGTCAGCCACAGGAAGAACTCCACGTTGCCCGACGGGCCGGGCAACGGGCTGGCGGTCGCACCTCGGGTGCACAGACCCTGCTTCGCCGCCGCCGCGGCCACCTGGAGCACCGCGGCAGCCCGCAGCTGCGGGTCGCGTACCACTCCACCGGCACCGACCCGTTCCCGGCCCACTTCGAACTGCGGTTTGACCATGGGGACGAGGTCAGCGCCGGGTGCCGCGCACGCCACCAGCGCGGGCAACACCAGCCGCAGCGAGATGAACGACAGGTCGGCCACCACCAGGTCGACCGCCCCCCCGATTGCCTCGGCGTCCAGGGTCCGGGCGTTGGTGCGGTCCACGACGTGCACCCGCTCGTCGGTGCGCAACCGCCAGACGAGCTGGCCGTAGCCGACGTCCACGGCCACCACGTGGCGGGCGCCGTGTTGCAGCAGGACATCGGTGAACCCGCCGGTGGATGCGCCGGCGTCCAGGCAGCGGCGGCCGGCCACCGTGAGTCCGGCCGGGCTGAACGCCGTCAACGCACCCAATAACTTGTGGGCTCCTCGGGACGCCCAGCGCGGATCGTCGTTGACCTCAGTGACGACCAACGCGGTGCCCGCTTCGACGGCGGTGGCCGGTTTGGTCGCCGCACTACCGTCGATCAGCACCCGGTGCGCGACGATCAGCTCCACCGCGTGCTCGCGTGAACGCGCCAGACCACGACGCACCAGCTCGGCGTCGACCCGGGCACGTCGTGCCACCTCAGACCCGGTCGATAGTGGCTAACGCCGCCGCCAGCCGGGCGTGCAACTCCTCCAAGGCGTCGGTCTGCTGAGCGAGATCTGCCAGCGCGGGGGCATCCAACGCACACCGCACCTGCGCCGCGATGGACGCCGGCGCGGCTTCGGGGCTGGGGTGTGGACCGGGGGTGCTCATCGGGGACAACGCTAGCCGACGTCGTCGGCCGGTCGCGGCGGCTAGGGTCCTGCCGCCGACCAGGCTTGCAGCGCCGCGGCGGCCCCGGCGCCGTGCGCCCTGATCCCGGTGAACCCCGGGTTGTCCCATGCGACTTGGCACGCCGCGCGCAGCCCGTCCACCGCAGACATACGTGCGTCGGCGCACCGCAGCACCAGGTGTCCGTCGGCAACAGTCACTGACCAGCCGGCGACCGGACCTACGGCGCTGCGCGACGCGGGCCAGTTCAGCGCAGCAAGGTCGGCCCCGATGAGGTCGGGCCGCTGCTCCTCGAGTGCCCGCAGCACGTCGAGCGCCGTACTCACCCCGGTGAGCACCAGCATGCTCGGCGCGCCGACTGCCCGCGCCCCAGCGATGTCGGTGTCCAGACGGTCACCCACCACGAGCGGACGAACCGAGCCGGCACGTTCTATCGCGTCGAGCAGTAGCGGCGGGGCAGGCTTACCCGCCACCACCGGGTGCACTCCGGTCGCCGAAGCCAGCGCGGCCACCATGGACCCGTTGCCCGGTAAAAGTCCCCGTTCGGTAGGCAGCGTCGGGTCCAGGTTGGTGGCCACCCACCACGCGCCGGCTCTGATCGCCAGGGCCGCCTCGGCCAGTGCCCGCCAGCCGGTGTCGGGCGAGTGGCCCTGGACCACCCCCGCGGGGTTGTCGGCGGCGGCGGAGACCGGGATCAGCCCGACCGCGCGGACCTCATCGGCCAGTGCTTGGGTACCGACGACCAGCACAGCGGATCCGGCGGGCAACTGCCGGGCCAACACCCGGGCAGCGGCCTGCGAGCTGGTCACCACATCGTCGGCGGTGGCAGTGAACCCCAAATCACGCAGGTGCTGGGCAACTTCCATTGGTGAACGACTGGCATTGTTGGTCACGTACAGCAGCCGCTGCGAACCTTGACCGAGGGCGGCCACCGCACCGGGCACCGCCTGATCGCCCTGATACACCGTGCCGTCCAGGTCCAGCAGCAACGCGTCGTGGGACTCCCGAACGGCACTCACGTGTGATCGGCTGGGCTCGCTGCACCGAGTTCGGCGAGCCGGTCCTCGGCATCGGTCTCGGCCTCGCTGTCGGCGCCGGTGGCGAGGAGAAACCACCGCACCGCGTCGTCACGACGACCCGAGCGCAGCAACGTGTCGGCGTACGCGTAGAACAGCCGCGCGGCCGCGGTGCCGGTGCGGGACTCGTCCAGCTCAGCGGTCTGCAGCAACACCACCGCAGCCGCGTGCTCACCCAGATCACCGCGGGCGCCTGCCAGCACGATGCGCAGCTCAGTGGCGGCATCGCCGGACAACGCCCGCGCCTGCGGCGAGCGGCCCAGCTCCAGGGCTCGCTCCGGTCGACCCAGGGCGCGCTCGCAGTCGGCCAGTACCGCGACCAGCCCCGGTCCACCAGACATTCGTCTGGCCGCCCGCAGTTCGATGATCGCCTCCGCCCACTCCCCGGCGTGGTAGGCGGTGATGCCAACCGCCTCGCGCACCGCAGCGATGCGTCCTGCCCGGCCGCGCGCGGCCCTCGCGTGACTCAGGGCCAGCGCAGGGTCGTCATCGACCAACGATCCAGCCATCACCAAGTGCCGCGCAACCGCCTCGGCGTTGGCCTTGTTCAGACTGAGCAGATCCCGACGAACATCATTCTGCAGGTCGGACGCCGCAACCTCGTCGGGCAGATCGGGTTCGACGGGTCGCGGCTCGCGTCTGCGGGTGGCGCCGCCTCGTACGTCGCCTCGCGGGCCGTCTGGGCGCCATCCCCCTCGGCCCGTTCCGCCACGTCCACCAACCCGGGTGCCGGACCGTTCAGAATCAGCTGCCACGGGACGTCCTTCCTCAGAACGCACGAAAGGGGACCCGAGCAATCGGGTCCCCTTTCGGCAACGGTGTTCGGCGGCGTCCTACTCTCCCACACCCTGGCGGGTGCAGTACCATCGGCGCTGGGGGGCTTAGCTTCCGGGTTCGGAAT